>Ga0114939_10003670_pt1 | contig 10579 bp, 9 predicted proteins | sample AshMeaCrysSpring_FD_87196 | JGI IMG/M metagenome (GOLD analysis project Ga0114939, IMG submission 87196) | Groundwater microbial communities from Big Spring, Nevada to study Microbial Dark Matter (Phase II) - Ash Meadows Crystal Spring | ecosystem: Environmental > Aquatic > Deep subsurface >... | reverse complement strand
GTCGCGCACCAGGACGCGGCGCACCAGGCACTCCTCGCCACCGCCGAGGTCCTGTTCCGCGAGCCAAGCCCTCACGGAGGGCAGGTTTTCCAGGTCGAAGCTCGCCGCCACCTCCGCGCGCTCGGCGCCGTTCCGAATCGTGCCCGAGTCCGCCCGTTCCCCAAGGGCGAGGCCGAGCGCATCGACGAGGATCGACTTGCCCGCGCCGGTCTCGCCAGTCAGGACGGTCATCCCGCCCCGCAGCTCGAGCTCCAGCTCGCTGGCGAGCGCATAATCGCGGACGTGCAGCCGGGTCAGCATCGCCGGGGCCTAGCGGGGTGACTCGCTCCAGCCGAGCTTGGCGCGCAGCAGCTCGAAGTGGTCGTGGCCGGTCGGGTGGATGAGGCGGATGGCGCGCGCGTGCTTGCGAATGCGCACCGCCGAGTCGCGCCGCATCGGCTGCGTGTCCTGGCCGTCGCAGGTGACGCGCAGGTGCTCGGGGTCGGTGCGACCGCACACGCGGATCTCTATCACGCTGCTTCCCCCGACGACCAGGGGCCGATTACTCAGCGTGTGGGGGCACAAAGGGACGAGCACCAGGGCATCGAGCCCGGGCTGGACCAGCGGGCCGCCGCCCGAAAGCGCGTAGGCGGTCGAGCCGGTCGGCGTCGAGACCACCAGGCCGTCGGAACGCTGCGAATTGACGAAACGGCCGTCGATGTAGGTCTCGAACTCGATCAGCCTCGCGGTGTTCCACTTGTGCAGGACCACATCGTTGAGCGCGGTGCTCGCGTGCCGGTCGCCGTCCGCCGGACCGACCGTGGCCTCCAGCAGGCAGCGCGGGTCCTCGACGTACTCGCCGTCCAGGATGCGCCCGAGGGACTCGGTCGCGCGGGCCGGTGAGATGTCGGTCAGGAAGCCGAGCCGCCCGAGGTTGATGCCCGCGACGGGCACGCCGGCCTTGGCCGCCTCCCGGGCGGCGTGCAGCAGGGTGCCGTCGCCGCCGATGACGACCAGCAGATCGACGGTGCCGACCAGGGAGGACAGGGGAAGGCCCGGCTGCCCGCCCGGGTCGAGCAGATCCGCGCTGGCCGGGTCCATGTGGACGTGGTGCCCCCGCCCGGTGAGGAAAGCCGCCACCCGTCGCAGCGTCTCGGGAACCGTCCGCCGGACCGGCTTGGTGACCAGGCCGATACGCCGGAAGTCGGGTGGGGCAGGCGTCACGGTTCCCTCCTGGAAACGATGCGGGCCGGAATCGCCCCGGCGGGTACAGTGGCGGCAAACCTAGCACGGGGCCAAAGGAGCGCCAACCGCCGTGCGTTCCTTGACACCAGTGGTCCCCGACCTCACTATTTCCAATGGCTTAGCACTCAAAAGTTTCGAGTGCTAACAATCCGTGCTCCCTGTTCATTTCCCGGCGCAGCGTGTCCCAGACCCCCGGCAACAAGCCCTCCGATGCCTCGATCGGCGACCGCGCCCAGCATTTCCTCAAGGTGCTGGTGGAGCGGTACATCCGGGACGGCCAGCCGGTGGGCTCGCGAACGCTCGCGCGCGACGCCGGTGGCGACCTGAGCCCGGCGACCATCCGCAACGTCATGGCCGACCTCGAAGAGCTCGGCCTGGTCGCCTCGCCGCATACCTCGGCCGGACGCATCCCCACCATCAGTGGTTACCGCTTCTTTGTCGACTCGTTGATGACGCTGAGGCCACTTGCCGAGCGGGAGGTCGCCGACGCGCGCCGCCGGATCGCCTCGGATCTCGACGGCCGGGCGATCCTGGACCGGGCCTCGCGGCTGCTGTCCGAGTTCACGCACATGGCCGGCATCGTCATGCTGCCGCGGCGCGAGCGGGTCGCCTACCGCCAGATCGAGTTTCTGCCGCTGTCAGGCCAGCGAGTGCTCGCCATCCTCGTCACCAGCGAGGGCGAGGTGCACAACCGCGTGATCGAGACCGCTAAGCGCTACGCACCGGCCGAGCTCGAGCAGGCGGCCAACTTTCTCAACCGGACTTATGGCGGCAAGGATCTCGAGAGCGTCCGCCACGCGGTGCTCACGGAGCTGCGCGAGACGCGGGAGACCCTGGATGCCATCATGCGCCGCGCCGTCGAGATGGCGGGCCCGGTGCTGAACGGCCACCCTGGGCGAGACACGCTGGTGGTGGCGGGCCAGACCAACCTGATGGACTTTGGCGAGCTGGCGCATCTCGAGCGCCTGCGACAGCTGTTCGACGCCTTCACGGAGCAGCAGCAATTGCTGCACCTGCTCGACCGCTGCATGGCGGCGGACGGGGTGCAGATCTTCATCGGCGAGGAGTCGGGCTACCGGGTGCTGGACCAGTGCAGCGTCGTCACCTCGCCCTACGGCGTGGACGGCGAGGTGGCCGGCGTCCTCGGGGTGATCGGCCCCACCCGAATGGCTTACGACCGGGTTGTCCCGATCGTCGACGTCACCGCCCGGCTGCTGGGGGCGGCCTTGAAAGCGCTTTGACCACCCACAATTAAGGGTAATTTAAGGGCCGCCTTTGCCGTGCGCCCGGGCCAGGATTTCGCACTGAGAGACCGAAGCAGGACCATGAGCACAGCAGAAGAGACCCCCGAACACGCCCCCTTGCCCGACAGTGCGGCGCCGGAAGGCGCGGACGCGGCGCCAGAAGCGGCGGCTGACCTGCGCCCCTTGCTGGAGGACGCCCGGGCGAAGGCAGACGAGAACTACGACAGGTTCATGCGGGCGACCGCGGAGCTGGAGAACGCCCGCCGGCGGGCCGAGCGCGACCTGGAAGCGGCCCGCAAGTTTGCGCTGGAGCGTTTCGTGGCTGAGCTGCTGCCGGTGCGTGACAGTCTCGAACTCGGCATCGGCGCCGCGGGCGAGGCCCAGGCGGATGCCGCCAAGCTGCACGAGGGGATGCAGCTGACGCTCAGGATGCTGGAGGACGCGATGCAGAAGTTCGGAGTCGAGCGCCTCGATCCGCAGGGCGCGCCCTTCGACCCGAATCTCCACCAGGCGCTGTCCGTGCAGCCGCGCGACGACGTCCCGCCCAACACGGTGGTCGTGGTCGTGCAGAAAGGCTACGCGCTGAACGGCCGGCTCGTGCGGCCGGCGATGGTCATGGTCTCGCGCCCGAGCGAGGCGCGCGGCATCGACGAAAAGGCTTGAAACAAAGGGGAATTTGCCCCAACTGAAAGCTTAGTCAGGCGGCGCGAGCCAGCCCCGGATTTCTGGAGAGAGAACCAATGGCCAAGATCATCGGCATCGACCTCGGCACCACCAACTCGTGCGTGGCAATCATGGAGGGCGGCAAGCCCAAGGTGATCGAGAACAGCGAGGGCGATCGCACGACGCCCTCGATCGTCGCCTTCAACGAAGACGGTGAAGTCATCGTCGGCCAGCCGGCCAAACGTCAGGCGGTCACGAACCCCCGCAACACCCTGTTTGCGATCAAGCGCCTGATCGGCCGCCGCTTCCAGGACGCGGAGGTGCAGAAGGACGTCGGCATGGTGCCCTACGCCATCGCCAAGGCCGACAACGGCGACGCCTGGGTCGAGGTGCGCGGCCGCAAGATGGCCCCACCGGAGATCTCGGCGCGGGTGCTGATGAAGATGAAGAAGACCGCCGAGGACTACCTCGGCGAGCAGATCACCGACGCCGTGATCACCGTGCCGGCCTACTTCAACGACTCCCAGCGTCAGGCAACCAAGGACGCCGGCCGGATCGCCGGACTCGAGGTCAAGCGCATCATCAACGAGCCGACGGCCGCCGCGCTCGCCTTCGGCATGGACAAGCAGACTGGCGATCGCAAGATTGCGGTCTACGACCTTGGCGGCGGCACCTTCGACATCTCGATCATCGAGATCGCGGACGTCGACGGCGAAAAGCAGTTCGAGGTGCTGTCGACCAACGGCGACACCTTCCTGGGCGGAGAAGACTTCGACAAGCGGGTCATCGATTTTCTGGCGGACTCTTTCAAGAAAGAGCAGGGCATCGACCTGCGTGGCGATCCCCTGGCGATGCAGCGCCTGAAGGAGGCCGCCGAGAAGGCGAAGATCGAGCTGTCGTCGACCCAGCAGACCGACATCAACCTGCCGTACATCACGGCCGATCAGACCGGGCCGAAGCACCTCAACGTCAAGCTGACGCGGGCCAAGCTCGAGTCGCTGGTCGAGGACCTGGTGCAGAAGACGATCGAGCCCTGCAAGCGGGCGATCAAGGACGCCGGCCTGTCGACGGCGCAGATCGACGACGTGATCCTCGTCGGCGGCCAGACCCGCATGCCCAAGGTCCAGGAGGTCGTGCGCGAGTTCTTTGGCAAGGACCCCCGCAAGGACGTGAATCCCGACGAGGCCGTTGCGGTCGGCGCCGCGATCCAGGGCGGCGTGCTCGGCGGCCAGGTCAAGGACGTGCTGCTGCTCGACGTCACCCCGCTGTCGCTCGGCATCGAGACCCTGGGCGGCATCATGACCCGGCTCATCGAGCGCAACACCACCATCCCAACCAAGACCTCGCAGGTGTTCTCCACGGCGGACGACAGCCAGACCGCCGTCACCGTTCACGTGCTGCAGGGCGAGCGCGAACGCGCCGCGGACAACAAGTCGCTCGGCCGCTTCGACCTCACCGACATCCCACCGGCGCCGCGCGGCGTGCCGCAGATCGAAGTCGCCTTCGACATCGATGCCAACGGCATCCTGCACGTGTCGGCGAAGGACAAGGCGACCGGCAAGCAGCAGTCGATCCGCATCACCGCGTCCTCCGGTCTCGGCGAGGGCGAGATCGAGCGCATGGTGCGCGAGGCGGAGGCGCACCGTGAGGAGGACCGTCGCTTCCACGAGCTGGTACAAGCGCGCAATCACGCCGACTCGCTGATCCATGCGACCCGCAAGTCGCTGCATGACCTCGGCGACAAGGTGGAGGCGGGCGAGAAGTCACGCATCGAGTCGGCGATAAAGGACCTCGAGGAGGCGATGAAGGGGGAGGACAAGGCCGCCATCGAGTCGCGTACCCAGGCCCTGGCCGAGGCGTCGTCGAAGATGGCCGAGCGCGTCTACGCGCAGGCCGGCACCGACAGTGCGGCAGGGGCGGCCGGGAGTGCGGGGGCCGAGAGCCAGCAGTCCGGTGGCGCGGGCGAGGACGTGGTCGATGCCGAATTCGAGGAAGTGAAGGACGACAAGAAATGAGCCGTCAGCCGTCAGCTGTCGCCCGATAGCTGACGGTTGACAGCCAGCGCCAGACAGCCACCCACCGCCGCGTTCCGGGGGATCACCCCGGTCGCGGCTATTGACGTGAGTCGCCGACATCGAGTAGGTGGCTGCGGGGGATAGAAGCCGGACACCACATGGCCAAGCGCGACTATTACGAAGCTCTCGGCGTTCCCCGCAACGCCAGCGAGGCCGAGATCAAGAAGGCGTTCCGGCGCCTGGCGATGAAGTACCACCCCGACCGCAACCAGGACGACAAGGCGGGCGAGGCCGAGCGGCAATTCAAGGAGGTCAAGGAGGCCTACGACGTCCTGTCGGATGCGCAGAAACGCGCGGCCTACGATCAGTTTGGTCATGCCGGTATCGATCCGAGCGCCGGCATGGGGGCCCGCGGGCCGGCCGGCTTCGGTGCCGGGGCGAGCTTCAGCGACGTCTTCGGTGACGTCTTCGGCGACATCTTCGGCGCCGGACGGGGCGGGGGCGGGTCGCGGGTCCAGCGCGGCTCCGATCTGCGCTACAACCTCGAGCTCACCCTCGAGGAGGCCGTCGCCGGCACCACGGTGCGCATCCGCGTGCCGACTCTCGTCAACTGCGGCACCTGCGGCGGCAGCGGCGCTAAGAAGGGCACCTCGCCCCGGCAGTGCAACACCTGTCACGGGGCCGGCCAGGTCAGGATGCAGCAGGGTTTCTTCTCGATCGCGCAGACCTGCCCGACCTGCCGCGGCCGGGGCACCGTCATCGAGGATCCGTGTCCAAGCTGCCACGGCATGGGCCGGGTGCAGGAGTCGAAGACCCTGTCCGTGAAGGTGCCGGCCGGTGTCGACACGGGCGACCGCATCCGCCTGGCGGGTGAGGGCGAGGCCGGCGATCTGGGCGGTCCGCCGGGCGACCTCTACGTGCAGGTGCGGGTGAAGGAGCATCCGATCTTCACCCGCGAGGACAATGACCTCTATGCCGAGGTGCCGATCAGCATTGTCGTCGCGGCGCTGGGGGGCGAGCTCGAGGTGCCGACGCTGGACGGCAAGCTCAAGCTCAAGATCCCGCCCGGAACGCAGACGGGAAAGATGTTCCGGATGCGCGGCAAGGGCATCCGGCCAGTGCGGGGCGGCGCGCTAGGCGACCTGATCTGCCGCGTGCAGGTCGAGACGCCCGTCAACCTGACGGATGAGCAGAAGGAGCTGTTTCGTCGCCTCGATGAGACCCTGCAGGGCGGGGGAGGACGTCACAACCCGCAATCGACGACCTGGCTCGACGGCGTGAAGCGGTTCTTCGAGGGGCTGGGGTTCTGATCCCACGGTGCCGGGGCGTGCCTACCGACCCGGCGGGAGTTGCCGGTTTCTTCGGGTCGCCGGGCCTGTGGTTCAACCTGTGGTTCAATCTGACCTTCGCTGATCCTTCCTGAAGGAAAGACGCCATGACCCGCATTGCGATCACGGGCGCCGCCGGGCGCATGGGCAGAACGCTGGTCGAGGCCGTGCGCGCCGCGCCAGGGCTCGCGCTGACGGTTGCCGTCGAGCGGTCCGATTCGAGCCTGCTCGGCAGTGATGCGGGCGAGCTCGCGGGGATCGGGCGCATCGGCGTTCCGCTGACGGCAGACCTGGCCGGATCGGCCGACGCCTTCGACACCCTCATCGATTTCACCGCGCCGGCGGCGACGCTCGCAAACCTGGCGTTCTGCCGGCAGGCGGGGAAGCAGATGGTCATCGGCACGACGGGGATCGATCCGGCGGGTCGGCAGGCACTCGCACAGGCCGGGGGGGAGATCGGCATCGTCTTCGCGCCGAACATGAGCGTCGGCGTGAACCTCTGCTTTCGGCTCCTCGACCTCGCCGCGCGCGTCATGGGCGCGGACGCCGATATCGAGATCGTCGAGGCGCACCACCGCCACAAGGTGGACGCCCCCTCCGGCACCGCGCTGCGGATGGGCGAGGTGGTGGCGCAGGCGCTCGGACGCGACCTCGCGCAGGTCGCGGTCTACGGCCGGCAGGGCCACACCGGCGCGCGCCCGCGCGAGGCTATCGGCTTCGAGACGATCCGCGCGGGCGACGTGGTGGGCGAGCACACGGTCTGGTTCGCGACCGAGGGCGAGCGGGTCGAGATTGCCCATAAGGCCTCGAGCCGGATGACCTTCGCGAAAGGCGCCGCGCGCGCGGCGCAGTGGCTCGCCGGCCGGTCCGCCGGCCTCTATGACATGCAGGACGTGCTGGGGCTGCGCTGACATCCCGCGTCGGCGGGGCCGCGCCGCCCCGAGACCCTGCCTCAACTCCGTCCGTACACCGGGATCGCCGCGCCGTTGATGGCGCGGGCGGCGTCCGAGGCGAGGAAGACGACGACGTCGGCGAGTGCGGCCGGCGGCACCCAGCGGCTGAAGTCCGCGTCGGGCATGGACGCCCGGTTCTGCGGCGTGTCGATGGTGCCAGGCAGGATGCAGTTGGCGTTGATGCCATGGTCGCGGTGCTCCGCCGCAAGCGTCTCGGTCAGGGTGATGACCGCGGCCTTGGAGGCGCAATAGGGCCCCATCCGCGCCTTGCCCTCGAGCGCGGCGCGCGCCGCGACATTGACGATGCGGCCGCCGCCCTGGCGCAGCATCGGCGGGACGACGGCCCGGCAGGTGTGCAGCACGCTCCGGGCATTGAGCCCCATCATCAGGTCCCAGTCCGCCTCCGGCGTCTCGTGCAGCGGCGGCCCCATGGTGAAGCTGCCGGCGATGTGGGCGAGTACATCGATCCGCCCGAGCCGCGCGATGGCCGTATCCACCGCGGCGGCCGTCGATTGGGCCGAGAGAAGGTCCGCCGAGAGCAACAGGGTGTCGGCCTCGAGCCCGAGTTCGCGGCGCGCGTCCTCGAGCCGGCCCGTGTCCCGGTCCATCAGGGCCAGACGGGCGCCCTGCGCGGCGAAGGCCGTTGCGACCGCAGCGCCGAGATTGCCGCCCGCGCCGGTCACCATCACCACCCGCCTCACCAGCTCGCCCATGTCGGTCTCCTCCGGATGTGAGGTGTCGCAGACTAGCCGAAGGGCTATCCCGGCGGGAGTCGGTCAACCGCACCATGGGTCGGGTTGGTCCGACGGGTATGGGAAATGCTAGCCGTAGGCCCATCCGACCGGAGCGCCACGAATGGAAAGCAGTCTGCCCGCCCTTGCCATGCCCGTTCTCTCTGCCATGGCCATGCCGCCCACGGATGCGTCGCCGTCGGGCAACGGGGCTGGCTTCGGCGCCATGCTCGGTGCCGCCAAATTGACGCCGGACCTGCAGCAGGCGCTTGCCGACCTGTTGACGGCAGTGGTCCCGGGGGTGGCGATTGCCGGCAACGGCCTGCCGGGGGCGGCAATCCTCGGCCTGGGAAAGGACATGGCGCTGCCGCTGTCACCGCCATCTTCGGAGGATGCGCAGGCCGGCGAGGCCACCCCGGGCATCGCGGGTCTTCCGGTCGAGCTGGCCGCGCTTCTCGCGCTGCTTCAGTCCGCCCCGCCAGGCGCCGACCTGACCAATCCGCCCATACCTTCGGATCCGCCGATGCCGTCGATGCCTGAGGAGATGCCGGTCACCGATCCCGCGGCCCTTGCCGCGGGTCTCGGCAACCTGCTCGCCCAGCTCGGCGCGTCGTTTCCGCCTTCCGCGGAGGGCGGAAACGGCAATGCTGCACTCCCTGCAGGCGATCTTCGGGGCCAACGGCCGCTCGCTGCCGTGGTCGCCCGACTGCAGGAGGGGTTCGGGCGCGGTGCCCAGGGTTTGCCGGTAAACGGTGTGGAACAGTCGGCCGACCCGCCAGCCACTGCGGTTGCCCCCACGCACTCGCTTAGGGATGCGCTCCCGCAGGCGGGCTTGCTGCTCGCCCTGCGGGCCGCCAACCCGACGGCCGATGGCCCACGGGGCGAGTCCAGCGGCCCTGAAGCGGTTTTCGCCGACGAGCTTGCGGAGGCCGCGTCGGTCAACGAGGCGCGTCCGGTGCCTGGCATTGCCGCAGAGGTCTCCGCCGGCCGCCCGCGCGCGGCGGCGACCGTGGTCGTCCCCTTTGGCGATCGAGGCTGGGAGCGTGCCTTGGGCGAGAAGGTCGTCTGGCTCGTCGGTCAGCAGGTGCAGGCGGCGGAGGTGAAGCTGAATCCGCCGCATCTCGGGCCCGTCGAGTTCCGCCTCACGCTGAACGGCAACGAGGCCAGCGTGAGCTTCACTGCCGCGAATGCCGCAGTGCGTGAGGCAATCGAGCAGGCCCTACCCCGGCTGCGCGAGATGCTGGCGGAGCAGAACCTCGTGATGGTGGGCGTGGATGTGGGGCAGCGCGGCGGCTCCGGGCAGGCAGAGCAGCGGGAGGCAGGGTTGTCCCCGGGCGGGAGCGTGGCGGCCACCGCCGGCCGGGACGGCGATGCCCCGGTTGCCGAGCCCCCGCTTCGGCGCCTGGGCGCGAGCGGTCTGGTCGACGAATACGCCTGATCGAGGCGTGCCGCCCCGCCCTTTGCGGCGCGGTGCCGAGCCCCCCTCGGCTGTGTATCATCGCCGGCGTCGATGCGCGCGCCGCGCGGCGGGTCCGCCGCCAGGCCCGGGAGACTCGCCCTTGAAACTCGTCAAGCTCTTGGTCGTCTTCATGCTCGTGGGGCTCGGCGCGTCCTTTGCCTCGCTCAATCCGGGGACAGTCCGCCTCGATTTCTACCTGGTCGCGCGCGAAGTGCCGATTGCGTTGTCGCTGGTGACCGCCGTGGCCCTCGGAGCCTTGCTTGGGCTGCTCGCGGCCTCGGGACGCCTGATGCGTCTGCGTCGGGAGCTATCGGATCTGCGTCGCAAGGCGCGCCTGTCTGCGGAGGAGATCAGCAACCTCCGCGCTTTGCCGATCAGGGATACCTGACCGGCATGCTCGAGCTCCTGTGGTTGCTGCTGCCCGCGGCGGCCGCTTCGGGCTGGCTTGCGGCAAAGCGCAGTGCTGCAGGCAGCGCCACGCGTCCGCCCGAGAGGAATCCTGCCTATTTTCGCGGCCTCAACTACCTGCTCAACGAGCAGCCGGACAAGGCCATCGACGTCTTTGTGCAGATGATCGAGGTCGATGGCGAGACGGTGGAGACGCATCTCGCCCTGGGCAGCCTGTTCCGGCGGCGCGGCGAGGTAGAGCGGGCGATCCGCATTCATCAGAACCTGATCGCCCGGCCGACCCTGAGCCGGGAACAGCGGGCGCAGGCGCTGCTCGACCTGGGGCTCGACTACATGCGGGCGGGCCTGTTCGATCGCGCTGAGAACCTGTTTCTCGAGCTTCGGGATACCAAGCTGCTGCAGGAGCAAGCGCTCGAAGGGTTGCGCGTCATCTACCAGCAGGAGAAGGACTGGGAAAAGTGCCTGCAGGTGGCCGAGGATCTGGAGACCGTGGGCGGCAGGGCCCTCGGCCTCGAGCGGGCTCACTACTACTGCGAGCTGGCCGAGCTGGCCCG
>Ga0114939_10003669_pt1 | contig 10579 bp, 9 predicted proteins | sample AshMeaCrysSpring_FD_87196 | JGI IMG/M metagenome (GOLD analysis project Ga0114939, IMG submission 87196) | Groundwater microbial communities from Big Spring, Nevada to study Microbial Dark Matter (Phase II) - Ash Meadows Crystal Spring | ecosystem: Environmental > Aquatic > Deep subsurface >... | reverse complement strand
GTGTAGATCGATTTTGGAGGGCGGCGCTATTTCGACGTGTCGTCGGTGAGAATGTCAAGCTTTGGTTCATGGATGGGGAGAGACATAAAAGAAGCGGCTTTTCTTCATGGGGGCCGATCGATATTAACCGCTAGATTCGCCGCTTTGAATACGGGGGTGTGATCCCCTTCAGCATGGGATTGCGCTTCGTATTAAAAGTCTTGAGATCGAAATTTTGCGATACGGCAGTCGCCGCGATGATTCCGTCCGCAAATCCGACGCCATGTGATTTGTGATAGAGACCTTTGCAGCGACCGCCTCATCTTTCATTGGCTGCCGTTTCGATCTCTTTCAACTCGCGGTCGAAGCCGGCGGCCAGGCTTTCATGCTTGCGGGTGGCGCGGTCGAGGGCGTCGAACAGCCGGTCGATTTCCTTTTGGCAGATGTGCATGGACTGGGATACCTCGGCGATTCTGGCGCCGTCGCCTTTTTCGGAAGCGCTCTGCATCGACTGGGTCAGCCGGGCCATCTCCGTGTCTCGGCGGTCGATGTCGCGCTCCAGACGCTTCATTTCATCCTCAAGCGGTTTGAGCGCCTGAGTGCGCCGGGCGGCGATGTCCGAGCGCCGGCGGCGCAGTTCCTTGCGCGCCGCTTTCAAGCTTTCGATCGCAGCGCCGGGGTCCGCGGCCTCGGCGGCGGAGGGCGGGCGCTCGTCCTGCCAGCCGCCCTTTTCGAGGAATTCCTGGTAGCGGCCGTCGAACACGTCCACGCCGTTTTCACGAAAGACGATCAGCCTCTCGGCCAGGGCGTGCAGGAACATTTCGTTGTGGGTGACCAGGATCAGCGTTCCTTCGAAGGCATCCAGCGCCTCCAGCAAGGCATCGCAGGACTCCAGGTCCAGGTGGTTGGTCGGCTCATCGAGCAGGAGGAGGTTGACCGGAGTGGCGATGATCTTTCCCAGCAGCACGCGGCTTTTTTCACCGCCGGAAAGGACGGCGATTTTCTTGAGCGCCTCGTCGCCCGAGAACAGCATGGCGCCGCAGATGTTGCGGGCCAGTTGTCGGTCCACCCCGGCGTCGGAATAGAGGATTTCCTCCTCGACCGTGCGGTTGGGGATCAGATGGCTCACGTTGGTCTGCTCGAAAAACCCCTTTTGAATGGCCGGGTGATAGAGCACCTGGCCGCTCTGGGGCGGCAGCGCCCCGGCCAGGATCTTGAGCAGGGTGGTTTTGCCCTTGCCGTTGGGGCCCACGATGCCGATGCGCTCGCCGGCCGCAAGGGTGATCGAAAGATCCGCGAACAAGGGCGCGCCCGGCTGGTAGGCGAAGCCGATATTTTGGGCTTGCAAGGCGGCCTTGCCGGGCAGCGGCTTTTCGCGGAAGGAAAACTCAAGGTCCCTCAACTGCTCGAGTTTGTCGCGTTTCTCCATTTTCTGCAGGGTCTTGATGCGCGACTGCACGAGACCCGCCAGGCGGGCTTTGGCGCGAAAACGGGTGATGAAAAGCTCCACCTCCTTGCGGCGGCGCTCGTCGTTCATGCGGGTTTTCTCATACACCTCCTCGTCCTGGGCAATTTGGCCGTAGTAGGCGTCGGTGGTGCCCGCGATCTTGCGGACCTTCTGGCGGTGAATGCCCATGACGTGGGTGACCACCTTGTCCATGAAGCTGCGGTCGTGGGTGATCACCATCAGCTCCCGGGGCCAGGCCACCAGGAAACGCTCGACCCAGCGGATGGAGGTGATGTCCAGGAAGTTGGTCGGCTCGTCGAGCAGCAGCAGGTCGGGCTCGGATGCCAGGGCCTTGGCAAGGTTGAGCCGCACCTGGTAGCCTCCCGAAAACTCGGCCGGCGGACGATCCATGTCCGCCTTGGAAAACCCCAGTCCGGCCAGGATCTTCTCCGCCTTCCAGTGGTGGTCGCTTTCCTGGGGCGGCAGCGCCGTCATGGCCTCCTGAAGGATGGTCGGACGCGTGAAGTCCAGGGTCTGCCGGACATAGCCAATACGATAGTGTTTGGGGACGATCAGGGAGCCGTCGTCCGGTTGCTCCTCGCCGGCAATGATGCGAAAGAGGGTGGTCTTGCCATGACCGTTGCGACCGACGAGCCCCAGCCGTTCGCGGGCATTCAGGCTGAAGTCGACCCGGTCGAAAAGGACCCGGCCGCCATAGCTCTTGCTGAGATTTTCCGCTCGGACCATAGAGACTGCCTCAATCCTCACTTAAAAGGATGACCGCTGCGCCGCGCAGCGGTCATTGGATTCAGCGGCGGCAGTTCCGCCCATTCATGCGCTTGACATTACGTGTGGAGTCGAATAGGAGATTTCTTTTTAAAACGAAGACAATCTAACACGTATGATAAGCCTTGTCACATTGAAAACTCCGGTCGCCGCCCTCGGCCGGGAGGTCCTGTCATTAACCCGCTACCTGGGGCGGGTGTTCCTCTTTTTTGCTCGGGGGTTTCTGCTCATTTTCCAGCCGCCCATTCAATTCGACAAGATCCGCCAGCAGATCTTTTTCATCGGCATGAAGTCCGTCTTCGTCATCTGCCTGACCGCCGCCTTCACCGGCATGGTCCTCGGCCTGCAGGGCTATTACGCTTTAGTAAAGTATGGGTCTACGGCCGCACTGGGCTCGGCGGTGGCGCTCTCGCTGGTGCGCGAGATGGGCCCGGTGCTCACCGCCATCATGGTCATCGCCCGGGCCGGGTCCGCGATGGCGGCGGAGATCGGCATCATGCGCATCTCCGAGCAGATCGACGCCCTCAAGACCATGGACATCAATCCCCTGCGGTATCTGATCAGCCCGCGAATCGCCGCCGCTCTGGTCTGTTTCCCGCTGCTGACGGCGATCTTCGATGTCGTGGGCCTTTTCGGCGGCTACCTTTCGGGGTCGGCCCTGCTGGGGGTCAACCCGGCCTTTTACTTCTCGCGGGCGCAGTCGAGCGTCGAGACCGGCGACATTGTCGGCGGCTTCATCAAGGCGCTCGTGTTTGCCGTGGTGACGGTGACCATCTGCTGCTTCCAGGGGTATTACACGCACACGCGGGCCGAGTTCGGCGCCAAGGGAGTGAGCATCTCCACCACGTCGGCCGTCGTGATCTCCTGCGTGCTGGTCCTGTTGACCGACTATGTGTTGACCACTTTTTTGCTGTAGGGCAGGCCAAGGTGTGTCTTCGGTTTGATGGCTTCATAAAACGGCCAATCCCGGCGCTGCGCTTTACCATGTTGCTGCCATGACCGCCTCTCCGCTGATTGAGCTGCAAAATGTGGCCAAGACGCTGGGCGTCAATCGAGTGCTCGACGGCGTCAACCTGAGCATCCATCGGGGCGAGATCACCGCGATCATCGGCAAGAGCGGCTCCGGAAAGAGCGTGCTGCTCAAGCACATCATCGGGCTGCTGGAGCCCGACGAGGGGTCGATTCTCTTCGAGGGTCGCAGCCGCTCCGCCATGAGCCCTCCGGAAAAAAAGGCGCTGCGGCGGAGGTTCAGCTACGTTTTTCAGGAAACGGCCCTGTTTGACTTCCTCACGGTGGTGGAGAACGTCGCCCTGCCGCTGGCCGAGCGCAAGGGCGCCGTACCGGAGGAGATTCAGAGACGGGTGCGCGACAAGCTCAACCAGCTTGATCTTCATGACGTGGACCACAAATCTCCCTCCCAGCTCTCCGGCGGCATGAAAAAGCGCGTCGCCTTGGCGCGGGCGCTGGTGACCGAACCGGATATCGTGCTGTTCGACGAGCCGACCACCGGTCTCGACCCGATCCGCAAAAACGCCGTTCACAGCATGATCTCCGACTACCAGCGCCGCTTCGGCTTCACCGGGGTGGTGGTCAGCCACGAAATTCCCGACATCTTTTTCATCGCCCAACGGGTGGCGATGATCGACAGCGGCCGGATCCGGTTCGAAGGGACGCCCGAAGACATCCAGCAGACTCCCGACAACGAGGTGCGCAACTTCATCGAAGGACTCGAAAGCCCACGCGACCCAATGACCGGCATCGCCTCCCAGTCCGTTGGGCAGCAGCATCTGCGGCGGGAGATGGGCCGGCTCCAGAGGCATCAAATCCCCTTCTCGATCGTGCTGATGTCCATGGACCCTCCGGAGAAGGTCGAGCGCATCGCCGGCCACATGGCCATTCAGGCGCTGCTCAAGCGGTTCGCCGACCATGTCATCCAGAACAGCTACGTGACCGATACGTGCTTCCGATATGCCATCAACACGATCATGGTCGTGCTGCCGGAAACCGACGAAAGGCAGGCCCGGAGCTTCTGCCGGAAAATCTCCCGCACCTTGGAGCAGGATGACCTGTTCGACGCCCGCGATCACACCCGCCGCATCGGATACACGCTGAGCGCCGGGGTGGTTCAGGCGCGACCGGACAGCGGCCTGGAGGAATTGATCGCGGCGGCCGAAAGCGATCGGACCGTTTTCTACCAAAGCAGCCCTTGATGACATTTCAGGCAGAGTTCCGGGTGGAGCCTGCCAGGAGGTAATATGAGACAATCGTCGGTCGAACTCGGGGTGGGGGTCTTCGTTCTGCTCGGCATCCTCTGTATCGGTTATCTCACCATCCGCCTCGGGGAGGTCGAAGTGCTCCGCGACGCGTATTATTATCTGGACGCACGCTTCACATCCGTCGCCGGTCTCAAGGTGGGCGCCCAGGTGGAAATTGCCGGCGTCCAAGTGGGGCAGGTGGATAAGGTTTCGCTGGACCCCCAAGAGCTGGTGGCGATGGTGCGCCTGAAAATCAAGGAAGGCGTGCGCATCAGCGAGGACTCGATCGCTTCGGTTCAGACCTCAGGGCTGTTGGGCGACCGCTTCATCCAGCTGTCTCCCGGCGGTTCCGATCAGATGCTCAAGCCCGGCGACCGGATCATCGAAACCGAACCGGCGCTGAACATCGAGTCGCTGATCCGGAAGTATGCCTTTGGCAAACTGGACAAGGATAAATGACGTGGCAAGCAACGCATTTCCCATAGGCTATGGCCGCTGATGGGTTCACCCCTTTGTTGCAGGAGGCGTTATGTCCGATCAGGATAAAAAAGGCTTCACCGTCAAGGACCGCCGCACGTTTTCCACCGACGAACCGGCACCGGCAGAAGAGACGTCCGCCGCGCCCGAGCCCCCGCCGACGAAGCCGGAGGCGGCCGCCGCCGGCTCTGAGCGCACCGAGGCGCCCCTGCCTCAGATCAATTTTCCGACGTTTATCGCGTCCCTGAACGCATCGGCGCTCGTGCATCTTGGGGTCATCGAAGACCCGGTCTCGGGCAAAGCCGAAAAGAACCTGCCCATGGCCAAGCAAACGATCGACATCCTGAGCATGCTCCAGCAGAAAACCGCCGGCAACCTGACCGCCGACGAGGACAGCATGATGAAAAGCATCCTTTACGATCTGCGGATCCTGTTCGTGAAGGAAAAAGGATGAATGCGGCGGCCAAGCGAGAGCGATGAATCTGCTCATACGTTCCCCCGCTAAAATCAATTTGTTTCTGCGGGTCACGGGCAGACGGCCGGACGGCTACCACGACCTGTTCTCTCTCATGTGCCGGGTGGATCTCTGCGACGAGATTGCCCTGAGTCTTTCCCCGGGGCCGATCACCTTATGGTGCTCCGATCCGTCCCTGCCCGCAGACGAGACCAATCTGGCGTTTCGGGCAGCGCGAAGCTTTTGCGAGGCGGTGGGCCGGAGAGAAGGCTGCGACATCCGCCTGGTCAAGCGCATACCGATTGCCGCCGGACTCGGCGGCGGCAGCAGCAACGCCGCCAGCGTACTGATGGGCTTGAATCGGCTTCACGGCGAACCCATGTCCCGGGAGCGGCTCATGCGCATCGGCCGCAGCCTCGGCGCCGATGTGCCCTTCTTTATTTTTGAGTCCCCCGCACTGGCCTGCGGCATCGGAGATGAACTCGATGCCTTTCCGGGAATGATTCCCGGCAAAGCGCTGATCGTCTGCCCACCGTTTCACGTATCCACTCGAATGGTTTACCAAAATCTTAATTTGCAATTGACAAATCACGAAAAACAACCTACAAGAGCCCATTTCATAAAAACGGCGTTTGACCCATCGCTTCACTTACACAACGACCTCGAAACGGTTACGCTAGCGTTACACCCTGAACTCGTCCGTATCAAGGACTTGCTGAAAACTCAGGGGGCCATAGGTGCGCTCATGTCCGGGAGCGGGCCGAGCATCTTTGGATTGTTCCCGGATGAGGACGCACTCCGCCGTGCAGGAGCGGAACTGGCGCGGGAAAGGGAGCTGAAAGTATTCGCCGTCGATCTTCTGACCGGCCCGGTGAGCCTGTTCCGGTGGGTGGGACCGGCAGCGGACCGTGAAAACCGCCCGTAAGCAAGCACGACAGTCATGGGGCGTCGTCAAGTGGTAAGACACAGGATTTTGGTTCCTGCACTCGGAGGTTCGAATCCTCCCGCCCCAGCCAGACGCCTGGATGGCGTTCGTTTCGAAGCGCGCCATGCACTGCGGCCACCGGTCGCGGCGTATGATCGTCCCGCGGGCGGAAGCACGTCTGCCCGCCGCTGCCGTGCGGATCAAAGCAATTCGGGAGGCTTCATCGCCCCGTGACGACATCCATGGAAAACAACGGGCTGTTCATTTTTTCTGGCAATTCGAACCCGGCGCTGGCGGAAAAGATCTGCGGCTACCTCAAGCTTCCTTTGGGAGGCGCCAAGGTGACGACCTTCAGCGACGGCGAGATCCAGATCGAAATCCACGAAAACGTGCGCTCGAAGGACGTTTTCGTGATCCAATCGACCTGTGCGCCGGTGAACGACAATCTGGTCGAGCTGCTGCTGATGGTCGATGCCTTCAAGCGCTCTTCGGCCCGCCGGATCACCGCGGTGGTGCCGTACTACGGCTATTCGCGCCAGGACAAGAAAGTGGTCCCGCGCGTCCCGATCAGCGCCAAGCTCGTCGCCGACATGCTCACGGTGGCCGGGGCGCACCGGGTCATCACGATGGACCTGCATGCGGGCCAAATCCAGGGGTTTTTCAACATCCCCGTGGACAATCTGTTTGCGGCACCGGTGCTGATCAGCTACATTCGCCATCATTTCGATCAAAACTTGGCGATTGTCTCACCGGACGCCGGCGGAGTGGAACGGGCACGGGCCTTCGCCAAACGGCTGGATGCGGATCTCGCCATCATCGACAAGCGGCGCTCGGCCCCCAACCAAGCCAAAGCCATGGCGGTCATCGGCAACGTGCGGGACAAGGTGGTCGTGATCCTTGACGACATGGTGGACACCGCCGGAACGTTGGTGGAAGCGGCCGAGGCGCTTGCGCGCCAGGGTGCCCGCGAGATCCACGCCTGCTGCGCGCATCCGGTGCTCTCCGGCCCTGCCGTGGATCGCATCAAGGACTCGGCACTCAAGAGCGTGGTGGTCACGGATACCATTCCGCTCAAGCCGAACGCGCAAGCCTGCGGCCGAATCCATGTGCTGTCCATCGCCGAACTGGTGGGAGAGGCGATCATTCGCAGCTACCGGGGGGATTCCGTCACCTCCCTTTTCATTTGAAACGGCTTTTGGAAAAGTCTGCACTTTTGTGTTAAGGAGGAACACCCGTTGAAACAACATGAATTAAGCGCCACCATCCGCAACACCACGGGCAACGGGCCGGCCCGGAGCCTACGCCGGGAAGGTCGGTTTCCGGCCGTGCTCTACGGTCCCCGCACCGAGCCGATCCTGCTGGCGGTGAATGTTCGTGAGTTCGAGCGTGCGGTTCAAAAAGGCAATATCCGGCGGACGATATTCTCACTCAGCATCCAGAACGGCGCAACGCTCACCAAGCCGGCGGTCATCAAGGAGCTTCAGACCCACCCGGTCTCCGGTCGGTTCCTGCACGCCGACTTTTACGAGATCGACATGAACCGCAAACTGCGGGTGATGGTGCCGGTGGTGACGAAGGGCAAGGCCAAGGGCGAAGAATTCGGCGGCATGCTGCAGATCATCGAACGTGAGATCGAAGTGCTCTGCCTGCCGCAGGAGATGCCCGATGCCTTGGAACTGGACGTGACGGAGCTGGGGATCGGCGACACGCTGCATGTAAATGACATGGCGCTGCCAGCGGGAGTGGAGCTGCCGCCGGGGGTCAACTATACCGTAGTGACCGTGGTCAGCCAGAAGGCCGAAGCAGCGCCAGCCGCCGCCGAGGCTGAGGTGGCCGAAGCGGCCGAGGGCGAGGAAAAAGGCGCAGCGTCTGAAAAGGCCGAATAAGCGCTCCGCTTTGCCGCCGCTCGGAAAGACCGGGACCCAGCCGGGGCGGGCTGCCGCGGGGCGGCGGGCGCCTCGGGCCGGGAATGGTCATGGGTACGGAAGATTCGCATGGGGAACCCGGCGAGCAGGTGCGCCTGGTCGTCGGTCTCGGCAATCCGGGTGCGAAATACGCCGCAACGCGCCACAACATTGGTTTCAGAGTGGTGGACCGACTGGCCGCGGAGTTCGGCATCGACATCGGCCGCGAGAAGTTCAATGCCCAGTTCGGCCGCGGTCGGATGACAGGCCTGGATGTGGTATTGGCCAAGCCCCTGGCGTACATGAACCTCAGCGGGCCCCCGGTGCGTGCGGTGGCCGATTACTTTCGGATTCCACTCCAGACGGTGGTGGTCGTTCACGACGACATCGACCTGGATTACGGGCGCATAAAAATAAAAGCGAAAGGAGGGCATGGCGGACACAATGGCATTCGATCGGTGATCAACGCCTTCGGTGGGGGCGATTTCACGCGTCTGAGGGTGGGCATTGGACGTTCCGGCGCGGGCGTGCAGGTGGCGGATTACGTGTTGGATCTGTTCACGCGGGAAGAGGCCGCTCAACTGCCGCATCTCATCGACCGGGCGCGCGATGCCGTGGTCACGATCCTGAGTAAGGGAACGAAGGTCGGGATGAACCAGTTCAACATGAAACCAGTTTCGCGGACCGATTAACCAAAGAATTTCAGGGAGGAAGAGGATGAACTATCTACCGTTGGTGTGTACACTCGTGGGTGTGGCCGGCGTTCTCTACGCGATCATCGTGGCCGGCATGGTCAAAAGCGCTCCGGCCGGAAACGACCGCATGAAGCAGATCTCCGGCGCCATTGCAGAGGGCGCGATCGCTTATCTGAACCGCCAGTTGAAGAGCGTGGGTGTGGCCGGGATCATCATTTTCATCATCATCGCCGTGACCATGAAGGTGACGACGGCGGTCGGCTTCCTGGTCGGCGCCATCGCGTCCTATCTGGCGGGCTACATCGGGATGCGGGTATCCGTCATTGCGAACGTGCGCGTTTCCGAAGCCGCCCGCAAGGGACTGAACGCCGCGCTGCAGCTGGCGTTCCGGGGCGGTTCGGTCACCGGCATGATCGTGGCCGGCCTGGCGCTGACGGCCGTGGCCGGTTACTACACGATCCTGATCCAGACCGGGACTTCCACCCGCGATGCGGTCGTGGCCCTGGTGGCTCTGGGCTTCGGCGGCAGCCTGATTTCGATCTTCGCGCGGCTGGGCGGCGGCATCTTCACCAAGGGTGCGGATGTCGGCGCCGATCTGGTCGGCAAGGTTGAGGCCGGGATTCCCGAGGACGACCCGCGCAACCCGGCGGTCATCGCCGACAACGTGGGCGACAACGTAGGCGACTGCGCCGGCATGGCGGCCGATCTTTTCGAGACCTATGCCGTTACCGCGGTGGCCGCGATGCTGCTCGGCAACCTTCTGTTCCCCAAAATCCTGATCGCCACCGAGTTCCCGCTGGTCTTGGGCGCCATCTCCATCGTGGCCTCCATCATCTCCGTGTTCTTCGTCCGCCTGGGCAAGAACGAGTACATCATGGGCGCCCTCTACAAGGGCATGTTCGGCAGCGCCATCATCGCGGCCATCGTATTCTTCTTCGCCGTGCAGAACCTGATGCCGGCGCTCACCCTCCCCGGCGGCAAGCAGATCGCCAGCATGAACATCTACCTGTCCACCCTGGTCGGACTGATCCTGACGGTCGTGATCGTCGTCATCACGGAGTACTACACCGGCAAATACGGCCCCGTGAAGGGCGTGGCCAACGCCTCCACCACCGGCCACGGCACCAACATCATCGCCGGCCTGGCGGTCAGCATGCAGTCCACCGCCGCGCCGGTGCTCGTCATCTGCCTGGCCATCGGCCTGGCCTATCATTTCGCCGGCCTCTACGGCATCGCCATGGCGGCCATGTCCATGCTCTCCATGACTGGAATGGTGATCGCGATCGACGCTTACGGCCCCATCACGGACAACGCCGGAGGCATCGCCGAGATGGCCGAGATGGAAGACAGCGTCCGGGCCGTGACCGACCCTCTGGACGCCGTCGGCAACACCACCAAGGCCGTCACCAAGGGCTATGCCATCGGCTCCGCCGGTCTGGCCGCCCTGGTGCTCTTTGCCGCCTATACCCAGGAGTTCCTGCTGCACGGCGGCACGGCCGAGCTGAAGTTCGACTTGAGCGACGTTAACGTCATCATCGGCCTGTTCATTGGCGGTCTTCTGCCCTACCTGTTCGCCTCCATCGCCATGATGGCGGTCGGCAAGGCCGGCGGCGCGGTCGTCGAGGAAGTGCGCCGGCAGTTCCGGGAGATCCCCGGG
>Ga0114939_10003668_pt1 | contig 10586 bp, 11 predicted proteins | sample AshMeaCrysSpring_FD_87196 | JGI IMG/M metagenome (GOLD analysis project Ga0114939, IMG submission 87196) | Groundwater microbial communities from Big Spring, Nevada to study Microbial Dark Matter (Phase II) - Ash Meadows Crystal Spring | ecosystem: Environmental > Aquatic > Deep subsurface >... | reverse complement strand
CGAGCGCTCGCTGACCGACAGCCAGTACCTGCTCCAGGAGCTGGCGGCCTCCCTGGCACCCATCCTGGAGCACATCGAGACCACCAGCCGCAATCTCGCGGAGCTGTCCCGCGATCTGCGCGACAACCCAGCGGTGATCATCCAGGGGCGCGCCGTCCGGGACAATGCCCAGCCGGACACCGGGGGGGCCTGGTGAGCGGGCGCCGCACGACCCCGGCGGGTCCTTGGCCGGCATGGTCGGGGCTCGCCCTGGCCGCGGCGCTGGGGCTGATGCTGGGGGCCTGTGCCAGCCGGGGCCCGGCCCGCCAGGACCACTTCTACCCCCTGGCCCCGGCCATCCAGGTCACACCGGCGGCAGAGGCCCCGGTGGCCGCCACCCTGCTGGTCACCCAGCCATCGGCTCGCAGGCTCACCGTCGGACGGGAGCTGGTCTTCCGGCGCGACGACCGCCCCGGCGAGGTCCAGCGCTACACCTATCACCTGTGGGCCGAGCCCCCGGCCGCGGCCATCGCCTCGGCCCTGATCGCCGCGTTGCGCGAGGCGCGCCTATTCGCCTTCGTGATCGCCCCGGGGCAGCGGGCCAGGGCAGACTTCCTTCTGACCGGAGAGCTGCGGCGCCTGGAGCACCTGCCGAGTGCGAACCCGCCCCAGGTCGCCGCGGAGATCCACCTGACCCTGGTGGACGGCTATGATCGCAGGCCGCTGTCCGCCCACCTCTACCAGGGGACCGAGCCAACCGGCCCGGAGGACGGGCCGCCTGCGGCGGCGGCCGCCTCCGACCGGCTCCTGGGCCGACTCCTCGGGGAGGCGGTGCGCGACCTCCAGGCCCTGCACCCGCGGCTGCGCGCCGCGGCGTCCCGCGCGCCCTGAACGGAGATTGGCGGGATACGCGACCCGCCGGTCCCGAGGCCCGGTCAAGCCCCGAAGAAGGTCCGCGCCAGGATGGCGATCAACTGTGAGAAGGAACGGACCGTGTCGAGGGGGACCCCCTGGCCGGTGAGGGTGCCGCTGATCTTCGAATGCGAGGGCAGGCGCTCCGTCTTGCCATCCACAACGGTATCCACGTACATGCTCTCGTCCATGACGATGGTGCCGCTGATGCCGTTGGCCGCCGCGAACATATCGCCGTCGCCCGTTGGGCTCGCGAACATGGCATCGTCGCTCGCCGCCTCGGCGCTCGGTAGCGTGAGCACCAGGTTGTACTGGGTACGATCCTTGGCGCCGGGGGAGTCGACCCAGGGCATGTTGCCCCTCAACGCATAGCTCTTGTCCCCGCAGGTGGCGGTCAGGTCGATGAACCAGATCTCGGACTGGTAGGCGAATGCCATGCTGCCGCGCCAGGTGCACCCCTTGTCGCTGGCGAAACCTGCGGACGGGATGAACAGATCGGGCAGCTCGACGGTATCGACCCGACTATCCACCAGGCCGCCGCCGTCCCCCACCTGTGCCTGTAAGTGCTTGAGGACCGCGGCCTTGAGCGATCCCGCGGTGGGCGATGGGTTCTCGGGCTTGAGCTTGATCACCCCGGTCAGGTTGGCAGACGACGCCTGGACCTTTCCCACGGGGAGATAGCTGACCAGGACCTTCGACATGTCCGTCGCCCCGTCGGGCTGGACGACGAAGCCCCCGGAGTATTGGGTTCGCGGAAACTGCTCTGCCGGGTTGCGCGGATTGATGATGCTGCCGTTGCCGGTCACGGCGCATTCCTCGTTGCCCTTGACCAGCCCACCCAGGGAACTGGTCCCCGCCTTGCACTCGACGCTGAAGGCGGTGATGACCTGGGCATCCGCCAGGGTGAGGTTGAACTTGTCCCGCTGCTTGGGATCTCTGAGGGTCGGCATGTTCGCCTCGCCGCTGAAGCTCACCTTGGCGGCGACCTCGTCCGCGGCAAGGGGCGGTGCAGCCAGCAGGCCAAGCAATGTGGCGGCAAGGATGGTCTGGGTCTTCGAGTAGGTCATGCTGTCGGCTCCTCTTCAATTATTGCGGTGTGGCGAGCGCGGCCTGGGCCGCCCGGAAAGGCCGTTGTCAGGGGAGGAAGGCCCATTGGTACCTCGGATCGGCGGTCGAGTCCAGCGGCGGGGTCGCCCCTGGCCGGCCGCCGGCCCCTCCCCCGGACACAGAGTCTTGCACAGACCGTCCGCGCCGTGTCGTGGCGAGTGCGGTGCGCGGCGCCTGCACAGCCCGTGTCAGCCGTGACCGGCGCCGCAGCGCCGGGCGGACAGTCGTCGTCCGCATCCGCCAGCACCGGGACCCAGCCATCTCGCCGGACTTGGCCGCCGCCAGCAGCGGGCGCCGGCAGAGCGGTTGCTCCCGGTTCAACAGCCGATCACGCCGCACCCGGACCGGTTGCAAGACGACCGTAGGCCCTCCTCTGGCTGCCCCGCTCCGGAGACTGGGCAAGAAGTCGCTGCGCCATCCCCATAGGCCGCATGAAGCGCCAGCGAAGTCCGGGCGGGCCTCGCAGCTTTATGATACATCAATGGGTTACCGCAAAGACCTGGATTCCGCTTCGCTCCATCCAGACCGCAGAAGGCGGTCCAGGGGAATAGTTGCCCAATCGCTGGCGCTTGGTCACCAGGAACCCAGGGCGGCGGGTGCCCCCACGACCCGGACATGAAAGGGCGCAGCGTCCCTAGACCGTCGGTGCCCAGAGATCCGCCAAGTTGATGGCCACCGCATCGAAGGGCGCCACGGACACCCGATCGGAGCCGGCAAAACGCCCGACCTCCCGCCAGACGCCGGCATCGAGGGCGTAGGCCTCCAGGGTGTGCGCCAAGGGGTCGAGCAACCAGGCGTAGGCCACGCCGAAGCGCGCGTAGATCGGCATCTTGACCTCCCGATCACGGCTCTCGCTGGACGGCGAAAGGACCTCGCACACCCAATCCGGGACCACAGTGTACCTGTGCCCTTTGGGAAGCAGAGGCATCCGCTCCCGTCGCCAACCGGCCAAATCCGGAACATCCACTTCGATGTCCTGGATGAAGTGCAACTCCGGCTCATCGATGATCCACCAACCGCCAGGGCCGCCGTGGCCCCTCTGGAACGGGCCGACCAAATCGTAACCGAGCGAAGACGAGGCAAGTCCATGCGCCCCACTCGGGCGGGGCTGCGCGTAGAGCTGACCGTCGAGGATCTCCCCGGTCAGCCCCTCGGGCAGGGCCTCAAGCTGTTCGTAGAGGCTGGGGCGAGTACGTGCGTGCATGGTTCGGACTCCGATGCAGGTGAACTGGCAAACCTCTCTCAGGGCGGAGCTCCAGAGTAGAAGCTGGGGTAAGCGCCAACAAGCGGAGCGGGATCTACCTGCTTGGCATTGTCGTCTCAGTGGTAAGCGGCGGTGCCCTTCCTTTCGTCCGCCCATCCTAAGCGGTATTCTCCGCGGGAATCCAGGCGCCGGCCCAACCCCGCCGCAGAACCGAGGCGCGGCAGCGAGATCCGAACCATGAGCCGACCCTTCCTGAAGCCCCCGGGCGACACCCCGCTGTCGCCCATCTCGTCCGACGCTGCCGAGAGCCTGGCGGGCCTGCGGCAGGAGCCGTTCCGCTGGAGCCCTGCGACATGATCCCAGACCTCCCCGGCGACCGCGCTGGACAAGCCCGCCAAGTCCCTATCCCGCGCCGCGGCGAGCCGCCTCGACCGGGGTGCCCTGCGGCTCTCCATCTACGGGGTCCTGGCCTTGGTCCTGCTACCGGTCCCCCTGGGCACCCTCAACAGCAGCCTGCGCGAGGTCCTGGTGATGGCCAATGCCGACAAGTCTGCGCGCCATGTCCCCCGCGCGGCCGCAGAACCCGTCAGGCGGCATCACGCTGACTCGGCACCCAAGGCGGTGGGCACCACCACGACCCGGACATGAAAACCGATCAAGTCATCTACGAATTCCTCGCCACTGGACCTGAGGCCTTTCGCGTGCTGACCGCCGGGCTGACGCTGACTGGCGACTACGCGTTCCGGGCTCTGACCTTCAAGGCGCTGGAGCGCCGGGTGGACGGCGTCTACGAGCCGGTCGGGCACCCAGGCCCGACCTAACTGATCGAATTCCAGGCCCAACCGGTCGCCCATGCGTGGTACAACCTCCTGACCAAGGTGGGGCTCTACGGGGAGGCCAACCCCAGGGCCGACGTGCGCGGCATCCTGATTTTTCTCAATGGCCGCGACGACCCTGGCCTGCCGACCGGCATCGGCGCCGCCGACCCCCCGTTCAAGGCGGTCTACCTGGATCGTTTCCTGCCAGACTGGTTGGAACGGGAGCCGGACAATCCCTTCGTCGCCGTTTTCGCACCCCTGGTGCTCAAGCGCGACGAGGATCTGTGTGCACTGGCACCGCGGCTGTGGCAAACCATCCAGGACGCATCCTTACCGGAGCCAATCCGCCATACCCTTTCCGAGGTCTTGGAATTTTGGCTGTTCGAGCGTTTTCGCACCCTGACTGCGGAGGAGATTTGGACCATGCTGCACCACCTGACGCCCTTGGAAGAGACCCGGGCCTACCAGTCGATCTTTGTCAAAGGGGAGGCCAAGGGCAAGGCTGAGGGCAAGGCCGAGGGGAAGGCCGAAGTCCTCCAACGTCTGCTTGCCCGCCGCTTCGGACCCCTGCCGTGCTGGGCTGAACAGCGCATCGCGGCGGCCCCCGCCGAACAACTGGACGCCTGGCTCGACGCCCTACTGGAAGCCGACAGCGTCGCGGCCCTCATCGGTCCCGAGACGCCCTAGCACCGAGCCCGCCCCGGCGGTCCTGATCGAGATCGACCCGGGAGCCGGTCCAACCTTCGCCCCCAGACCCCGGCGGCACGGCACGGTCCGCACCTGCGCATCCGGGGAGCGGCGGTCTGGCTTTAGGCCAGGCCTGGCTGTCGAGCTCCCCCGGCCCAAGATTCCGGGTGGATCTTAGGGGACGAGTCGAGACCAGCCACCAACCCCCAACTACGTCTGATCACGAAGCCCCAGCTCTTTGTCCGATCGGAAAGCTTTGGCTCTGTGACGAGGAGGCATCGTCGCACGAGCGACCGTTGCACCCGCCTCTCTCGGATGCTAGGTTCCTGCCGCTGTGCGGTTGGACTTGCTGATCCCCATGCACACCAGGGCGCGCGGGGGGCCGGCGACGCGCCACGGACCTTGCGCCGGCGTCCCGCCCCAACACCCTACCGATAGAATCCCTCTTATTTTCCAAGAGTAACAACATGGCACACAGACTGGGTTGGGGCAGCGGACTGGTGCTGGCCTGCTGGGTGGGTCTGACAGGCGGCATGTCGCACGGTGACGGCGCGGCGGTGCCCGACCCCTCGCACAACAGCCGCAATGCCCTCGACTGGGCAGGGACCTACGAAGGCGTAACGCCCTGCGCCGACTGCCCGGGCATCCGCATGCGGCTATCGCTGCAGAACGACGGCCGCTTCGTGCTGAGCACTCGGTATCTGGACCGCCAGGTCGCGTCGCAGACGGTGCTCGGCCCCTTCACCTGGAACCTCGCCGGTGACACCGTCACGCTGGAGGGCGACGGCGCCGGCCTTCAGTTCCGCGTCGGTGAGGGCCGGCTGCTGGTGCTCGACCGCGACGGCGGCCTGCCGTCCTGGACCGCTCCACACCGGGTACTGACACGGCAATCCGCCGCGGATGCCGGCACCCCGGCACCGGAGGCGTCCCGGCGCGATGCCGATGCCTCGCTCGTATCTGAGCTCCAAGATCACCGCTGGACGCTGCAGACCGCCACCGACGCCGACGGCAAGCCTCTCGATGCACTGCTCGTGCCGGATCACCCCTTCGTGATTCACATCGACGGCGAGCGCATCGGCGTGCAGGGCGGCTGCAACCAACTGTCCGGCAATTGGCGGTTGAACCCGCCCAGCCAGTTGCAGGTCGGGCCCCTGGCCTCAACGATGAAGGCCTGCGAGCCGCCGCTGATGGCCGCCGACAAGGCGATGTCCGTGCTGCTGGCGCAGGCGCTGCAGGCCAGCATCGAGCCAGGGCAGGCCCCCACGCTGCGCCTGCTGTCGCCCGAGCGGCAGACGCTGAGCTTCGTGGGTCAGCGCACACCGCAGAGCCTCTACGGTGCCCCGACCCGGATCTTTCTGGAGGTGGCGCCACAGCGCGTGGCCTGCACGCCAGCATCCATGCCGCCCACCACCTGCCTGCAGGTGCGCGAACAGCAGTTCGACGACCATGGCCTGCGCGTCGGCGAACCGGGCCCCTGGCAGACCTTCTTCGGCGAGATCGAGGGCTACAAGCACCAGCCGGGGGTGAGTAACGTGCTGCGCATCAACCGTTTCAAGCGGTCGCAGCCGCCAGCCGACGCATCGACCTTCGTCTATGTCCTCGACCTGGTGGTCGAGTCCGCGATAATTGACTAAGGAGTAGCCCGGGATCGCGGAACTGGGTTCAGCGCCGTATGACCAGGCGATCGCCCATCTCGCACCTTTGAGCCGTTGATTCTTTTCATTTGGCCGGGCTTCCCCTCAGACCGACCAGCCGGGGCCGAGCACCGATGCGAACCTGTGGGAGCGGCGTCGCGCCGCGACCGGGCGTCTTCCAGAACCGCATCAAAAAGACCTTCTATCGCGAGTGGGTGGCGACGACCGGCTTGGTATCGTTTAACAGGCGCAGGAAAGGCTCCAGCGTCACGTGGCGGCTAAGGCCCGCCGCAGCGGCCAGTTCAACCCATCCATCGGAATGGCGCGTCCGGATTGAATCGCCGTGACCTTTGTGCTGCAATTAGCGAACTTGCAGCACATCATTGAGGCGGCGGCAATCAAAGAGCTCAATATCCGCGAGATGCGTGCGTCCATCGGGACGCTGGAAGATCTGGTGAATGACGCCGGCGAGCTGATCGTCAGCCGCAGGGGCCGGCCCATCGCGCGCATCCTGCCCGTTTCGCGGCGGCGTCCGCGACCGGACCATGCGGACCTGCGCGCGCGCATGCTGCGCCTGTCCACCCCATCGGCAGCCCTGATTCGCGCTGAGCGCGATGAGCGCTGAGGGCCGCGCCTACCTGGATACCAGCGCCGTCGCCAAGTGGTATCTGAACGAGGACGGCTCGGATGCCTTCGTCGCCTATATCGAGGGCCTGGACGTGGCGGTCGTCAGCAGCCTGACGCGAACGGAGATGCGCTCGCTGCTGGCCCGGCGTCGGCGCATGGGTGACCTGGACCCAGCGCTGGAGTCCGTGATCTTTGCCACCTTCCTCGACGACATCGCCGGTGGCTTCCTATCCCTCTGCCCCGTGGACGATGTGCGCTTCGACGAGGCGATGAGCCTCATCGCGCGCTACGAAGAGCACTCTCTGCGCACCCTGGACGCGCTGCATCTCGCCGTAGCGCGGCACGAGCAGGTGGACGCAATCGCGACCGCGGACGGCGTGATGGCCGACACCGCGGAGGCCATGGGCTTTGCGGTGGCTCGCTTCTGACAAGCCGCATCGAGCTTCGTAACCAGTAAGCGCCCGAACGACCTGGTGGCTCACTTGCGCACCCTACCCTTCCTCGCTGCCGGCTTGCGGGCGGCAGCGGGCTCCAGCTTGAGGATGCGCTTCAGCTCCGCCACGGCGTCCGGATGGGTGAAGCCGCCGTGACCGGTGGGGACCACGAGCTGGGATTCGGCGCTGGGGAAGTGGGCGCTGCTGTAGGGGACTACGCCGTCGGAGCTGTTGGGCAGATCGCCGCGGCCTCGGTCGCCGAGGATGCTGTGCGTGGGAACGGTCGGCTTGGTGTCGTCCAGGACGCGCAGGAACGGGGAATCCGGCGAAAGCCCGTGGATGCTGGTGGGCAGGCGCCCCCCGTACAGCCCGGCGAGGGTCTCCATGATGTGACCCACCTCGTTGATCAGGGTATCCGGCAACCGGATCAGACGGATACCCCAGGTCCCCAGGCTGTTGGAGGCCAGGCGGCTGCCCCTGTGAGGGGTGAACAGAAAGACCGCTCGACTGACGTCGGCACGCGGCTCGAAGACCAGGGCACGCCGCACCAGGCTGTCCTCGGGCAGTTTGCCAACCCCGGGGAGTATGCCCTCGGCCTCCGCCGGCCCGACCCGGGAGACCTGGGCCCGGGACAGGAGACCGCCCATGCTGTGTCCGACCAGGACCATGGGCTTGACCGGGCCGTGGGCGGCGACGGCGGCGTCCAGGGCCTCGCGCAACTGGAGGGCGGAGAGCGGCACCGGCTGACCCGTGGGGTAATAGAAGAACCAGATCTGGTAGCGCGAGCGGATGGCCTCGTCGGCAAGCAGATCCAGCACCAGGGGTGTCCACATCCGCGGCGTAGACAGCAGGCCATGGACCAGGACCAGCGGGGTCTTTTCCGGGTCGAAGGGTTGCAGGAAGACGATGCGCGGGTCCCCGGAGAAGGCCCCGGGGCGCAACAGATTCCATAGCCCGGCGCCGAAGCGCGACCCGGTGGCCTTGGTGGCCAGCAGGGGCGCCTCCAGGTCCATGGCCACCCGCAGATCGCCGTGGCTGGTGCGCACCCCTGTAACGCGCTGCGGGTCCACCAGGGTAGCGCGGCAGCAGGCATCCGCCTCCGGCAGGGCGACCAGGGTCAGCGGCATCCGGAAACCGCCCGGCGGGGCATTGGCATCGCCCGTGTCCAGGCGGCCCACCAGGGGCAGCCCGACGCCGAAGCGGTGCAGACCCGGGCGGCTCTGCGCGGACCCGAGCACCGGGTCCACCCCGGCGAATGCCTCCGGGGCCAAGACGCCGGGGACCGTCTTCCCGCCCAGGACCAGGGTTGGATTCTGGGCGTCGCGCAACAGATCCGGGAGCCGGCCGGCGACGAGATCGCGGTAACCGGCCTCGGCGTCAAGGCGCTGCCGCACGCTGACATCCGGGGCCGCGAGCACGGCGATGTTGGCATCCAGCCGCGCCGCCGCGGATCTGGACGTCGATGGGGCCGGACCGAATGCGGGGGGAACAGTCTGGCACCCGACCAGCACGAACGCGGTCAGGAGCCAGGCGGCCAGTGCCATGGGGCCAGCGAAAGTGGACGGCTGCACTGGAATGGCTCCCTGTTGGCGTCTCCGGGGGCGTCGTGGGCCATCAGGTTAGGCCAAAACCTCGGTTCGGGCTACGATGCGAGCCGCGCCCTCATCCCCCTGGAGGTACCCCTTGAAAACTTCGATCTCGGCCGCCCGCGCGCCCGCGCTCCCCCGCCCCTGGGCCCTGGTCCCGTGCGCGCTGGCCTTGCTCACCCTCCTGCCCGGCTGCAAGCCGGCGCAGCCGCCCGAGGAAGGCCCAGAGCCGGTCAGGCCGGTGCGGGTGGTGACGGTGGAGGAGCGCCCGGGCGGCGAGGCCGTGACCCTCACCGGGACAGTCCAGGCCCAGGAGGACGTCGCCCTGGCCTTCCGGATCGGCGGTCAGTTGGTCGAGCGGTCGGTGAATGTCGGCGATCAGGTCAGGACCGGCCAGGTCGTCGCCCGCCTGGACCGATCCACCTGGAGCGATGCCGTACAGGCCGCCCGCGCCAATAGGGCGGCGGCCATGGCGCGCCTGGTGGAGGCCCGTAATCAGGTGGAGCGTTTCGAGCCCCTGCTGCCCCGCGGCTTCGTCTCGCGCCAGATGTTCGACCAGGCGGTCGAGGCCCGCAAGGCGGCCCAGGCCATGGTGGACGCGGCCGACGCCCAGGTCAGCACCGCCGAGACCCAACTCTCCTACACGGACCTGCTCGCCGATGGCCCGGGCGTGGTGACGGCCCGCGGCGCAGAACCCGGCGAGGTGGTGGCCGCCGGGCGCATGGTGGTGCGTCTGGCCCGCAAGGGCGGGCGCGATGCGGTCTTCGATGTCCCCGCCCGGGTTAAGGACCAGGGCCACGCGGACCTTGAGGTCGCCGTGACCCTGAGCACAGACCCTCAGGTCGCGGCCACTGGCCGGGTCCGGGAGGTCTCCCCGGAGGCGGACCCGGTGACCCGTACCTTCAAGGTCCGGGTGGGCCTGTCCGACCCGCCGGAGGCCATGCGGTTGGGCTCCACGGTGACCGGCACCGTGCAGTTGGGCGGCAACCCGGGCATGGTCGTCCCCGCCGCGGCCCTGACCGCCAGCCAGGGGGCGCCCGCCGTGTGGGTCATGGACCCGGCGGCCGGCACCGTGGCCTTGCGCCCGGTTCAGATTGCCGGGTTTGAGCTGGACAAGGTCCTGATCGCCGCGGGCCTGAGCAACGGGGAGCTGGTGGTGACGGCCGGGGTCCAGGCCCTCAGACCCGGCCAGCGGGTCCGCCTGCTGGGTGCGCCGCCACCGGCGGCAGCCGGCACCGAGCCCAAGGTCGAGGCCATAGTCCCGCCGCCGACCGCCGCGCAACAGACAGAGGCCAAGCGATGAGCGGCTTCAACCTCTCCGAATGGGCCATCAAGAACCGCTCCGTGGTGGTCTTTCTCATGATCGTCTCGGTGGCGGCCGGGGTCAGCGCCTTCTTTCAACTCGGGCGTGCCGAGGACCCCCCCTTCACCTTCCGCACCATGGTGGTCAGTGCCGCCTGGCCTGGGGCGACCCTGGAGGAGACCACGTTGCAGGTCACCGAGCGCCTGGAGCGTACCCTGCAGGAGGTCCCAAATCTCGACAATCTGCGCAGCTTCACCAGGCCAGGAGTGGCCACCATCTTCGTGGACCTGACCGG
>Ga0114939_10003667_pt1 | contig 10587 bp, 5 predicted proteins | sample AshMeaCrysSpring_FD_87196 | JGI IMG/M metagenome (GOLD analysis project Ga0114939, IMG submission 87196) | Groundwater microbial communities from Big Spring, Nevada to study Microbial Dark Matter (Phase II) - Ash Meadows Crystal Spring | ecosystem: Environmental > Aquatic > Deep subsurface >... | reverse complement strand
CAAATTAAGTATCCGGTGGGGTCTGGTCTTGTACCTGACCCTCCGTGCCAAATCCCCGCGATCAGCATGACAATCATTAAATTCCCACAGGTGCGAACCAAAGTCCCACGGGAACCACCTAGAGGAAAGTAAAGATAGTTACGTAACCAATCACCAAGAGTAATGTGCCAGCGCCGCCAAAAGTCAGCAATACTAGTGGTGAAGTAGGGAGAATTGAAGTTTTCTGGTAACACCAACCCAAACAGTATGGCAGTACCGCGAGCAATGTCTACATAGCCGCTAAAATCGAGATATAATTGAAAGCCGTAGCCAAAAATAGCCAACCATAAATCGCTAGTCCCCGCTCGTTCTAAGCTGCGAAAACAAATATCAACAAAAACTCCCAGGTTATCTGCCAGTAACCCTTTTTTGACTGCTCCTCTAGCAATTAACCACAGCCCATCTGCCACTGTATCAGGTGTGGGAAATTTGACAGTGTTTAATTGCTGTACAAGATTGTGGTAGCGAGTAATTGGACCGGAAATCAGTTTGGTAAAGAAAAATTTGTAGGCAGCAAATTTGACGAAATCTTTTGTAGCTGGGGCACCACGATACACATCAACTAGGTATGCAATGCACTCAAAGGTAAAGAAAGAAATCCCCAAGGGAGCCAATAATTTTAAAGAACCGAGGGTAGAGTCTGGTGACTGGCGGAATACAACGTTAGTCAGAAAGGAAAAATACTTAAAGACCAGGAGTACAACCGCATTCAAAATGATTCCCAGCCACAGCACCTTAAACCGACGACGGTTCCAGTCAGCTTGGGCAAACTGCCACTCTTCGTTAGAAATCCAAGCGTCAAGAGCATGGGGTCCTGGTGAGGTGTTTTCTCCTAGTGCTAGCCCCAAACGAAAGTTAATCAGCACTAGGACTAACAGTAAGGGAATATACTGAATTTGCAAAGAAGCATAGAATACTAAACTACCAATCAGCAACGTCCACAGACGCAACCACTCCTGGGTCAAGGACCAGTAAATTCCCAGCAGGCTTAGCAAAAACAGTCCGTAAGTAATTGATAAGAAGCTCATCGAAATATAGTCATTAGTAATTAGTCATTAGTAATTAGTCATTAGTTTCCCAAGCCCCAAGCCCCATGCCCCAAGCCCCATGCCCCATGCCCCATGCCCCAGTCCAAGCGTCCCTAGTCCCTCCATTTCCTCACTTAGCAGGCCAAGGTATCATTGGGTCTGTGGCTAGTTTTTTTGAGACTTCGTAGGCTCCGTAGCGGTTGAGGTGGCTGGGGTCAGAGAAGTTACCATGTTCTTGAGGAAACAGCAGACTTAAATCCCGGAATATAAAGCCAGGGCGTGTGGCAAAATCTAACATATACTGCTGGAATTTTTGCTCGTATTTCTGTCTGGCAGCGTCTAAGTATACTTGAGTCAAAGGGGTGTTGACAAAGACTAATGGTATACCTTGAGACTGGGTATACTCTAGCAGAGCTTGTGTAGCAGCATTTTGCTTACCTTTGAGAGAAAAGTCTTTGTAGTCGGTGTCGTATTCTCCATAGACTTTGGGATGCTGCTTGTAGTAAGTTTTGGGGTCGAAACGCACAGACAAAGGCAAGAATCCATCAAAGTCAACAGAGTACAGGGTAGGTTCTTCTTCGACATCCCCTTGGGTGGTTTGGTTTTGAGTTGTCAATGTCTGCTGAGTACTGTTAATCAAAGGTAAAGACTCGATGCTTTGGTTGATAACGGTTTTAAGTTGTTCCCGCTGTTTGTAAGTAGCAGAAATCCCGCCTAATGTTTGATTTAACCAGTCATTGACACCTTGATAGCTAGCCGTGAGGCTAGTACCCGCTTGTTGTTGGTTATCCTTTGGGAATGGCTCTGTTGTTTGAGCAGTTGCAGTGGCAGGATTGTTAGTTGGGAGGCTTGACAACAGGTGTTTATAGCCCGGAGAAACCTCTATGGCATTAAAAGTAATATCCTCGCGACCGCTATTAAAAGCTCGTGAACCATCTGCCCAAATAATTAATTTTGGCAATTCTGATGAACTCAGAAGCCGACGAATTATAAAGTCTACAACTTGAGCGGTTGCACCGTTGACGCCAAAGTTAAACACATCCAGATGAGGATAACCCTGGGTGCTAAGCGCTTGAGACAGAGCTACTGGGTCTACTCCTCGCAAAGCGCGGGATGAGCCTATAATTAATACGTCTGGGGGACTGCCTTTTTCTTGCAGACGTTGGCGATATAATGCCAATTGTTCATCTAACTGGCGACTGTTAAAAGTCGGTAGTTGGGAACGCGCTGCTAAGAGAATAGCCGTAGCTGTAGCCTTTTGTCTGGGTTGATTTTGACCTTCTGCGGTAAACCCAGAGGCATTAAAGACCGTAGCTCCTCTGGTGGGGACTTGGTAAAATCTATTGTTAGTAACGGTAGGATTTTGTTGGGGTGAACTATTGTTGCTCAATCCCTGGGCATTAGCTGGAAGATTAACTGCTACTTCGTTGCTCGGCATGGTGCGAGCTACAATTTTACTCAACACCCAATCTGCTTGGATGGTCAGTAAGATACCCAAGGCTCCCCAAATGATTGCCACCGGGATTCTTTGATATTCTAAGCTTTGCCCGCTTGTCTGGTCTCCCTCTAGAAATAGCTGGGTTTTTAACAAGAACTTTCTGGTGGCTGTACCCCACTGTGACAATACTTGGGCACCAGTTAAATCGGGACGAATCCCCGATTCTGCAGAGTCGGAGGGTAAAAGCTCCTCAACATATGCCGAAGTGGCGGCAAATTCTGGTGTAGCTTCTGGGACAAATCGTTTGCGTGGCGTAAAGTCAACGCCATAGCTCCAAAAGGGTTGTTTGTTACCGGAACGCCTTCCATAGACCCGCACACCACCAAGTTCGGCAATTTTCAATTGGCGGATAAACTTGGTGACTTTTGATGCTACTGGTTTTTGTGGCGGACAAACTGGTGCGTCGCACATCACGTGTAATAGGTCATTTTTCCGGACTAGTAGGACGCGCACACCACCAGTCCGCAACCGCCAATCTAAGTCGGGGTTGAGCAAGCGCGATAGTAAAAAATTAATCGCCGGTTCATCACCCTCTCGTGCCAATACGAGTGCGGAGGGACTTAAATCAGGATGTTGGGAAGCAGGTAAAGGGAGCCATTCCACCCAAGCTGGTGTATCTTGGTTGGGAATTTGTCCGTAGACAGTCGCAGCGTGGATACCTTGGGGTGCCAGAGACTCCAAGAGATTAGTCAGCTTTTCAATACATAGCGGCTTGTCAGGAAAGGTGATTTCAGGTAAAATGCTGATTTTTGTACAGATTAAATGCAGCGATGATTCTTTAATTGAGGTTTGGACTTCAATATTGACGGCTTGTAACCCTTGATTTAACAACCTGGTTAACGCTTGCAGGTCTCCCCAACGTGCCCACTCCTTGAGCATCACCTCTGGTGGGGTGAGATCGATTCGTAAAACCCAATCTGGGGCATTTTCTCCACTGACTTGACTAACAATTGCCGCATCCCGGAAGCCAGAAAGCTTCAAATCGCGCAACTTCTGGGCAGATGTTTCCGCAATTAGGGATGGATCTGGGCTATAGCTGGATTCACAAAATATCCACAGCCGACTTTCTTCGGCATTATTGGTTTTTTTGGTTTTTTTCTTTACCTTCACCGCCACACCCAGAACACTCAGAGTTTCACTGAGATAACGAGCGATCGCTTCTGGGTGTCCTTGGCGTGCCAATGTTTCATTAGGAACAATTAATGCTCCACCAGATGCTTTTGTTTCCTCCAAGTCTTGTGAGGAGTAACTTTGATGCACCTGTTCTAAATGACGTTCCAGTTGATTCAGGTATAGCCTTTGGCACCAATCTGGTAGCTTCTTTCCGGTTTGACGACCGTAGATAAATATCTGGTATACCCGATGTTTGTCCTCTGGAATCAAGCTATCCAGGTTTGTTTGCTGGAGAGATTGTATTAATTGCGACAAGGTACGCCAGCGTTTAGGAATCTCTTGACCCTCACACAAAATGTGCAGGTCATTACCCCGGAATCGGACTTTCACCCCGGTCTGGTCAATCCCAGTTACTTGGCTTACCCACCGCGTTAAGGACGGCTCGCTATCTACTATTACTCCTTTCATGGAACTTAGACTTCATCAGGATGCTAAGATTTGGCGATGAGTTTGTTGAACTTTAGGAATAACATAACTTAACTGCTTTTTTAACATTTTTACTTTTGGGGTAATGGGTAATGGGTGATGGGCAAGAGGGCAAGAGGGTATGGGAAACTAATGACTCTTGACTAATGACTAATGACTAATGACTAATGACTGCCTATACTAGCTAAAAACTTACAAGCTCAATCAACCTTAGAAGAATTATCAACTTATGTCATCTGATACTCACAAAAACTCATCCCAAAAATCTGGATTAGACTTGATTTTGTTTACTATTCCCCAAGAGATGCTACTACAAATCGGTACGGCATCTATCCTGGCTGGTTTATTGGCACAAAGAGCTATTACCCAGACGCTGCAGGCTATTGGCTCTGCAAGTGAAGAGGTGTTTCGGGGTGAGCGTCTACCCGTACTTAACTTCCCAAACACAGAAGATGATGTAGCAAAATAATCATACATATTTTCAGTGTAAAGTTTGTTTCTTTTAGGACTATACTCATGGCGTTAAAACCCTAAAATTGTTCAATAATTCCAGGCTTTACCACAAAAGACGCTATGAGTCCGCTCCTATACTCCTTTGCTCAGGCTGTGAATGTCTACTCCACCCCTGATTTGTTTCTACAGCATCGGCTCCAAGTTGTCGAACAATTGTGGGAGTCGGTGCTGCGTCAAGAGTGCGGTCAACAAATGGTGAATCTGTTAGGGGAACTGCGACATCTGTGTTCCCCCGAAGGACAGGCTAAGGGTGAGCAAGCATCCTCAGTAGTCAAGTTAATCGAACAACTGGATTTGAATGAGGCTATCCGCGCTGCTCGTGCTTTTGCCCTATATTTCCAATTGATTAACATTGTTGAGCAGGATTACGAACAGCGGCAGCAGTTGAATCGTTATGAAGGTGTAGCCGAAGTAGAAGTGGCAGCAACTGCGAGCAATATGGACTCCGAGGCATTATCCCTAGAGTCACAGTCCGAGTGCGGTGTACCAGGTGCAGATTCTTTAGAAAAAACTTGGCACAACAAACCACAAGATAACCAAAAAGGTACTTTTGTCAAGTTATTTCCCAAGCTGCATAAACTAAATGTACCACCCCAACACATTCAACGTCTGATAGATCAGCTAGATGTGCGCTTGGTATTTACGGCGCACCCCACGGAGATTGTCCGGCACACAATCCGCGATAAACAGCGCCGGATGGTGAAAACGCTGCAACAGTTAGACATGCTGGAAAAACGCTACGGTAGTGGCGCCGAGCATTCCTGGGAAGTAGCAGCGGTCAGGGAACAGTTAACCGAAGAAATTCGCCTGTGGTGGCGGACAGATGAATTACACCAATTCAAGCCTACGGTACTCGATGAAGTAGACTATTCCTTGCACTACTTCCAAGAAGTCTTGTTTGACGCCATTCCCCAACTCTATCAGCGCTGCAAACATGCCCTGAACAGAACCTTCCCCTGGCTGGAACCACCCAGCAAAAACTTCTGTAAATTTGGCTCTTGGGTAGGAGCAGACCGGGATGGGAACCCATCGGTAACACCGCAAATCACCTGGCAGACAGCTTGCTATCAGCGGAATATGGTGTTGGAGAAGTATATCCAGTCCGTGAAGCAGATGATTAACTTGTTGAGTTTATCCCTGCACTGGAGTGATATTTTGCCAGACTTGCTGGAATCTTTAGAGCAGGATCAGTCCCAACTGAGCGAAGTTTACGATTCTCTAGCGCTACGGTATCGTCAAGAACCCTATCGCTTGAAATTATCTTACGTCCTCAAACGGCTGGAAAATACCCGCGATCGCAACATGGCTCTGAAAGCGCGGGAAATACCAAAAATTAACGAAACCGCCATCTATCGGACTGGCTGTGATTTTCTGGCGGAACTGCGGTTAATTCAACGCAACTTAACGGAAACAGGGTTAAGCTGTCGGGAACTGGAAAATCTGATTTGTCAGGTGGAAATATTTGACTTTAATCTGGCTTGCTTAGATATTCGCCAAGAATCAACCCGCCACTCCGACGCTATCAATGAAATTCTGGAATACCTGCAAGTTCTACCCCGTCCTTACAACGAATTATCAGAAGCCGAACGAGTCGCTTGGCTGACGGGAGAACTGCAAACCCGTCGTCCGTTAATTCCCGCAGAACTGCCATTTTCACCCAACACTAACGACGTAATTGAAACCCTGCGCGTCGTGCGCTCGATGCAACGAGAGTTTGGTGCTAACATTTGCCAAACTTACATCATCAGCATGTGTCGTTCTGTCAGCGATGTACTGGAAGTCTTGCTTCTTTCCAAAGAAGCCGGTCTTTACGACCCTACTACCGCTGTTGGCAGCATCCAAGTAATTCCCCTGTTTGAAACCGTAGAAGACTTGCAAAATTCCCGCAGTGTCATGCGGAATCTGTTTGAATTGCCATTGTATCGTGCCTTGCTTGCGGGTGGATATGCGGCGATGACTACAGGGGAGATAACGGGTAAATCATCCGATACGTCCGCGACAAAATCCCCTACAGCCAGTACTTCACCCCTGACCCCAAACTTGCAAGAGGTAATGCTGGGGTATTCTGATAGCAATAAAGACTCCGGGTTCCTCAGCAGTAACTGGGAAATCCACAAAGCCCAAAAGGCACTGCAAAAAATTGCGGAAGACTATGGACTGAATCTCCGGATTTTCCACGGTCGTGGTGGTTCGGTAGGACGCGGTGGAGGTCCGGCTTATGAAGCTATTTTGGCTCAACCCGGTAACAGCATCAATGGGCGGATTAAAATTACTGAACAAGGGGAAGTTTTGGCTTCTAAATACTCCCTACCAGACTTAGCTCTCTATAACTTGGAAACTATAACTGCTGCTGTCATTCAAGCCAGTTTGCTGCGGACAGGCTTCGATAATATCGAAGAGTGGAACCAGATTATGGAAGAATTAGCTGCGCGTTCCCGCGTCCACTATCGGTCGTTAATCTACGAGCAACCAGATTTTATCGATTTCTTCCTCCAAGTTACCCCGATTGAAGAAATTAGTCAGTTACAAATTAGCTCCCGTCCAGCACGCCGTCAATCTGGTAAAAAAGATTTGAGCAGTCTGCGGGCAATTCCTTGGGTATTTAGCTGGACACAAACCCGCGTCTTGCTACCCTCTTGGTATGGTGTGGGTACAGCTTTACAAGAATTCTTGTCTGAACAACCAGAAGAACACCTGGAACTGCTGCGTTACTTCTACTTGAAGTGGCCTTTTTTCAAGATGGTAATCTCGAAAGTCGAGATGACCTTATCAAAAGTGGACATTCAAATGGCGCGGCATTACGTACAAGAATTGTCGAAACCTGAAGACAAACCACGCTTTGAAAGAGTGTTTGAGCAAATCTCTAACGAATACTATCTCACCCGCGACTTGGTGTTGACAATTACCCAACACCAAAAACTACTAGATGGCGATCCTGTTCTCCAGCGTTCTGTGCAGTTACGCAATGGTACTATTGTACCCCTCGGTTTTTTACAGGTTTCGCTACTCAAACGCCTACGCCAGTCCCGCAATCCTAATGCCACCCCTGGAGTTATCCACTCCCGTTACAGCAAGGGTGAACTCCTACGGGGTGCTTTGTTAACCATTAACGGTATTGCTGCTGGAATGAGAAATACCGGCTGATTTTCCAGCATTCCACATCAAGGCTCACGTCAGTTCCTTTCGGCGTTTCCTGACTGCGGGTAATGGGTAAGAGGTAATGAGTATTGATCAAAAACTATTACCCATTACCTCTTAGCTGATGTCTAACAACATCGCTCAACTCTACTTTCATCGGCTAATGAGGAGACTTGCTTGCCATTCCTTCTTGAGGGAGAGTGATCTTTAAGTTAGATTCTGCCAAAGTTGTACATCAGGTGATAGACTGTTGACTTTTAGCTTTTGACTCTTGACTCATGAGACAAAAAATAGCTCTAATTTGCAGCCTAGGGATACTAACATCAGCGCTAGGTGGTGCATATTTGGGAGGACACATTAATGTCATTATTCAAAGACAAAAGTGCCAGAAGCAAATTTGGGGGATACACCAACTGTGCCAAGCTTGGGTGACACCAGGTGCTATGTGGCAAGGAAGTACTACAGGTTTGTGGATCGGGACAGCTTTAGGAGCAGTGGTTGCGGCTGTAGCGACACGGAAGGGGGCTAATCGATAAGTCGGAAATTCCTACCACAGATGCTATGTAGACAGATTAATACAGATAAATCCGCCCTATTGGGGAGTCTGTGGTTAAACAACGGTAAAATTCACCGTATACCTGACGGAAAACGGCAATGTCTACAGAAACTACAAATCAAACAACTAAAGGTGCTGATGCAGTCGATAGTGCGATCGCTGCTGGAATTGATTTTGACGGGACTCCCATTCCTGCCGCTAAACTGGAACTCTATAAAAACGTTATGGCACTAGAAGCCAACAGACAGCGCAGCGGTGTGTCAAATACCATGCGATCGCGCATTGTCCGGATTGGAGCAAAGCACATCCCCCAAGCAGAACTCAACCAAATGTTGACAGACGCCGGTTTTGCACCCCTCAAAGACAAAGAAATCGCCTTCTTCTACGCCGGCAAGTAACAAGCAACAGACAAGGAAGACCATCAGCTATTATTTCTCCCTTGTCTTCCCCTGTTTACCGCTTCTTTTGCTCACGATCCACCCTAAATAGGACAATCATCAAGGCAACTACTCCCACCTGAAGGGCAAGGTTAGGTAAAGCCGTATCAATATCACGTCCAGCCAAGACTTGCGTTAGAAAGATGAATGCTCCAATAAAACCAGAAGCACCACAAGTGACATAAATAAATTTCCGCAAGCCACGGTACGGATTAGCAGCTTCTGTCTTTAGACGAGCATATAGTTCCGGATCTGCTTGCTTGAGAGTGCGATTTTTTGGTTTTGGCTGTACCATGAATTTAACAGTGATATGATATTAGGTTGTTTGTGCCGATGTGGCTCAGCGGTAGAGCACTCGATTCGTAATCGAGCGGTCACGGGTTCAAATCCCGTCATCGGCTTTTTTTATCGGTTATTACTCCGTTACATAAATCCTGCTCAGATTTAGTCAAACCCGATCGCAGCTCCTCAACCGAGCCTGAACTTCGCTTACTTCCTGCTTGACTCTCTTTGATGTCGGCATCAACCAGTCCACAGGCTAACCCCGTCTAACTTACGGTTTTTCTCAAATTGATTGCGGCATTCAAATCACGCTCAATATTATCCTCTCTTTGAGAGCAGATGTGAACTACCCCAACTATAATCGCTCTAAGTACTGTTTGAGTAGATGGTTATATATCCGTTAACCAGAAATGTTTTTTATTTTTTTCTTTATCACAATCTAGGATATTATTCAATATACAGCGATTATGGCTTAAACTTTAGCAATATTCAGTAACAATAATTTAAGATTTTCTTGAGAATTTACAACACTTAAACTAGATTATTGAGTGTTTTTAGCTGTTTAATATAAATCAAAAAAGAGGATTGTATAAATAAAATGGGTATTTTTTAATTTTTAAAATACGTTGCCTAAGATTATGAAAATTCTACAAAACCTGAAAAGCATTGTCAATACGTAGTTTATTGACTCTATTATCAATAGTGAATAAAACTTAACTAAATTTGTTAAGAAAGGTAATTTTGATTATTTAAACAATATCGAAAAGATAATTAGTTATAATTATATAATACGAAAAAATCGCCAAATTCCAATCAAGCTGACACAGCTTAAAAAAAAATAAAACTTGCTGCCAGCTTGTTGTGAGATCCTATAAACAGAGAACGGCGATTAATGCAGCTTTAACAAAATGGGACAAAATCAGAAGTCAACAGTCATCATCACTGGAGCCTCTTCGGGGGTAGGTTTATACACCGCGAAAGCGCTTGCCAATAAGGGATGGCATGTGATTATGGCTTGTCGGGATGTACGCAAGGGTGGAGACGCTGCCCAAAGTGTGGGAATGCCCCAAGGTACTTACAGCCTGATGCAGATCGACCTAGGCGACTTAGATAGTGTTCGCCGGTTTGCCAGGGAATTCCAAGCTAGTGGCAGGTTTCTCAATGCTTTGGTGTGCAACGCGGCAATATATATGCCATTACTCAAGGAGCCATTGCGAAGCCCAGAAGGCTATGAATTGACGATGACTACCAATCATCTTGGTCATTTTCTGTTGTGTAATCTGTTGTTGGACGATCTGAAGAAGTCGCCCGTTGTAGATCGGCGGCTCGTGATTTTGGGCACCGTAACCCACAACCCAGATGAACCAGGTGGAAAGGTTTATCCACGACCAGACTTAGGAAATTTTGAGGGCTTCGCAGCCGGGTTTAAACCGCCTATTTCGATGGTTGACGGTAAGAAGTTTGAACCTGTAAAGGCTTACAAAGACAGCAAGGTCT
>Ga0114939_10003666_pt1 | contig 10588 bp, 10 predicted proteins | sample AshMeaCrysSpring_FD_87196 | JGI IMG/M metagenome (GOLD analysis project Ga0114939, IMG submission 87196) | Groundwater microbial communities from Big Spring, Nevada to study Microbial Dark Matter (Phase II) - Ash Meadows Crystal Spring | ecosystem: Environmental > Aquatic > Deep subsurface >... | reverse complement strand
GACGCGGTGAAGAACGGCGTGCGCACGGCGCACATCATCGACGGCCGCGTCTCGCACGCCCTGCTGCTGGAGGTCCTCACCAGCGAGGGGGTCGGCACGCTGATCCGCGGCGCGTCCGCCAACCGCGTGGACCACCGCTAGCCCTGCGGGGCGTCAGGACCAGCGGCGCCCGATGCCCGCGATGCCCATGGCCAGCCGCGCGTAGCCGTAGGCGAGCCACCCCACGGCGCGCGACAGCAGGGGCCGGCGCTTCCACAGCAGCCGCGGGACAGCCCGCGCGCCGCGGCGGATCTCGCCGTCGATCGAGTCCCGGAGTTCCCGCCCGAAGGCCTCGTCGAACACGGCGACGTTCGCCTCGCGGGCGAGGAACAGGCTGAAGGGGTCCAGGTTCGACGAGCCGACCGTGGCCCATCGCCCATCGACGACCGCGGCCTTCGCGTGCAGCTCGCTGCGCTCGTACTCGTAGATCTCGATGCCGTGGTCGAGGAGCGTGCCGTACAGGACGCGGCTCGCATGCTGGAAGATGCGGTGGTCGGACCACCCCTGGACGACGATCGCCACCCGGACGCCGCGGCCGGCGGCCTCCATCAGCGCGTGGCGCACGCGCCAGCCGGGCATGAAGTAGGCACAGGCGACGAGGATCTCGCGGCGCGACGCGCGTATGCCGTCGAGGTAGAGGGCCTCGATGTCATGGCGGTGCCGGAGGTTGTCGCGGTGGACGAACGCCGCCGTGGTGTCGCCGGCGGGGCCCGGCGCGACCGGCGGGGGCAGGAATCCCGGCTGCCGCTCCTTGCGCGAGAGCGCCGCCACCAGCCACCAGAGGCGATGGACCACGGGGTAGATGTCCGCCAGCAGCGGTCCCTCGACGCGCACGGCGTAGTCGAAGCGCGGGGCCGGCGCGTCGTGGCCGGAATGGTCGTCGAGGATGTTGATGCCGCCCACGAATCCGACGCGCGCGTCGACGAGGGCGATCTTGCGGTGCAGGCGGCGAAGGCGGCTGCGCCGGAGGGTGACCCAGCCGCGCTCCGGGCGGAAGTGCTGGACGATGACGCCCGCCGCCCGCATCGCCGCGATGAAGGCGGGCGGCAGCTCGCGGGAGCCGAAGCCGTCCACCATCAGCCTGACCTTCGCGCCCCGCCGCGCCGCGCGCTGCAGGGCCTCGCCGACGGCCCGGCCTGCGGCGTCGTCGGCGAAGATGTAGGTCTCGAGCCGCACGTCGTCCAGGGCGGAATCGATGGCCGCGACGAGCGCGGGAAAGAACTCGCCGCCGTTGCGCAGCAGCGTCACGCGGTTCCCGCCAACCGGTTTCACGGCGCCTCCGCCTGGGCCTTCAGCGCATCAGCCGCGCGGCGAGCGCCGCATGGTCGGAAAGCCGCGACCACGCCCCGCCGCTCAGGCGCTCGACGCCGCCGACCCGCAGGCCACGCACGTAGATGCGATCGAGGGACAGCAACGGAATCCGGGCCGGAAAGCTCCGCGCATGGCGGCCCGCGGAGCGCTGGAACACCTCCGCCATCCCGAGGTCGCGGGCGAGAACGGAACTGGCGCCGCCGCGCCAGTCGTTGAAGTCGCCGGCCACGACGAGCGGCGCGCCTTCGGGCACCGCGTCCCGGATGCGCTGGCACAGCCACCCCAGCTGGAAGCGGCGGCTGCGGCCCCACAGCCCCAGGTGCACGTTGATGCAGTGCAGCGCCGCGCGCCAGCCCGGCACCGCAAGCTCGCAGTGCAGGAGCCCGCGGTTCTCGAGGGCGTGGTGCGAGATGTCGATGTTCTCCGACTTCACGATCGGATAGCGGCTGACGATGGCGTTGCCATGGTGGCCATCCTGGTAGACCGCGTTCATCCCGTAGGCGGCGTGCCCGCCTTCGTGGGCGAGGAACTCGTGCTGCCCCGCCTCGGGCCAGGCGTGGTGGCGGCGAGAGTGGCTCTCGTGCGCGCCCTGCACTTCCTGCAGGAACACCACGTCCGGGGAGAGGGCGTGCAGGCGCTCGCGGATCTCGTGCACCACGAGGCGCCGGTTGAAAGCCGAGAATCCCTTGTGGATGTTGTAGGTGACGACGGTGAAGCCGGGGTCGGCAGCGGGAGTCATGTCCGCTCGCGGGCGAGGATGGCGTCCTTCTCGGGAAGCATCAGTATCGCGCGCCTGTTGCTCCAGGAGAACACCTCGCCGGCAGCCTGCCGCCAGGGAAGCCACCGCAGCCGCAGGTGCTCGTCCGGGGCGAGGGTCACGCCGACGCCCTCCGGCACCCGCAGCCCGAAGACGTGCTCGGTGTTGTGGGTCACGCCGGGGGCGTAGCGGTGCCGCCAGACGGCGAAGATCTCGTAGACGTTCGTCACCCGCCAGTCGCCCAGCGGGTGGTGCGTGGCGTCGATTCCGGTTTCCTCGCCGACCTCGCGGATGGCGGTCTCGCGCAGCGTCTCGCCGGGATCCTGGCTGCCGGTGACGCTCTGCCAGAAACCCGGCCGGTCCGCGCGCTCGATGAGGAGGACGTCGAGCGCGGGCGTGTAGACGACGACCAGCGTCGAGACGGGGATCTTGCAGGGCTTCTGCAATCGCCTAGACCCGCATGCGTGAGGTGACGGGGCCGTCGCCCGAGAAGTGGGCGTGCGGCATGTCCCGCGTGCGGTGCAGGGCGACGGGCGTTCCGCCTTCGTCGACGGCGATGAGCCCGACGTCCGCGTCGTAGGCCCGGCCCAGCTCGTCGAGAACCGCGGCCACGGCGTCGGCAAGCAGGGCGCCCCGCTCGACCCGCTCCGCGATGGCGCGGGTGGCGAGCGAGCGCAGCACGAACTCGCCGGTGCCGGTCGCCGACGCGGCGACGTGCCGCGAGGCGTAGTTGCCCGCGCCCGGGATGGGCGAGTCGCCGACGCGGCCGACCATCTTGAGCGTGACGCCGCCGGTCGACGTCGCCGCCGCCAGGACGCCGTTGGCGTCCACCGCCGCCGCCCCCACCGTGCCGCCGGCGTACTCCGGATGCTCCTTCAGGAAACGCCGCATCTTGAGGGCGTTCTCGCCCAGGATCTCGTCGATGCGGTTGCGCTTGTCGAACCAGTCGGCGCGACGGTCCGGCGTGACCGGGTCGTGGTCGCCGAACCCCATCACGCGGGCGAAGCGCTGCGCGCCGTCGCCGGTGAGCATGACGTGATCGGTCTCCTCCATCACCTTGCGGGCCACGAGCACGGGGTTCTTCACGCGCTGCAGCCCCGATACCGCGCCGACCCGCGACTCGCGGCTTTCCATCACGCAGGCGTCCAGCTCGCAGAAGCCGTCGAAGTTGAGGACCGCGCCGGTGCCGGCGTTGTAGATCGGATTGTCCTCGAGGGCGACCACCGTGGCGCAGACCGCGTCGAGCGCCCGGCCCCCGGCGAGGAGGATCGCCCGCCCGGCCTCGACGGCCGCGCGCAGTCCCGCGACGGCATCGTCGTCGGACCCCGGGCGCCACTTGCCGGCGCCGCCGTGGGCGATCAGCGCGACGGTCACGCGTCGGCCGCCGCGCCCCCGGGGGCCGCGGGCGGTGCCACGTTGCGCAGGCGGATGTGCAGCTCGCGCAGCTGCCTTTCCGTGACGGGGCTGGGCGCCTCGACCATGAGGTCCTGCCCGCGCTGCGTCTTGGGGAAGGCGATGACGTCGCGGATCTGGTCCACGCCGCACATCATGGCCACCATGCGGTCGAAGCCGAAGGCGATGCCGCCGTGCGGGGGGGCGCCGTAGGCGAGCGCGTCGAGCAGGAAGCCGAACTTGGCCCGCGCCTCGTCGTCGCCGATGCCCAGCGTCTTGAACTGCCTGGCCTGCACCTCGGCGCGGTGGATCCGCACCGAGCCGCCGCCGATTTCCCAGCCGTTCAGCGCGATGTCGTAGGCCTTCGCCAGCACCCGGCCGGGGTCGGTGTCCATGAGCGCCACGTGCTCGTCCTTGGGGCTCGTGAACGGGTGGTGGGCGGCGAGCCAGCGCCCGCCCTCCTCGTCGTACTCGTAGGCCGGGAAGTCGACCACCCACAGCGGCCGCCAGCCCGGCTCGGCGTGCCCCTTCTCGTGCCCGACCTTCACGCGCAGCGCCCCCAGCGCGTCGTTCACGACCTTGCGCCGGTCGGCCCCGAAGAAGATCACGTCGCCGTCCTGCGCGCCGGTGCGCTCGAGGATCGCGGCGAGCTGCTCGGGCTTGAAGAACTTCACGATGGGCGACTGCAGGCCCTCCTCGCCCGGCTTCGTGCGGTCGTTCACGCGGATGTAGGCGAGCCCCTTGGCGCCGTAGATGGCGACGAAGGGCGCGAGGTCGTCGAGCTCCTTGCGCGTGAAGGCGGCGTTGCCGCCCGGGACGCGCAGGGCCGCGACGCGCCCGTCGGGAAGGTCCGCGGCGGCGCGGAAGACCTTGAAGTCGACGCCCTTCATCAGGTCCGTGAGCTCGGTGAGCTCGAGCTTGACGCGCAGGTCGGGCTTGTCGCTGCCGTACCTCGCCATCGCCTCGGCATAGGCGAGGCGCGGGAACGGCGGCAGGTCGACGTCGAGAACCCGCTTGAAGACGTGGCGAACGAGGCCCTCCATGATGTCCTGGATCTCGCGCTCGGACAGGAAGGACGTCTCGATGTCGATCTGCGTGAACTCCGGCTGCCGGTCGGCGCGCAGGTCCTCGTCGCGGAAGCACCTCACGATCTGGTAGTAGCGGTCGTAGCCCGCGATCATCAGCAGCTGCTTGAAGAGCTGCGGCGACTGCGGCAGCGCGTAGAACTGCCCGTCGTGGATGCGCGAGGGCACCAGGAACTCGCGCGCGCCCTCCGGCGTGGACTTGTAGAGCACGGGCGTCTCGACGTCGATGAAGCCCTGGTCGTCGAGGTACTCGCGCACCGCCTTCGCCGCACGGTGGCGCAGCTTCAGCGCCTTCTGCATCGGCTCGCGGCGCAGGTCCAGGTAGCGGTAACGCAGCCGCACCTCCTCGGAGACCGTCTCGTCGTCCATCATGAAGGGCGGCGTGACGGCCGGGTTGAGGATCTCGAGCTCGTGGGCCAGCACCTCGATCTCGCCGCTCTTCAGGCCCGGGTTCACGGTGCCCTCCGGGCGCCGTCGCACCACGCCCCGCACGCGCAGGACGAACTCGTTGCGCACGCGGTCGGCGGCGGCGAAGGTTTCCTTCCGGTCGGGATCGCTCACCACCTGCACGAGGCCCTCGCGGTCGCGAACGTCGATGAAGATGACGCCCCCGTGGTCTCGGCGGCGGTGCGCCCAGCCGAAGAGGGTGACGGTCTGCCCGAGGAAACGGGTGTCGATGAGTCCGCAGTATTCGGTTCGCATGGTCTTTCCGGGCCCCGCGCGGCGGGGACGATTCGATGGGTCTGCCGCCGGGGGCGGGGGCAGGTTGGCTCTCGGGGTGGCCGCCGCCTACGTTTTCGGCGACGGCACCGGATTGGGGTCGGTCCCGGAGCCTGCGCTCTCGGGCCGCGTCCCGGGGCGCGGCGGCTCCGCCACGCCCATCGAGATGATGTACTTGAGCGCCTGGTCGACGCTCATCTGCAGCTCGATCGTGTCCGACTCGGGCACGATCAGGAAGAACCCCGCCGTGATGTTGGGCGTGGTCGGCACGAAGACGGAGACCTGTTCGCTGCCCAGGTGGTCGGTCACCTCGTGCTCCGGGTTGCCGGTGACGAGGGCGACCGTCCAGGCGCCCGCGTGCGGGTAGCGCACCAGCACGGCGCGCCGAAAGGCCTTCCCGTCCGGCGAGAAGAGCGTGTCGCTGATCTGCTTCACCCCGCCGTAGATCGACCTCACGATCGGGATCCGGCTGAGGATGGACTCCCAGGCGCCGAGCAGCCGCCTGCCGAAGAAGTTGGCCGCCACGGCGCCGGTGGCGAGGAGGATGGCGAGGGTGAGCACGGCGCCGAGGCCCGGCAAGTGGAATCCCAGCAGGGCGTCGCTGCGGTAGCGCTCGGGCAGGATGAGCAGCGACTGGTCCATGAGCCCGACCAGCAGCGAAATCACCCATACCGTGATGACCAGCGGGATCCAGACGAGCAGGCCCGCGATGAGGTAGCGCCTCATCGTGGCCACGGCGCGCGCTTGCATTGCCCCGGTCCCCTGCCGATTCTGCCGGGCGTCACTGGCAGGCGGGGCAAGCGCCCGTGCCGCAGGCCGGTGCCGGGCCGGCCTCCGGCTTCGACTCGGCGGCGCCTGGCGCATCCTTGGCGGCGGGCTTCGATCCGCCACCCTTGAAGTCGGTTGCGTACCAACCGCTGCCCTTCAGCTGGAAACCCGCGGCCGTCACCATCTTGGAAAACGTCTCCTGGCCGCACTTCGTGCAGCGGGTGTGCGGCGCATCGCTGACCTTCTGCAGGAATTCCTGCTGATGGCCGCAACTCGCGCAGCGATACTCGTAGATCGGCACGGAATCCTCCCGAATCGCGAAAAATTTCTATTTTAACAGAAGCACTTGCCGCGACTCGCGCCCCGGCGCCTCAGCCGCGCGGCACGCGGCGGCTCGCGTAGGCACCGCCGGCGGCGAGGCTGGCGGCCATGAACCAGAAGACCGGCCCCATGCCCAGCGCCGTCCCGATGCCGCCGAAGAAGAGGGGCAGCAGCGTGTGGCTCACGTTCAGGACCATGGTGCGCACGCCGAGCGCCTCGCCCAGCCGCCCCGCCGGCGTCGACTGCTGGACCAGCGACATGATGCTCGGCTGCGAGGCGCCCAGCCCCAACCCGAGCAGGAACGCGATCGCGGCAATGAAGGGCACCGTGCGCACGAGGGGAAGCAGGGCATAGGCCAAGGCGGCGACGCAGAGGGTCGCCGTGATCAGCCGCCACTCCGCGAAGCGCCGGGCCGCCCATGGAAGGACCAGCCTGACGACGAAAGTGGCCAGCGCGAAGGAGCCCAGGAGGGCGCCGATCGACGACGCGGACAACCCGATCGACGTTCCGTAGATGGGCATCACGAAGATGAACAGATCCCACGCCATCGCGAGAATTCCGGTGACGAGGAAGGCGCGCCGGAGCTCGGGAACCCGCACGAGGTCGCGGACGCGCGCGCCGGACGGTGGCGAGGCATGGGCCCGTCGCACCTTGGGGGCGCGGGCGGTGAACGCGAGCGCCGGGACCATGGCGGAACAGGCGAGGATCACGAAGGTGGCACGGTATCCCGCATGGTCGATCGCCAGCCCCGCCACCGTCGGGCCGAGGAACCCCGAGATGGAGAAGCCCAGCGCGAGCCAGCTGAAGTTCACCGCGCGGTCCTCGGGGCCGCTCCAGGCGGCCACCACGTTCTGCACCGCGATATGGAAGGTCATGAAGGCGACCCCGATGACGGTGCAGGCGACGTAGAGGGCCGCGAGGTCCCGCCACACCGCCGGCAGGCACACGCCGAAGGCCAGCGCAATGGCGGACCACAGCAGCGGCCGCGTGGCGCCCGCGCGATCGATCATGCGTCCGGCGGACACCGACAGGAACACGGGGAGCAGGGAGTACAGGGACACCAGCACGCCCACGGTCAGGGGCGACGACTGCAGGCTGAGCGCGTAGAGCGAAACCGTGACCCGGCTGCCGTTGAAGGCGGCGTGGGCGAAGACCGTGAGGACGACGAGCCAGGCGAGGCGCACCGCCTCACCCCGCGGCGGTCAACTGCGCGCCTCGAGGGCTGCGATGCGCGCCTCGATGGGGGGGTGGGTGGAGAAGAGCGCCATGAACCCCGGCCGGTCGGAGATGCCGGAGGACTGGAAGGCCTTGGGCAGCTCGCCGGGCGCGAGGCCGCCAAGGCGGGCCAGGGCGGCGATCATGGGCCGCGGGGTGCCGAGGTATTGCGCGGCGCCGGCATCCGCCCGGAACTCGCGCTGCCGCGAGAACCACGCCACGATGATCGAGGCGAGGATGCCGAAGACGATCTCGCAGACGACCACGGTGATCATGTAGCCGGGACCGACGCCCCGCTCCGTCTTGAAGACCGCCTTGTCGACGATGTAGCCGACGATGCGGGCGAAAAAGACGACGAATGTGTTCACGACGCCCTGGATGAGCGTGAGGGTGACCATGTCGCCGTTGGCGACGTGCGCGACCTCGTGGGCGAGGACCGCCTCGATCTCCGCCTTCGTCATCGACTGCAGCAGCCCCGTGGACACCGCGACGAGCGACGAATCGCGAAAGGCCCCGGTGGCGAACGCGTTGGGCTCCCCCTCGTAGATCGCGACCTCGGGCATGCCGACGCCGGACTTCTCGGCCAGCCGGCGGACGGCGTCCACGAGCCACTGCTCATCGGCGGTCTGCGGGGCGTCGATCACATGCGCGCCCGTGGACCACTTGGCCATCGGCTTCGACATGAGCAGCGAGATGAACGAGCCGGCGAAGCCCACCACCGCCGAGAACACCACGAGCATCCCGACGTTGAGCCCGCCGGCCTCCAGGAACCGGTTCACGCCGAGGATGTTCAGCGTGAACGAAAGCACCAGCATCACGGCCAGGTTGGTGGCGAGAAAGAGAACGATGCGTTTCATGGCTGTTTCCTCATCCGTGCGAAGGGGAGCGGCATTCCGCGGAAAACTAGAACGGGATATCGTCCTCGAAGTCGTCGAACTTCGTCCCGGCTGGCTTGCCGGCCGCGGACTTCGCCGGGCCCCGCGGACCGGCTTCCCGATCGCCGCCCGCGTCGCGGTCGCCGCCGCCCATGCCCTGCCGCGAACCGAGCATCTGCATCCGGTCGGCGATGATCTCCGTGGTGTACTTGTCCTGGCCGTCCTTGTCCTGCCACTTGCGGGTCTGCAGCCGTCCCTCGACATAGACCTGGCTGCCCTTCTTCAGGTACTCGCCGGCGATCTCGGCCAGCTTGCCGAAGAAGGCCACGCGGTGCCATTCGGTCTTCTCCTGCTTTTCGCCGTTCTTGTCCTTCCACGACTCGGTGGTGGCGATCGACACATTGGTGACGGCGCCGCCGTCGGGCATGTAGCGCGTTTCCGGATCGCGTCCGAGGTTGCCGACGAGGATGACTTTGTTGACCGATGCCATGGTTTTCTCCCGGGTTCAGGGGTGGTTTGCGTGCGGCTCGTGGGGATCCTGCGCTTCCAGCCCGCGGGCGGACGGTGCAGCCTTCGACACGAAAGCGGGCGGGTTGGTTTCCAGAACGTTGTGGGCGGCAAAGAGGATGACAAGCCCCCCCCGCGCCGGCAAGCGCGACGTTCCCGCCCGCAACTCCCGGGCGCCCATGCGGGCCGGAGATGGGGCCGCAGGGGGGGATTCGAACGGAAAACGAGGCTCGGGTATATTAGCAGATTGCCCTTTCGGGCCGCTCCGGCGCCGGGAAGGCGCCCGCCCCTCCAGAACGACGCTCATCCGGGCATGGACCACATACGAATTCGCGGCGCGCGCACGCACAATCTGCGCAACGTCAACCTCGACATCCCGCGCGAGCGGCTGGTGGTGATCACGGGGCTTTCGGGCTCCGGCAAGTCCTCGCTCGCCTTCGACACCCTCTACGCGGAGGGCCAGCGGCGCTACGTGGAGTCGCTCTCCGCCTACGCGCGGCAGTTCCTGCAGCTCATGGAGAAGCCGGACGTCGACCTGATCGAGGGCCTGTCGCCGGCCATCGCGATCGAGCAGAAGGCGACCTCGCACAACCCCCGCTCCACCGTGGGAACGGTCACGGAGATCCACGACTACCTGCGCCTGCTCTTCGCGCGCGTCGGGGAGCCGCACTGCCCGGAGCACCGCCTCGCCCTCGCGGCGCAGAGCGTTTCGCAGATGGTCGACCACGTGCTGGCCCTCCCCGGCGGGACCCGGGTCATGGTGCTCGCCCCCCTCGTCGCCGGCCGCAAGGGGGAGCAGGCGGAACTCTTCGAGGAACTGCGCTCCCAGGGCTTCGTCCGGCTGCGCATCGACGGCGCCGTGCACGAGATCGACCAGCTGCCGAAGCTCGACCGCAACCGCAAGCACACGATCGAGATCGTGGTCGACCGGCTGAAGGTGCAGGCGGACACCCAGCAGCGCCTCGCCGAATCCTTCGAGACGGCGCTGCGGCACGCCGACGGCCGCGCCGTCGCCGTGGAGATGGACTCCGGCCGGGAGCACGTGTTCTCGGCGCGCTTCGCCTGCCCGCACTGCAGCTACTCCCTGGCGGAGCTCGAGCCGCGGCTTTTTTCCTTCAACAACCCGATGGGCGCCTGCCCCCGCTGCGACGGCCTCGGCCAGGTCACCTTCTTCGACCCGAAACGCGTCGTCGCCTTCCCCCACCTCTCGCTCGCGGGCGGCGCCATCCGCGGGTGGGACCGGCGCAACCAGTTCTACTTCTCGATGCTCGCCTCGCTGGCGCAGCATTACGGCTTCGACGTCGACGCGCCCTTCGACAGCCTGCCCTCGAAGGCCCGGTCCGTCGTGCTCGACGGCTCGGGTGAGGAGAAGATCGCGTTCCGCTACCCCGGCGAGCGCGGCAAGCCGTCGGTGCGCGAGCACGCCTTCGAGGGCATCCTGCCCAGCCTGGCGCGCCGCTTCCGCGAAACGGACTCGGCGGCGGTCAAGGAGGAACTCGCCAAGTACCTGAACGACCGCGCCTGCCCCGACTGCGGCGGAACGCGCCTTCGCGCCGAGGCCCGCCACGTCCGCGTCGCCGGAATGAACCTTCACGAGG
>Ga0114939_10003665_pt1 | contig 10593 bp, 8 predicted proteins | sample AshMeaCrysSpring_FD_87196 | JGI IMG/M metagenome (GOLD analysis project Ga0114939, IMG submission 87196) | Groundwater microbial communities from Big Spring, Nevada to study Microbial Dark Matter (Phase II) - Ash Meadows Crystal Spring | ecosystem: Environmental > Aquatic > Deep subsurface >... | reverse complement strand
CGGCGATGGCGCCCCAGTGAGCCTCGTCGAGGGCACCGCCGCGACCGGGGCCGCGGCGGGCGAGACCCCCACCGCGGGCGAGACCCCCACCGCGGGACAGGCCTGGTCTGCGGTGCGCCGGCCCGCGCTCGTCGTCGTCCTGGTCCTGCTGGTCGCGCTGGTGCTGGGCTGGGCCGCCAGCGGGGGCCGTCGCGGCTACCTCGACCCCGAGGCCGTCGACCCGGCCGGCTCCAAGGCGGTTGTCCAGGTCCTGCGGCAGCAGGGGGTCGAGGTCGCCGTCGCGCGGAGCACCGCCGCCGCGGCCGCCGCGGCCGCCGACGGGGCGACCCTGCTGGTGGCGATCCCGGACCTGCTGCGAGGCGGGCAGGTCGGCCGGCTGAGGTCGCTGCCCGGCGATCTCGTGCTGGTCACCCCCGGCGGCCCCCAGGACTGGGCCGAGGCCATCGGCCAGTCCGGGACGGCGGAGGTGCGCGAGCGCACGCCGGGGTGCGCGCTCCGGGAAGCCGTGCGCGCCGGCCGAGCCGACACCGGGGGGCTGCTGTACACGGCGACCGAGTCCCCCGGGACGACGGCGGCCCTCTGCTACACCGACGGCGGCCGGGCCTCCGTTCTCGTCCTCGACGAAGGCGACCGGCGGATCGTTGTGCTCGGCTCCGCCGACATCCTCACCAACGACCGCCTCGACGCCACCGGCAACGCCGCCCTCGCACTCAACCTGCTCGGCCGCGCCGACTCGCTCGTCTGGTACCTCCCGGTCCCGGAGGCCGGGTCGGACGGCCCCTCGCTGGGTTCTCTGGTGCCGGACGGCGTGCGCTTCGCGCTGATCCAGGTGGCCTTCGGGGTCATCCTGCTGGCGCTGTGGCGGGCGCGCCGGCTCGGCCGGGTCGTCGCGGAGCCGCTGCCGGTCGAGATCCGCGCCTCCGAGGCGGTGGAGGGCCGCGGTCGTCTGCTGCGCCGCGCGCGGGCCAGCGACCGCGCGGCCCTGGCCCTGCGCACCGCGACGCTGGCCCGGCTGCGCGGGCCGCTGGGCCTGCCGCGTTCGACCGACTCCGCCGCCGATCGGGCCGCTGTCGTGGCCGCTGTCGCCGCGCGTACCGGCCGGCCGCAGGCCGAGGTGGCCGATCTGCTCTACGGCGGAGCCCCCGCCGACGACCCCGCGTTGGTGCGTCTCGCCGACGAACTCGACCGACTCGACCGAGAGGTGCGCCACCCGTGACCGACACCGCCCCCGCAGCCTTCCCCGCCGAGCCCGGGCCGGGCACCCCGCCAGACGCCGCCCGCGAGGCCCTGGTGGCCCTGCGCGCCGAGGTCGGCAAGGCCGTCGTCGGCCAGGACGCCGCCGTCACCGGGCTGGTGATCGCGCTGCTCTGCCGCGGCCACGTGCTGCTCGAGGGGGTGCCGGGAACGGCGAAGACGCTGCTGGTGCGAGCGTTCGCGGCGGCGCTGTCCCTGGACACCAAGCGGGTGCAGTTCACCCCGGACCTGATGCCCGGCGACATCACCGGCTCGCTGGTGTACGACGCGCGCACCGCCGAGTTCTCGTTCCGCGAGGGCCCGGTCTTCACCAACCTGCTGCTCGCCGACGAGATCAACCGGACTCCGCCGAAGACGCAGGCCTCCCTGCTTGAGGCGATGGAGGAGCGCCAGGTCTCCGTCGACGGCGTGCCCCGGTCGCTGCCCGACCCGTTCGTCGTCGCGGCCACCCAGAACCCGGTCGAGTACGAGGGCACCTACCCGCTGCCGGAGGCCCAGCTCGACCGCTTCCTGCTCAAGCTCGCGCTCCCCCTCCCGGAGCGGGCCGACGAGGTCGAGGTGCTGTCGCGGCACGCGGCCGGCTTCGACCCGCGGGACCTCGCCGCGGCCGGCCTCCGCCCGGTCGCCGGGATCGCCGAGCTCACCGCGGGCCGCGCCGCCGTGCGCGCGACCACGGTGTCCCCCGAGGTGATCGGCTACGCCGTCGACCTCGCCCGGGCGACCCGGCAGTCGCCCTCCCTGCAGCTGGGCGTGTCCCCCCGCGGGGCCACCGCGCTGCTCGCGGCGGCCCGGGCGTGGGGCTGGCTGTCCGGCCGCGACTACGTGACGCCCGATGACGTCAAGGCGCTCGCCCGGCCCGCCTTGCGCCACCGCATCCAGCTGCGGCCCGAGGCCGAGCTCGAGGGCGTGACCGCCGACGGCGTGCTGGACACCGTGCTCGCCTCCGTCCCCGTCCCCCGCTGAGCGCGCGGCGGTCCCGCTGATGGCCCTCACCGGACGCCTCGGCCTGCTCGCCATCCTGGCGGCCGTGGTCGTCGGGGTGGCGGCGCCGTCGTGGGCCGGCGTGCTCGCCGCCACGGGCGGCCTGCTCGCCCTGGCCGCGGTGGACCTCGCCCTGGCGGCCTCCCCGCGGGCGCTGACCCTGCGGCGCACCGGTGCGACGGCCACCCGGCTCGGCGTCGCGGCCGACGTCGTGCTGGAGGTCGGCAACCCCACGGGCAGGCGGGCCCGCGGCCGGGTGCGCGACGCCTGGCCCCCCTCGGCCGGGGTCGCCATCGACCGCTTCGCCCTCGACCTGCCATCCGGCGAGCGGCGCCGGCTGACGGTGACCCTGCGGCCGACCCGCCGCGGCGATCGCCCCAGCGACCTTGTCACGCTGCGCCTCGCCGGACCGCTCGGGCTCGCCGCCCGGCAAGCCTCGCGGGCCGTCCCGTGGACCGTGCGGGTCCTGCCGCCGTTCGGCTCCCGCAAGCACCTGCCCAGCCGGCTGGCGCGCCTGCGCGAGCTCGACGGGCGCACGGCGGCGATGGTCCGCGGCCAGGGCACCGAGTTCGACTCGCTCCGCGAGTACGTCGTCGGCGACGACGTGCGCTCGATCGACTGGCGGGCGAGCGCGCGCGCCGCCGACGTGATGGTGCGCACGTGGCGGCCGGAGCGCGACCGCCACGTGCTGCTCGTCCTGGACACCGGGCGCACCTCGGCTGGCCGGGTTGGCGACGGCCCCCGCCTCGACGCGGCGCTGGATGCCGCGCTGCTGCTGGCGGCGCTCGCCTCGCGGGCCGGCGACCGGGTCGACCTGCTCGCGTACGACCGGCGGGTGCGCGCCGACGTCGCGGGCGCCTCGGCGTCCGGGCTGCTGCCCGCCCTCACCCAGGCGATGGCCCCCCTCGAGCCGGAGCTCATCGAGACCGACATGCGCGGCCTGGCTGCGCAGATCATGCGCCGCGGCGGCCAGCGCTCCCTCGTGGTGCTGCTCTCGGCGCTCGACCCGGCGCCGGTCCGCGAGGGCCTGCTGCCCGTGCTGGGGTTGCTCACGGCCCGCCACCAGGTGGTGCTCGCCTCGGTCGCCGACCCCCGCGTCGACGTGCTCGCCGCCGGGCGGGGCTCCGCTGCGGCCGTCTACGACGCGGCATCCGCCGAGCGGGCTCGCGGTGACCGCGAGGCCGTGCGCGAGACCCTGACCCGCCAAGGGGTCGTCGTCGTCAACGGCGACCCCGACCAGCTGCCGCCGCGGCTGGCCGACGCCTATCTCGCGCTCAAGGCGGCCGGGCGGCTCTGAGGCTCGACCCCGGCCTCAGTCAGCAGGGCCGGACGGCTCCGGCTCAGACTCGGGCTCAGCCGGCCACCGGCGCGACATCGGCCACGTCGGCGCCGATGACGTCGCCGGTCACCCCGCGCAGGGCGGCCCGGCGGCCGAGCACGAAGACATACGCCATGAACGCCGACCACGCCGCGGCGCCGATGCCGATCCGGGCCCAGGTCGGCAGCCCGGACGGCGTCACGAAGGCCTCGATCACCCCGCTGACCAGAAGCACCACCGCGAGCCCGAGGGCGACGCCGGCCGCCGTGCGCCCTGCGGCGGCGACGGCGCGCCCCCGTGGCAGCGGCCCGGGGTCGATCACCGCCCACCCGAAGCGCAGGCCGACCCCGGCGGCGACCCACACGCAGGTCAGCTCGAGCAGGCCATGCGGCGTGATCAGGCCGAAGAAGAGGTCCAGCCGCCCGGCCGAGGCCATCAGGCCGCCGACGAGGGCGATGTTGAACGCGTTCTGCCAGAGCAGGTAGAGCGTGGGGATGCCCAGCAGTCCCCCGCCGATCAGGGCGAAGGCCGACACCCAGGCGTTGTTGGTCCAGACCCGCCCGGCGAACGAGGCCGCCGGCGAGGACGAGTAGTAGTCGGCGAAGTCCTGCTCGACGAGCTGCCGGATCTCCTCGGGCGTGGCGACCGTCGCCTGCACGTCGGGGCTGACCGCGACCCACCACCCCACCACGACCGCCACGGCGAGGAATCCCAGCGCGGTGCCGATCCACCACCTGCGGGCGAGGTAGACCGCGGCCGGGAACCCCTCGGCGAAGAACCGGCCGAGCTCGGTCCAGCCCGGGCTGCGCGTGCCGGTGACGGCGGACCTGGCCCGCGCCACAAGCGTCGACAGACGGCCGACCAGGGCCGGGTCGGGCGAGGCCGACCGCACGACCGACAGGTGGGTGGCGACCCGCTGGTAGAGGTCAACCAGCTCCTCGGACTCGGCGCCGTCCAGCCGTCCGCGCCGTCGCACCAGCGACTCCAGGCGGTCCCACTCGCCGCGGTGCGCGGCGACGTAGGCGTCGACATCCACCCCGCGACCCTAAGCCACACCCGCGCGGGGCGAGCGGTCCCGGCGAGGGCCGACGGGTGACAATGGCCCGGTGAGCGCCTCCACGCCCCCGCCCGCACCGCCGCCGAGCCCCTGGGCCGGCGGGTCCGCACCGCTGCCGCCTTCGGGCCTGGGCGGCTCGCGCGACGGGCTGGTGACGGGCGAGGCGGTCGTGCTCGAGCTCCGGCTGGCCAAGCTGCCGAGCCGGGCGATCGCGATCACCATCGACATCACCCTCGAGCTGATCGTGCTCTTCGGCCTGATCGCGCTGAGCTCCACCGCGTCGGTCGACAACGCGCTGTTCGCCACCGTGGGCCTGGTCACCCTCGTGCTGGTGCTTGTGGGCTTCCCCACCGCCATCGAGACGCTCACCCGCGGCCGCTCGCTCGGCAAGATGGCGGTCGGACTCCGGGTGGTCCGCGATGACGGGGGGCCGGTCGGCTTCCGCCAGGCCCTCGTACGCGCCCTGGCCGGCTTCTTCATCGACTTCTGGCTGACCTTCGGGTTTGGAGCGATCATCTCCTCCCTGGCTTCCACCAAGGGCAAGCGGGTGGGCGACCACTTCGCCGGCACCGTGGTGATCCGCGAGCGGACCCCCGCTCAGGGCGGCATGGTGGTCGCGATGCCGCCGGCCTTGGCGGCCTGGGCGGCCACCCTCGACCTGTCGCGCCTGCCGGACGACCTGGCGCTGAACGCCCGCCAGTTCATGTCCCGCGCGACCCAGCTGGCGCCCGAGGTGCGCACCTCGATGGGCGGCCGGATCGCCGCCGACGTGGTCGCCCGGATCACGCCGCCCCCGCCGCCGGGAGCACCTCCGGAGGCCGTCCTGGCCGCCGTCCTCGCCGAGCGCCGGGCCCGTGACTACGCCCGGATCACCGGGCAGGCGCACCAGCCGTACGGCCTCCCGCCGTCGTACGCACCGCCGCCGTCGTACGCACCGCCGCCGTCGTACGCACCACCAGTGATCCCCGCGCCACCCACAGTGCCCGCGCCAACCCCGTCACCCGCGGCCGGGGAACCTGGCCAGCCCCCGGAACAGCGCGAGGGCGGGGCTTTCGCCCCGCCCTCGTGACCGGCGCCGTGCTCTCGACCGCCCGGAGTCAGTACCGGTAGTGGTCGGCCTTGTACGGCCCCTCGACCGGCACGCCAAGGTAAGCCGCCTGCTCCGGGGTCAGCTCGGTCAGGTGCACGCCGAGCGCCTCGAGGTGCAGGCGGGCGACCCTCTCATCGAGGTGCTTGGGCAGCACGTAGACGCCGACGGGGTACTCGCCGGTGCGGGTGAAGAGCTCGATCTGGGCGAGCACCTGGTTGGTGAAGGAGTTCGACATCACGAACGACGGGTGGCCGGTGGCGTTGCCGAGGTTCAGCAGCCGGCCCTCGGACAGCACGATCACCGCGTGGCCGTCCTCGAAGTGCCAGGCGTCAACCTGCGGCTTGATGGTCTCGCGGCGCACGCCCGGCCACGAGGTGAGGCCGGCCATGTCGATCTCGTTGTCGAAGTGGCCGATGTTGCCGACGATCGCCTGGTGCTTCATCCGGCTCATGTCCGCGGCCGTGATGATGTCGCGGTTGCCGGTGGCGGTGATGAAGATGTCGGCGGTCTCGACGACGTCGTCCAGCCGCAGCACCGGGTAGCCGTCCATCGAGGCCTGCAGCGCGCAGATCGGGTCGATCTCGGTGATGACGACCTTGGCGCCCTGCCCGCGCAGCGACTCCGCCGACCCCTTGCCGACGTCGCCGTAGCCGAAGATCACGGCGGTCTTGCCCGCGATGAGCACGTCGACTGCGCGGTTGATGCCGTCGACGAGGCTGTGGCGACAGCCGTACTTGTTGTCGAACTTGCTCTTGGTCACCGAGTCGTTGACGTTGATCGCGGGGAACAGCAGGTCGCCGGTTTCGAACATCTGGTAGAGCCGGTGCACCCCCGTCGTGGTCTCCTCGGTGACGCCCTTGATGCCGTCGGCGATCCGGGTCCAGCGCAGGGCGTCCTCGCCGAGGCTGCGCTGCAGCAGGCCCAGGAAGACCTGGAACTCCTCGGACTCGGCGGCCGCCGGGTCGGGCACGGCGCCCGCTGCCTCGTACTCGCGGCCCTTGTGGACGAGCATCGTGGCGTCGCCGCCGTCGTCGAGGATCATGTTGGGGCCGCCGCCGTCTGGCCACCGCAGGATCTGCTCGGTGCACCACCAGTACTCCGGCAGCGTCTCGCCCTTCCAGGCGTAGACCGGCACGCCGGCGGGCGCGTCGACGGTGCCCTCGGGGCCGACGACGACCGCCGCGGCGGCGTGGTCCTGGGTGGAGAAGATGTTGCAGCTCGCCCAGCGGACCTCGGCGCCCAGCGCGACCAGGGTCTCGATCAGGACCGCGGTCTGCACGGTCATGTGCAGGGAGCCGGTGATGCGCGCGCCCTTGAGCGGCTGGGTCGGGCCGTACTCGCGGCGCATCGCCATCAGGCCGGGCATCTCGTGCTCGGCCAGGCGGATCTCCTTGCGGCCGAACTCGGCCAGCGAGAGGTCGGCGACCTTGAAGTCGAGGGCGTTGCGGGTCTCGGGGACCGTGGCAGTCATCAGCACTCCGGTTGGTGGGGAATGCAGAAAGGCTACCTGGCGACGGCGATTTCGGCCGCTGCTGCTCAGGGCGACGGCGCTCCGGCCGAGGCGATGAAGGCGCGCCCGCGTCCGCGCAGCGCCGGCATCCCGTCGGGGACGTACGCAGCCGAGCCGCGCGGCAGCGGCAGGCCGCCGAGATTCAGCGCCCCCTCGACCGCCAGCACGAGGCACGGCCCCGCCACCGGCACCTCGACGGGCGCCGTCACCAGCCCCTCGAGGTCGACCCGGTGCAGGGCGAAGTCGTCCACGGGGACGGGGTAGGTGTGCAAACCCCCACCTAGATCCTCTGCGGCCACGCGGCGCGGCTGCTGCGGCTCGAACGACAGCACGGCGAGCAGCTCGGCGACGTCGACGTGCTTGGGGGTGAGTCCCCCGCGCAGCACGTTGTCGCTGCTCGCCATGATCTCGATGCCGGCGCCTCGCAGGTACGCGTGCAGCACGCCCGACGGCAGGAAGAGCCCTTCCAGCGGATGCAGCACGAGGGCGTTGAGCATCAGCGCCGCGATGACCCCCGGGTCCCCGGGGTACGTGCGCGCCAAGGCCGCCGTCCAGCGGGCCTCCAGCGCATGGGGCAGGTGCGGGCCGGAGGCGTCGGCGGTGTGGTCCGGGGCGGCGAGGGCGGCGGCGCGGCCCGCGACATGCTCGATGTCCTCCGGCCGCACGGCCCCGGCCATCACCGCGGTGAAGACGCCGCGCAGCGCGTCCGGCCCGCCGTCGCCCAGCGGCTCGAAGACCGCGCTGAGGGCCGGCCAGTCCAGCGCCTGCACGTAGGCCCAGGTGTCCGCTGGCTCGCGGAACCCGGCCAGCGCTGAGAAGTCCTCCAGCCCGACCATCAACTCGGGCTTGTGGTTGCGGTCGCGGTAGTGCCGCTCGGGCGCGGTGCGGTCGATCCCGGCGGCCTCCTCGCGGGCGTACCCGGCCGCCGCCTGCGTGCGCGACGGGTGGGCCTGCAGCGACAGCGGCGCCGCCGCCGCGAGCACCTTCATCAGGTACGGCAGATAGGGCTCGACCTCCGCCAGCGTCCGCCCATCGGGCAGCCGGGACGGCCCCTGGGGGTGGGCGCCCATCCACAGCTCGGCTGCAGGCTCGCCAGGCTCCAGCCCCACCAGGTCCTGGATGAACGAGCGTGAGCCCCACGCGTACGGCTGGATCGCGTTGTCGAGCAGCCAGGCGGTCATGGGCCCGCGGGGCCCGCTGGTTCGGCGAGCGGCGCCTCGGGCGCCGCGACCGCGGGGAGGGGCGCGACCACGGGCGCGGGCGACCGGTCGATATCGGGCTCCAGGAAGACGTACGTCGCCGAGGGCACCGCGGCCCGCAGGCGTTGCTCGGCAGCGTCGATCGCCTCGGCCACCTCCGCGGCGGTGTCCCGCCGGCCGACCGCGATCTTGGCGGCCACCAGCAGCTCGTCCGGCCCGACGTGCAGCGTGCGGACGTGGATGACCCGGTCGATGCGGGGGTCATCGGCCAGGGCGTCCCGGATCAGCGCCTCGTCCTCGGGCAGCGCGCTCTCGCCGACGAGCATGCTCGACACCTCGAAGGACAGGAAGACGGCGATCACCACCAGCAGCACGCCGATGGCCATCGAGCCGAGGCCGTCCCAGCGGCCGTCTCCGGTGACCACCGCCATCGTGACGCCAAACAGGGCGAAGGCCAGCCCGACCAGGGCCCCGGTGTCCTCGAGCAGGACCACCGGGAGCTCAGGTTGGCGGGCGTCGCGGACGAACTTCGACAGCGGCTTCGAGCCGCGCGACTTCTTCGCCTCGCGCAGGGCGGTCCGCAGCGAGAGCGACTCCAGCACGATGGCGACGAACAGCACCCCGAAGGCCCACTGCGGCTGGGTGAGCTCCTCCGGGAACTGGAACTTGTGGAAGCCCTCGTACAGCGCGAAGAGCCCGCCCACCAGGAACAGGATGATCGACACGACGAAGGCGTAGACGTAGCGCCGGCGGCCGTAGCCGAACGGGTGGCGCTCGTCGGGGGCCGCCTTCGCCCGCTTGCCGCCGATGAGCAGGAGCACCTGGTTGCAGGAGTCGGCGACCGAGTGGATCGCCTCCGACAGCATCGACGACGAGCCTGTGACGGCCCACGCGACGAACTTGCTGACCGCGATCCCGAGGTTGGCCAGCAGCGCGGCGACGACCGCCTTGGTGCCGCCCTCGGTGCTCACGAGCCCGTGCCCTCCACGTCGGAAGCAGGGGAGGCCACCCCGATGCCGGCTGGCCCGGGCGTCGCCTCCTCCAGCAGCATCACCGGGATCCCGTCGCGTACCGGGAACGACGTGCGGCAGTACGCGCAGACGAGCGCCTGGGTCGCGTCGTCGGGCTCCACCGGCTCATGCCGCTCGCACGGGCAGGCGAGGATCTGCAGCAGGACGGGGTCGAGGTCCACGGTCACTCCCACTCAAAGCGTTCCGGTTTGCGGTGGCAGGGACGGCATGTCACTGCTCGTGCCACCGCAAATCGGGGGGTCAGGTGCGGATGAGCGCCAGCACCTCGTCGGCGAGGGCGGCGACCTCGGCGGGGGTGGCCGCCTCGGCGTTGAGCCGCAGCAGCGGCTCGGTGTTGCTGGCGCGCAGGTTGAACCACCAGCCGGGGCCGGTGACGGTGAGCCCGTCGAGCTCGTCGAACGAGACCCCGTCGCGCCCCTTGTACGCCGCGAAGACGGCGGCAAGCGCGGCCCCCTGGTCGGCGACGGTGGAGTTGATCTCGCCGCTGGCCGCGTAGCGGGAGTAGTCGGCGAGGACCTGCGACAGCGGGCGGGTGTCCTCGCCGAGGGCCGCCATCACGTGCATCGCGGCGAGCATCCCGGAGTCGGCCCGCCAGAACTCGCGGAAATAGAAGTGCCCCGAGTGCTCGCCGCCGAAGGCCGCCCCGGTCTCGGCCATCACGGCCTTGATGAACGAGTGCCCGACCCGGGTCCGCACCGGAGTGCCGCCGTGCTCGCGCACGATCTCGGGCACGGCCTGGGACGTGATCAGGTTGTGGATGATCGTCGCGCCGGGCTCCTTGGCGAGCTCCCGTACGGCGATCAGGGCCGTCACGACGCTGGGCGTGACGATCGCGCCGGTCTCGTCGACCACGAAGCAGCGGTCGGCGTCGCCGTCGAAGGCCAGGCCCAGGTCGGCGCCCTCGGCCAGGACTCGCGCCTGCAGGTCGCGGAGGTTCTCCGGCTCGATCGGGTTGGCCTCGTGGTTGGGGAACGTGCCGTCGAGCTCGAAGTACATCGGCACGATGTCCAGCGGCAGCCCGGCCAGGACGACCGGCACCGTGTGGCCGCCCATGCCGTTGCCGGCGTCGATGACGACCTTGAGCCGGCGCCCGCCCGACAGGTCGACGAGGCCGCGCAGGTAGGCCCCGTACTCCTCCAGCAGGGCTGCCTCG
>Ga0114939_10003663_pt1 | contig 10596 bp, 12 predicted proteins | sample AshMeaCrysSpring_FD_87196 | JGI IMG/M metagenome (GOLD analysis project Ga0114939, IMG submission 87196) | Groundwater microbial communities from Big Spring, Nevada to study Microbial Dark Matter (Phase II) - Ash Meadows Crystal Spring | ecosystem: Environmental > Aquatic > Deep subsurface >... | reverse complement strand
GGCAACGCCTTCCCATCACCAACTAGGCAGCCTGTTATTTTACAACGTAAAATTCCTGTGCAGCCTAGTGTTATAACTCCCAATAATCCCAATAATAATGGTGTAATCACATTACCAACTGATGTACCCCAGGGTAACGCAAAATAAAACCCAAAAAATAAATACAAGAAGCCAGTTTTGTAGAAATCTGGCTTCTTAGAAATGGACAGGAATAGCAACAGAACAACGCATCATCTTTGTCTGGTTAAAAAATAAAAATTCAAATTTATATTTTGATTCCGTGGAACAGGCGTCCCGCCTGTAGTTGAAAAAACAGGCGTCCCGCTTGTAGTTGAAAAATTTTTTTTATATGACAGAAACAGGCAGGATGCCTGTTCCACAAATACAATTATTAAAGCCCAATAATTACAATCCTAATTTAGCTAAGATATCGCTGGCGTGAGTAGATGTGTTGACCTGAGTATCAACATCGATAATTTTGCCGTTAACATCTATTACATAGGTAACACGCTTTGCATAACCACCACCATCAACGTCATAGGCTTTTATCAAGCTGTAGTCTGTATCAGCTAATAAAGGAAAATTAAGATTATACTTTTGAGTAAATTGTTGGTGGGAAGCTTCGTCATCTCCACTTACACCAAGAACTACAACATTTTTATCACTGTACTCCGCCTTAGTATCACGGAAACTACAGGCTTGTTTAGTACAGCCAGGAGTATCGTCTTTTGGATAAAAGTATAAAACTACTATCTTTCCAGCAAAATCAGATAAAGAAACTGTATTGCCGTTAGTATCTTTGGCAGTAAATGTAGGTGCATCTGTACCAACTGGTAAAGTCATAATTTCGCGTTCCTGATTTGTTGATGCATTGAAATTTTATAATAATTTACAATATTTACATAAATATTCATAAGAATATGTAAAACGTAAATTCTCTGAACAACAAATGAATACCCAGATTAATCACCGAAACACTCAATTTACCTATCCCCAAGAAACTATAAAGCGCGGAGAGCGATCGCTAATCTGTTCGCCTTTTAATCTAAATCTATTTGTAGCAATGGCCGCAGACCGAATCGCGATGAGTGAAATCACAGGTGAAGCAGGTATTAAACAAGGCTATACAAAGCGTGTCATGTCAGAATTAGCAGTGGATAATGCAGTGGTTTGGCTAATTCAAGTTGGTATACTTCGTCGGGAAGTTGATGGACAGGGGATTACAGATAGTTTTCGCCTGACTCCTCTAGGTCAATTATTAGTAGAAAAATTCCAATCAAAACCTTGGCGTGATGCTTCACTATTTGATTACATATCAGATGGGATGACTAGGTGGTTAAGGTTTCCTTTTTAGCGTGATTTTAAGGTTCAAAGTTAGGATTAGAGAGTAAAAGGGAATTATAAATACGTAGGCATTATCCCCCATTCATTAAATTTTTACTTAAGCTATGCTAGTATCCAAAGTTTTGGCTCAGGTATAAGAGGTTTTTCAGATGGGGGAATAGGAGAAAAGGGGACTTGGAGAAAACTTGGAGACTAAAGGACAAGAAGACTAGGGGAAAAGGGCTAGGGGAAAAGGGATTGTGGAAATAGAATAGGAGGGAAATTAGGAATAAATTTGCCTCATATTTTCCTAATATTTTACGATTCTATTGTCTTCTCCCATTCTCTTGTCTCCCCTCTCTTGCTCTGTTTCTCTCCCCTGTTTTCCCTCTCTTCCCTACAAAATTTTTTATTTCTCATTCCTTGTCCGCAAACCTGATAATTAATATGAAAGCAATTATGGTAGTGGGTACTACATCCCACGCAGGTAAATCACTAATAACTGCCGCAATTTGTCGCATTTTGTCCCGACGTGGTTGGCGAGTTGCTCCTTTTAAGGGTCAAAATATGGCTAATAATGCTTATGTTACAGCTAGTGGTGGTGAAATTGGCTATGCCCAAGCAGTACAAGCTTGGGCTGCGGGGGTTGTTCCTTGGGTAGAAATGAACCCCATTTTGCTAAAACCCCAAGGAGATATGACTTCTCAAGTAATAATGAAAGGTAAGCCTGTTGGTAAGGTGAGTGCGGCTGAATATTATGAACAATATTTTGATTTAGGTTGGCGAGCAATTGAGGAGTCTCTTCAGCACCTAGGCACTGAATTTGACTTAATCGTTTGTGAAGGCGCTGGTAGTCCTGCGGAGATTAATCTCAAGCATCGTGATTTGACTAACATGCGCGTTGCTAAGTACTTAAACGCTTCTACAATTCTAGTAGTGGATATTGAGCGAGGCGGAGCGTTTGCTCACGTGGTGGGAACTCTATCATTGCTGGAACCAGAAGAAAGAGCCTTAATAAAAGGTATTGTAATTAACAAGTTCCGAGGACAGCGATCGCTCTTAGACTCAGGCATCCAATGGTTACAGGAACATACAGGTATTCCGGTTCTAGGTGTAATTCCTTATTTAGAGCAGGTATTTCCAGCAGAAGACTCCCTTGATTTATTAGACCGTAAAGTATATAAAGCTAATGCTGACTTAAATATAAGCGTTGTCCGTTTACCAAGAATTTCCAACTTTACTGACTTTGACCCTCTCGAATCAGAACCTAGTGTCTCTGTTAGATACCTAAGTCCCAAACAAGAATTAGGACATCCGGATGCCCTAATTATCCCTGGAACAAAAACCGCCATTCCTGATTTATTAATCCTGCAAAAAACTGGTATGGCAGAAGCTATTCAAAATTATGCTGCTGCTGGTGGTACTGTTTTAGGTATATGTGGAGGTTATCAAATTCTAGGACAGATGATAGCTGACCCAGAAGGCATAGAAGGGCAAGCAGGTAGATTCCAAGGTCTAGGACTGTTACCAATAAAAACGGTAATCACTGGACAAAAAATAGCCCGTCAACGTCAAGTAACTTCTAATTACCCACAAATGGGATTACCTGTAAATGGGTTTGAAATTCACCAAGGGCGATCGCGGGTGGAAATACCCCCATCAGATAGTCAAGCCTTCCAGCCATTATTTGATGATACAAACTTAGGTTTAGTAGATAGCTGTCAATCAGTATGGGGTACCTATTTACATGGCATATTTGATAATGGTCCTTGGAGACGGGCTTGGTTAAACCGCCTACGTCAACAACGAGGCTTAAAATCTTTGCCCACTGGTGTTGCCAACTACCGCGAACAGCGAGAAAATATCTTAGATTCCCTCGCAGTGGAAGTAGAGCGCCATTTAGATTTAACAACCTTTTTGTCCTAGCAGGCTCTAAATTATGAATGTTCGCGTCCGCTTTTTACCTGATGATGTAAGCATTGATGCTGAAGTTGGAGAACCCATTTTAGATGTGGCAGATAGAGCAGGGGTATTTATTCCCACTGGCTGTTTAATGGGTTCATGTCATGCTTGTACTGTGGAATTAGAAGATGAAAAGGTAATCCGTGCTTGTATTTCCGCAGTACCCCCAGGACGCGAAAAACTAACCATTAATTTGTATAGCGACCCGACCTGGTAAGCCGCAATTAGTAAGTTTGCTAATGGCTTATGGAAGACAGACCTTTGGCGGTTTAGCCATTGACTTATAACCATTAGCCCTTAGCGTTTAATGCGTATTCTCTAAATCTTTCTAAATTAGCTTGGAGAGTAGATTCAACAATACGACCTAAAAAAAGGTTATCCATAAATTTACCGAGAATGCCAGGTATAGCATAAGCGACCGTAAGTTTGACAACACTAGTAGTTTTACGGTCATAAAAACGAATCGCTCCCCGGTTAGGTAATCCATCCACCGATTCCCACTCGATAATTTGATGGGGAATTTGTTTGAGGATGCGCGATCGCCAACTAAATTCAAAACCATTGCTACTCAATTTCCATTGAGATAATTCAGGATTATCTTCCAAGATTTTGACAGAATCAATCCATTTCATCCAACGAGGCATCTGTTCTAAATCAGACCAAAGATTCCAAATTAGCTCCATTGGAGCCTCGACCTCTACTTGTACACTATGCTCTAACCAGTTAGACATGATATTGGGATTGTTTGTAGTGGTGATTTTAGTTATCAAAATTAGGACTGATACAAAGCACTTGTCATGTAGGGGCGTTACTACCCTTTGCCCCTAGAATAGAATCAAGATTACAATATTTTTTGCGTAAGGCAATAAAAATAAAATTTTTATGACATAGGTAAAAATATAAATTTACCATACACCATAAAAATTTAGTTTTTATGAAGCTAGAATTTTCTTTGACTTATCCCGGCTTTAAAAGACCGGGATTCTAAACCGATATAGCAACGCGAGACTAAAGTCAAACTCCCCAACGAATTGTGTTGGGCTTTTCTTTAAATCCTGACACAAATCATACTGATGTGGCGTTGTCAAAGCTTCCCTACCCAGCTTGGCTAAGCATAAGCCTAGGTGTCTGGCTACTTTTTTCAGAATCTCAGCTGCACCGTTACAGTCAGCATTGATAATCAAACTAGATTTAGCCTCATACTTTCCCCGTAATTTTCTTTCTCCTGAAAATTTATATCCTAAACGCATCTTATTTATAGGATGCCTACTAGTTAAAGCTTTCAGGTATTATTTCGTTTTCCTACTAAAATTCTGTAACCATTGCGATATGAGGCTACAGAATTTAGATGTGTTTGCCCACGCGATGAGAACTTCTCAGCTAGCAACAAAGATTATATTCTGGCTCCAAAAAGCTGGAAAATAGTCAATATAAAACGAGATAAAATATTTTCGCAACGAATAAATCCCATGCTCCCTGACAATGGGATTCCACATCCGCTTCAGACTATTATCCTTGCCTCCATGACTAGGTAATCACTTTGCAAAGCTAATTTTATTATCTAATATCACGGATGCTTCCGATCGCGCTTTCAAAATCGACTAAATTTCTAGTTACTGGATTAGTTGAGCCAGTGCCAGAGAATTTGGAACTTTGTCCTTTAAGGATAGTTGGGAACTTGTAAATAATGCCTTTAGCCCATTAAAACTGACCCCTGTAATAAAGTAATTGGGACTATAAAGAGAATTTACAATTGGTCTGTAGTTTTCTGACTAATCCCCATATTCTCAACTTCGACAGATGTAGGTAAACTGCGGATTAGTTCTCGAATGACATCGGTAGCAGGTCTACCAGTTAACTCGCAATATTTTTCTAGAATTTCTGCTTCTTGAGTAGCTAGATTTACAGTGATTCGCTTCACTGCCCATTTTTTATTTGTCATTATAATGTTAGCTGCTGTATATTAACATCATGGATAGAAGTAGTAAGTTTCTCACGCAAAATAAGACTATGGAAAAGGCCATGATTAGTGCGAGAAAATAGGAGACACCATTAAACCTAAAAAAGATGGTGTTGTCAAAGTAATGCTCATTTTCTAATAAATATGAAACTGAATTTGTGGTTGTTGTGACAGCGGTAATAGCGCACACCAACCGATATAAAGAAAAATGTTCATACATTAGTGAATTTATTTCGCTCTTTTTATGGTATGTAAAAGAATTACACCTCCTGTCCTATAAATAAAAAATTCCAAGTTTCCCATCCTTTAAAAAATATTTGTTTTTTGCAAGTGCATTTAACCAAAAACCTCTAGAGAAAACATATACCAAAGAAGTTGAAAGTTAGGTAAGAAAAATAAAGGCTGCTAGGGACTCCAGCTAACTTGAATTTCCTTACCAAGTAGATGCAAAATTTAACCTACTAATTACCACTGAAGGTTTAATGTCGAATACAACATCGCGTACAGGGGACATAATTATTCTTGAATAGGATTGAAATTTATAAATAAAATCCACAACCATAGATATACTTGAAAAATTCCTATCCCAAATGGTAGAAGTTTTAACCATAGACTTACCTAAAGAAGCTGTATGGCAATCGTAGAAAGAATAAAATTCGATTACCCTCTTATAAATCTGCTTGGCTATTTTTGTAATCCTATGTGACACAGTTTGAACAGCAGCTAAAGCAGGGAAGTCTAAATTCTGTTGATTGGCTGCATTGTTGGCTTGCTCTAGTGGTAGATACACATCGTCATCTGTTACTCGATTACCACCAGCACCTGGCATGACTGTTTGCCCTAAAGTATAAATAATTTGTAGCAAAGAGCCATAGTTGGTATGGTAAAACTGCATAATTATAAAAGCAATTAATCTGCTTTCTTCTTTGGTATATTTTTGAAGCAGTTTACCTAGATGAGGACTAATAAACGCACTTAATCTAACGGGTGCAAATATTTCGATATAGATTTCTAGGGCTTTTTTATAAAATAGTTTACCTGTTTGCGTCAGTTCCATAACCAAAGATAACTGTGGCAAAGAAGTTTGTTGCCTGCGAATGTCTAAAGTATCAAGATAAATACCAAGACATTCAGATGCCATCTCCCAAGTTTTAATTAGTTTGTGGTCAATACAATATCCGTTTATATCTGAAGATAGCAACATTTTAGTTTTGTTCCAACCGATTAAACTAATGCAAAGCAGAAAATTAATTAGTTTACTAGATTTTTTTGTCGTCAATTTCGAGAAACAAACTCTCTCAAGTTTTTCAGTTGCTTATTTTGTGGATAATCTAACTTCGTATCGTTTATATATAGTAGTATATATTTTCTTCTCCATTGTAGGGTTATTGGTTCTACAACACAATTACTTAATATATGAAATACTGAGGTCTTTATATTATCTAAATCATCTTTCATAAGAACAATATTTTTATTTTAGTAAGTGCCACATGAATATAAATATACCAAGATATGTTATAGTAAATGTATTATAACAACCACGTGAATACTTTAAGTAATCTTTATTTATCAAATACTTAATTTTCATATTTTTGCTTCATAAAAAATATAATTATCTCCATATTATTTAAAGTTTTAAAGTATTAATTGTATTTTTTTGCTCCATAAATAAAAATACTTTTATCAGTATATTTACAAAATAAAGTTTTTATAAATTAAACCAATGATAAAAGCTTATTAAAGATACTCATATAAATGCAAATGATAAGACTCAGAAGGCAGAAGGGAAACCCCATAAATAAATTTAGGGGATTTCAAGTTGCCTTTTTTTAATTTTCATCTATAAATTTAAGAGCTTTAAACCCTCTAACAGAGGACAAAATATATTTTTTCTCCTCTATCTTCTGCCTCCTATCCTCTACTTTTTCGCTAAAAATACAAGCCATAAAATATTATTAAATGCATGTATTTATATTTACCTAGATTATTCTAAGTGAAACTAAAATGATAGATACTCTGATATTAAATATTAGGAAAGTCAGAAGGGTTAAAAAGTTCCCATAAATACTGAATATGGGGTTGAAATACCTTTTTTTCAGTATTTCCAAGGCAATTATTAATTTCTTGTGATAACAGATGAATCATCTGTCTGATTAATTCCCAATGTATTTTTAAGCTTGGATACAGCAATTGACATAATGGAAATAACTCCATTTCAATTGCTGTAGTGTTACCTTCTAGTACGCAGAGACACAAGTATACTTGAAATGTCTCTATGTCACGAATAGTAGCATTTTTAATAGACTCTTCTTTGATAGAGCCGCTATAACAGTAATAGTTAGGATATAAATCAACTACTCTGTGGTAAATCCTAACTGCAATATCTGTGCTTAAAGGTAATAATGTTTGTACATTTTTTAATGTTTGAGAATCATATCGATGTTTTCCTGCAGCCTTATAAGTTCGATATAATGGAATATAAAGATAATCTTCAATAACTTTAAAATAGCTATATACTAATTGTTGCTGAGATGGCAAAATATTTTTTAATAATATTTGTCCCGTGTAATGAAATTGCATAGAAACTAATCCGATTAACTTTGGATCTAAAGTTGTATATTGTTGCCGGATAGTTTCTATTTCCATACCAGCAAGTTTAGCTAACTTATCTGGAGGATTTGTTATCGCATAAGATTGTATGGCTTTTTGATAAAATTTTTGGCAGTCATGGGATATTTTCCAAGAGTTAATAATTGTTTGAATACCTTGTTTTTTAATTTCTTTTCCTATCAGCTTTTCTGTTTGCATCCAAGCTTCTAGTAAAGCTGTTTGTAAATTTTCCTGCATTTTATTAGCAGTTAAACTTACTATACTTTTAGTCTGTATTACATCTTCTTTGTTTTTTTTTCTTGACTATATTTTTGCGTCCATTTCTGTGATAAATAATCTAATGTTTCAGATGATTCATCTTTCAAAATTGAAGCATTAGGAGATGTATAACTCATTGCGGTAACATTTTTAGTAGTTTGGTGTCATATTAAGTAGATGCTGAGTGTAAAAACTTTATATTTACATTTAAGTAATAAAAGTAATTTTTGGCATCAGTATTAACACTTGTGTAATATAAAACAAACCAGAATTCTAAAAGAAGCCTGGTTTATTGAGATTGGATAAATAGAAAGATTATTCTAAATCTGGCATTAATTGGAGCTTGCCAAGACCTAGATATTGAGATGAGAGTGAACGCGCTTCAAAAAGAGCCATCATATCGCGCATTTGTGGATTACCACGGGAGGAACCAGTTAATCCCTTGGCGATAATAACACCACAATAGCCCTTAGTATTTTTACAACGTTGGTTCCATTTTTTACGAGCTTCTACATGTACAGGATCATCATCAAGGAACTCACCAAAAAGGAATAATTCCTCATCATAGGTTTGAAGTAAACCTAAATCGTAACATTCTTCACCATTTGAGTCAGCACCTGGGTTAAAACAAATAGCTTTAACCCCTCCAGCTTGCTCTATATTTTCAATAATAGTTTTTGCTTTAGGGCGAGAGGTTTGAATTAAAATAACTGGCAAACCATCACCATTGGGTTGTATTTCTCCTGCCTTACGGTATTGAACGCTACTGCGTAAAACATCTAACATTTCCCAGGAAACAACACCAAGGCTAAGAAAAGAATCGTCGGGTATTAAATCATCTCGCAAAGAGCGAAACATGGGAATAACCTCAGATTCTAATTCTTCTTCAAAATCATCATCCAGTTCTTGCGCCATTTCCTCTAATTCTTCAGCTAATTGAGGAAGGGTAGACACTGTTACCATTAAATTTTTGATATCCCCCTCAGGTTCCAAAGGGGAAATCCGATAACGGCGGCTAAGTTCGGGGAAAATTTCTTTTCGCAATTGGCGATTATGTTCCCGGATAAAGCGCTCTAAAGCTTCAAGGGCCACATATACTATTTGTGCTTCTTCTTCATATAAAACAGCACGCAGTCCTTCTAGGGGGTGAATATTACCAAAGGCAGGTTCAACTTGTTCTGGTGAAAGAAAGGAAATATCTTCAAAATTATCATCTTCGTCGTTATCCTCAAAAACTTCCTCATTTGACTCGTAGGTGAGGAATATACAATCTTGCTTTAGAAATGCTTCTTCTAAACGAGGGGTAGAACTATCTTCTTGTAGCACTGTAGCACGAAAACGTTTAAGAGAATCTTCGGAACGGTATAGCAATACACCACGTTCCATGCCTAGCATTCCCATTACGGATGTATAGAGGGTTCCCACATCCCAGCAATTTATTTCAATAGCTAGAATTTGTTGCTCTTCTAAAATTTCCCAGGGTGCCAGTTCCCATATTGCATTGGCTTTACGAATTAAGGCTTGGGCAAACTGGGGTGGTAAATCGGGGACTTGCTCTTCCATCATGTCAGCAAATCCCCGGAATAGTTCATCTATTAAAGGTAATTCTGGAGCATAGTCTATGGCAATATCTAAGTCTTGCAAAACCCCACGTAAATAAAATTGGATTTCCCTATCTCTGACAATTATTCTTTGAGGACGACCTGGTTTTGCCGGACTATGGGGATGTTCCATTGCTCGCATGAGAGTGCGGACAATTGCTTCTGGTCCTGTTTCTGGGTCTACTACATCCATTGAACGCACGATACCTTGGGAACCATCTATCCACAAAATACAGTCCCCTTGTGCTTCTGGGTCAGAAATTGCTGCCACTGGTGATGACAACGGACGGCGATCGCCCTCCCAGATGGAAGGAATCTGGCTTAATTTATTTAACCGACGACTGGTAGAGCGATTAAAACTGGTCATAAAGTAAGTATTTTTTAAGCAGCAATTTGGACGTAGATGTAAATAAAATGGCAAGCACCCACAAGTTATTATGAATAGTCGCGCTGTCCGTATTTGAGTCGATGCAATATTTTAATAACACCGAATTTATCAATTCTAGAATAAAAACCTATGGCTGCTTTTGCTGTAACACAGACAATTTAACAAGTAGAAGCAGGAATATCGCTAGAATATATATAAAAAACATTCTTCGGCTTGAACCTTGGCTTCTATAGCTGAAAAAGGGTTTTGTTAACCTATACAGGAGTATTAGAGCGCAAATGACACAAGCAATACAAGAAACTCAACCTCAACAAAAAGGTATTCTGTTAAGCGAATCAGCGCTACGGCAAGTCAAATTATTACAGGATAGGCAAGGTGTAGAACTATGCTTACGGGTTGGTGTTCGCCAAGGTGGCTGTTCTGGAATGTCTTACTTAATGGATTTTGAAGACCCCAGCAAAATCAACGAAAATGACGATGTATTTGATTACGAT
>Ga0114939_10003660_pt1 | contig 10611 bp, 6 predicted proteins | sample AshMeaCrysSpring_FD_87196 | JGI IMG/M metagenome (GOLD analysis project Ga0114939, IMG submission 87196) | Groundwater microbial communities from Big Spring, Nevada to study Microbial Dark Matter (Phase II) - Ash Meadows Crystal Spring | ecosystem: Environmental > Aquatic > Deep subsurface >... | reverse complement strand
CAGGTTCACGAGCTGCGTTTTCAATTATCGTTACACCATCTGCTAAAGTCGCCGCCATCATCAAGTTTTCTGTCCCGGTAACCGTGACTAAATCCATAAATAAATGCGCACCATGTAACCGTCTCGCGGTAGCGAAAATATATCCACCCGCAACTGTAATATCCGCTCCCATTTGTTCGAGACCGTTCAGGTGCAAATTAACTGGACGAGAGCCAATTGCACAGCCGCCCGGTAGCGATACTTGTGCCCGTCCATAACGGGCTAAAAGCGGCCCCAAAACAAGAATTGAGGCACGCATAGTCTTAACTAATTCATAATGGGCGCAAAAGTCTTTAATTGGACGCGGATCTACTTCGATAATTAAACGTTCATTTACAGTTAAGTTTACGCCCATGCGTCCTAGTAATTCCATCGTGGTGGTAATATCCCGCAGATGGGGAACATTTCCAATCAATACTGGCTCATCTGCCAATAATGTTGCGGCAAGAATTGGTAGCGCCGCATTTTTTGCCCCGGAAATCCGAATTTCACCGTTTAGGGGAACTCCGCCGGTAATTATCAATTTCTCGATCATCGTTTTTCTAATTTTTCTAATTAGCTCAATAGCGCATCGACGAGTTCTTCGGGATTAAATTCGCGTAGATCTTCGCGATCTTCACCGACACCGATAAAACGGATCGGGAGATGTAATCTTTGTGCAATAGCGAAAAGAATTCCGCCTTTGGCGGTACCATCTAATTTGGTCAGCACAATTCCAGTAACGCCAATCTCTTTTTTGAATTGTTCAGCTTGAATTAAAGCGTTTTGCCCATTTGTTGCATCCAAGACTAATAAAATCTCATGCGGGGCGCTTGCGTCTAATTTAGCCAAAACTCGTTTGATTTTTTTCAATTCTTCCATCAGCCCAGATTTATTATGCAAACGACCTGCTGTATCGGCAATCACAATATCTAATTGACGTGCTTGGGCTGCTTGAAAGGCGTCATAAATTACCGACGCCGAATCTGATGTACGCGGTTGAGCAATTACTGGAATATCGTTACGCTCTCCCCAGGATTTTAATTGTTCAACCGCAGCGGCGCGAAAAGTATCTCCGGCGGCCAATAATACACTATAGCGATTTTGCCGTAGGCGAAATGCTAATTTTCCAATAGTGGTCGTTTTCCCCGAACCGTTGACTCCAACTAAAATAATTACAAACGGGCGAACATTTTGGGGAATTGTCAAAACTTCGGTACAGGGTGTAAGGATTGTAATTAGATTTTCCCGCAAGGCCAGATAAAGCGCTTCGGTATCAGCAAGTGATTGACGTTTAATTCGATTTCGTAAATCGGTCAAAATTTTACCAGTTGCTTCAATTCCCACATCCGCTAATAGAAGCCGTTCTTCTAATTCTTCGAGGAGATCTTCATTAATTATCTTTCGCCCGGAAAAGAGTCGGGTGAAACCTTCCGCGAAATTAGCGCGGGTCCGAGCGAGTTTTTCCCGTAAGCGGTGAAAAATCCCACCGGATGTAGTTGCTGGTTCGGGCTTATTTTTTCCAAAACCAAACATGATTATTCTCCTGATTTAATTTAAGCCTCCGGCCATCCCCGAATATGCTGTAATATCAGATGGGCGAGAGTTTGAATATGCTCCGGGCGAGCATTTAGCGCGGGGAGATAACGATAATTCTCGCCACCGGAACTTAAGAACCGGTCACGATTCTGCAATGCAATTTCTTCCAGAGTTTCAAGACAATCCGTTGCAAATCCCGGACAGATTACATCTACCGTTTTAATTCCGGCGAGTGCCCAATTTTTCAACGTTTGATCTGTATAAGGTTTTAACCATTCTTCGCGTCCTAAACGTGATTGAAAACTTACCAACCATTCATCGTTACTTAATTCTAATTTTTCGGCTATGCTCCGTGCGCTAATTAAACATTGCGCAAAATATGGGTCGCCATAATTGATTAATTTTTGGGGCAGTCCATGAAAGGAAAATAATAATTTTTCCGGGCGCGTGGTTTCTTGCCAAGTTGCGCGAATTTGTTGGGCAAGCGCGTCTAAGTATGGAGGAAAATCGTAATAGCTATTGATTATGCGTAATTCAGGAATCCAGCGCCATTTCGCTAATTCAGCTACAACTGCATCAAAAGTTGCGCCGCTAGTTGTGCCTGAATATTGTGGATATAAGGGCAAAACTAATAATCTTCTAATATTTTCCTGACGCAATTTTTCTAAGGCGTCAGCAATTGAGGGATTTCCATAGCGCATTCCCAAAATAATAGCGAAATTTCCGCGGAGATATTTACCAAGAGTTTCGCGCAATGCGGCTAATTGACGTTGACTAATTACAAGTAACGGCGAGCCATTTTCGGTCCAAATCTTTTGATATGCACGAGCAGAATGCGCTGGGCGGAAACGTAAAATAACTCCGTGCAGAATCGGCCACCAAATAATACGCGGCAATTCGACAACCCGCGGGTCGCCGAGAAATTCGGCCAAATAACGGCGCACCGCCGACGGTGTAGGAGCATCTGGGGTTCCTAAATTGGTTATTAATATTCCTAAACCACCGGGCGCAGACGGATCACTTTCTTTATAGCGTGTCATTAATTTTTTCCGAAATTAGGGCGAAACTTCTAACATCAAACGCAATGCTCGGCGTGCCGATTCAGCTATAGAAAATGGAACCTGAATGCGATTTACTAATTCTCCAGCGACGAGATTGTCTAAAGTCCAGGCCAAGTGTTGTGGGCTAATTCGCATCATAGTCGAGCATTTACATATAAATGGCGCCAAAAAATGGACCGCTTTTGATTGTAGACGTTCCCGTTCGGCAAGCCGTTGGACAAGATTAAATTCAGTCCCGACGATCCAATTACTGCCTGGTGGAGAATCATGAATTGCCTTAATAATCGACTCCGTAGAACCGATTATATCGGCTTTTTGACAAACTTCCAAAGAACATTCCGGATGGACAATAACTTTTGCGTCAGGAAGCTGTTGGCGCAATTGATCAATATGTTCGGGCTGAAATATTTGATGTACGGAACAAAACCCGTTCCAGAGAATTATCCGGGCACGGCGAATCATTTCAGGATCAATTCCACCATAGGGTAAATCAGCATCCCACAGCGCCATTTCGGATAATGGAATCCCCATTGCAAAACCCGTATTACGTCCTAAATGCTGATCCGGAAAAAATAATATTTTTTCGCGGCGACGTAACGACCATTCCAAAATTGATCGAGCATTACTGGAAGTGCAGACAATTCCGCCATTACGTCCACAAAATGCCTTTAACTCCGCCGAAGAATTAATATAAGTCACCGGCGTAAAACATTGTTCGCCATTAAACAAATCAATTAATTCATTCCAGGCGCGTTCGACTGTAATTAAATTAGCCATATCCGCCATAGAACATCCGGCGGCTAAATCAGGTAAAAGAACAACCTGTTCCTCGCGAGACAAAATATCCGCGACTTCAGCCATAAAATGCACGCCGCAGAAAACAATATAACGCGCCTGAGCGGTTGCGGCTAATCGTGAAAGTCGGAGCGAATCTCCGGAAAAATCCGCGTGGTGAAATACGCTCTCCCGCTGATAATGATGAGCAAGAATAATTAATTCTGTTCCAAGTTTTTTTCGCGCAATACGAATTCGCTCTGCGCAGAATGAATCATTTAATTCAGAATAACTATCAAAAGGAATCGGTATAGCCATAGTTACTAATCCTCGAAAAAATATTACATTGGTAATATAATGCTTGAGATGTGAAGGGTGTATTCTATACGCGTTTTTTAGGTTATCCTTTAATAAAAGATTTTCATATTATAACTGACCAATCTGAAATACAGAAGATTATACGGATACGCTAATCACTGAGTAGCCCTTGCTATGACCAAATCACGCGGTGCGGAAAAACGGGTCTATCCTCGTTATCCAACTAGACTACCGGCGGCGCTTATTCTGCACGATGGGCGCTCTTTACGGTGCGAAATTCGGGATTATTGTCAAAATGGCCTATTACTCGCCGGATGGATGACGGATGTGACTTATGTCGTAACTCCGCATGTTGAGGGGAAAATCCAATTTGCTATAACCGAGGACACCGGCGAGCGCCTCGTACAGATTTTAGTGCGGGTGGTGCGCGTTTTTCAGAAAGGCGTCGGCGTATCTTTTCTCAAGCCATCGCCGGAAATATTTTCTATATTGGCATCGGCTAGCAACAAAGCCGGATACAGCACATCGGTTTCGCAAACTCCAAAAGGTTCACATTCGCCGACATTAATTTCCCGCGATTTGGAAAATAATTTAGTTGAAATCGCGAAGCTTTACCTTACGGTCAAATTAAATGAATTTATGAAAATCGGCGCGGACCGCTTAATTCGTTATGCAAGTAAGGCGCGTTCGATTAGTGAAGAAAGCCAATTTCTCAAAGCAGCGGATGTGCTTAAAGGAAAATCTGGTGAGGATTTTCTCAAAAGTTTTCTTGCGCGGCTCGGAAAATCCCCGGGAAAAAGAAAAGACACCAAAACCGCCGATGACGCTAATTCACTCGAGCTTCTCAACGATGATACTTTTGAGGAGTGGCTTGCCGTCTCCAATATTGTCGGACAAGCCGAGACTCGCCATCGGCGTATTTTAGATAATCTAGAGAAAAGTTTTGAACTGGTAACTACGGGCGGACGCAAAGACTCGTTAAATCCTTTTTCTCCCCAAGCCTTAACACAAATTTTTCAGAATCTACTTTCCCCCCCGCGCACGAGCACCGCTGCTTTTCGCGAATTGTGTTCGGTATTCGGCCTTGCGGTATTAAATAATTTAGGACCGCTTTATCAAGAAATACAGACTACGCTCGATCCACACACCGCGCCATTGCAATTAAACGTTAGTAAAAAAATTCCCTATCAGCCAATTCCCAAATCAGATCCACCGCCCCAAAAATTATCTCCGACGCCACAAAAATCCGTACAGAACAATAATGCTCAATTCGGGGAAAGTGCAGCGCGGATTTCAGCATCAGAGACCACCAATAGCATTCCACTAAATCCCTTTTTTAAGAAAACGGTGAGTAGTCCACTGACGCACGATTTGGAAGAAAATCCTCTCGCATCGCTACAAAATATTTTATCGCTATTTGCCGAAAGCGTTCGAGACGATACAGATATTTCTACCTCCCCAAATATCGTCACGCAATCATCATCAATTGATCGACGTGTCGGGCCGATTGATCGACGAATTGGTTCCGAAGAAGAAATCCTTGCGGCAATTCGGCTACTTCGTGAAGAGCGCGAAGGTCATAGCCCCAATAGTGAAATGCCGCATTCGCTGGTTGCCCGATTAGAAAATCGTCTTTCGGCATTGGTGGGAAGTAGCGTACATTTAACACCTCGATTACGCTCCGCCGGAGAAGTTATTGAAAATTTATTCCGGGAACTCGCCCGTGATGATCGAGTCGATGATATTACCCGGCGCTGGTTACAACGTTTAGAAACAGCGGTGCTCTCAGTAGCATTACGCGATAATTCCTTATTTCAGATTAAAGATCATCCGGTTCGGCGATTTCTTGATCAATTCGGAAAATTAGGTGAGATTCTACAATGGCCGGGAGATAATAGCGTCGAGCGCCTATTGGAAAAGGCCATCGAGGATTTAGAGAGTTCTACAACCGTCAGCGAAGAGGTTCTAACTGGCTTAAATAAAATTAACGCTCGGCAGGAATTACGCTATAACACAAACGTGGAACGCCTCCGAAAAGAATTAGAAGGTGCGCAACGCCTCCGCGAAGCAAAAATATCAGTCAGAAAAGCTATTGCCAATCAATTTCCCGGAGATCAGGTTCCAAAAGTAATTGTCATGCTCTTGGAGTCAGGATGGAATGATCTTTTAGTCCATGTCTATTTGCGCAATGGCACCCGCGACCCAACTTGGGAAGGACGAATTTCGTTACTCGGCAAATTGTATATTACGCTCCAAAAAAAGGCCGGTTCAGTATCTGAACAGGAAATTCAAACCCTATTAAGGAGAATTGACGACGGGCTAGACTTTATTGGTACTGACCCATTGGAACGACGCCGCGTGCGAATAGAATTATTCAATGCTTTACAACAGATTCCCGTGTCATTGGCAACTTTTGTCTCATTACCCGCAACTGATGATCAAAAAGGCGATATTGCACACTCTGACGAACATGGAGACAGTTATATCAATGACCAATTACAAATTGGTGATACGATTTTGTCTTGTGATACGGAATTAAAACGCCAGATTTTACGCATTGCCTGGATTGATCGCGAAAAAAACCAATTTGTATTGGCCGATGCTAATGGGGCAAAAGTTTCAATCTATAACCGCCATGAGCTACGTAATAATATTGATACGGGAAAACTTATTCCGATCAAGAATCGGGATCTGTCTTTTGTAGAAGGTGCGCTATTACGTTCTCTAAATGGAATTCAGGAAAAACTCCGCTATTCTGCAACACACGATGGATTGACGGATCTATTAAATCGACGAGAATTTAGCCTCCGACTAGAAGAAATTCTTAATCAGCGCGACGATTCGGTAGTTAAGGCAGTAATTCACTTAGATTTGGATCGATTTCGCGTCTTGAATAATAACTTCGGTCAAGAAGCCGGCGATGCGTTATTACAAGAGATTGCCCAGCTACTTAGAGACCGTTTCCCGGGAAAGAATGAATTAGTTTCGCGTTTAGGCGATGATGAATTCTGTGTATTAATGATCTATCCGTCAGCGGAAGTGGTCCAAAATGCCTGCGAGGAATTACGTCAAGCGGTTGCGAATTTGACTTTTAATTGGAAAGGCCGGCCATTCGCCTCCACAACGAGTATTGGTTTGGCAATTGCGAAATTGCCCGGGGATACTGCGGATAGTTTGTTAAAAAAGGCTAGTATTGCCTGCGCGGTAGCAAAAAGTGCTGGACGGAATTGTGTTCGGATTTATCAGGCGGACGATGTTGAAATTCAGCGCCGCAATCGATTAATGGAATGGGTTGAACATATCGATCGCGCCCTTGGTGAAAAAAAATTAGGGCTTCGTTATCAACCAATAGTTTCCCTAGGAGAAAAAAATAGCGTTGCGCATCATCAGGAGATTTTGTTGCTACTTAATGATGAGTCCGGGCGGCCAATCTCGCCAGCGGAATTCATTCAAGCAGCAGAAATCTTTGGGCGAATGGGCGCAGTTGATCGATGGGTAGTAAATGCCGTTCTGCAATGGGTTTTGGATCATCCGCGCACCATGCAACGCTTAACACAATTAGCGGTAAATCTATCTGGACAATCATTAATGGACGATAATTTTCTCAATTTTCTCATCAATCGTTTTTCGGAAACGGGGGTACGTCCCGAATATATCTCATTTGAAGTTACGGAAACAGCGGCACTTGGAGATTTTGATCGAGCGGTAAGATTTATTGAACGGATGAAAAAATTGGGGTGCAGTTTCGCAATTGACGACTTCGGAAGCGGAAATGCCTCGTATGCGTATTTACGACGTCTGCCGGTGGATTATGTAAAAATCGACGGGATATTTGTTCGTGATATGATCGATAATCCGCTTGATCAGGCAATGGTGAAATCAATTAATGGAATTGCCCATCTACTCGGAATGAAAACAATTGCGGAATACGCAAGTAGTCAACAAATTATCGACATGTTGAGTGCAATTGGAATAGATTATGCGCAGGGATACGCAATTTCCCCACCGCTACCGTTGCCGGATGACGATGATAATTAAAGATAAAACCACTGCCAGGAAACGCCGGTGAGTTGCGCCAGCGTATCAATAAAATTATCTCCCGGGACGGCCTCTCCAGGATGAATTCCCCACAGCTCGATAAAAACACGCCCGAATCCGGCGGCGTCGCGTAATTTCCAATCGTGTAAAGATGCGACATTGCCGCAATTAGGACAGCAATGTTGCCTTGCGGAGGGATTCAATTCCCAGTCGGGAATCGCCCGACGCCAGTGTAAATCCGGCGCACGGCATTGCGGACAACGGGGCGGGGGAGAATTGTCTCGCATTCGCCAAATAGGGTGCGCCAAAGGGGGCGGCAAATGAATCCGACAGAAATTTATTTCGCCATGCTGTTGGGTTGCCGCGCAGTTAATTACCGGGGAACAGCCGAGAAAAGTAATATGCTCAAAAATATTTGTCCCGATTGTGTACCAATTTGGGGTCAATTCAGTACCGAGTAGTCCTAATTCGATTAGCGCGGAAGATAAATCAGCGCGGGCGATTGTAAATAACGGGTCGCGCGGATGGAGAATTAAGGCGTAATCGGACATCATAATTGGGAATTAAATCTGGTTCGTGACCGAGGCGTTAAGGTAATTAGTCACTGTATTTTAGTTAAACACGGCGGCAATGCGCGCCAGCGCGGTTTGTAAATTGGTCATGCTAGTAGCAAAGGAAAGGCGGATGTATCCCGGTGCGCCGAAGGCGCTACCTGGGACTACCGCGACGCCGGCGTGTTCGAGGAGATATTCACTCAGGACAATATCGTCATCCACTCCGGGGAGGGTAGTAATCGCGGTGCGGACGTCAGGGAAGACATAAAACGTGCCATCACTGGGGAGACAATGCACGCCGCGAATCTGATTGAGGGTCGCGACAACAAAATTGTGTCGAGCATGGAAGGCGTCTAGCATGGGTTTAATGCAATCTAAACCGCCTTCAATCGCAGCTTGAGCGGCGACTTGCGCAATCGACGTGGGGTTTGAGGTGCTTTGCGATTGGATATTCACCATCGCCGCGACCAGGGGCGCCGGTGCGGCGCAATAGCCGATTCGCCAACCGGTCATGGCATAGGTTTTGGAGACGCCATTTAGGACAATAGTGCGCTCATATAAATCCGGGCAGATATTCAGAATATTGCGAAATGGCGTACTGTCCCAACGAATATGTTCATACATATCATCGCTGGCAATTAACACCTGAGGAAAATGACGCAGGACCGCGCCTAAAGCGGCTAATTCGGCACTATTATAGGAAACTCCGGTGGGATTCGATGGGCTATTAATAACAAATAGGCGGGTGCGCGGTGTAATTGCCGCTGCGAGTTGTTCCGGGGTAATTTTGAAATGGTTATCAATCGTCGCCGGGACAATTACGGGAATACCGTCGGCGAGAAGCACCATATCTGGATATGACACCCAATAAGGCGCCGGAATAATTACTTCATCGCCAGGATTAAGTAGCGCTTGGGCCAAATTAAAAAAGCTCTGTTTCCCACCGACTGAAACGATAATTTGATCGGTTTTATAGGTTAGGTCATTTTCTCGCGAAAATTTATTAACGATGGCGCGTTTTAGCGATGGAGTACCATCGACGGCGGTATATTTAGTAAATCCATTTTGAATAGCTTGAATAGCAGCGGATTTAATATGCTCCGGGGTATCAAAATCCGGCTCACCGGCACCCAAGCCAATAATGTCGCGTCCGGCGGCCTTGAGCGCTGCGGCGCGTGCGGTCATCATTAAAGTCGGCGACGGTTTGATTCGTTGAACGCGTTGCGAAAGTTGAGTGTCCACGTTTTTACCTCGAACAAAAACATGAGTTACGAGTTAACAAAATAGTATTTTGATATATCAATTCAGGAAAATAAAAAGGTCAGGCCGAAAAAAGACCTGACCTCAATTCACTGGACGCCCGACCTCTGGTAGCGGTATCATCACCAGCTCTTGGTTTGTGTCGCCCTCGAAGTTTTTTAGACCCGACAGTCATATTTGACTATCACGCGCCTTACTAGCCTCCCGCCCGTACATTTCCATTTTCAGCCTAGCGTCCGCGAAACACAACCCCCAGTGGACAAATAATCGGCCCGTGCCTACTCTACGTAGTTTCGCAACCGCAGGCGGGGGGGCGTGGTTCGCTTCAATGATGCATTGGCATCATTTTTCTTTCGACGATGTGCGGTTGGACGGCATGAGAGTGGGCGTTGCTATACCTGTGAGTATTAGCAATAGCGCTCCTCTCGAAGATATGCGGTTGGGCATAAGAGTGGGTGCCATTCCCATGAGTATTGGCAATAGCACGCGCGGACGTGCTGTGGGCACTAGCGGGAGCAGGCGTGCTCGGCGCCACGACCGGCTCAATTGGAGTAGCCGGGTGAGTGGTAATTACTTCTGGCACATTTTCGCGCCCATTAGGTTCAATTGGTTCACGCTCGCCCATTTCGCGTTCGCCGGCGTCTATGATTTCGACTTCCACTTCAGTTTCGGCTACTTGCGTGCCTTTACCGATCATCGTAACGGCGCTCTCTGCGAGCACCATTCCCCGGCTTTTAGCGCGTTGGCACAATTGATTGTAGAACTGCTCCTTGAGTAACTGCTTCTCTTGGAGGGTGCGCGCTTCCTTCATAGCACGGCGAAAGCCTTTTCTCTCGGCGGGGGTAATTAGGGCATTTGCTGAAATACGTTGCGCCGATTTCGCCATCATTTGAGCTGAATTTGCGGCGGTTTTCATTTGAGCCGAATTAGCGCTCATGGTCGATGCGGAATTTGCCGTTGCGGAGTTTGCCGCTGAAGCCGAATTTGCGGCGACTTTCTGCGCGATTTGAGCCGAATTAGCGCTCATGGTCGATGCGGAATTTGCCGTT
>Ga0114939_10003658_pt1 | contig 10617 bp, 10 predicted proteins | sample AshMeaCrysSpring_FD_87196 | JGI IMG/M metagenome (GOLD analysis project Ga0114939, IMG submission 87196) | Groundwater microbial communities from Big Spring, Nevada to study Microbial Dark Matter (Phase II) - Ash Meadows Crystal Spring | ecosystem: Environmental > Aquatic > Deep subsurface >... | reverse complement strand
TGGGTGCCACCCGGCACGCCCACCCGGGGACTCGCCGCGCAGGGGCGCCTCGGCGATCGCGGTGGGGCCTAGGAGGAGGCCGCGTCGGCGGCCTTGCGGGCGGCGATCTGCACCGGGTCCCACACCGGCGAGAAGGGCGGTGCGTAGGCAAGGTCGGTCATCGCCAGCTCCTGGACGCTCATCCCGTTCCACAGCGCGAGGGCGCAGGTGTCGATGCGCTTGGCCGAGCCGGGCCCGCTGCCGACGATCTGCGCGCCTAGCAGTCGGCCGGTCCCCGTCTCGGCAACCACCTTGACCGTCATCGGACTGGCGCCGGGCATGTAGCCGGCAGTGGTGCTGGACTGCACCCGAGCCACGACGCAATCGAAACCAGCGGCAGCGGCGCCGGCCTCACCGAGGCCAGTGCGGGCGATCTCCAGGTCGCACACCCTACTGATCGCGGTGCGGACGATGCCTGGGAAGGTGTCGTACCCACCGCCGATATTCGTGCCCAGGACGCGTCCCTGCTTGTTCGCATGGGTGCCAAGGGGCACGTGCACCCAGGTCTGGCTCACCCGGTCGAAGGACTCCACGCAGTCCCCGGCCGCCCAGATCCCGTCGTGCCCGACGACGGCCTGCCGCCGATCAACCGAGACGCCCGCGCTGGCTCCCACCGGCAAGCCGGCCTCGCTGGCCAGCACCGTGTTCGGTCGCACGCCCAGACCCATGACCACCACGTCGGCAGGCAGCGTCGTGTCCGCGGTGACCACGCCGCTCACCCAACCGTCCGGGCCCGCTTCGAACCCGTGGACGCGGGTTCGGGTGAGCACGGTGATGCCCATGGACTCCAGCGCCTGCCGTACCAGCGCACCCATGTCCGGATCGAGCGTGGTCATCGGCTCGTCGGCAAGGTCGACCAGCGTGGTGTCCAGCCCGCGCCGATGGCACGCCTCGGCCACCTCGATCCCGATGTAGCCGGCGCCGACGACCACGGCGGACCGCAGCGACCTCGCCGACTCCAGGGTTCTCAGCAGCTCGGCGCCATCGTCCAGGGTCTGCAGGCCGTGTACCCCGTCCGCCCACACCCCCGGCAGGTCCGGGCGCACCGGCACGGCGCCGGTGGCGATCACCAGCTGGTCGAACGGCAGCCGCTCCCGCACCCCGCTCGCAACCTCCCGCGCCTGCACGATTCGCGCGCCGAGGTCGATCTCGGTGGCCTCCGTGCCCATCCGCACGTCCAGGCCGTTGGCGCGATGCTGCTGCGGGGTCCGAGCGACCAGCGCGTCCGCGTCGGGAACGTCGCCGGCGACCCAGTAGGGGATGCCGCACGCGGAGTAGGACGTCCAGTGCCCGCGCTCCAGCACGACGATCTCGAGCTCGCGGCCGGTCTGCGCGGCAGTGCGCTTGGCCTGCGCGGCCGCACTCATCCCCGCCGCGTCCCCGCCGATGATGACGACTCTGTCGGTCACGCTGCGCACGCTACGGCGCCGGGCCTAGCGTGCGTGTCTTGACCAGACCGAAGCCGCGCGCCTGGCTGACTGACATGGACGGCGTGCTCATCCACGAGGGCGTGCCGGTTCCCGGAGCGCCGGAGTTCGTGGCCCGCATCCGGGAGCGGGGGCTGCCGTACCTGGTTCTGACCAACAACTCGATGTACACCCGGCGAGACCTCGCCGACCGGCTGGCCGGCATGGGGATCACGGTCCCGGAGGAGAACCTGTGGACGTCGGCAGTGGCCACGGCCCGCTTCCTGGCCGACCAGATGCCCGGCGGACGGGCATACGTCATCGGCGAGGCCGGCCTGACCACGGCCATGCACGAGGTCGGCTTCGTCCTCACCGACGCCTCCCCCGACTACGTGGTGCTCGGTGAGACCCGCACGTACTCCTTCGAGGCCATCACCAAGGCGATCCGCCTGGTGGACGGAGGTGCGCGGTTCGTGGCCACCAACCCCGACCCCACCGGTCCGTCCACCGAGGGACCCCTGCCGGCGACCGGCTCGGTTGCGGCCCTCATCAGCCGGGCGACCGGACGCGAGGCCTACTTCGTGGGCAAACCCAACCCGGTGATGATGCGGGCGGGGCTCAACCAGATCGGCGCCCACTCCGAGACCACCGCCATGGTCGGGGACCGCATGGACACCGACATCGTGTCGGCGCTCGAGGCCGGCATGGAGTCGATCCTTGTCCTGACCGGCTCGACCCGACCCCAGGACGTGGAGACCTACCCGTTCCGGCCGTCGCGGGTGCTGGACTCGGTGGCTGCCCTGATCGACCAGATCTGACCCGGTCACGAGGCCGGGTCGGTGCTCGCCCGCTGGCCGTGGACGTGGCGGCGCACCCAGGCGTGCATGGCTATCGCCGCTGCCGCCCCCGCGTTGATCGAGCGGGTGGAGCCGAACTGCTCGATGGACAGCACGGCAGCGCACATCCCTCGGGCAGCCTCGCTTAGCCCAGGCCCCTCCTGCCCGAACAGTAGGACGCAGCGTTCGGGCAGGTCGGTCGTCTCCAGCGGCAGGGCGCCCGGCAGGTTGTCGACGCCGAGCAGCGGCAGCTCGGCGCCCGCGGCCCACCGGACGAGGGACGCCGTGTCCTCGTGGTGGCGCACGTGCTGGTACCGATCGGTCACCATCGCGCCTCGCCGGTTCCAGCGGCGACGGCCGACGATGTGCACCTCGGCCGCCGCGAACGCATTGGCGGTACGCACCACCGAGCCGATGTTGAGGTCGTGGGTGAAGTTCTCGATCGCGACATGGAACGGAAACCGCCGTTCGTCGAGGTCGGCGACGATGGCCTCTCGGGTCCAGTAGCGGTAGCGATCGGCAACGTTGCGCCGGTCGCCGCCTGCGAGCAGGTCGGGGTCGTAGCGCTCGTCGTCCGGCCACGGGCCCGACCACGGGCCCACACCGACCCCGGCTCCCGATGCGGACGACACAGCGGGCTGTGGGGTGGGCGAGTGGTGCGGAAGGTCCACGATGCGCGACGCTAGCGAGGGACGGTCGCCGACCGGACGTGCCCTGCCACGCCGGCCCAGCCCATGCGGGAACGCCGCACAGCCCGCGGGGGGCGCTGTCCCCCGCGCAGCGCCCCGCGGTCGACCTACGGGACCGTCGAGGTGCCTTGGGGTACCCGTCAGCACACCGCGCCCTGCGCCGTGCCCGATTCGTCGGCGCGTCCCGCAGCGGGAAGCGGGGCCCGGGGGCCGGTAGCCTGGACGGGTGCTCAGCGGCCTGGTCAACATCGTGCGTGGAGCCCTGATCGGCGTCGCCGAGGTCATCCCTGGAGTCAGTGGCGGGACGATCGCGCTGATCATCGGGCTGTACGAGACCCTCATCGGATCAGCGGCGGCGCTGGTACGAGCCGCGGTGGCGGCACTGCGTGGACGACGTGAGCAGGCGCGAGCGCACCTGTCCGAGGTGCGATGGCCCGTCATCATCCCGGTGGGCGTGGGGATGGTCACTGCGGTCGTCGTCGGCGCCGCGGTCATCGAGCCGCTCATCGAGCAGTACCCGGTGGAGTCACGCGCGGTCTTCTTCGGGCTGGTCGTGGTGGGAATCTCGGTCCCCGCCCGCATGGTGGGCCGCTGGGACGGGCGATCACTCGTCGCCGCAGGCCTAGCCGCCGCGGTCGCGTTCGCGTTGACGGGGTTGCCGCCAGGGTCGGTGCAGGACCCCAGCCTGGCGCTGATCAGCGCCTCCGCGGCGCTGGCGGTCTGCGCGCTGGCACTCCCGGGGGTCTCGGGGTCTTTCCTACTGCTGAGCATGGGCATGTACGCACCGACCATCGCCGCAGTGAACGACCGCGAACTGGGCTACCTCGCCGCGTTCGCCGCGGGGGCTCTGGTGGGTCTGAGCACGTTCGTGCTGGTGCTGCAGTGGTTGCTCGGCCATCAACCGCGGATCACCCTCGTGGTGCTGACCGGTCTGATGGCCGGATCCCTGCGGGCACTGTGGCCGTGGCAGGACGAGGACCGGACGCTGCTGCCTCCCGCCGGCGACGTGCTGCCCGTGGTGCTGCTGGCCCTCGCGGGTGCGGGGGTGATCCTGCTGCTCATCTGGCTCGAGCGACGGCTGGCGGTGCTGCTGCCCGATGCGGGGCTCGAGCCCGCTCAGGCCAGTCCCAGGTCTGCGGCGCTGTAGGCCGCGCGGAACTCCAGACCAGCCGCCCGCACCGCCGCACCGGCACCTCGGTCGACGATGACGGCCACTGCGACGACCTCGGCTCCGGCTTCGCGCAACGCGTCCACGGCGGCCAAGACACTCCCGCCGGTGGTCGAGGTGTCCTCCACCGCAAGAACCCGGCGACCGGAGACGTCCGGGCCCTCGACCCGACGCTGCAGCCCGTGCGCCTTGCCCTCCTTGCGGACCACGAACGCGTCCAGCCGGCCTCCGCGGGCAGCAGCGGCGTGCAGCATGGCCGTGGCCACCGGGTCGGCGCCCAGCGTCAGGCCGCCCGCTGCGTCCACCTCGAGTCCGGCGACCAGGTCGAGCATGACGGCGCCGACCAGCGGCGCCGCCGCACCGTCCAAGGTCACCCGTCGCAGGTCGACGTAGTAATCGGCCTCGCGTCCGGACGAGAGCACGACGCGTCCGTGCACCACCGCCTTGGCGATGATCTGCTCGCGCAGCCGCTCCCAGGCACTCGAGGTGCTCGCGTCACTCATCGCTGCCGCCAGCGCTGCATCCGGTGCATGGTCTCGAACGGGACGCACCGCAGGGCCGCGGCGGCCAGCCGGTACCCCGCGCCGGGCACGTGCACGGACTCCCCGGCCTCCAGGGCCCGCAGCGCATCGGCGGCCACATCGCCGCAGTCCTGCCAGGCCAGCTGCGGAATCGACCCGGTCCTGATCCCGGCCCGACCGTGGAACTCGGTGCGCATGTACCCGGGGGCCAGCGCCATGACCCGTACCCCCCGCGGGGCGACCTGGCGTGCGATCGCCTGGCTGAACGTCGTGACCCATGCCTTGTGAGCGCTGTAGGAGCCGCGCGGCAGCCATCCCGCCACCGACGACACATTGATCACCCCACCGGATCCGCGCTCGACCATGGTGGTCACGGCCGCGTGGGTCAGCACCAGCGTCGCTCGTACGTGGACGTCGAGCAAGGCCTCCTCGTCCTCGATCGGGGTGGCGACCAGGGGCGTGCGCACCGCGTGCCCAGCGCTGTTGACCAGCAGCTCGACAGGCCGGTCCGGCGTGGCCAACCGGGCGGCCACGCCGCCGCACTGGTCGCGGTCGGTGAGGTCGGCCGGCAGCACCTCGACCTGGCAGCCGAAGCGGTGACGCAGGTCTGCTGCCGTCGCGTCCAGCCGAGCCGCGTCCCGGCTCACCAGCACGAGGTCATGCCCCAGCGCGGCCAGCCGGGAGGCGAACGCATGGCCGAGTCCCGCGGTGGCTCCGGTGACGAGTGCGGTGGGCACGGTCGGCAACTGTAGGCGGCGGCTACCGTGGCCCGCCGTGAGCCCGTTACGCCCCCTCGAACCGGCCGGCCGCATCGGCGGGCTGGGCGAGACCATCTTCGCCGAGATGTCGGCCCTGGCAGCCGCCACCTCCTCGATCAACCTCGGCCAGGGCTTCCCCGACGCCGACGGGCCGCCGCAGCTGCTCGAGGACGCCGTCGCCGCGATCCGCTCCGGCCGCAACCAGTACCCGCCGGGGCTGGGCATCCCCGAGCTGCGCCACGCGATCGCCGCGCATCAGCAGCGCCACTACGGCCTGGCCCTCGACCCCGACCGTGAGGTGTTGGTGACCACCGGCGCGACCGAGGCGATCACCGCCGCGCTGCTCGCGTTCGTCGACCCCGGGGACGAGGTCGTCGCCCTCGAGCCGTTCTTCGACTCCTACCCGGCGGCGGTGCAGCTGGCCGGCGGCACGCTGCGCGGCGTGCTGCTCGAGCCACCGGACTTCCGGGTTCGACGCGATGCACTCCAGGCCGCTGTCACCGGACGCACCCGGGTGCTGGTGCTGAACTCCCCGCACAACCCGACCGGCGCAGTGCTCTCCCGCGACGAGCTGCAGGCGGTGGCCGAGACGGCCATCCAGCATGACCTGCTGGTCATCGCCGACGAGGTCTACGAGCACCTGACCTTCGACGGCACGGCCCATGTGCCGATCAGCACCTTTCCGGGGATGGCCGCGCGCACCCTCACCGCCGGGTCCGCGGGCAAGACCTTCTCGGTCACCGGATGGAAGATCGGCTGGCTGGCCGGCCCGGAACAGCTGGTCACGGCGGCCCGAGCGGTCAAGCAGTACCTCAGCTACGTCTCCGGGGCGCCGTTCCAGCCTGCGGTCGCCGCAGCGCTCACCACGCAGGACGCGTGGGTTGCCGACCTGCGCGCCTCGCTTCAGCGCCGACGCGACCTGCTGGTCGAGGGTCTGCTGGGCTGCGGGCTGGAGACGTACCAGCCGGCCGGGACGTACTTCGCCGTCTCCGACGTCCGCTCGGTCGGCTACCGCGACGGGGCTCGGTTCTGCCGGGAGCTTCCGGCCAGGGCAGGTGTGGTTGCCATACCGTGTTCGGTGTTCTACCACCGCGACTGGTCGTCGGAGGCGAACCCGGGGAGGAGCCTGGTGCGATGGACGTTCAGCAAGGGGGAGCCGACGCTGGCGCAGGCACTGGAGCGCCTGGGCCGGGCGCTGGGCCGGACCGCGGGAGCCGCGTCGGGCTGATCATCGGGGCGGCCCTCGCCCTGCTCGCCGTCCTCCTCGTCGTCGTCGTGCTGCTCAGCCGGGAGTCCGAAGACAGCGCGCAGCCGGTCGCCACCCCGACCGTGGTGAGCGAGCCGTCGCCAACCCCCCAGACACCCGCACCGACGGCGACCGCAGCACCGACCCAAACGACCGGACCGACCCAGGGCCCGCCCGCCAGCCCGAGTCCTGTCCCCCAGCCCAGCTCCTACCCCGACCTGATGGCCGACGGCATCGGCCCGCTGCTGCTGCGCATGTCCGCGCAGCAGGCCGTGGCCACCGGTGCGGTGACCTTGCAGGACTCGGCGGGCCTGGTCGAGCTCATCCCCGACCCCGACACCTATCCGGGTCTGTTCGTCGGCTACGACGAGCAGACCGACACGATCGGCTCGTTCACCGTCAAGGACGGCTCACCGATCCGCACCCCGGACGGCATCGGCGTCGACAGCGACGTCGACGACCTGCGGCGGGCCTACGGGCCGCTGCTGCAGGAACGGACCGAGGACGGTCAGACCTGGTACCTGGTGGCGGTGGACGACGTGGGCTACGCGTTCTTCCCCACCGACGTCGAGCTGATCATGGTCGCGGCCACCGACGTCGTGCTCGCCGACGTGCGACCCGGCACGGACCTGTGAGGTGCAGGCGGAGGCAGACTGCGCAGGCCCTGCAGGTCCGGCTCGAGGTCAGTCGACCAGCTCGGCGTCCACGATCTCGGCTTCCTGCTCGCCCTCGGCCGGCTGGCCGGCGATCTCGCCCGGGGCCACGGTCAGCCCGTCGGCGGACGGGTCGCGGTCGACGATGACGGTGTCGCCATCGTGGACCCGACCTGACAGGATCTCCCGGGCCAGCTGGTCGCCGATGGCGGTCTGCACCAGCCGCTTCAGCGGGCGGGCCCCGTAGACCGGGTCGTAGCCGGTGAGCGAGAGCCACTCGCGCGCGGCGTCGGTGACGTGCAGGTCCAGCCGGCGGTCGGCGAGCCGGGCGGCGAGTTGGTCGACCTGCAGGTCGACGATGCGGGCCAGGTCCTCGGTCGACAGCGGGTCGAACATCACGATGTCGTCGAGCCGGTTGAGGAACTCGGGTTTGAACGAGGAGCGCACCACGGTCATCACGGCATCGCTCTTCTGCTGGTCGGTCAGCGTGGGGTCGGCGAGGTAGGTGGAGCCGAGGTTGGACGTCATCACCAGGATGGTGTTGCGCAGGTCGACCGTGCGGCCCTGCCCGTCGGTGAGCCGGCCGTCGTCGAAGACCTGCAGCAGGATGTCGAACACCTCGGGGTGGGCCTTCTCCACCTCGTCCAGCAGGACGACGCTGTACGGGCGACGGCGCACGGCCTCGGTGAGCTGGCCGCCCTCCTCGTAGCCCACGTAGCCGGGCGGCGCCCCGACCAGCCTGGCCACCGAGTGCTTCTCGCTGTATTCGCTCATGTCGATGCGAACCATGGCGCGCTCGTCGTCGAACAGGAAGTCCGCCAGGGCCTTGACCAGCTCGGTCTTGCCTACCCCGGTGGGGCCGAGGAACAGGAACGACCCGGTGGGTCGGTTCGGGTCCGAGATGCCCGCCCGGGCTCGTCGGACGGCATCGGACACCGAGGTGACCGCGGCCCGCTGCCCGATGACGCGGCGGCCCATCTCGTCCTCCATGCGCAGCAGCTTGGCAGTCTCGCCCTCCAGCAGCCGTCCGGCCGGGATGCCCGTCCAGGCCGACACCACGTCGGCGATGTCATCGGCGCTGACCTCGTCGGAAACCATCGGTGCCTGCTCGCTCGCGGCGGACGCGGCGGCGGCCGCGGCGGCGGCGTCCAGCTCGCGCTCCAACGTGGGGATCTCTCCGTAGAGCAGCCGCGAGGCGCGCTCGTAGTCCCCGTCACGCTGGGCCAGCTCAGCCTGCATCTGCAGCTCGTCGAGGCGCTCCTTGAGCTGCCCGACGCGGTTGAGCCCGGACTTCTCCTGCTCCCACCGGGCAACGAGCGCGTTGAGCCGCTCCTCCTCGTCGGCCAGCCGGGCGCGTAGCGCGGCCAGCCGCTCCTGGGACGCCGCGTCCTCCTCGCTGGCCAGCGCGAGCTCCTCCATCCGCAGCCGGTCCACCGCGCGACGCAACTCGTCGATCTCCACCGGGGAGGAGTCGATCTCCATCCGCAGCCGGGACGCCGCCTCGTCGACGAGGTCGATCGCCTTGTCAGGCAGCTGCCGGCCCGAGATGAACCGGTGGGACAGCGCGGCCGCGGCCACCAGGGCGTTGTCGGCGATGGACACCTTGTGGTGGGCCTCGTAGCGACCCTTGAGCCCACGCAGGATCGCGATGGTGTCCTCGACGCTGGGCTCCCCCACGTAGACCTGCTGGAAGCGGCGCTCCAGCGCAGGGTCCTTCTCGATGCGCTCGCGGTACTCGTCCAGCGTGGTGGCCCCGATCATGCGCAGCTCGCCGCGTGCCAGCATCGGCTTGAGCATGTTGCCCGCGTCCATCGCCCCCTCTGCGGCCCCGGCGCCGACGACGGTGTGCAGCTCGTCGATGAACGTCACGACCTGCCCCTCGGCGGCCTTGATCTCGTTCAGTACCGCCTTGAGCCGCTCCTCGAACTCCCCGCGGTACTTCGCACCGGCCACCATGGCAGGCAGGTCGAGGGCGATCAGCGACTTGTTGCGCAGCGACTCCGGGACGTCACCGGCCACGATGCGCTGCGCCAGCCCCTCGACCACGGCTGTCTTTCCCACACCGGGCTCCCCGATGAGCACCGGGTTGTTCTTCGTGCGGCGGCTGAGCACCTGGATCACCCGGCGGATCTCCGCGTCCCGGCCGATCACCGGGTCCACCTTGCCCTCCCGGGCCCGGGCGGTCAGGTCGATGCCGTACTTCTCCAGCGCCTTGTACTGACCCTCCGGGTCCGGCGAGGTCACCCGGGCCGACCCGCGCACTGCGGCAAACGCCTCGCGCAGCCGTTGGGGGGTGGCCCCGGCTCGGGTCAGCAGGTCCCGCGCCGAGGACTCCACGGTGGCCAGCGCCACGAGCACGTCCTCGGTCGAGACGAACTCGTCGCCCATCTGCGAGGCGATCTCCCCCGCCTGGGTGAGCACGCGGTAGAACGACCCGGAGGCTGCTGGTGCCCCCACGCTCGCTCCGGTTGCCGACGGCAGCCGCGCAGCCACCGCGTCGGCCTCCCGCATGAGCTGGTCCGCATCCACCCCCACCGCGGCCAGCAGCGGCCGGGTGGTGCCCTCGCTCTGGGCCAGCAGCGCCCGCAGCAGATGGATGGGTTCGACGTTCGGGTTGCCAGCTCCGCCTGCGGTGCGCACCGCAGCGGACACGGCCTCCTGGCTCTTCGTCGTGAGTTGATCGGTCACTGGGGGGTCTCCTCGTTACCTGGTGTCAGCGGCGCCGCGACGGGTACACCACGACAGCCGTGGACGGCGACGTCTCGCCGAGCCTCTGGTGGTCCCCGGCCCGCGCCGGAAGGTACGTACGGCGGTAGCCGCCAGCAGCCAGTGCGGCGCCGAGCTCGCTGAGCTCGCGGAGCGCCTCGGCGAGCTGGCGGTGCAGGGCCTCGACCTGGTCCTCGAGCTCGAGGATGCGCTTGATGCCGGCCAAGTTGACCCCCTCGTCCTGCGACAGCCGCTGCACCTCACGCAGCGTGACGATGTCGCGCAGCGAGTAGCGGCGACCGCCACCGGCGGTGCGGGTGGGGGTCACCAGGCCCAGCCGGTCGTACTGGCGCAAGGTCTGCGGATGCATGCCGGCCATCTCGGCGGCCACCGAGATGACGTAGACGGGGGCGTCGGCGGGGATCTCGAACCGGTCGGTCATCGCGCGGCCGCCTCCCCTGCCTGGTGGATCAGGTCGGCGCGCACGTCGGCGCCGGCGGTGGCGTCGGCAAAGGCCTGCAGGGCCTCCTTCGCCTTGCCGTCCACCCGCTGCGGCACAGCCACCTCGACCGTGACGAGCAGGTCGCCGCGACTG
>Ga0114939_10003657_pt1 | contig 10622 bp, 10 predicted proteins | sample AshMeaCrysSpring_FD_87196 | JGI IMG/M metagenome (GOLD analysis project Ga0114939, IMG submission 87196) | Groundwater microbial communities from Big Spring, Nevada to study Microbial Dark Matter (Phase II) - Ash Meadows Crystal Spring | ecosystem: Environmental > Aquatic > Deep subsurface >... | reverse complement strand
GGTGTGGCTCCCGGCAAGATCAAGGCGCCGTAGGTGTCGCTGGAGCACCACCGCAGGCGCCCTGATCATCACCGGAGCACCACCAAACCCGCCCTGATCAAGGATCACCCACCACGCGGACGCCCTGATCATGCTCCAGCGACACTTCGGGCGCCCTGATCAAGGGGCCCAAGCCCGACCGACCCGCGACACCGCCGTCCCGCGCCGCGGCACACCGACGACCCGACCCGCACCTAAGCGCCCACCCCCGCAGAGAACGGGTGCAGCACTCGGCCCACCCAGATGCGACACGCGCGGCGCCACCCCCACACGCACCCCTCCGGCGGCAGGCACGAGTTCCCCCACCCCGACGTCGGGCCTGAGGTCACACCCCGGCCCGGCCGGTCCACCAAGCACGCCGGCACGAACCGACAAGGCCCACGCAGGCCGTCCCACCCGGGCAGCTCCACGAGCCCCTGTCAGGATCGGATCGCGGCAGAACTGTGCACTGACAGCCGAACCCGAACCAGGACCCACGCACACCGACCCCCACCCCCAAGCAGGGCCGCGCCCCCGGGCAACCACCCATCCGACAGCCCCCCACACCGTGCGACCCTCACGCAAACCGTGCGAAGGGACCTCGAGCGGTCGGGCGCGTGCGGTCGCGACTCACCGGCGAAGGATGGCCCGCGTCACAGCAGCAGCCGACACCAGGCGTCGAAGACCCCGTCGGCGAGCGGGGCAACGGCGGTGGAGCGAGCCGGGTCGGTGAGCTGGCCGGGATCGACCTGCGCGCGCTCGACGTCCGCCGGGAACGCCCTGGCCATCGCTGCCACCTGCTGCTGGTCTGCCTCGAGGTGGAACAGCAGGCCGTAGGCGTTCGCCCCGTGGCGAAAGGCCTGCAGAGCCGTGCGCTCGGACGAGGCTAGATGCGTGGCTCCTGGCGGCAGCGTGAACACGTCGCCGTGCCAGTGCAGGGCGTCGAACACCTGGGGGAGTCCCCCCACCACCACGTCGTCAGCCGACTGCTCGGTCAGCGTCACCGGAAGCCAGCCGAGCTCGAGCGCCGGACCTGGCGTCACCTCGCTGCCCAGCGTCTTGGCGACCAGCTGGGCTCCCAGGCATACGCCGAGCACCGGGACACCGGCGTCCAGGCAGTCCGCGATGAGGCGTTGCTCGGCCAGCAGGTGCGGGAACTGCTCGGTGTCGCCGACACCCATCGGACCACCCATGATCACAAGTCCGTCCAGGCCGGACGGGCCGACCGGGACGGGCTCGGCCTCGAACAGCCGGATCACCCGCCACGACCGTTCGGCCCGGTCCAGCGCGGCGCCGATGCGTCCGGGCCCTTCGACCGCGACGTGCTGGAGGACGACGACCGGCACGAGGCCCCCTTCCCTGCGCAGCGACTGACGGAGCGTCCCGGATGCTGCCAGGCGCACTGCGGGTCGGCAACGTGATGGTCGCCGTGAACGCCGGGGTCGCCGCAGGTCGCACCGCCGCGGACGGGCGAAGGTGGCGGGCCAGGCGGCGGCTAAGGTTCCCGGTCAGGGGCGGTAGCTCAGCCGGTTAGAGCAGGGGACTCATAATCCCTCGGTCGCGGGTTCGAGTCCCGCCCGCCCCACCGCCCCGCGCCTCGTCAGGCTGGACGACGGGCCCGCCGTGGCGCCGACACCCATAGCGTCCTAGCCTGCGACCGACGAGACCTGCCCCGGCGCATCGGCCGGGCAGGTCCGTTGCTCCGCCCGCGTACGGTCGACCCAGGAAAGGTGTGGACGCATGACGAACCCCTTCGAAACGGCCCTTGACGAATCGGCCAAGCTCACCATCAACCTCGCGGCGAAGCTGACCGGCATGGCTCCTGAGAAGGTGGCCGAGGTCCTGGCTGACGGAATCCCGAAGGCCATGGCGGAGGTCAAGGCCGATCCGGCGGCGGCGACCCAGGCGGTCAAGCAGGCGTTCGAGGCGATCCCGGAGCCGGTGCACCGGATCTACGAGAGGCTGGGGTCGGCCGCCGCGGCGCCAGGCGCCACCATCGAGGACTTCAGGAGCATGTTCGGCTCGTCAGCCACTTCGCTCGCCGAAACCACGTCGTCGCTGGCTGGAGCGAGCAAGGAGCAGGCCGACAAGGTCCTCGGTGCGGCACTACCGGCAGTCAAGGACGCCATGCGCGCCGGCGCCGCCGCTGCGGGCGCCGCTGCGGACTCGATCGATGCGAGCAAGGCGCAAGACCTGCTGAGCCAGGCTCAGGAGGCGACCGCCAAGGTGTTCGGCAGGCTCGCCGGTCGCTGAGCGCTGCCCGCTGGTGTTGCGGCTCAGCCGCCCATCCGCGCGGAGAAGTCCCACGTGTGCATCGTCAGCGGAGTGAGCCGCAGGGCCACCTCGGTTGCCACCCGCGAGCGCAGCCAGCGAGCCAGGGTGCACGACGGGTCGTCCAGATAACGTTCGATGAGCCGATCGAGGACGTCGGCGGCCGCACGGTCATCGATGTCGGCCGTCGCGCGGCCTCGCACCCCCCGGTACGGCGGCATGTCGCCCGCCACCTCGTAGCCCACCCGGGGGTCGTTGCGCAGCCGCCGCACGATCAGGGCGTCGGCCTGGGTCGCGCACCAGAGCGCGCCGTCGCGGAACTCGAACCACATGGACTGCACCGTCGCTCCGCTTCGCCCGGATGTCGCGAGTCGGACGGGGATCAGCTGCTCGGCCAGGAACGCCTCGGCAGTCTTCACGTCCCAGGGCCCGGTCAGCCGAGGGCCGGTGGACGGCTGCCTGGGCATGTGGCGATCGTCCCCCGAAGGCGCGGCCGGCACCACGCGGATCAAGTGATGAGCCCGACTGCATAGGCGCCCACGGTGGCGCTCAGCTCGGCCACCCGAGCGAGATCGGAGTCATCGGGCGCGCCGACCACCGACACCGGGTCGGCGACCGGTCGCCACGACAGTCCGGTGGTGACGATACGGATCGAGCGGGCCGCCCCGGCGGTGTCGTCGTTGCCGTGGATGTAGGCGCCGAACGGCAGGCCGACCGTCGCGCTCAGGCAGGGGTAGTAGATGACGTCGAAGAAGTGCTTGAGCGCGCCGGACATGTAGCCGATGTTGGCCGGGGTGCCCAGCAGCACCGCTGAGGCGCTCAGCACGTCGGCCGGCCCGGCGCTCAGCGCAGGTCGGACGACCACCTCCAGACCCTCCAGGTCATCGTCGCGCGCGCCGTCCACGACCGCCTCCAGCAGGGCCTGCAGCGCCGGGGAGGGGGTGTGGTGAACCACGAGCAAGCGAGCCACGTCCGACATCAACTCATTCTCCCGCAGCGCGGCGCGGTCACGGGAGGTCCCCGCCGCCCTCCAGCCACGGTAGGTCGCTCAGCTGGGCGACGCCGCGCGGCGACCCGTGGTCGGTCCACGTGATGGTCGCGGTGCGGGCAGCCAGGTCGGCGGCGAGCCGCGCAAGATCCGATCCGCGGCGCCACGTCATGGTGATCTGCGAACCGGCGACCGAGACGACCAGCTCGCCGTCGAAGGCGGGGTGGACGGAGCGAAACCTGATCAACCGCGTCAAGGCCCGCACGACCGGACGCGACAGCGCTTCGCCGATCTCGGCGGGGCTGTAGAAGTGCCGGTTGACGTCACGGCCGACGTTCGTGCGGGCGAGCAGCTCCATGTCGTTCGAGCCCGCGAGCAGGCCCACGTAGTACACCTGAGGAATGCCCGGGGTGAAGAACTGCAGCGCCCGGGCGATCAGGTATGCGTCGTCGTCCCGGCCGAGCGCGTCGTAGAACGTGCAGTTCACCTGGTACAGGTCGACGTTGGACGCGGCTGCGCCGGTCGCCTGGCGCGACGTCCCACCGCTGTTGGCGTGGATCGCCTCGACCAACGCGTCGATCTGCTCCGGCGTCAGCAGACCCGGCTGGCTGCGGTCGTCGGGGTCGGCTGCGACGTCGACGACGCCGACACCGTCATGGGTGTCCAGGACGGTGACTGCGTTGCTGGGGCGCACCTGCAGCCAGCGGTGCATCGGCTGCGCATCGCCGCTGATCAGTCCATGCAGAACCAGCGGTGGCAGGGCGAAGTCGTAGACCAGGTCCACCTGACGCGCGATCTCGATCTGACGTCGGTAGTACGAGTGGACCTCGACCAGGATCTCCAGGCCGCGTTCCCGGCACCACCGGCTCAGCTCGTCGATGAACGCGAAGGTCTGCTCGGTCATGAACGACGTCGTCCCGGGTGTCTTCACCGCGTATCCGACCGCGTCCAGCCGCACGGACGCCGCACCGGCGGCGGCGATCCGGTCCAGCACCCCGCGCAGGTAGGTGCGCGCCGCGTCATTGCTCACATCGATGTCCACCTGCTGCGAGGTGAACGTGGTCCACACCAGTCGCCGGCTGCCGTCCGCCATGGAGAACGTCGTGAACGGCAGCCCAGGCCGCGGCCGATACAGCCGCAGCAGCTGGTGCTCGGTGGCACCGTTCGGGAACACCGACCCGAGGGTGAGGAACATGCCGGCGTACGGCGAGGACGCGCCGTTGGCCAGCCAGTCACGGAAGGGAGCAGAGCGGGCCGAGACGTGGTTGACGATCACGTCGATCATCACGTCGAGATCGCGTGACACGGACGCAACGTCCGCCCATGTGCCCAGCCGTGGGTCGACCGCCGTGTGGTCGTCGGGGTCGAAGCCGGCGTCGGCGCCGTCGAAGGGCGTGAAGAACGGCAGGATGTGCACCCCGCCGAACAACCCGTCCAGCTCGGCACGCAGCAGCCGACGCAGGCCCGCCAGGTCGCCCGTGAGCCTGTCCGCGTAGGTGACGAGCTGGACCATGTTGCGCACGAGCACGGCCTCCTGGACGCGTCCGGGGCACCAGGCTAACTGCAGCGGCATCCCTGCCGGCTGCCGTGCTGGACGGTAGGAATGCGTCATGGTGATCGCGGACGTTCTGGAGGCCAACCCGCTGCTGCAGGTGTTCGTCGTCGTGGGCCTCGGTGCGCTGCTCGGCATCGTCCCGTTCGGTCCCCTCCGGTTCGGTGCCGCCGGAGCGTTGTTCGTGGGGCTCGCGGTCGGTGCCCTGGACCCCGACCTCGGGGAAGGCCTCGGGCTGGTGCAGTCGCTGGGGCTGGCGCTGTTCGTGTACTGCGTCGGCCTGGCCGGGGGCGGCGCCTTCGTCCGTGGGCTGCGCACCTACGCCCCGCTGATGGCGATCTCGGTGCTCGTGCTCACCCTCATGGCCGGCGTCGCCCTGGTCACGGCCCTTGCCATGGACGTCTCGCCCGCCTTCGCGGCCGGCGTGTTCGCGGGCGCCGGCAACAGCACCCCGGCCCTGCAGGCCGCACTGGATGCCGCCGGCAACAACGAGCCGTCCGTGGGGTACTCGCTGGCCTACCCCGTGGGTGTGGCCACCTCCATCGCGCTGGTGTCGATGATCTTCAGGAGGCCCCAGCCGGGCACCCGGGACCCGGCGCCGGCCGCGGCGGCGGGCATCGTCAACGCCACCGTGCACGTCACCCGCCGCTGCGACGTGGACGCCGTTCCGGGCCTGGCGCTCAACCAGCTTCTCGTCACGATGCTGCGACGCGACGGGCGCACCCGTGTCGTGGCAGGCACGCCGCACCTGCAGCCCGGTGACGAGGTGCTCGTCGTGGGGTCACCGAGCGCGGTGGACGAGGCGGTGGCGTGGCTGGGGGAGCGCGCCGAGCGCGATCTGGTCGACGATCGCACCGAGGTCACGTTTCGGCGCGTCCTGGTGTCCAGCCCCCGCTTCGCCGGGGCGTCAGTGGCTGACCTCGGCCTGGAGGAGCGGTTCGGCGGTGTGGTGAGCCGGGTGCGACGCGGCGACCTGGACATGCTGGGGCTGCCGGAAACCGAGCTGCGAATCGGCGACCGGGTGCGGGTGGTGATGCCCGTCGAGGTGGTCGACGACGTGTCGAACTACCTCGGTGACTCCGAGCGCCGGGTGAACGAGCTCGACCTGCTCACCCTCGGGATCGGCTTGGCCGTCGGTCTGGTCGTGGGTCTGCCCGGGATCGAGGTGGCCGGCATCCGGCTCTCGCTGGGTGCGGCTGCCGGCCCGCTCGTCGTGGGCATGGCGCTCGGAGCACTGCGCACCACGGGACCGCTGACCTGGGAGATCCCGCTGGCGGCCAACCAGCTGCTGCGCCAGCTCGGTGTCGCGGTGTTCCTGGCCTGCGTGGGGCTGGCGGCCGGACGCGAGTTCGCCGACCAGCTGCTCACCAGCGCCGGTGCGATCGCGGTGCTCCTGGCATTGCTGATCATGCTGGTCGGAGGTCTGCTGACCGTCGCCGCGGCGCGCCGACTCGGGTCGTCCAGTGCCCGCGCGGCCGGGCTCCTGGCCGGCTACAACGGCCAGCCGGCCGTCCTCGCCTACGCCAACGACCAGGCCCTGGACGAGCGGATCGACGCCGGCTACGCCACGCTGTTCGCCCTCGACACCATCGCCAAGATCCTCGTCGTCCAGCTGATGGTCGTCGTAGGCACGCAGCTGGTGTAGCGCCGCAGCTGGGTAGCGACGCAGCTCACGGGCGGCCTCGGTCGCCTCGTGACCGTTGCTCGCTTCATGCCTCTGCGCGGGTACGAAACCGCAGTGCAGTCGCCTGTTGGACGACACGTACGGACCTCAGCGACCGATGGACCATGCTCTCGTCCTCGCGGGTCATCCGGGCGCGCGGCACGGTGTCGTCGACGGGTTGGGAGCGCTGAACGTCGAACAGCTGCTGCTGCAGACGCAGCCGGGTGAGCAACGTGTACGCCGAGACGAGCTCGCGCACCGAGTCCGACGACAGCTGGGAGGTCTGCTCAGCGGCCTGAAGGCGCATGGTCGTGGCGGGGGTCGAGGTGCCGGCGGCGAGACCGTACAGCCGCGACAGCATGACCAGCGGGGCGAGGCCGCCCTTCTTGGTGTCGAAGCGGCCCTTGACCAGCCGCATCCGCCCGAACGGTGTCAGGCCGACCGGAAAGGTGACCGCGGCCCTCGCCAGCCCCTGCAGCAGCCGCGCCGAGGTGGCGGCACGCAGCAGCGTCTCCTGGAGATCACCGATGTCCAGCGAGCCGTGGACGGGTCGCAGGTCCAGGAAGACGCTGGCATCGACCAGCTCCTGCGGGGTTGGGTTCGCGAACCGGTCCCGCAGGCTCGACCGCCAGTCGGCCAGACTGCGGCACCAGGTCGTGGCCATGTAGTTGCCGTCGCATCGACGCAGGCCCGCGGCCTCGAGATCGGCCACCACCCGCTCAGCGAGTCGTCGACCGAACTCGACCGCGTCGCGCGAGTCGTCGGCCAGGACGATGGCGTTGTCCTGGTCACTTGCCAGCGACAGCTCGCGCCGGGCATGAGACCCGAGCGAGATCCACGTGTAGGGCGTCGGGGGCGAGCCCAACTCCTGCTCGGCTCGCACGATCGACTGACGGGTGAGGTCGTCGAAGTAGTCGGCCAGCCCGGCCACGGCGAGGGGCGGCGGTCTCTCGGCGGCCAGTCTCACGGCCTCCCGCATTGTCGCCGCCAACGCCGGGCCTGTCACGGTCGCGCTGCCTCGGTGTCTCGGCTCCCCACGCAGGGCACCCGACCATGGTCCGTCCTCCAGGCCCGATCGTCCAGGCCCGATCGTCCAGGCCCGTGACGCGGCCGGCCGCGGCATCCTCGACACGACAGCCTCCGCGAGGCTGCCCCGCCTCGCCCGGCCCTAGCCGTGCGGCGCCCCCATGTGGCATCCTGAGGCGAGCAACCGGGCTTGCTCGGTCTGAGGCCGTTGGGGAAGACGTCCCTCAGACGAAGGAGGACCGGTGGCGACTCGTGGAGTGTTGTTCGTCCACGCCGCTACGTCGGCGCTGTGCCCGCACGTCGAGTGGGCCGTCGCCGGCGTTCTTGGCGTGTCTGTTCCCATGCAGTGGGTGCCCCAACCGGTGGTGCCGGGCACCTTCCGCACCGAAGTCTCCTGGCGCGGGCCGATCGGTACCGCCGCCGCGTTGACCTCGGCGCTGCGCGGTTGGCAGCACGTCCGCTTCGAGGTCACCGAGGAGCCGACCTCCAGCTCCGAGGGCGCGCGGTTCTGCTTCACCCCGTCACTGGGCGTGTTCCACGCAACCACGGGGCTGCACGGCGACATCCTCGTCCGCGAGGACCGGCTGCGGGCCGCGATGGCCCGGGTCCGAGCCGGAAGCGCGGATGCCGTCGAGGAGATCGACGCGCTGCTCGGCAAGGCCTGGGACGACGAGCTCGAACCGTTCCGGCACGCCGGCGACGGCACCCCGGTGCGCTGGTTGCACGAGGTCGGCTGAGCCCGGACGGCTCCCCGTTCAGGGGGTGCGGAACACCAGCGCGACGTTGTGCCCGCCGAACCCGAAGGAGTTGCTCAGCGCGGCCAGGCCGTCCTCGCCCAGGGTGCGAGGTGTGCCGATGACCACGTCGAGATGCACCTCGTCGTCGGGGTCCTCGAGGTTGATCGTCGGTGGCGCGATGCGCTCGGCGAGCGCGAGCACGGTAGCCAGCGCCTCGACCGCACCCGCGGCCCCGAGCAGGTGACCCGTCATCGACTTGGTCGCTGACACCGCCACGGCATCGGCGGCGTCGGCGAGACTGGCGCGGATGGCTAGCGACTCCGCGACGTCCCCCTGCGGGGTCGAGGTGGCGTGCGCATTCAGGTGACAGATGTCGCGCGGTGCCAGGTCGGCGTCGGCCAGCGCGTCCACGATCGCCTGCGCCGCACCGGCCCCCACCGGGTCGGGCTGGGCGATGTGGTGTGCGTCCGACGTCATCCCTACCCCGGCGACCTCGGCGTACACCCGGGCACCCCGTCCTTCGGCGTGCTCGGCCGACTCCAGCACCAGGATGCCCGCCCCCTCGCCGTACACGAAGCCGTCGCGCCCCTTGTCGTAGGGACGACTGGCCCGCTCCGGCTCGTCGTTGCGGCGCGACAGCGCCTGCATGTTCGCGAACGCGGCGATCGGCAAAGGGTGGATGGCGGCCTCGGTGCCACCGCAAACCACGATGTCGGCCCGCCCGCCGCGAATCATCGCCATGCCCTGACCGATCGCCTCCGCCCCGGACGCACATGCGCTGATCGGGGTGTGCACACCGGCGCGAGCGGCCAGCTCGAGGGCGATGGCCGCAGCCGGGCCGTTGGGCATGAGCATCGGGATTGCCAGCGGCGAGACCCGCCGCGCGCCCTTCTCGCGCAGCGCGTCGTAGTTGGCCAGGGTGGTCAGGACTCCGCCTATCCCGGTGCCGACGACGACGCCGAGCCGGTCGGGATCGACCCGACGGGCGTCGTCATCGCCCGCGGGGTCCGGCAGACACGCGTCCGCCCACGCCTCCCGGGCTGCGATCAGCGCCAGCTGGGCCGTGCGGTCGAGCCGACGGGCCTCGACCCGATCGAGGACGTCGGACGGCTCCACCGCCGCCGGTGCCGCGATGTGCACCGGCAGGATCTGCACCCACTCCTCGGGCAGTCGACGGGCCCCGGACCGCCCGGCGAGCATGGCGGCCCAGGTGCTTGGGACGTCCCCGCCGAGCGGGGTGGTGGCGCCCAGTCCGGTGACGACGACCCGGCGTGCGGCGACCACGCCTCAGGCCACTGCGCGCTCGATGTAGGCGACAGCGTCGCCGACAGTGCGCAGGCCCTTGACGTCGTCGTCGGGGATCTGCACACCGAACCGCTCCTCGGCTGCCACGACGACCTCGACCATGGACAGCGAGTCCACGTCCAGGTCGTCAGTGAAGGACTTCTCCAACTGGATGTCCTCCGCCGGGATACCGGCGATCTCGTTGACGATCTCCGCCAGACCTGCGCGGATCTCCTCAGTAGTGGCCATGCGGGTTACCTCCTCGGGGCGGGGCGGACCAAAGGTCCACGGTAGGCGATCACGGGACGCGGACGACTTGCGCCGCGTAGACGAGTCCGGCGCCGAAGCCGATGATCAGAGCGAGGTCTCCGCTGGAGACCTCGCCGTCGGCGATCATCGCGTCCAGCGCCAGGGGGATCGATGCGGCCGACGTGTTGCCCTGGTGGGCGATGTCCCGGGCGATGGCGACATGCGTCGGCAGCTTGAGGGCACGCGCCATGGCATCGGTGATGCGCATGTTGGCCTGATGCGGGACGAATGCGTCGAGGTCGTCCATGGAGAGCCCCGCAGCGTCGACCGCCTGCCGCGCCGCCTTGGCCATCTCGAAGGCGGCCCAGCGGAACACCGGGTTGCCGTCCATCTCGATGAACGGCCAGGCAGGGCCACCGGGCTGCGCGAACGCCTCGTCCCAGGGATGGTCCTGGCGGATGAGCGCGATCCCGGAGGTGTCCGAGCCCCAGACCACCGGCCCGATGCCGGACTGCTCGGACGGGCCCACGACCACAGCCCCGGCGCCGTCACCGAAGATGAACGCGGTCGCGCGGTCGTCTCGGTTGAGGAACGTGCTGAGCTTCTCCACCCCCACGACCAGGACGTGCTGCGCGCTTCCCCCGCGGATCATGTCCGAGGCCAGCGCGAGGCCGTGGCAGAAGCCGGCGCACGCGGCGCCGACGTCGAACGCGGCCGCGCCCCCGGTACCGATCCGCAGCTCCACCTCCGGGGCGACCGACGGGGTCTGGTTCAGCCCGGTTGAGGTCGCCACGATGATCACGTCGACATCGGACGGGGCCACGCCGGCGTGCG
>Ga0114939_10003656_pt1 | contig 10628 bp, 9 predicted proteins | sample AshMeaCrysSpring_FD_87196 | JGI IMG/M metagenome (GOLD analysis project Ga0114939, IMG submission 87196) | Groundwater microbial communities from Big Spring, Nevada to study Microbial Dark Matter (Phase II) - Ash Meadows Crystal Spring | ecosystem: Environmental > Aquatic > Deep subsurface >... | reverse complement strand
TGAAATCAATGGAGTCTTTGCCGGCATTGTACCATACCAGCAGGTTGCTGTTTTCGTTGGGCTCCAGGTTACTAAAATTCCATGCCATCAGGGTATCGCTGCCCTGCCAGGCATTTTCAGGCAGCAGGCCGTCTATGTGCTTCTGCTTAAGGCCTCCGCGGAGGCGCATCCATATATTGCCGGTATCTATACTGCCTGCCCAGGCACGCCCACTTTCGAGTACGTAGGCGAAGGCATGCCCTTTTTGAATACTATACCCCTTGCGCAGCCTGGCATGCGAGCAGTCTACCACAAAATACACGGTAAGGGTGGTTATCGTGTCGGCGGCAAACTGGGTTCGCCAAATAATCCAATCTTTAGCATCTACCTGCATAATTGCCTGCTGCTGTTCGGGCGAGGCAATCAGGTGCAATTCGCTTTCGTTATGGGCTGTTGGTGTAACCACACCGTTTACCAGCACTTTGAACGCTTCAGGAAATCCCAACACAATATTGCTTACTAAAGGTGCATTTACCTTGCCCTCCAGCGGGTAACCCACCAGCATATCTATTGGTTTGCTGCTGGTGTTTCGCATCCAATAGGTTCCCTTTACCACCGCGTAGCCGGGGTATAGATCTACCAGAATTTGCTCGCGCTGCATGCTCACATGTTGCAATGCCGCTGAATCGGATGAAAACATTGGCACAAAACGGGCTGTGGCGCCACCCTGCCACACACCTGGCATTGCGGCATTGCCAAAGCAGGCGCTGGCAATCACCAATACCAGGCCGATTATTATTGAGATTCTTGATACCATATGCCTAAGTTATGCGGATTGGATGCAATCGAATCCAAAATTACACACCCAGGTAAAGATCCAGCAGGCCTTCGGGCAACTGAACATGCACCTGTTTTTTCTTGTGGTCAATCTTTACCAGGCTTGCTTCGTGCAGCGGTATCAGCACTTCTTTGCCTTGCACAGTAATTGTGCACAGCACCTGGTGGTATTGTTCTATCACCGACTCTATAATGCCCAGCCCTTTTCCTTCTTCCACCACCTGAAAGCCTATTAATGAAATGGCTGCCGACTTGGCTGCATGTATTTCAAAATCCTTTTTTGCCAACCATACAGGCTTTTGGGTGAGCCTTCGGGCAGCCTCTTTGGTGGCTATGCCTTCCAGTTTCACAAAGGTTTCATCGGCAGTTGTTGCCCTGGCCTTTTCTACAAAATACGGCAGGTGCGAGCCTTTCTGCATTTCCACAAAAAGCACCTTCAGGTCTTTGAGGGGCGACTTTTTGCCCAGGGCATGCTTCAATACCAGTTCGCCTTGCAGGCCAAAAGTGGCTACGAATCGCCCCACGCTTATCAGGTCATCCATGTTTGAAAACAGCTTATTGCCAAAATAAAAAACCGGATCGCCCACTCATGTGCACGACCCGGAAAAAAACATGTATTTTATACCATTAAGCTTCGGCACTTGCTTCGCCTTCGGCAGCAGCACCTTCAGAGGCTGCGGCTTGTGCGGCAGGCTCAGCCTTGCGGATAGTGGGCGGTGTGCGGCGCGAGCGCACCTGCTTCCTGTTTTCTTCGGTACGGCGGACAATGTTGGCCTCGTGTTCTTCGTGCCACTTCTGGAATTTTACCATGGCAGCAGCTTCGTCAAACAGGCCCAGCTTTACGCCACGCAGCAGGTGCTTGAGGTACAATACACCCTTGAAACTCAGGATGCGGCGCACCGTATCGGTAGGCTGTGCACCCTTGTGCAGCCAGTCGAGCGCTTTTTGGCGATCGATTTGAATAGTGGCCGGCACCGTAAGCGGGTTGTACGTTCCAAGCTTCTGAATGAATTTGCCATCGCGGGGGGCGCGTGCATCGGCAACGACGATGAAATAAAACGGACGCTTCTTAGATCCGTGACGTTGCAGTCGGATTTTTACTGGCATTTTAAATGGAAATTTAAATGCGGTTAATAAATTGGGTTTACAATATCCTCTCGACAGAGGACTGCAAAAATAGGCCTCGGGACGATTTTCCACAAGGCCTAGTGTTAATTTTTTGTTTTTAGAAGTATAAATAGGAAGCTCCTACCGTTTGAAACCACCCATTCCTGCGGGCATTTTGTTCATCATTTTCATCATCTGCTTCATTTGGTCAAACTGCTTGAGAAAGGCATTGAGTTCTTCCATGTTGCGGCCGCTGCCCGTGGCAATGCGTTTTTTGCGGCTCGGGTTCATCACATCGGGGTTGGCACGTTCTTCTGGCGTCATGCTGTGAATCATGGCCTCAATACCCTTAAAGGCATCATCGCGAATTTCGAGGTCCTTTATTTGTTTGCCCAGCCCGGGTATCATGCCCAGCAGGTCTTTCATGTTGCCCATCTTCTTTATCTGCTGAATTTGGGTAAGAAAGTCGTCGAAGTCGAACTGGTTTTTGCGGATTTTCTTTTCCAGTTTTTTGGCCTGTTCCTCATCAAACTGTTGCTGGGCGCGCTCTACCAGGCTGGTTATGTCGCCCATGCCCAATATGCGCTGGGCCATACGCTCGGGGTAAAATACATCGAGCGCATCCATTTTTTCGCCGTTGCTCACAAACTTGATGGGCTTGTGCACGGTATATTTAATAGACAAGGCAGCGCCGCCGCGGGTATCGCCATCCAGCTTGGTTAGCACCACCCCGGTGAAGTTGAGACGATCGTTGAATGCTTTGGCAGTATTTACGGCATCCTGTCCGGTCATGCTGTCTACCACAAACAAGATTTCGGTTGGGTTAACGGCGGCTTTAATATTAGCTACCTCGGTCATCATGGCTTCGTCTATTGCCAGGCGGCCGGCGGTATCTATTATTACCACGTTTTTGTTTTTGGCCCGGGCCTCGGCCACAGCTGCTTTGGCAATGGCCACCGCGTCTTTGCTTTCGCGGTCGCTGTACACGTCCACCTTTACCTGCTCGCCCAATACATGGAGTTGGTCAATGGCGGCGGGGCGGTAAATGTCGGCCGCTACCAACAGCGGGCTCTTACCACGCTTGGTTTTGAGGAAACTGGCAAGCTTGCCGCTAAAGGTAGTTTTACCACTACCCTGCAGGCCTGCAATCAGGATGACCGCCGGACTACCCTGCACGTTGAAATCGCTGGCCGAACCGCCCATCAGTTCGGACAATTCGTCCTGCACAATTTTCACCATTTGCTGGCCGGGGCTTACGCTCAGCAGCACCTTTTCGCCCAGGGCTTTGTCTTTTACCCTGTCGGTAAATTCCTTCGCTATTTTATAGTTCACATCGGCATCTACGAGGGCGCGGCGGATGTCTTTTACCGTATTGGCAATGTTCAGTTCGTTAATGCGTGCCTGACCCTTCAGGTTCTTAAAGGCACTTTCGAGTTTTTCACTCAGGCTTTCAAACATAGTTCGTCCTGTTTATTAAATGCGCCGATGAGGGCGGATAACAGATTTTTTGAGGTCGCAAAAGTAAGGGGTTGGCGGTTGTTGGTTGCGAGTTGACTGATGTGAGTTATGGGTTGTGGGTTGTGGGTTGTGGGTTGTGAGTTTGGTAATGTTATTGGGCCAAAATTCCTATTAACGACAATTTCAAAATTAAAATCCACTTATCGCCTGCCTATTTTTTCGTCCAGCACCTTACGTACATCAGCGGTATCGCACTCGGGTGTACAAGCTTCTTTGGGCACGAGAAAAAAGCTCTTATCGTTGATGTACAGGTGAAAAAACGAAGGGCTTTCCTGATAATATTTAAACTTGTCGTATCCCCAGTAAGTGTAGCCCCGGGAGGTTTCCAGCAGCAGGTCGTCGGCACGAAAGGTAATATCTATCTCGTCTTTAAAGGTGGCGCTCTTACTGTAAATGATGTACGGAAGCACAAACCAAAAGGTAATCATGAGCATAAACCACAAAAAAGAACTTACCAAAAAAGCAAATGGGCTAATGAATTTAAAAAAGAAAAGTGCTGCCGAAATAATGGCAAACACATTAACCACAACCAGCATCACCTTTATTTCGCTGCGGCTGAGAAAATGATAGCGCAGCGCTTGAATAACCTTGTTTTTTTGGTATTGAATGTGCAATGTCATGGCGGCAAGGTAATAAAAATGATATCCCGGGCATTTATGCGGCTGCAAACGATAATACTTTCAATAAAGGCATCCGGTTTGCCAAAGCATATTAGTTTCACTCGCCCTTAATTTGCGCCTTGTACAAGTATTAAGCTAATAAGATTTATGGCAGCCGATCATACAAGTGACCAGGTTTTTGAAGGAGTCGATTTTGCCGCAGGTTCGGGTTCTGTGGAATACGAGCAGTGCCAATTTTCAGGTTGCAATTTTGCTGGGGCCGACCTTTCGGGTATCCTGTTTGCGGGTTGCAGCTTCCGAAATTGCAACCTCAGTAATGCTCAAATAAAGCAAACAGCCCTGCGGCAGGTTCATTTTATACACTGCAAAATGTTTGGTTTGCAATTCGATATAGTTAATCCTTTCCTTTTTGAAGTAAGCTTTCACCATTGCGATCTTTCCTACACTGTTTTTACTGGCGCAAGGTTGAAGGCCTTCCGCTTTGAACATTGCATGCTGCACGAAGCAGACTTTTCGGGAGCAGATCTTTCCAATGCCACCTTTTACCATTGCGACCTGGCCGGGGCCTTGTTTATTGGCGCCAATTTGGAAAAGGCAGATTTTTCGAGCGCATTCCACTTCACTATCGACCCGGAGAGGAATAAAATGAAAAAAGCAAAGTTTTCAGCAGCTGGTTTGGAAGGATTGCTGGCTAAATACCAACTTGAAATAATTCCCTGAAGCCTGTGAATCCAGCCTCGACTAACCATGCAGTTTGCAAAAGCATTCAATCTGATATTCTCGGGCACTCTTGTCCACAAAACAACGGTTCAATGTCGCAATTAAACAAACGCTTTATGTTTTGAATGGCAGGTAGAGCGAGATGAATTCGAATTAGGTTGGCTACCTGAACCTGAAGGCAAGATCGCAAGCTTGGGCACATTGCAAGTTTGTTGCGCAAATGCTTTCACAACCCCTGGAAACGGCCGCAACTGTCCGCCCTGAGAATCCATCCTCACGAATGTTAGTTTCATGAGGGATTGGCGGGTATTGGCAAGGCCACCCCCCAAAACCTATGATTATTTTGTGGAATTCCCATCCGTAAAGGCAGGCAGGCGGCAATTGTAAACACCATAATGAAGGCGGAAAGGTAACCTCCACCATCCGGGCAAAAACCCTTTCAGGCAATGCATTTTGCGCCAGAGAACCCACGTGTGAAAAATTTGCGGGCTCTAATTGCGTATCGTTCGTGATATTAGCCTGATAAATGGCAGCTATCCGGCCAAAACAAATTGGCAGGGCTGTACCAGAACAACTCCTTACAGGCATGAGATTTTTTCGTTTAATGCATCCGGGAATTCTGCTTTTTACCCTTTTCGCAGCCACCGGAGTTATACCTGCTCAAACATACAAATTCGCAAAGCTTGAAGGCATACCCGTTGTTACTACAGGCTGGAACATGCAGGGGAATGCCTCTGTAGGCAATACTGGCGCCAACCCGGCAAATGGAGAAATTGTGCTGACACCTGCACAACGATCGCAGCGAGGCGCCATTTTCTTCAATACGGCTATCAACTTAGACATTTGTAATAAATGGATTACTGAGTTTGAATTTCGAATTGCAGATGGCAATGGCGCCGACGGATTGGCATTTTGTTACCTCGATGTCCCCCCGGTAGGGTTTGCAGGTGGTGGAGGCCTGGGTATTCCAGCTACGGCAAATGGCCTTAAAATATGCGTAGACACTTACTGGAATGGCTTTGACCCAGCCAATAGCTGCCCGAGCGGTGTGCCCAAGTTGGAAATGCGTTGGGGACAAGGCTACAACGAATGCGCCGATACCCAACCCACCTACCGAAATACCAATGGAGACCTGAGTTTTATACGCGACGGCAATTTCCACAAGGCACGAATTACCTATAACAAAGGCAACATGACGTTTGCCGTAGATGGCAAAGTTTACCTCACCGGCTTTCAAACCTTCAACTTCACCGGTTACTTTGGATTTACTGCAGGCACAGGCAATGGCTTTGATGCACACTCTATCCGCAACGCTGTTATTTACACAGATATGCCTGATTCAGATGCAGGCAGCGGCGCCACCATATGTTCAGGCGCTACTGCCCAAATCGGCCTGCCTGCTCCCAATCCTATTTATTCTTACACTTGGTCGCCTTCAACAGGCCTGGACAACCCCAAAATAGTAAACCCTAAAGTGACCCTAAGCCATGCGGGAGCATTGCCATCCAAACGCAAATACTACCTTTTCACAGAATTTGCCGCTATCCCTGGTTGCAGCTCTGTTGACAGTATAGAAGTGATTGTGAACCCGATTCCCAATGTTACACTATCCGCCAAACGCGATTGCTTTAACGACACAATGCAGATTACACCCGTTACAGGCTGGCCCGATTCTATCCACAAAACCCTGCAATGGCAATGGAACTTTGGCGATCCCGGATCTTCTGCCAACAACTCCACCGCTGCCATTGGCTTGCACCAGTTCACGGCACCCGGCAATTATAATGTATCGGTAAACCTCAACACCCGGGAGGGGTGCTCTGCCAACTTTGCCCAACCTCTGCTGGTACGAGCACTGCCGGCGGTAGGCTTTGATGTAGTAAACAGCGGGGCCGTATGCATTAACCAGCCGGTGAAGTTTGTACAACTTGTTAACGCAGGCAACAAAGGGTTTACCAGCATTGTGCCCGATCTAGCAGCAGGCCAGCCTGTTATCAAGTTCAGCAAAATGGCATTACCGGGCGATACCCTAGTAATTAATTACCGAACGGCTGGTATTGCGGAAGGCAAACCCTATTACCTGGCAAAATGGATGAATACCGATGAATTTGGCTGCACCAGTTCGGCGGTAGACACTGTCTTCTTTAGGTCGCAGCCCAAAATAATATTTGGCCCGCAGGCAAATGCTTGCCTTAATGTACCTCCTTTTGTACTGCAGGGCGCTTCAGAAACGAGTGGTATACCGGGTAATGGCTTCTTCACCGGTAGAGGCATCACTAATCCAAACGGCACTTTCAATCCGGCATTGGCCGGGGTGGGCACGCAAGCAATACGGTATATCTACCAGGCACAAAACGGCTGTACTGACACTGCCATTCAAAACATGACCGTACACCCAGTGCCTGTGGTAGATGCAGGGCCTTCAAAAGCCATATTGCCCGGGGGATCGGCATTGCTGGACGGAAGCAGTTCGGAAACACCAAAAAACGTATTATGGACTCCATCTACCGGCTTGTCGAACCCAACTATTTTGAAACCAGTAGCCAACCCCTCCAGCGATCAGAAATACTACCTGCAGGTAACCACGCAACAGGGTTGTACCGCCGCCGACTCGGTATTGGTGAGAGCCTTGCCGGGGCTTACAATACCCAATGCTTTTAGCCCGCATGTTCCCGATGGTACAAATGATACCTGGATTATAAAAGATATCGACCTTTTTCCCGGTACCACCCTTGAGGTATATGACCGATATGGCCGCCTTGTGTACAGAAGCACCGGGTACCCCACGCCCTGGGATGGCAAAATCAATGGAGTTATTGTGCCTTCGGGAGTATACTATTACATTATTGACCCCAAAAATGGGGCAAAGCAGTATGCGGGATCGCTCACCATTTTGTAACGTTCAAGCCAGCGAACTACTGCCACCAGACTCCATTACCTGGAACTTCCCCGGATAATCTACTGTATTCTGCCTTGGCTAATACCTCAATTTGGCTACGCCACAAAATTTAGCATCCTCACAAACTAACAACTGTTAGTTTGTAGAAAGGCCTCCTTACTTTTGACATCCAAAAGTTTTTTAAATGGGCATAGTGAATCTTGAAACACGTTTCCAGGAAAAAATTGACGCCGAAATACGCATAGAGCCCAAAGACTGGATGCCGGAAAAATACCGGCAAACGCTTATGAGGCAAATAAGCCAGCATGCCCACAGCGAAATAGTGGGGATGCTGCCCGAAGGCAACTGGATAACCCGGGCCCCCAGCTTGAAGCGCAAAGCCATACTAATGGCCAAGGTGCAAGACGAAGCCGGCCATGGCCTGTACCTGTATGGCGCTGCCGAAACCCTGGGCATTAGCCGCGACGAAATGATTGAGCAGCTTCACAATGGCAAAGCCAAGTACTCTTCCATTTTTAACTACCCCACCCTTACCTGGGCCGATATGGGCGCCATTGGCTGGCTGGTAGACGGCGCCGCCATTATGAACCAGGTGCCCCTGTGCCGCACCAGCTACGGCCCTTACAGCCGCGCCATGATACGGGTGTGCAAAGAGGAAAGTTTTCACCAGCGCCAGGGCTTCGAAATATTACTGGTTCTGAGTAGAGGCACCAAAGCGCAAAAAGCCATGTGCCAGGATGCCATTAATCGTTGGTGGTGGCCCAGCCTCATGATGTTTGGTCCGCCCGACGAAGCAAGCACCAATACGGAGATGAGCATGAAGTGGAAAATAAAACGCTTCAGCAACGACGAATTGCGGCAGCGCTTTGTGGACATGATTGCCGAGCAGGTAAAAGTGTTGGGAATGACGCTGCCAGACCCCGACCTGAAATGGAACCAAGAAAGAAAACACTACGACTTCGGGTCCATCAATTGGGAAGAGTTTTGGCAGGTACTGAAGGGAAATGGCCCGTGCAACAAACAACGGCTTGATGCAAGAAGAAAAGCCTGGGAAGATGGGGCATGGGTGAGAGAGGCAGCTAAGGCTTATGCAGATAAGAGAGGTCATAAATTAAAGGTGGCATGATGATTATCAATTATTGATTGATTAATTATTATTAATTATTGTCTTAAATTAAACAGGTTTTTGAAGTATTGCCATTTCTACAAAAAAATTATCTTCATTATTAAAACAGCTCATTGTTCATCCTCAAGCTCATTAAATGGTTACCTACACTCAATTTTACGATCTTCCGGCGTATCAATTTTGCCGGAAATTCAGAATCAAGGTTTCGGACACAATCCGTGAATATGTTCCCAAGAAAGAGCTATTTCTGCTCGCTGCACAACTACTTGACTCGAGTAGATCAGTTACTCTAAATATTGAAGAAGGTTTTGGCAGGTATCACCATGGTGAAAACATACAGTTCTGTCGGATATCAAGAAAATCACTGATGGAGTCAATGGACCATCTGATTGTATCAAGAGAGGAAAAATATGTAAATGATGAGATCCTATCTAACTTGAATAAAGACTACAAAGAATACCTACTTCAATTGAATATGTACATAAAGTACATAAAAATTGCCAAAAAAGAATGCAAAGGAAAAGGACGATGAAGATTCATAAGAATTAAAGCAAACTGAAGATAATCCACCACAATTTCTTATATGCTGATTTGCCTGATCAATCACAACTGTAAATAATTCTAATAATGAATAATCTAAAAATCATCCATCGCTACGGCGACTACGGTGATCGCGAAGTGGCTGGTGGTTCTGAAGCCAGTGCCGGTGGTCAAGAGTGGCCCCTTTGGGAAGTTTTTATACGGAGCAAAAACGGGCTTGACCACAAACATGCCGGCAGCCTGCATGCAGCCGATGCTCAAATGGCCATCGAAAATGCCCGCGATGTATACACCCGCCGCATGGAAGGTGTAAGTATTTGGGTGGTGGAAAGCAAATACATCCATGCCAGCAACCCCGATGAGGCGGAAAGCCTCTACGACCCCGCAAACGACAAAGTTTACCGGCATCCAACGTTTTACGATTTGCCGGATGCGGTAAAGCATATGTAATTGCCAAATCAGCCTTCATTTTAAGTTGACGGAAGCAAATTTTGATATAGTACGAAAACGAGAAGAGGTAACAGAGTTTTTACCTCAACTGCTGCCTGAAAAACAAGTGGCAGAAGTAAGTCAACTGCTAGGTAATTATTTTCTCAATAGAGCTGAGGATGCTTTTGAAAGCATTGCGGCTGAAAAAGCGTGGATGGCTTCCGAGTATGAAAGCCGGACTAATGAGCAATGGCGCAAATCAATTTATTCGTCAACTCAATTGAATTCATGAGCAACAGAGTTTCCTACATCATCCACCTGGCCGATGATGCCCTCATTATGAGCCAGCGCCTGATCGAGTGGACCGGCCACGGACCAGTGCTGGAGCAGGATATCGCTCTTACCAATATAGCGCTCGACTTCCTGGGGCAAGCACGCAACTTTTACCAATATACCGCAAGCCTTATGGATGATGGCGCCACCGAAGACAGCCTCGCCATGATGCGGCTGGAACACGAATACAAAAATCATTTATTGGTAGAGTTGCCTAATGGTTCCGATGGCCATCGCGACTGGGGCCAAACCGTGCTTAAGGTTTTCTTTTTCAGCGCCTACCAAAAACACCTGATGCACCAACTGGTGCACGGCACTGATGAACAACTGCGCGGCATTGCAGAAAAATGCCTGAAAGAAGTAACTTATCACCTGCGCTGGGCCCGCGAATGGGTGATACGCCTGGGCGATGGCACTGAGGAAAGCCATGTCCGTATGATGAAGGCCCTTGAAGGAACCTGGATGTATACCGGGGAACTTTTTATGCGGCCAGCTTACGCCCCGGAATGGTTAGCTTATG
>Ga0114939_10003655_pt1 | contig 10630 bp, 8 predicted proteins | sample AshMeaCrysSpring_FD_87196 | JGI IMG/M metagenome (GOLD analysis project Ga0114939, IMG submission 87196) | Groundwater microbial communities from Big Spring, Nevada to study Microbial Dark Matter (Phase II) - Ash Meadows Crystal Spring | ecosystem: Environmental > Aquatic > Deep subsurface >... | reverse complement strand
TGATAAATATTATATTTAGTGGAACAGGCCGGAAAGCCTGTTTCTGTTGATAAATATTGTATTTAGTGGAACAGGCCGGAAAGCCTGTTTCTGTTGATAAATATTGTATTTAGTGGAACAGGCAGGAAAGCCCGTTTGTCTTGAGACATCAAACCTTTGTTCAAGTACAGGCGAGACGCCCGTACCACGGAATCCAGATACAAAATAGATACAAGTATTAATTTATATACTCAGGGATAGCCGCAACTGGCACTGCGGCTCATGTTCGCGCGTTGGGCTGTCTTCCCTCCAAAAATATGGGCGCGAGCGCAACAACTACAAACAAAAACAATGTGACAATAATGACGCGCTCCGAAGACCGTAAGTCCTGATACTATAAAAAAGCCCTGTTCGCGTAGTGTTCTCCCAGCGGAACTAAATAGGACTTACGCACTGTATAAACGGACTATGTTGTGTATCAATGTAAATAAGTTGTTTCAGCCTTTTATCAATTACCCTTTCTTGGTTGCGATAGCGAAGCGCTGCTGCGAAGGGCAGATCCCTTGGCTGGGACAAAAAAATCAAGCTCAAAGTGTTGGAAATCATACCCCCTATTTTTATTTTTCTGGCGTAAGTCCTACTAAAAACCCAATAAATGTAGAGACGTAAAATGTAACGCCTCTACATCGAAGGAAAAACCAAAAGCAGATACATATTAGGGGATGATAATTTTGTAGACAAGGCTACATATTTTTAAGTTCCTTATTCCCAGGGAATTTGTCAGAATGATTCCTCCAACAGGCAAATTTTTGATTCAGATACTCCAATAACACCTGAAATTTAACCTCCCCTACTCCCTACCCTCTCTCTCTTTAGTCAAACTATCAATCGCATCACCCAAGGCAGTTGTAAGACTGTTGCGAGTTAGGGCATGATTTTCTTGTTCTGTTTTTAATGCTTGTTGTAGGCGATCGCGCTCTTTGATAACCACGACTAGTTTAGCTTTTAATTCATCTACAGTATTTAATTGTTCAATTTGTTTTTGAATAGCTTTTGTAAGAGTCCCATCAGTTATAATACCATCTTCAATACCTTGTAATTCCTGAATTTGAGCCTTAAGAAGGTAAATTGCTTGTTGTGCTAATTGAGAATCTGTACGTCTCTGTTCAGCTTCTATATTATAAAGTTTACGCCATTTTTCTGAACTTTCCCAGGCAGCATCGCGCTCGCTTTGTAAGTGGGATGTTTTTTCCTGTAATGTTTCTATTTCTGTCAGCCACTTTTGGGTTAAGTCTTGAGTCATAAAATCTAAAAATTATTTGGTATTAGCAATGAGAACAATTTCATAATTTTAGGGTAAGCGATATACCTAAAGGTTAGTTGTCAACTGACACTTGCTTGTTGTTCAACAAGTTTTGATCCATTTTAATGACACTAATCCAGCGATCGCATTCTATATGCTAAGTCTCAAGTCAAAATAAGTAATGTGGGACTTTCCCCAACTACAAATCTGGACTTATCCACGGGAGTGGCACATTTTTTCTCCTAGGATGTCCTACAACCAAGATGAATATTAAAGGTAACAATAAGGTTTGTAGCGTCACGCAACATCTTTGATATATGACAATAACGTAAGTCATACAAGTCTTAAAATGTTGAATTTATTACACCATTTTTTCAAAATTTAAGTATATTTAATAATTATATGAGTATTTTTATACTGAAATAATACAGAAGCTGTTATAACAGTTTACCCCTATGTCATGGCAAAATCAGTGTTTCTTCAATTTTTTTACTATCTAAATTTCCATAGTATTACTAAAACAGTCAAAAATGTGATGGAAAGGCGACTTTTAGGGCTAGCTTCTGAAATCGCCTTTAACGCAATGCTATCCCTTTTCCCCGCTATTTTAGCCATTCTTACAGCCATCGGACTATTTGAAGAATCTTTACAGGAAACCTTTAAAGAATGGACTTTACAATTTAGTCAAGTAGCACCAGTAGAAGTACTTAATTTAATAAGTGAATTTGCGACTAAAGAAATTGCCAGTTCCAAAAATAGTAGTTTATTTTCTTTAAGCTTTGTAATAGCCATTTGGACAGCATCAGGGGCGGTAAGTACCGCGATGACAGCTTTAGACCAAATTCATCAAATTCCCAAAAATAAAATACGTCCTTTTTGGCAAGCAAAAATTATTTCTTTAGCCTTAACAATCGGCAGTATTCTTCTGTTACTTTTAGCTTGCTTTCTGGCTTTTATTAGTGATTTTTTACTACATTTTTTACTGGGAAACAATAAATCTTGGAATTCTGTGTTACAAGTTTGGCAGATGCTACGCTGGTTTTTAGCATTAGGATTAATTTCTCTAGCCAACGCCTTTTTATACTGTTTTGGCCCCAGTCATCGAGACAGGCGATGGCCAATGATGGCAGGCGCTATCTTAGCAGCATTATTCTGGGCTATTTTATCAGCATTATTTCGTTTATATGTTTCTAACTTTGCTCACTACAACAAAGCCTATGGTGCTGTAGGAACTATTATTATATTAATGTTATGGCTATATTTAACAGCAGTAGTTTTTTTAGTCGGCGACCAACTCAACGTTAGTGTTGGAGAATACATTAACAAATCAAAATATAAAATTCAATAATTGCTAATTGCTAATTGCTAATTGTTAATTGTTAATTGCTAATTGCTAATTGTTAATTGCTAATGGCAATGAAAGCTTATAATTTTGATGCTAAGTGGCGAAGGTCTGAGTAGTGCTTTAAATATTGACTGATTCACTATCAGCAATTAGCCATTAGCCATTAGCCAGAGCGCAATTAGCAATTAACCATCAGCCATTAGCCATTAACCATTAGCAATATGATCAGAAAATAAATTGTTACTATAATTACATGTAAAAGAAAATATACTTGAAATAATATAACCTCGAAGTAAAATATTAGCGACTTACCAAGGAAAAAGTGAGCTAGCCCATGAGTCAGCCTCCCAATCAGTTTTTTTCAACAATTGAACCCGAAGCAAAAGCGCCTACCCTTAAACGCTTACGTCAACTAAGTCGGATTATGGACCGGGCTATAGTTGTCCCAGGGACAAAAGTCGGAATAGGTTTAGACCCGATTCTAGGACTTATCCCAGGAGCTGGTGATTTCCTTGGCGTAATGTTTTCTGCTTATATTGTTCTGGAAGCTGCGCGTTTAGGTGCGCCAAAAGCAACTTTAGGTCGCATGGCGTTTAATATTATTATTGACGCTTTAGTGGGTGCTGTTCCTGTTATTGGAGACTTTTTTGACTTTGCCTGGACCGCTAACGACCATAATATTAAGTTATTAGAAGAATTTTTAAAATTTCCTACTCAAAGAAAAAGTGCTGATGTTTGGTATGTATTTGTACTGTTACTTGGATTATTAATTCTTGCTATCGCCCTAGTTGCATTACCTGTTATACTCATTAGATTTATCGCAGGAATGATAGGCGCTTAAGCTAGTAATTGTCGGCAATAATGAGCCGGCAGTTGGCATTCGGTAAAGGAATTATTATTAGGCTTTAACCAAGTTTTAATAGTGGTAGGTTTAGTTGCGCCGAACTTTACTAGTTTAAAGCCCCTTTCAAACTGGTTATACTTCACACGGTCATAATTAGAGTTTTTGAAATATTTTAGTACACCTGGCATACTGAGATTCTTCCCGACCGTTAGAATGACAGTTTATGACCGTGTAAAGTATAAATCAAACTGGTTAAATCAAACTGCTTAAATCAAACTGGTTAAATCAAACTGCTTAAATCAAACTGGTTAAATCAAACTGCTTAAATTATTTATAAACAAAATGCAAGATTGGTGGGAAGCAACTTTTCCTAAAGGACGCCAAACTCTTACTATTAGTGATTTTCAAGGTTATCCTGTACAAATTGCCTACGGCTCTATTGGTACAGGTAAACCCTTATTTCTATTACATGGTGTAGGTAGTTGGAGTTATTGTTGGCGTAATTGTATCAAACCTTTGTCTCAAAATTTTCAAGTAATTTGTGTTGATGCAAAAGGTTATGGTTTTTCAGAAAAGCCTTTAAATCGTAGAGAGGAAAGCGGACATCAAATAATTGAACTCAAACGAATTATCAAGGCTTTAGTTGATAAACCAGTCACTATTGTTGGGGAGTCTCTTGGAGGATTAACGGGTTTAGGTTTAGCAGAAACAGACCCTGATTTAATTGAGCGTCTTATAGTTATTAACGTACCTATTTTTACTCAGCGTTTACCTCATTGGGGTATGAATTTATTGTCCATCGCCCCATTAGAAATAGTTAACATTATAGATAACCTGCGCTTGACAAATATTTTTGCGCCCTTTGTGAGAGAAATATTAGGGAGGGAAAGGCGTCAGGTTTTATTTAATCCAAAAATGCTAAAACAAGAAGATATATACTGGATATCCTATCCGTTTATTGAGATTTCAGGCACTTTAACAAAAGCAGCGGAGGAATTGCAAATCGCAGCACAAGCCATTGCTAATTGGCACCTAAAGAAACCTAATCTACTAAGTCAAATACAAAATAATCTTCATCAAATAACTTGTCCGACTTTAATTTTATGGGGCGAACACGATACTTGGTTTGATAAGGAAGATGGGGAAAAATTACATCAATGTATCCCTGATTCTTTATTTCAAGTTTTGCCTAACTGCGGCCATGATGCTGCCTATGGTGCTGCAGATAGGGTAACTAAAGCAATACTTGATTTTTGTTTACCTATAAAATAAATTTGACCTCAAAAACCTAAAATGCTTTCCAAATAGTTGGTCTTTTAACCTTGATTGCCCTGCTGGGCATAGTGAGATTCTTCCCTTCGGGACTAATACACATCGACCGAATTTAAATCTCTACCTTGACTGCATAAGGCTTAAACTTGATTTTTCGGAGAGGTCTAATGACGGTTTATGACCCTGTGGGAGTATAAATAAGAGTGGGAGGAAGCATATCAATAAGTCTTCAAACCCCCACCTCTTCATCTGCCTTTGGAGCGAAAGGAAATTGACACGCTATACTATCCTGGTGCAAAAGGGCTAACACACAAACAACACACCAAGCTAGCCATATCAGTTTATTTCCCAAAGCGGCAAATGAAAAATAATAGTTAATAATTATTTATTATTAAGAAAAAAACACCCTAATAAGCAACCCCTTCAGAGCTTTATTTCTTTGTGGATATTTGAAGGATTTAATCTTCAATATCTCTAAAGAGTTTGGCTCTACAACATCCTAACTGCTGGGTTATTTCGGAGATTGCGTTTCTCCTGATATATATAATTTATTCTGTCTTTATCAGAGCGTGTTGCCAAAATGGCATTTTTTTGAGAGATTTTTTGAGAGATTTTTTTGAGAGATTATTCGGACATTGTTGTCTGATTATTGATTGTCTGACTATTAAATAAACCCGATTTCTACCTGAAGCCGGGTTGAAATACATAAAAGGGGTTTAGTTTATCGGAGTTATTTATTATTTTTGTCCAGAATAGAGGATAAAGAACTTTGTTTGCGTATATCTAACATATCAGCCAGAGAATTTAGATTTTTCCTTTGAGGATAATTATCTTCTGGCGGCAAAACGGTTATAGAAGGTTGTTGAGGTTTTTCGGGAGGAGGTGATACCACCGGTTGAGGCCGTTGTGGTTTTTGCTGATGTATTTGTGGTGGTGGGACAAACACTGCTTGATTTTGTATTTGAGGTGCTTGTGGTGGTACAAACACAGGTGGTTTTTTGATTTGTTGTGCTGGTTCTAGTTTTTGGCCGCGTTGAGCTACCCTGACTTGATATCGGTTGACTTTTGTATTAACTCGTTGGCGTTGTTTTGAAATATTTAAGAACCGGAAAATGACTAGGCATCCACCAGCACAACTCATTGCAATGGCTATTACCATCCATGATGATATAGGATTAGTCGTACTCACTGGCTCCCCAGGGGATGTAATGGGTTGTTTTACATCCACTTGCATGGTGTCTGCCGCTTTGGGCTTTTCCTCTTTTGCTACATAGCCTAGGCTCCATACAGAAAGTGTTGCACTGCCTGCACATAATGCCAAAAAGACTATAAACAACAGCCAAGGATAATGTCCAACCAGATATACCAGCACATTCCAACTCCCTACAACACCAGATTTGGCTTTGGCAACGGGGGTTGCGATCGCTTGTTTTTGAGAGGGTTGGTGCTGTAAACTATGACTGTTTTCCATAAGTTTTTTATAAGATTTGACCCCTTTGGTTTTTTGATTTTAGTAGAGGAGTTAATCCTTATCTATCCGTAGTAAATTTACGGACTTAGTAACCATTTATCATTCTAGGCTACTAAATCCGTTTTTTAATTGACTACTTAATTTCTTTGGAAACAGTTTTTTGTACGGCAATAATAAGTTTTTATACTTATTCTGTGGGTTATATAGAGTGTCTTTCTATGGCTAGTTGAATTAATTTATCCACTAATTCAATAAATGGTACTCCCGTATTATCCCACAATTGGGGGTACATGCTGGTAGCTGTAAAACCGGGCAGAGTATTAATTTCGTTAATTAGTATTTCTCCTGTTGCTTCCACATAGAAAAAATCTACTCTTCCTAATCCAGAGCCATCCACCGCTGCGAAGGCCTGGAGGGCTTTTTCTTTTATTTCTTCAGCAATAGCCTGTGGGACAGGAGATGGTATCAGTAAATCTGCTTTGCCTTGAGTGTATTTTGTTTCATAATCATAGAAGTCACTCTGGAAAGTAATTTCACCAATCACAGAAGCGATCGCATTATCGTTACCTAATACGGCACATTCGACTTCCCGCGCTACCACCCCAGCTTCAATAATAATTCGGCGGTCATAGCTAGCAGCATTATCCAAAGCTGTTTCTAATTCTTGGCGAGTGCGAACTTTGGCAATACCCACAGAAGAACCTAAATTTGCTGGTTTAACAAAGCATGGATACCCTAAAGTCGCTTCAATTTCATCACAGAGTTTTGGAAAGATACAGGGATTAGACCAAATTTGAGAGCGAGTTACCGCCATAAATTTTACCTGGGGTAATCCCGCTTGGGCAAAGGCCATCTTCATGGCAATTTTATCCATTCCCACAGAAGAGCCTAAAACTCCAGAACCCACATAGGGAACTTGCATTAAAGTCAACAAACCCTGAATAGTCCCATCTTCACCATTAGGACCATGAAGAATAGGGAACCATAATTCAATCTCACAAGCTTCTGCTGGAAATTGCCATAGATTAGTTTTTCCCTCATTTGCTTGTAAAGCTTTACCAGAATTTAAAACCTCTTGTGCAACTTCTGGAGATTTCCATACACCATCTTTTTGGATGTAAAAGGGTACAATTTCATATTTGGAAGCATTTGCTTCTGCGCTTAAAGCCCTGAAAATAGCTCTCGCAGAACTAATTGATACATCATGCTCGCCGGAACGTCCGCCAAATAAGAGTCCCACCCTCAACTTAGACATATGAAGTACCTCTTTCACTCCTAGATTGCAGATTAGCCTATCACAACCTGCTTTAGTCAAAACGTATATAGCATATCTCTCGTCAATTTTTTCCTCAATTAAAGGATTGAAGACTGGCTAATGGCTAATTGCTAATGGCTAATGGCTAATGGCTAATGGCTAATGACTAATTGCTAATGGCTAATGGCTAATTGCTAATTGCTAATGGCTGATGGTGGGCTGTTGATGAGTGATGGAATTTTCGTGTTTTTGGGTCATGCAGTTTTTTATCTTATAACCTCGATGATGCCCATTGACTTCGTTTTGACCCGCTCTTAGACTGGAAGTCCCTGTCTAATAGCGCGCATTCCTCTAAAAGAGGACTAAAAAATCAGGCTTTTAGTGTAATATTTATCACGTATTTCTATTCTTCTAAGTTTTTTTGCGTAAAGGTGCAAGATGTGAGTTAGCCTGTCTGACCTTAGCCATTAACCATTAGTCATTAACCATTAGCCATTAACCATTAGCCATTAACCATTAGCCATTAGCAATTAGCAATTAGCAATTAGCCATTAACCATTAGCCTTTCCCCAGTTAAACTAAAAGGCCTAACATCAGTAATTTTAACTTTTACTGTTTTGCCTTTTAGTTCATTAATATTGCCAGTAAAGAAAGTTAGACGGTTTCCACGGGTGCGCCCCATAACTTGATTGTTATCTTTGGGATTTTGGTCTTCCACTAATACTTCTTCTACTCTTCCTTGATAACGCTGCGATCGCTCGGCGGCTTTTGTGCCAACTAAATGGTTTAGTCTTTGCAGGCGATCGCTCTTTACTTCCTCTGTTAACTGGTCATCCCAAAATGCTGCTGGTGTCCCAGGGCGAGGAGAGTAAGCAGCTGTATTCAATAAGTCAAAACCAATATCTTCAACTAACCTTAAAGTATTTTGAAACTGCTCTTCTGTTTCCCCAGGAAAACCCACAATCGCATCAGCACTAATTGATGCATCTGGCATGTAATTGCGTATATTCTCTATAATCCGCCGATATTTTTCATGGGTATAACCCCGTGACATGCGTTTTAATATCTCATTATCTCCTGACTGAAAGGGAACATGGAGATGCTCGCAAACCTTGGGCAATTCAGCACAAGCTTTAATTAATCTTTCTGTAAAATAACGGGGGTGACTGGTAGCAAAGCGAAGACGGTCAACACCAGGTACATCATGTACAAAGTACAGTAAATCTGTAAAGTTATGTAAATGGCGTCCTTCAGGAGTTACACCCGGTAAATCTCGACCATAAGCATCAATATTTTGACCTAGAAGAGTCACCTCTTTATACCCTTGGCGTCCTAATTCCTCCATTTCGGCGCGAATTGTTTCTGGAGTCCGGGATTGCTCAACACCGCGAGTCCCTGGTACTACACAATAAGTACAGCGCTCGTTACATCCATATATTACATTTACCCAAGCCGTCACCTGACTATCTCGACGAGGCTTTGTAATATCCTCCAAAATATGGATAGGCTCAGTGGCTACTACCTGATTACCTAAAAATACATCTTCTAATAAATCTTTGAGGCGGTTGGCATACTGCGGCCCCATCACCAAATCTAATTCAGGAACCCTTCGCAGTAACGACTCCCCCTCCTGCTGGGCTACACAACCCGCAACTACCAGTGTTAAATCAGGTTCTTTATGTTTACGTTTAGCTTGTCTACCTAGGTAAGAATATACCTTTTGTTCAGCATTATCTCTAATAGAACAAGTATTATAAAGGATTACGCTGGCGCTATTTGGGTCTTCAGACCACTCAAAGCCCATGTCTTCTAAAATACCCGCCATGCGCTCTGAGTCGGCTTTGTTCATTTGACAACCGAAGGTAGTTATGTGATAACGGCGTTTGGAAGTGGTCATGGGTTTTTTCGCTCAGTCAATGCTTTATTCTCAAATGCTTATTTATTTTAAAGTATGTCATACAAGATGGCTTTTCAATTTTAGCCATCGCCGAATATAAACAAATATAAACATGAATTCTGATCAATTATGATTTTTTTTATCATGCTGTATACCCATTCCCCCATCAGGCAAGCAATTTACTTGGTGCCAAACAGCAAAGTCACGAAACAATTTTTTGCGTTTTAGTGTCTTGAGATTAGCTTTAATATTTTCAACGATTATTTTCAACGATTTGAAATATTTCAAATAGTCCCAATCGTTCAATTATTTGAAATAACTCAAATACTTGAACTTGTTGAAATAGTTGAAATCTTTTAATTTAGTAAAGGTTAATTTGATATATATTTACTTCATCGTATTTTTAGACTTAAGACTTGGGCTTACAAAAATTTGTCGTTGAGATAAGTAGGTAGGTGGAATAAAAAGCAGCTATGTAACGAAATATAAAATATCTATAAGTGGCTCGTAGTTGCGCTTTAGCGCTAAAGCGCAACTACTAACAGTTATTTATTTTCACCCACCTACTTAGCTTATGATTATTCTGTGTTAAAGTCTACTTTTTAAACATATCGATAAGGTAAATTTAAACTAGTATAGAAGCGAGGGATAGAAAAATACTTTCATATGAATATTCAAGAAATATTTATCTTTTATTTTCTGTTTGTAAATATTGCTCTATCTTTCTAGAATATTGGAATTGGTTATTTTTATCACATAAGTAATTATTATTAAGTCATCAAATATGATTACACTAATAAAACCTTCTATAGATAAAAAGCGTTCAAAAGCTTATCATAATTTGATTCAAAGATTGTTGGAATATCCGGTAGGTGAGGAAATAGAGCTTTTAAATCAAAATTGTCATTTATTGGATGAAGAGTTAATCAAACTATTATTGGAAGAGTCAGTGATTTTTATTGATAAAAGGCAGTTAATATTTGCTAATAAGCTCATGTATATAACTACACATATTTTACATTTTTTTGTTTTTTAACTTCTCTATTTTTGTTGATTATTTTTCGCTAAATTTAAATTAAAATTTAATTCAGATAATTTTATATTCAACTTTTTTATCTAGGTTAGGCCCATGATATCAAGAGTCTGTGAGAAAAAATTTGATGTGTTTGTATAGCAACTGTGGAACAAGCATATTATTTTCAAGAAAACAGGCTTTCCAGCTTTCAAGAAAACAGGCTTTCCAGCTTTCAAGAAAACAGGCTTT
>Ga0114939_10003654_pt1 | contig 10631 bp, 9 predicted proteins | sample AshMeaCrysSpring_FD_87196 | JGI IMG/M metagenome (GOLD analysis project Ga0114939, IMG submission 87196) | Groundwater microbial communities from Big Spring, Nevada to study Microbial Dark Matter (Phase II) - Ash Meadows Crystal Spring | ecosystem: Environmental > Aquatic > Deep subsurface >... | reverse complement strand
ATGCGTGATCCCCAAATACTGCTTTGATAGCTTTTGACTCAGATATGTCACCTACAGGAGTTGATGTCCCGTGAACATTTATGTAGTCAATATCATCAGAGCTCATTCCAGCATCCTTTAGCGCTCGTTGCATTACCAACTTAGCACCTAGTCCCTCTGGATGCGTCGCAGTCAAATGGTATGCGTCAGCTGACATTCCACCACCTACTACTTCACAATAAATTTTAGCACCACGAGCCAATGCATGTTCCATCTCCTCAAGAACCAAGCACGCACCACCTTCACCCATAACGAAACCGTCACGTGAAGCGCTGAAAGGGCGAGATGCTTTTGTCGGCTCATCATTTCGAGTTGACAAGGCCTGCATTGAGTTAAAACCACCAATACCGCTTGGAGTAATAGAAGCCTCTGAACCACCAGTAACGATAGCATTAGCTTTACCCAAACGAATTAGATTAAACGCATCAATAATAGAGTTTGTAGATGATGCACAAGCTGATATTGTACCGTAGTTTGGACCTCTAAAACCATACATCATAGATATATGACCAGCACAGATATCTGCAATCATTTTAGGAATAAAGAAAGGGTTAAACTTAGGCCCTGCCTCTTGATTCTTATAATATGCTCCAACCTCTTGCTCAAAAGTACCAATACCACCAATACCTGCTGAGAAAACTACACCAACTTCATCTGTATCGAGTTGCTCCATATCGAACGCAGCATCTTCGATCGCCTCTTTGGCTGCTACAATACCCAATTGGGCATAGCGGTCATACTTGCGCACCTCCTTGCGTTCGAAGTGTTGTGTAGGCTCAAAGCCCTTCACCTCGCACGCAAACTGTGTCTTGAATTTACTTGCGTCAAAATGCGTAATAGGTCCCGCTCCACTCTCGCCATTTAGCAATGCCTCCCAAGTGGAAGGCATTGTTAGACCAAGAGGCGATACAGCTCCGAGACCTGTAACTACCACTCTTTTTAATTCCATAGAATCTTGTAAAAGTATATTACTTCTTAGCAGCTTCGATGTGAGCTACAGCTTCACCTACTGTTGTAATTTGTCCTGCTTGATCATCGTCGATAGTAATTTCGAATTCTTTCTCGAAATCCATGATCAACTCTACTGTATCCAATGAGTCAGCACCAAGGTCGTTTGTGAAGCTTGCTTCCATAGTCACTTCTGACTCCTCTACACCTAGTTTCTCAACGATGATTGCTTTTACTTTTTCTGCTACTTGAGACATAACTTTTGAATTTAATTAGTTAATAATCTATTGTTTTCTATTTTTGTGCTGCAAAGAAATAGATTAATTCCTATTCGAGCCAAAGAATTTGACGATTAATTTACTTTTTTTGCACACAACCAGAGCATTTGTGCACCAATTTGACCAATATGAACCATTATAACACCCCACACCACAAGCAGAAGATCATCGCCGAAGCATTAAAACTAGGCTTCAACAAGGTCGGATTTGCAAAAGCGCAAGCCATAGATAGCATGAATGAGAACCACCTCAGAGAGTGGATTGATTCTGGTATGGAAGGTGAAATGTCATATATGAGAAACAATTTTGACAAGAGAATAGACCCTACAAAACTTGTTGAAGGGTGCCAAACTGTAATTGTTCTCGCAATGAACTACTACCCACAAGTGAAACAAGAGGCTGAGATCCCTCAGATATCTATGTATGCATATGGAAAAGATTACCACGACACCATTAGAGAGAGACTTAAATCACTACTGAACTATATAGACACAGAGATAACCCCCTGCACTGGAAGAGGGTTTACCGACTCTGCACCCATACTTGAAAGATACTGGGCTCAAAAAGCTGGTGTGGGATTCATAGGCAAGAACAACATGCTAATTACACCCAATAGTGGCAGCTTCTTCTTCCTTGCAGCACTACTTGTTGATATAGAGTTAACCCCAGACGCCCCAATGAGCCCCAAATGTGGCAACTGCAATAGATGTCTAGAAGCGTGTCCGACAAAAGCCATTACCTCACCTAGGCAACTAGACTCAAGAAAATGCATATCCTACCTTACAATAGAATATAAAGGTGATATCCCTCAAGATATAAAGCCTTATATAAATAATAGGCTATATGGTTGCGATTTATGCCAAACTTGTTGCCCATGGAACAGATTCGCAACACCCAACACAATAGATGAGTTCCAACCCAATGATGAGATACTTCAACTTGACAAAGAGAAACTATCAAGATTAACAAAGGATGATTTCAGCCGTATCTTTAAAGGCTCAGCCGTAAAGAGAACAAAATACGAAGGGCTAATACGCAACTTTAATGCTATTTCTTGTTACGCGGATGATGAGTCAGAACAGCTTCTCTGAGAGTAGATTTATCAAGATGCAAGTAAACCTCAGTAGTTGTAATACTCTCATGCCCCATCATCTGCTGAATTACCCTAATATTTGCACCACGCTCTAGCAGATGAGTAGCAAAAGAGTGCCTCAACGTATGCGGGCTAATCTTCTTTCTCACACCAGCCAACTCTGCATGTTTGGTTATTATATTAAATATCATCATACGAGTGAGCGGCTTCCCCCTACGACTAACAAAAACATAATCCTGCTCCTTACTCCCATTCATAAATAAGGATCTACTCTCACCATAATACTCTATATAAGTTAATGCCGACTCTGATATAGGAACAAGCCTTTGCTTATCACCCTTTCCTATGACCCTAATATAACCCTCGTCGGGAAAAATATCAGCAAACTTTAGGTCACACAATTCAGTAACACGCAATCCACAACTATACAACACCTCAATTATCGCTCTATTGCGTTCACCCTCGAGTTTTGAGAGATCAACACAATCAATAATCCTATCGATCTCCTCCAATGAGAGAACCTCTGGCAACTTCAAACCAATTCTTGGAGACTCTATCAACTCTGATGGATTACTCTCAATATACTTCTCTATTAACAAATACTGGAAGAAAGCCTTTACCCCCGAGAGTATACGCTTGCGACTTCTTGCATTTATTCCTAAATCTACCAGCTTTGTGATGAACAGATGAAGGTCATTAGGTGTTAGTTTAGTGAGATCTTTAGACTCCTCTCTTGCGAACTGCAAGAGCTTAGATAAGTCAGTTGTATAGGCTGATATTGTGTTATCCGATAACCCCTTCTCAAACTTCAGATAACCTACATACCTATCGATAAGTGGCTCATTATCTTTTTTAGATCTCATACAATTCTTTTTTTAATATGCTTATTAATAGCTAAATTACAAACTTAATGCTATATCTATCAAAACATTTTCGTAATTTTGTGCCCACATTCGGAATAGTAGTGCCTTTTTGGCACAATTAACAATGGAGCACCAATATATGAAGATCCAAATCATAAACGGTCCAAATCTAAATCTTTTAGGAAAAAGAGAGCCATCAATATATGGCTCTGCTACCTTCGAGGAGCACCTATCTCTGCTTAAGAGCAGATATCCTAATTGTGAATTCTCATACTTTCAATCTAATTGCGAAGGAGCTTTAATTGATAAACTTCATGAAGTCGGATTCGACGCTGATGGTATCATATTAAATGCTGGTGCTTACACACATACCTCCATCGCAATTGCTGATGCTATAAGAGCTATTAACGCTCCTGTTATCGAAGTGCACCTCTCTAATGTTCATGCTCGAGAAGAGTTTAGGCACCACTCATTCCTCTCAGCTGTTGCAAAAGGTGTTATTCTTGGCTTTGGCCTCAACTCCTACAATCTAGCTGTAGAGGCACTACTATTTGAAAGATTATAAGTTTATATACTAAGTTGGTGTATGTCCCAGTTCGATATACAAAATTTCTAAAATTGTATGACTACTAAACAGACAAAAATTGTTGCAACAGTCTCTGACAGACGATGCAGCATTGAATTCATCCGCGACCTTTTTGAAAACGGAATGAACGTTGTACGTATGAACACGGCCCATATGGACGAAGAAGGTTTCCGCAATATCATCGGTAACTCGAGAGCGGTTTCTCCTTCTATCGCTGTCCTTATGGATACAAAAGGCCCTGAGATTCGTACTACTCCTACAGTAGATGACATCAAAATCAACTTTGAGACAGGGAATGTCGTTAAGTTCGTAGGTGATGAGACTCAGCTAACTTCTAAAGAGCTAATCGGTATCAACTACCCTGGATTTGTGACTGACCTTAACGTTGGCCAGAATATCCTTATCGACGATGGTGAGATTGAGTTTGTTGTAACTGAGAAGCACAACGATTACCTACTTGCTACTGCTCAGAACTTCGGTGAACTAGGAAGCAGAAAGAGCGTTAACGTTCCTGGCGTACGCATCAACCTACCTTCACTTACTGAGAAAGATAGACGCAATGTTATTCACGGTATCAACTACGGTGTTGACTTCATTGCTCACTCATTCGTTCGCAATCGCCAAGACATCTTGGATATCCAAGAGATATTGGATGCACACAATAGCCCAATCAAAATCATCGCTAAGATCGAAAACCAAGAGGGTGTTGATAACATCGACGAAATCCTTGAAGTTGCTTACGGTGTGATGGTTGCTCGTGGTGACCTAGGTATCGAAGTTCCACAAGAGAAGATCCCTGGTATCCAGCGCGCACTTATACGTAAATGTGTACTTGCTAAGAAACCAGTTATCGTTGCTACACAGATGCTACACTCAATGATCAACAACCCACGCCCAACACGTGCCGAGGTTACTGACATTGCAAACGCTATCTACTACCGCACAGATGCTTTGATGCTTAGTGGTGAGACTGCATACGGAAAATATCCAGTAGAAGCAGTACGCACAATGGCAAGCATCGCTCTTGAAGCAGAGAAAACAAAAATGCCAGAGAATGATATCCCTGTAGATATCAAAGCTGGTGACGTTTCTCTTTTCATGGCTAAGCAAGCAGTAGACACAACGACTCAGCTTAACACACGTGCAATCATTACAGACAGTTTCACTGGCCGTACTGCTCGCAACGTTGCTGCATTCAGATCTCCACGTCCTCTTATAGCTATCTGCTACAAAGAGCGTCTAGTTCGTGAATTGGCTCTTTCGTATGGTGTAAGACCTGTATTCCTTGAGAACAAAGGCGATGCTCGTCAGTACTTCTTCAAAGGAATAGAGTTCCTTCTTGAGAACCAATTCGTTAACCAAGAAGATAGAATCGCTTACATCGGTGGTAGCTTTGCTGACGGTGATGGCTGTTCATTCCTTGAGGTTAACAGCATCGACAAGATCCTTAACGGCACAGGTAGCTACTCATTGCCACATTTCAATACGGAGTCTAAGTAAGCATGTCCGATTTACTCGAACAATATATAATAAATCATAGCGACGAAGAGGGTGAACTGCTCAAGAAACTAACGAGAGACGTACATGTTAACCTTCTTCGTCCTCGTATGATCTCAGGTCACCTACAAGGGAGAATACTCAAGATGCTTTGTCGAATGATAAAGCCAAAGCAAGTACTAGAGTTAGGCACATTCGCTGGCTACTCTGCACTCTGCTTTGCTGAGGCTCTAGAGGAGGGATCTGTGGTTCATACTGTAGACAACGACGATGAGCTGGAGGAGTTCGTAGCTAAATATCTAAACCTTTCCGAACACGGAGATAAGGTAATACAGCATATTGGCAACGCTCTTGACCTCATACCTCAATTCGAAGATGAGCAGTTTGATCTTGTATTTATTGATGCGGATAAGCGGCTATACTCAGAATTCTACGATTTAGTATTTCCAAAAGTTAAGTCTGGTGGATATATCCTAGTGGACAACACCCTTTGGGATGGTAAAGTTGTTGCTGAACCACAACCCAAAGATGCTCAAACTATTGGTATTCTAAACTTCAACGATATGATTGTGGAAGATACACGTGTAGAGAAAGTTATACTTCCTCTGCGCGATGGTATGACAATGATATATAAGAAATAAAACACAAAACAATACGATAGTTAAACCACAAGCATGGAATCAACCAGACAAAGTAAGATAGCTCGCCTAATACAGAAGGAGCTAAGTGAGGTTTTCCAAAGTCAAACTCGTCAAATGCGAGGAGTATTGATTTCGGTAAGTGCTGTTCGCGTATCTCCTGACTTAGGAATCGCCAAAGCATACCTTAGCATCTTCCCTACGGATAAGAGCGAAGAGCTTCTCGAAGCAATTCGTGCTAACGCCAAGGATATTAGATTTGAGATTGGACAACGCGTCCGTCACCAGCTTCGTGTAATCCCTGAATTTATGTTCTTCGTGGACGATTCATTGGATTATATCGAGAACATTGATCGTTTACTTAAGTAAACCAATATAGATTTATAAGCCAAGAAGAAATTCGAATAACGAATCTCATCTTGGCTTATATTTTATTATGCAATCACAACCGTATGAAATTAGCCCTTAAATTTGCTCTAAGATACCTATTCTCAAAGAAATCACACAGCGCCATCAATATAATATCAATGGTATGCGTTGGAGGAGTTGCCATCACATCAATGGCTATAATCTGCGCTATGTCAATCTTCAACGGATTTCACGATCTTGTATCCTCACTATATTCAAGCTTTGACCCACAGGTTAAAATAACTGCTGCACAAGGGAAGAGCTTTACTGCCAACACCGCACTATTCTATGAGCTACGAGAGAGCAGCGACGTGGAGATATTCACAGAGGTACTCGAAGAGAATGCACTGATCAGCTACAACGACCATCAGATTTCAGCCAAACTAAAAGGTGTTTCAAACAATTTCAGAGAACTCACACAAATAAATTCCCTGCTCGTAAGCGGAGAATTCACACCCGAAGATAGCATCGCAAACATGGGGTGCCTTGGGATAGGCGTAGCCTCACAACTAAATGTAAACAGCGGATTCATTCGCCCACTGCTTGTTTTTGCACCAAAAAGAGGAGCAACAGTATCACTGACTAACCCACAAGCATCATTCAACGAAGAACTTCTTATGATTGGCTCAATCTTCAGAGTGAATCAACCACAATATGACGACAACATGATAATAGTCTCACTAGAGTTCGCTAGAGAGCTATTTGGATATCAAGACGAAGTAACAGCCCTCGAACTAAAGCTAAAACCAGGTGTAGACACTGATAGATTTATCACAAAGCTCAAACGTACACTAGGCGACTCATATATCATCCAGAACCAATACCAACAGCAAGCAGACTCATACAAGATGATGATGATAGAGAAATGGATGACATTTCTTATCCTTAGCTTCATACTTATGATAGCCGCGTTCAACATAATTGGCTCACTATCGATGCTGATAATAGACAAGAAAGATGATATAAAGACCCTCAGAAGCATAGGAGCAGACAATAGACTAATCCGTAGAATATTCCTCATCGAAGGGTGGTTAATATCTGGAATGGGTGCAATAACAGGAATCTCCATAGGGATTATATTCTGCCTAATACAACAAAAGTTCGGAATAGTATCACTAGGCTCTTCAGGGATGTTCATCGTTGACAGCTATCCCGTAAAGCTTATTTGGAGCGACGTATTTATGGTCATAGCAATTGTAATATCAATAGGCCTAATGACAGCTTGGATTCCAGTCAGAAGAGTAGAGCCATAATCGACTCTAACAATAGAGAATTAACACCTACTAATAAACAGATAAAGGGTAGTGGTTTTGATATAACTCAAAGCCACTACCCTTCTCTTTATACTCCACCCACTAAGTAACTATCAACACCACTGTGAGGAACTCCAAAAGTATGTACGTATTTGCACCTAAATACGTACGTATTTCTATCAATGTACGTACGTATTTATCAACAAGTACGTACGTATTTTGAAAGTTATCCACATCCAACTCGAAAGACACTCATAAACAACAAGTTAGAGAGACACCACAAGGTGGGTAGTTAGTGAGTTTTCAACCACTTTATTGACAGTTACAATAGAGAATAATTAGAGATGTAAATAGCTGAAAATTCAGCGATCTGAGACCCTACTAACTAAGACAAAAAAGTATCGCTCCCCTACAACGTGCCGAAAGCTACATTGTGGGGGAGCGATACTCCAAATATATTGAGTGATATTTATCTTACTTCACTACCAGGAGCCACCTCCGAACTAGGTTGAACGAAGTGCAACTTACCATCAGCACCCTCAGCCATAAGGATCATACCCTGCGACTCGATGCCTCTAAGCTTCTTTGGAGAAAGATTTACCAACACAGAAACCTGGCGACCAATAATCTCCTCTGGCTTGAAGTGTTCAGCAATACCCGAAACTATTGTTCTTTGATCTATTCCAACATCAACCTTCAGCTTCAAAAGCTTAGTGGTTTTAGCTACAGGCTCAGCCTCAAGGATAGTTCCAACACGGATATCCATCTTGCTGAACTGTTCGAAGTCGATATCCTCGTTAGCCTTTTTAGGAGTCCAAGCTTTAAGTTCGTTAGCCTTTTTGGTCTCTTGAAGCTTGTTAACCTGAAACTCTATAACGCTATCCTCGATCTTCTCAAACAGAAGAGACGACTCGTTCAGAGCAGTTCCCTCTGCAAGGATATCAATTCTTCCAAGCTGACTCCAGCAGAAACCATCCATATTAAGGAATCCTCTTAGCTTAGCAGCAGAGAAAGGCAAGAACGGTTCGAAGGCAATAGCTAGGTTTGCAGAGATCTGAAGTGAGATATTCATGATCGTAGCTACACGATCCATGTCTGTCTTAGCCAACTTCCAAGGCTCACAATCTGCAAGATATTTGTTGCCAATACGAGCTAGATTCATCGCCTCCTTAAGAGCCTCTCTAAATTTGTAGTGCTCTAGGTTATACTCAAGTGTAGCCTTAACGTTAGCAAACTCAGCAAGAGTTTGGTTATCATACTCTGTCAACTCACCACAAGCAGGCACCTTGTTGTCAAAGTACTTCTGAGTAAGAACAAGAGCTCTGTTGATGAAGTTACCAAGAACTGCAACCAACTCATTGTTGTTGCGTGCTTGGAAGTCTTTCCAAGTAAAGTCATTATCCTTTGTCTCTGGTGCATTTGCGGTCAATACATATCGAAGCACATCCTGCTTACCAGGAAACTCCTCAAGATACTCATGAAGCCAAACAGCCCAGTTGCGCGAAGTTGAGATCTTGTCACCCTCAAGGTTTAGGAACTCATTCGATGGTACGTTCTCCGGTAGGATGTAGCTACCCTCAGCTTTAAGCATTGCAGGGAAAACGATACAGTGGAAAACGATATTGTCCTTACCGATGAAGTGCACAAGTTTTGTCTCTGGATCCTTCCAATAGGTCTCCCATGTATCTGGAAGGAGCTCTTTTGTGTTAGAAATATAGCCGATAGGAGCATCAAACCATACGTAAAGCACCTTACCCTCTGCACCCTCAACAGGCACAGGCACACCCCAATCAAGGTCGCGGCTCACAGCGCGAGGCTGCAATCCCATATCCAACCATGACTTACACTGACCATATACGTTTGACTTCCACTCTTTGTGGTCCTCAAGGATCCACTGACGAAGGAATGGTTCGTGTTTGTCAAGAGGAAGATACCAGTGCTTAGTCTCTTTCATCTCAGGCTTGCTACCAGAAATTGCAGAGCGAGGCTCGATAAGGTCCGTAGCGTTAAGAGAGGTTCCACACGCTTCACACTGATCACCATATGCAGCATCGTTGTTGCAGTGAGGGCAGGTACCGATGATATATCTGTCAGCAAGGAACTGTTTTGCTTCAGGATCGTAATATTGCTCCGTTGTCTTCTCAATAAACTCGCCTTTGTCATATAGCTTTTTGAAGAACTCCGAAGAGTGCTCCTTGTGAGTTTGTGAGGTTGTTCGAGAGTAGATGTCGTGTGTGATACCAAACTCTTCGAACGACTTTTTGATGATGTTATGATAGCGATCAACGATATCTTGTGGAGTAACACCCTCCTTCTTTGCTTTGATTGTGATTGGCACACCGTGCTCATCTGAACCACCTATCATGATTACATCTTGACCAAGCAGTCTAAGGTAACGAGTGTAGATATCTGCTGGGATGTAAACCCCAGCCAAGTGACCTATGTGAACTGGTCCGTTGGCATATGGAAGAGCCGTAGTAACGAGCGTGCGTTTAAATCTCTTTTCTGACATAATTATAGTCTACTGTTTGTTTGCTTAACTTAATCGATTAGGGTAGTCTCCAAGTGACACCCTCTTTGCCATCCTTAATCTCAAAACCAAGAGCTTGAAGCTCATTTCGGATCTTGTCAGAAGTAGCCCAATCTTTGTTTGATTTTGCCTGCTGTCTCATCTCAAGTAGCATGTCAACAGCTTTAGCGTATGCGTCTGTTGATGACGAAGCAGAATCAGAGCTCTTGGACATTCCAAGAATATCGAATAGGAATGTATCAAAAAGTGATCTCAATGACTCAACATCCTGCTTTGTTGCACTCTCGTTAGAAGCCAAAACAGAGTTAATAATACGCACTGCCTCAAAGAGGTGTGAGATAGTTATTGGGCTGTTAAGGTCGTCATTTAGTGCCTCGTAGCATTTTTGGTGAAGAGAGCTAACATCAATGGTTGAATTTTCAGACACTTTGATGTTGTCTATGTTTGAGTATGCCTCCATCAAGCGTTGCAGACCCTTCTCCGAAGCCTTTAGTGCTT
>Ga0114939_10003652_pt1 | contig 10632 bp, 8 predicted proteins | sample AshMeaCrysSpring_FD_87196 | JGI IMG/M metagenome (GOLD analysis project Ga0114939, IMG submission 87196) | Groundwater microbial communities from Big Spring, Nevada to study Microbial Dark Matter (Phase II) - Ash Meadows Crystal Spring | ecosystem: Environmental > Aquatic > Deep subsurface >... | reverse complement strand
TTGTGGAGTTTGAGTTTCGAGAATAATTACCTCCACAGCATCCCCTGCATGAAAAGGTAAGCCACGCAGTGTTAAAGTTCCATCTTCAGCTAAAACAGCTTCTATTTTGTGAGCGTTCATCTTGTTACTCCTATTTTTTAATAGAGAGGAAAAAAGATAAAATCATTTACTTTCTCTATTTATTATGAAGTTTTGCAAATTCAAGATATTTGACCTCTCTCTATGCTTTTAAGCCAGATAGAGGTCAAATAATAAGTTACTTAAGTACATGAGTTAATTATATTAGTCTTTAACTCAAGCCGGCTTTTAAATCAAATTGTGCTTTATCTAAGGCTTCAGGTAATTTACTGGAGTCTTTTCCACCGGCTTGGGCAATATTTGGTCTACCGCCTCCGCCGCCGCCACAAATTTTAGCGATCGCCCCGATAAATTTTCCTGCCTGTAAACCCTTCTTATTTACATCAACACCAAAGGCTGCAACTAAGGTAACTTTTCCTTCTTCAGGAATGGAACCCAATACCACCGCCCCATTATTACCAAGTTTCTGTTGCAAACGCTCACCTGCTGTTTGTAGTGATTGGGGGTCAACTCCTTCTAGTTGGGCAACAAGAATTTTAAACTCACCAATGGTTTCTACCTTGGAAAGTAAACTATCTGATTTGGCGATCGCTAACTGGGATTTTAATTCTCCTAACTGCTTTTGAGTATTTCTAATTTCATTTTGTAAACCAGTAATGCGCTCAGGTATTTCCTCCGGTTTAACTTTAAATCTATCGCTTAAATCCTTAACGACCTTATCTCTAATGTTTAGATAATCTAAAATCGCCGGCCCAGAAACAGCTTCAATACGACGAATACCCGAAGAAATACCGCTTTCTGAAATTATCTTAAATACACCTATCTCAGCAGTATTACTAACATGGGTACCGCCACATAATTCCATCGAAACACTGGAAAAATCTATAACCCGTACTTCCGCACCATATTTTTCCCCAAACATTGCCACAGCGCCTTTTGCCTTAGCTTCAGCAATGGGCATGACTTCAATTTTGGCTGTGTGAGCCTCGGCAATCCATGTATTAATTTGTTCTTCAACTTGCTGAACTTCCTCTGAAGTTAAAGGGCGAGGACAGTTAAAGTCAAAGCGCAGCCTTTCAAAAGATACTAATGAACCAGCTTGAGATATTTCGCTATCAACTATTTTCTTTAAAGCAGCCTGTAGTAAATGGGTAGCGCTATGATTTGCTTGGACACGACGACGACAAGCGCGGTCAATTTGGGAATTTACACCATCTCCAACTCTAACAGTGCCTCTTTCAACCTTGCCAAAATGGACAAAAAAGTCAGATTCTTTTTTAACGTCGTCAATACGAATAACCAAACCATCGCCAGTTATATAACCCTTATCCCCAAGCTGTCCACCGGATTCAGCATAGAAGGGAGTTTTATCAAGGACTATTTGTACATCACTACCAGCCTCGGCTTCCTCTTCGGGAATGCCATCGATAAGGAGGACTTGAACTTTTGCGATCGCTGTTGCCTGACTATAACCTAAAAATTCTGTGGAATGGATTTGAGAGGCTAATTTATCTAAAGCGCCTTGGACAGTTAAATCAATAGTTTCATGGGCAGCGCGACCGCGTTTTTTTTGCTCCTCCATTTCTGCGACAAACTCATCACCATCAATGGTGAGATTATTTTCCGCAGCTATTTCTTCCGTTAACTCCACCGGAAAACCATAGGTATCAAACAAAGTAAAAGCATCTTTACCGCTAATTTGGGTTTTCCCTTCTTTCTTAACTCGGAAAATAATTTCTTGCAGTAACTTTTCTCCCCTTTCCAGGGTCTTTAAAAAGTTAGATTCTTCTCTTTGTAACTCAGCTTTAATGGCAGCCTCTCGATAACGAACGCCGGGATAAGCAGATTCAGCCAAAGTCATAGCAGTTTCCACAACTTGAGTTGTAAACTCCCCAGAAATTCCAATTAACCGACCATGCCGAACAACACGACGAATTAAACGACGTAAAATATAACCTCTGCCCACATTAGTAGAGCGAATACCATCGCCAATCATATGCATGACAGCCCTAACATGGTCGCCAATGACCTTCAATGAGATTTTTGTCTTCTCATCAACAGAGGCATAATCAATTCCAGCAATTTCTGCTGCTGTTTTAATAATGGGGAGGATTAAATCCGTCTCATAGTTATTAGGAACTTGTTGGAGAATTTGCGCCATCCTCTCCAAACCCATGCCAGTATCTATATTTTTATTTTGCAGAGGAGTTAAATTACCATCAGCATCGCGGTTATATTCCATAAACACCAGGTTATAAAACTCAATAAACCGGGTGTCATCCTCTAAATCAATATTGTCATCGCCCTTTTCTGGGTGAAAATCATAATAAATTTCCGAACAAGGGCCGCAGGGGCCAGTAGGACCAGAAGCCCAAAAATTATCCTCTTCTCCCATACGGATAATTCGTTTTGGGGACACACCGATTTTATCTTGCCAAATAGCAAAAGCTTCGTCATCTTCGCGAAAGACACTAACGACTAACTTTTCTGGAGGTAAATTAAAGACCTTGGTAGAAATTTCCCAACCCCAAGCAATAGCTTGTTCCTTAAAATAGTCACCAAAACTGAAATTACCCAGCATTTCAAAGAAAGTGTGGTGGCGCTTGGTAACTCCGACATTTTCGATATCGTTAGTGCGAATACATTTTTGGGAAGTAGTAGCGCGTTTATGGTCAGGCGATCGCTGTCCCAAAAAAATCGGCTTAAAAGGTAACATCCCCGCTATCGTCAGCAACACCGTCGGGTCTTCCGGAATTAGGGACGCGCTATCAAGAATTTGATGCCCCTTTTCAGCATAGAAGCCTAGGAATTTTTCTCTTATTTCATTGCCGCCGAGGAACTGGGGATGTGATGACATGGGAATTTACAACTTTGTTACAACTGGTATTTAGTGACCGGGGGATGTTTGGAAACCACTTGATTATCTGATTGATTATCTAATTAGTGGAAAAAAACAGTTTATATTCTAACTTAAATATTCCGACTCGTTGACAATCTTGATTGTTTCCCTTTTAGTCCTCATTCCCAAAGTAAGCCCTCATCCCCAACTACGAATCCCAAACTTCGGATTCGTGGCTTTAATTAATTCCTCTTAGTAGGTTGGGTGTAACGCAGTGAAACCCAACAAACGCCCCAACACAAACAGAAAGTAAGCCCTCACCCCCAACCACGAATCCCAAAGTGATACTACCATCAGCTAAATATAATCTTGACTCTAAAGGATTGTCCCAACGAGAAGAAGCATGGTGGCTGGAGTGAAGACCATTGATTTTTTTAACTTATATGGTGTTGTATAAACAAATGAGATTGGCACAGCTTGTGTTTGATAGATTTATCGTTTACCCACTTCGAGACGGCGAAAAAATCACCGTCTTTCCGGGATTAGTTAGTATGGGCATCAAGCCAAGGCTGCAAATCCGCCAATTGGCTAAAATCTAAAATAGCCTCGCTTAAATTTTCCAGTACAGGTAAAGGTAGACTAGAAATTAAATCTCGTGTTTCTGGTGGTATAGATTGAAATCGTTTTGTCAACTGTCGTAGAATTATATTCGCAGCTTCTTCCTCCCTGGCTTCTCTATAAACTCGTGTTTGTTGTATTGTTGTAATACCCAGCATTGTTTCTACCTCTTTTTGGCTCATTTGTTCAAACTTATAAACCATAATCGTAGTGATTAACTCAATTATGGCATCACTTTCTTTTTGGGGCGCTTGTTGACGACTTCTGGTAACTAAAGTTTTTGCTTCTTCTGGTGCTTGAGTTTCGTCTAAAGTTGTTAATACCATTAGTGCCAACCATAAGGGTAATTGACGAATATCTCCCAATTCATTTAGATAAATTCTCTGAACTTTTTGTGTATTTAGTAGTTCTTGAAAAGCAAGGGTATTAGTTTGTTCTACACTGCGAGATGGATAAATTACAACAAATTGTAAGTTACTAAATTTCTCGCTGTTACGATAAAAATATAAAAACGATTCAGCGAACATTCTTTCATAAAGTGTTTCATCTTTTTGGAATTGGACTTCAACAAAATATACGATTCCAGATTTTTGACCATCTGGTGGTAGAAAGACTCCATCTATTTCAAACTTTGGTTCTTTGACTGCCACTGAATCAAATCGATAATTTTTGGAATTCTTTGGGGGATTTGGCAACAGTTCAAATAGAAGGTTTGGAGACTGTTGAAAGAGTTTGTAGAAGATTGAGTCTCTTTTCATAAAGTGTTTCCTGTGGATTCATATTGAGATATTTGGTGATGCGACTAGTTAATATTTATGAATTTATTATCTCGTCTTTTTCGACTGATATTTATCCTGCTTTAATCATGACAAATGTCTTCATTGTCAAGTATTTTTGTGAGGACATTTGAGATTGTTGTGTGACTAATAGAATATCATTTTTTTAGAGAAATAATCCATTTTGATGAAGATATTATATAAATTTTGCTTCTCATTTAAGATGACTTAAATGGATTTAATAAATAAAAATGGCGGCGTTGCCCCTTGCTAATTGCTTAGATATTCGTAGGTTGGGTGTAACGCAGTGAAAACCAACAAATGTCTCAGCAGAAACAGAAATTAAGCCCTCATCCCCAACCACGAATGCCAAACTTCGGATTCGTGGCTTTAAGATAAAATCAAGAATTTATAATTACTGAATATTTTAAATACTTTTAAGTAAAATAAAATCCCAGATTTTTTGCGTATAAATACTATTTTTTATAAAAGCCAGTGGTGAGGGTATAATATTTACCTTCCTAGGCTGGATGCCTGCAAGTAAAGGAAAAATTCTCAAATTTGAAGCGCCATAGTTTTAATGTACTAAATATCGAGTAAAATAGGGTATCTGTAGGATGTAAAATATTAGCCGAATAAAAGGAAATCACAAGAACATAATATGTCAATAATAGCTCTGAGAGCGTGGTATTTAGAAGATTACGAGCCAATAACTGAATTGGAGAAGCGCAGTCCGGATATTCGTTTAAATAAGAAAAATTTATTAAAAACAGGATTAAGGGCTGATTTTTTAGAAGATAGCGAGGTTGTGAAAAAAAGCGATTGGTTTACTCGTTATTTAGATGGGGAAAATGTTGAATTTTATATAGAAGGAAGCGGTGGTTATTGCGTTTCTAATATAGATTTAATCAGCCATGAGATTTATTTTACAAAGCAAAGTTTACTATCCCAGCTAGAACCAGTTATTTTTTTTAGTCCACAAATCGAATACTCTCCCACAAGGGAAGCATTAAAAGAAGCATTTGAAAAAACGATAGAAATTTTAAATAAAAAGTCTCGTTTACCATTAACTTTAATAGAATCCTATCGGTCTGAGGAAGGGGCGATTAGGTTAAATAAAACAATGATGCGGAAAATGCGTAAAAGTTTATTATTTATAGCTGATACAACTCCAGTTACTAGTATTGATGGTAAGGAAAATAAGCTATTAATTCCTAGCCCTAATGTATGTGTAGAAATTGGTTACGCAATTCAAAGTAAGAAGTCTGAACAAATATTATTACTTCAGGAAATGCGCTCGGATATACCTGGAGAATTTCCCTTTGATTTACCAAAAACACAGATTTTGAAGTTTGAAGACCATAATAAATTAGAAAAGTTATTGTCTCAAGGTATACAAGCACAATTGGGCAGGTTTAAGTTATTTTCTTAGAGGGTGTTTGGAAAATTTTGGGCGCCAGAGTTTGGGCGCCAGAGTTTGGGCGCCAGAGTTTGGGCGCCAGAGTTTGGGCGGTTAAAACCGCAGCTACACAAACAAAGTCCGTCTGCACGGACTAAGACCTTCCAACCCGCGTTAGCGAAGCGTGACACTCCGTGTCATAGGCGGATTTTGACTGTATAGCTGCGGTTTTAACCGCCAGGTCCCCAGGGTTTAAAACTCCTAAATCAAACCTCCCGAAATTAATTTCTCAGTAAAATTCCGGGAACTGTTGTGAGGGAATTCACCGTCTGGTTGAGTGAATCAGCTAGGTATTGGGATAAGTTAACTAAGATAGCCTCAGAAAAAAGTATGAGAGCGATCGCGATAACTTTCCAAGTATCTGCTATTGATTTGTCCTCTTCCCATTCCAGAATTTGGGTGGTTAACATGGGTTGGAACTTTTTTTAATAATAAGAAAAAACTATGCCTAGAACACCAACCGAATATTCCGTTAATTTAATAATGGAAGGTGGAAGTAAAGAAGAAGTGCGTTTTCCTACTATCCAGGAATTTCAAAAGTGGTATAGTGGCGAACTGATGCCAAAAGCTGCTTCTGATGATTTTATGAATGTGCCAATCAAAAATATTCAGGGTGAATATATGGTAGTGCGTCCATCAAGGATTATTGCCATCCGGGTAGAACCATTGTTTAGCTCTAGTGTAGAAAGATTTACATAAAAGATGAAAAAAACGCTTGCTTTGCTTTCTTTAACTCTGGTAACTGCTTTTATGCATCCGATGGTATCGGTAGTGGCTCAAATACCACAAATTCCACCACCATTTACTGTACCCACTCTACCACCAAGTTTTCCCGATCTTCCCACAGATGAACCGTCTCCATCGACTCCTACACCAACACCCCCACCATCAACTAACCAAGGACCACTTAGATTAATCGAGTTGGAGATGAATTGCACTCCCAGACATGTTTGTTTGGGTTGGGACGAGCAAATTTTTTGGCGTCGGGGACAAAAAGGTGATAGAAAAGCGCTGTTAGATTCCATTGATAACAGTCTGCGTTACCTAGAAACAAATGGAGCGAAACAAGCGTATGAAAATTATCAGATTAAAGACTTTACTCTTGACCGGGTTCGCCGAAGCTTGGTGCGTTTCCGCCAGTTAGTTGCAACATCTCGCTCCGCTGCACAGTTACAAAATAGCGTCCGCCGTGAATTTGCTGTATATAAATCTGTTGGTAATGATGGCAATGGCACTGTCAAGTTTACAGCATATTACGAGCCAATTTACACCGCAAGTGCAGTGAGGACTGCGGAGTATAAATATCCCATTTTTCGTACACCACCGGATTTTGATAACTGGGCTAAACCCCATCCTAAGAGAGTTGACTTAGAAGGGGCTGATGGTTTAGGGGCAGATAGAAGCCAACTACGGGGATTAGAATTGTTTTGGTTCCGCGATCGCTTTGATGCCTACATGATACAAATCCAAGGTTCCGCTACCCTCAAACTAACCGATGGCAGAACCACAAGCGTTGGTTACGGTGGCGCTACAGATTATCCCTGGACGAGTATTGGTAAGGAATTATTAAAAGATGGCAAAGTCGACAAAGAAAAATTAAGCCTGCCAGGAATTATCACATTTTTTAAAGAAAACCCCCTGGAGATGAATACCTATTTACCTCGTTGGGAGCGTTTTGTATTTTTTAAAGAAAGAAATGGCCCCTCCGCGACAGGTAGCCTTAATGTGCCAGTAACCGCCGAGCGCTCTATAGCAACAGATAAATCTTTAATGCCTCGTGGCGCCTTAGCAGTAGTCAATGCTTCATTCCCATACCCAGCGCCTGGTGGTGGATTGCAATACCGTAGAGTTAGCCGCTTTGTATTAGACCAAGATACCGGCAGCGCTATAAAAGGACCTGGAAGAGTAGATTACTTTATGGGCACTGGTCAACTAGCTGGAGATAGGGCTGGTGTCACTGGTGGTAACGGAGGTTTATATTATTTATTATTGAAGCAATAGTAAAGAAGTGGAGAAGTTGGGGATGTGGAGAGGTTGGGGTGGAGAAATATTGTGTTTAAACATAACGTAGAAGTATCAAGCAACGCTTTTAACCACCCCCACCAGCCCTACCTCTCCTAACTCCCCTACCACCCCTACTTCTTAATACGGCGGATAATCCTCCTCTTCATCGGCATAAACATAGGAACTAGAAACGCCAGCCATAGCCATTTTAGGAGTTTCTATTTTTCCGACATCTTTACCAAATTCTTTATGCTCTTCGTAGGTTTGTAAAATCAAAGTAGATTCAGGTGAATCAGAAGCTATTAAATAATCAGTCAGAGTTGAAACTGTTGGATGTTGAAAATCTATTGTAGAAGCTATTAAAGCTGTATTTGGTTCAATTCCCCTTTCTTCGCTGTCAATAATGGGAGAAAAAATACCATGGGCGTGAAATAGCGGTCCTTTTGAAACTACAGGTTGTTGGCGATAACCTGCATATGCTTTTTCTAATTCTAGAACAAAGCCACCAGAAGGCCTTCCTTGTTGATAATCACAATAAGCTTTACTAAAACTTGCTCCCGCTACACCGCTTAAAGTTAATTGCAAAGGATATTGATGTAAAAACTTTTTATTTTCTCCTGCTAAGAAAACTAAATAGCGAGTGAAGGTTTTAAATCTAAGTTTGTCAGCAAGAAAAGCGTCATAATTATCTTTTAAAGTTCCTAATTTTACGCCAGTTTCTCTATCCTTAACAGATAAAGGTCCCCGACGAACTATTACTATACGAGGAGTTTTAGTAATAAATACAGTTTCAACTCCCGACGCAAATTCATGTTCTTCTTCTTCCCAATTATCATCAGCTTCAAAACCTACAGCATTGGCATTATCCAGTTTCATTGCTAAACCAAAAGACTGGATTCCATCACTGCCATAGCGAGGATTTATCATCTGACACCAAGGAAGGACTTTAGAAGGGGGTGCGTTATATTTTTCGTCTTCAAAGTCAAATTTTACAGCAGATGTTTTCATCATTTTAGGCGTTTGTCAATATTTGGCATTAAGTTTATCTTTTAAACAGGAATAGTTCCACTTTCAGTAGAGCTTCGGTTGATTGATTTCACCTATATCCATTCCCATTTGATTATCTATCTGACACGTGGCGGTGTATTTTGGGCTGATGCTTGTAACTAAATGTTTTAGTCTACAGACCATGTACATTTTAAGGCCATAACCATGAAGGCATCTAGCGTTTTAAATGCCGAAAGCATATGCTAAATCCCCCAAAAATTTTTCCTCCTAGTCTATCAGATACTTATATATCCCTATACATGTACTTCTGTTCCGGAATTACCTACATCTTTAGGTAGAGTTGCCCAACATCGGAATGTATATACATTAGACAAATTCATCAGAAATCCTAATCCTAAATATTAATATTTACTGACAAAGTTAGTTTAACTTCCCGATAATATAACCCAAATTACATCAAATCTCCTCATTTTTTAGTACATATGTTTTGAAATTTTATCATACCATGTTACTGGTGAGAGGTAGTTAATTATTTAAATAACTATTAGAAAACATGAAAAAGTCTTAAAAAAGTAAATTTTTGCGATAGATATGCTGATTTATAGATAACAAATGATACATCTATTTCTCCGCATATGAATAAATCATTAAATCACGGAAAAATATTATCTCAAAACTGAAATTATTCTTGTTAATAAATTGACCACCTCACAAGGTAAAAACTTTGTGAATATAAGATTTCTCGATCCACAGAAAAAAGAATGCAAGAAATCTTGTAAAAATCAGAGTTACTATTGGTTTTGTAAGTGTGATGTTTCTAGAGACGGAGTATTGACAGTATGGCATTCAAATTATGAATTATTAAAGCAAGCCATTGTTAACAAAAAGCTCAAAGGAAAATCTTGGGAAACAACTTGGGGTGAAAATCTCAATATTGAGGATTCAAGTCAAAATATCTTGACTTATTTGCGCTCAAATGAAGGGGATAAAGTATTTAGTAGTTACGAACAATTTAAGAAAATACCATGATTTCTGTCACCTTAGCACCATAGACTTGAGACCTGGTCGGACAAGCTTGCCGGCTGGCTGGCTTCTTGTAGGGCTTATCGCACAACTACAAAGGAGAATGAACGGTTTTTGTCTGAAAAATAAAAATAAGTTTTGTAAATTGCTATGAATTATATGTATAGTAAATAAAGGCAAAACTTATATAAATAGGACTTACGCAAAGGATAAATAGTCATTTTCAGTAAAAACTAGGTAACTCAAGCATATCGGAAGATTCTTTTCTTCAGTTCCTTTGCTCTTGACGCGCTTAAGAGCGAACACTCTCTAAGAGCGCGACTAATGACAGAAATTCGTTGTTTTGCGTAAGTCCTGATAAATAAGAATAGTCTTATATGTCGCATATAAAAATAGTGAGTGAGGTTATCATGACTAAAAATAATCAACTAAAACTAATCAACTAAGTTTCCGTCTCATCGCGCACCAAATTAATGACCAATTAATGACCAATTAATGAAATAAGTTGGGTAAATCCAAATCGCGTAAAATTAAATTTTCTCCCTCGTTTAATTTAAGTAAGTGAAAGAGAAAATCATTAATTTTTAGTAGAGAAATTAAATGTTAACTGAATCTAATGATGAAATGGCAAAAATTGAGCTACAAATAACTAAAGAAAATAAAGAAGCGTTACAGAAGGCTGCTTCTTTGACTGGATTAAGCTTGAATGATTATATTATTCAACAAGCTTTAAATGCTGCGATGGTGGATACACAAGAATCTTATACTGAAATGGTGATGAGCGAACGAGACTGGGAAGTATTTATGACAGTCTTAGATAATCATGA
>Ga0114939_10003651_pt1 | contig 10637 bp, 9 predicted proteins | sample AshMeaCrysSpring_FD_87196 | JGI IMG/M metagenome (GOLD analysis project Ga0114939, IMG submission 87196) | Groundwater microbial communities from Big Spring, Nevada to study Microbial Dark Matter (Phase II) - Ash Meadows Crystal Spring | ecosystem: Environmental > Aquatic > Deep subsurface >... | reverse complement strand
GTATCAAGGGCGGTTACTTTCCCGTGCCGCCCGTCGATTCGCTGCAGGACATCCGTGCCGCCATGGTCATGGCGTTGGAAGAAATCGGCATTCCGGTTGAAGTGTTTCACCATGAAGTGGCGACCGCCGGCCAGTGCGAAATCGGCACCGTGTTCAATACCCTGGTTCGCCGCGCCGACTGGACGCAGACCCTGAAATACATCGTGCAGAACGTGGCCCATGCCTACGGCAAAACCGCCACCTTCATGCCCAAGCCCATTGTCGGTGACAACGGTTCCGGCATGCACGTACACCAGTCGCTGTGGAAAGACGGCAAGAACCTGTTCGCGGGCAATGGCTATGCAGGCCTGTCCGAGCTGTGCCTGTACTACATCGGCGGCGTGATCAAGCACGCCAAGGCACTGAATGCCATTACCAACCCCTCCACCAACTCCTACAAGCGTCTGGTGCCCGGCTTCGAGGCCCCCGTGATGCTGGCGTACTCCGCGCGCAACCGTTCCGCTTCCATCCGCATTCCGATCGCGGCCAGCGAAAAGGCCCGTCGTATCGAGACACGCTTCCCCGATCCGACTGCCAACCCCTATCTGGCCTTCTCCGCCCTGATGATGGCGGGCCTGGACGGCATCCAGAACAAGATCCATCCTGGCGATCCCGCCGACAAGGATCTGTACGACCTGCCGCCGGAAGAGGATGCCAAGATCCCCAAGGTCTGCCACAGTCTGGAAATGGCGCTGGAGCATCTGGACAAGGACCGCGAGTTCCTGACCCGCGGTGGTGTGTTCTCCAACGACATGATCGATGCCTATATCGGACTGAAGATGGAAGAAGTCACCAAGTTCCGCATGACTACCCATCCAGTGGAATTTGCGATGTACTACTCGCTGTAAGATTTTGCAGCCTGGCGAAAGAGCGGCCTTGGCCGCTCTTTTCATTTGTCCTGACAAGGCGGCTTTGCCGCCTTATTTGTTTTTCGGGAACCTTCCCGGTTCAAGACAGGACTTATTTACGCCGTTATTGATGGGAGATTCATGAACTTGAATTTCCCATCAATAACCCGCCGAGGTTTGATTATTATTGATCCGAAACCTGGTGCGGTTTTCCAGCCATTTTGGGGTGGCCAAGGCCCAAGGCATTTTTCAGGTTCATTGGTTTCGGATCAATAAAGACGAGTCTCGGGTAAACTTTTGCGCATGAAACATTTCGTCCTCCCAATTCTGCTTCCAATGGCATTCTCGATGCCGGTTCAGGCGGAAATCTACAAATACATCGATGAAAACGGCCAGGTGACGTTTACGGATGTCGTTCGCAAAGGGCAGCGGGCCGAAAAGGTTTATGGATTGCCAAGCGGCCCGAAAACGCTTTCACGGTCTACCAGCAGCGGCGCCAAGCGGGTATCCATGCCCAGCCCCATTGATTTCCCGCGCATCGATACGGGTACGCAAAAGCGCCGCGATGATGTGCGGCGCACCGTGCTGGATGAAGAATTGTCCACCGAACGGCGCAATCTTGATGAGGCAAAGCGGCAACTCGCGCTGGCCGAGCGCCCTTTGCCGGGTGAGCGCAATTCTGATTCAAGTTACCAGACCCGCCTTAAGCGGCTGCGTGATGCCGTCGATAATCACGAGCGCAATATCGCCGCCATCCAGAAAGAAATCAGCACCTCCCGCTAGTTTTGCCTGCTGGCACATTAGGTGCTAGGTTAGGGCATGGTCTCACCTCCCTTGTTTGCTGCGTACGATTTTCTCGCGACCGGTGTGTTACTGGTCGATGCGGATGGGCGCATTGATTACGTCAATTCCGCTGCCGAGACCCTGGTTGGAATATCTGGCGTATTGCTGGTGGGCCAAGGTTTTGAAACGGTTTTCGAGAACAGCCCGGAGCTGAAGGCTGCCTATGCAAGCGCCTGTCTTAGCCGGGAGATCGTTACGGAATATGATGTCTCGGCTCAGATTAACGGGCATCCTCCTGTCAGGGTGTCGTGCACTGTCACGGTGCACGAGGAGCCCAAGGTTGCCGTGATCGAGCTGCGGCCAGCCGACCAAAGACTGAGAATTGCCCGGCAGGAAAATATCCGCTCCCAACAGGAAGCCAGCCGGGAGTTGCTGAGAAATCTGGCGCATGAAATCAAGAATCCGCTGGGCGGCATTCGTGGCGCCGCGCAATTGCTGGAGCGCGAGTTGCCGCGCGAAAGCCTGCGCGAATACACCCAGGTCATCATCAAGGAAGCCGACCGGCTGCAATCCCTGATGGAGCGGCTGCTGACCCCGCATCGACTGCCAACACTGTCGATGGTCAATATCCACGAAGTGCTGGAGCGGGTGAGAAGCCTGCTTCTGGCGGAAACGCCACGTGGCATCAGGATTGTGCGTGATTACGATGTCAGTCTTCCCGAATTGAAGGCGGACTCCGAGCAGCTTATTCAGGCCGTGCTCAATATTGCGCGCAACGCCGTACAGGCCATGAAAGGCGAGGGTGAACTGATATTCAGGACGCGGGTGGCGCGCCAGATCACCATGGGCAGTCAACGGCACCGGTTGGCTTTGCGTCTGGACATCATCGACAATGGGCCGGGGATACCCGAGCCGCTTAAAGATCATATTTTTTTCCCGCTGGTCAGCGGCCGCGAGGGCGGCAGCGGACTCGGCCTGCCGCTGGCGCAGACGCTCATCGCCCAAAACCATGGCGTGATCGAATTCGATTCCGCGCCAGGCCATACCATTTTTTCGCTTTATTTCCCGGTTTAGAACCCTATGAATTCAGTCTGGATTATCGACGACGACCGTTCCATCCGCTGGGTGCTTGAAAAAGCCCTGGAGCGTGAAGGCATCACCTGTGAAGTGTTCGGCTCGGCCAGCGAAGCGCTGACGCATCTGGAAAGAAGCAAGCCGGCAGCAGTCATTTCCGACATCAACATGCCCGGTCCATCGGGGCTGGAATTTCTCCAGCATATCAAGGAAAAGCTGCCGCGCGTGCCAGTCATCATCATGACGGCCTATTCCGATCTGGATTCCGCCGTGGCTGCGTTCCAGGGCGGTGCATTCGAATATCTGCCCAAGCCTTTTGACGTGGATGCCGCAGTTGACTTGGTCAGGCGAGCCTTGGCGGAAAACCGCGAGACGGAAAGCGTCGACGAGGATATGGCCAAGGTGCCAGAGATACTTGGCCAGGCGCCCGCCATGCAGGAAGTGTTTCGCGCCATCGGCCGGCTTTCCCAGTCAAATGCAACGGTACTGATCACCGGCGAATCAGGCAGCGGCAAGGAACTGGTGGCGCGCGCGCTGCACCGTCACAGCAGTCGCTCCAGCGGGCCGTTCATCGCGCTCAACACCGCCGCCATTCCAAAAGACCTGCTGGAATCCGAACTCTTCGGCCACGAGCGCGGGGCGTTTACCGGTGCGGCCGCGCAACGGCGAGGGCGTTTCGAACAGGCCGATGGCGGCACGCTTTTTCTGGACGAAATTGGCGACATGCCGTCCGAACTGCAAACCCGGTTGCTTCGTGTGCTGGCGGATGGACAGTTCTACCGGGTGGGCGGGCATTCACCGATAAAAGTTAACGTCCGCGTCATTGCCGCCACGCACCAGGATCTGGAGTCGCGCGTGAAAGAAGGCTTGTTCCGCGAAGACCTGTATCACCGATTGAATGTCATTCGTCTGCGGCTGCCGGCGTTGAGAGAGCGCCGCGAGGACATCCCATTGCTGGCCAGGCATTTCCTGCAGAAAAGCGCGCGTGAACTGGGCGTGGAACCGAAAAAGCTGTCGGATGCCGCGCTCAAACTCATGAGCGGATTGCCATGGACTGGCAACGTCCGGCAGATCGAGAATATTTGCCACTACCTGACCGTCATGGCGCCTGGGCAGGTAATCGAAACAGGCGATTTGCCCCCGGATATGACCGGCGCGGACAAATCCGCCGAAACGGATGACTGGCTGGGATGCCTGGCGCGGCAGGCCGACCTCAAGCTGGCGCGGGGTGAAAGCGCCATTCTTGATGGACTGGTGCCGGATTTCGAGAAGACCCTGATCCGGATCGCCCTCAAACACACAGGCGGACGGCGCATCGAAGCCGCGCATTTGCTGGGCTGGGGACGCAACACGCTTACCCGGAAAATTCAGGAACTGGGGATGGACGTGACAGGCGAGTAGTCCATTTGCACTGCTTGCCTCGAAAACAATGCTGGCCTACTCTCCTCCTCAACGATTTCGGATGGAGGCGATGATGAAAAAAGTACTGTTGTTGGTTGCCGCGATTGCCATTCTGGCGGGCGCTGCAATGGTCAAGCCGATCCCCGCCGTCAAGGTGGCCAAGGTCAATGATCGCATCTATGCCCTGCTTGGGCCGACCGAATTGCCCAATGCGCATAACCAGGGATACATGGTCAACAGCACGCTCATCCTGGGCGACAAGGCCGCCATCCTGATCGATACCGGCATGTCCGACGAAGTCGGCGCGCATATCAAGAAGGCGGCCGGGAAGCTGACCAAGCTGCCTATCACCCACATCATCAACACCCATCATCACGGCGACCATATGCTAGGTAATGGCGTGTTTGAAGGCGTGGAAATCATCAGTTCCGAAAACTGCAAAAAACTGGTCGAAGATACAGGCGCTGACTGGATCGCCATCGCCGAATCCGCTGTTGGCCGCAAGCTGCCCAACACCAAAGCCATCCCTGCCAGCCGGACTTATGCATCCCAGACTCGCACTCCTGTGGAAATCAATGGCGTGAAGATGGAATTCTGGGTGCCCGAGGCCGCGCATACCAAGGGCGACATGCTGGTCTGGCTGCCGGATGACAAAGTGCTGGTTGCCGGAGATGTGCTGGTCAACACCACCACCCCGAATTTCCGCGATGCCGAAGTGAAGAAATGGGTGCAGACGCTGGCTGATCTGCAGCAGTTCCCTGCCAAGATCATCATTCCAGGCCACGGCCCGTTAATGAGCATGAAGGATGCGGTCGCCATGCACAAGCGCATGGCTGATTTCTACGCAGGTGTGGAAAAAGTTTACAAAGAGGGTGGTTCCGAAGCGGATGTTCGGCAGAAGGTCAGTCTCAAGGACTGGCAGAAGCTCAAGCATTTCGACGAACAGATGGGCGGAAACATCAACAAGACCTGGCTGGAAATCGAAACCGCGAATTTCTGAGTTGCGGTCAATCGGTGAGTGTCGTGATCACCGGGGCGTGATCCGAAGGCCGTTCCAGCTTGCGCATGTCGCGGTCGATGAGGCTTCCCTTGCATTGGGCGGCAAGCGGTTCCGACAGCAGAATGTGGTCGATGCGCAAGCCGTGATTGCGGCGAAAGCCCATCATGCGGTAATCCCACCAGCTGAAACTCTTCTCCGGCTGCTCAAACAGCCGGAAACTGTCCTTCAGGCCCAGGGCCAGCAGTTTCCTGAACGCATCCCGTTCAGGTTCGGAGCAAAGCACCTGATCCTTCCAGGCTGCGGGATCATGCACATCGCGGTCCTCGGGCGCGATGTTGTAGTCGCCCAAAAGCGCAAGCTTCGGGTGTCGCGTTAGCTCTTCCTTCAACCAGCCGGTCAGTGCATTCAGCCATTTCAGCTTGTACTGGTATTTGTCGGAATCCACGCTCTGGCCATTGGGGATGTACACGCATACGATGCGCAACCCGTTAATAGTGGCGGCCAGCACACGTTTCTGCTCGTCATCAAAACCGGGAATGCCGGCTTGAATATCCGTCAAGGGGATTCTGGAAAGTATCGCGACTCCGTTGTAGGTTTTCTGACCGGAGAAAGCGACCTGATAGCCGGCGGCCTCGATTTCGGCCTTGGGAAAGTTCGCGTCTTCCAGCTTGGTTTCCTGAAGGCACACCACGTCAGGCTGACGCGTGGTCAGGAAATCCAGCAGTTGGGGCAGGCGGACCTTCAAGGAGTTGACATTCCATGCGGCGAGCTTCATGAAAATATTTTAACCCGCCAAACAAAACGGGCGGCCAAAGCCGCCCGTGGAATCAATAAAGTTGTTTTCAGGGGGCGGGGCTGGACGGGGCAGGTTTGTTCTCTTCTGCCTTGGCTGTAGTCTTGGCGCCGGGGGCCGGGCTCTTGGGGTAGCCAGCACGGTCAAGCGATGCATTCCAGGCCCCCTCTTCATATCCTTCGAGTTTGTCGGTTCCAACAAGCAGAGTGGGAACGCGGAATTTTCCGCCGGCCGCGGCCAGAGCCTTTTGTGCCTCGGCATCGCTGGAGGGGTCCTTGCTGCTAAAGGGAATGCCGCGCCGTGCCAGATGCCCCTTGGCCTGCTCGCACGGAATGCCGCAGTCTGCCGTGGCAAACAGCGTCACCGGGAAGCGCTCCCGGGCCTGACGCAGGGCGTAGGATTCGCCGCCCTCGATCACGCTGCCTTTATAGCTTTTTTGAGTGGCCTGTTTGGCCATTGATGAAGGCGGGGGCTGGTCGCTGTAATTGACCCGGCCCTGGCCGTCCACCCAGCGGTAGAACTGGTCGGCCGCCACCGGCAGGGTTATCAACACCAACGCTATGGGCATGAGCTTCATGGCAAGTACGAAAGTTGTCCGGAACGCCCTGTTAACGGACAACTGAAGAAAAAATTTAGACCATGCCGTTGTGCCGCAGCAGCGCGTCGATGGTCGGCTCCCGGCCGCGGAAGGCCTTGAAAGACTCGATGGCGGGCCGCGCGCCGCCCTGGGCCAGAATTTCACTCCAGAAACGGTGGCCGATTTCCGGATTCAGCACACCGTTTTCCTCGAACAGGGCGTAGGCATCGGATGACAGGACTTCCGCCCATTTGTAACTGTAATAGCCCGCAGCGTAGCCGCCCGCGAAGATATGCGAGAAGTTGTTGGGGAAGCGGTTGTAATCTGGGGGGATGATCACCGCAACCTGCCTGCGGATTTTGTTGATGAGCTGCAGGGCGGTTTTGCCGTCCGGCAAATCGTAATGCAGGTGCATGTCGAACAGCGCGAACTCGATCTGACGAACGGTCTGCATGCCGGACTGGAAATTCTTGGCGGCCAGCATCTTGTCGAACAGGTCTTTGGGGAGTTCCTTGCCCGTGTCGACATGACGCGTCATGTGCCGGACCACGTCCCATTCCCAGCAGAAGTTTTCCATGAACTGCGAGGGCAGTTCGACCGCGTCCCATTCCACGCCGTTGATGCCGGAAACGCCCAGGTCCTCGATGCGTGTCAGCAGGTGATGCAGTCCATGTCCAAATTCATGGAACAGCGTGATGACTTCATCGTGCGTGAAAAGCGCCGGTTTATTGCCAATCGGTGTTGTGTAATTGCAGTTGAGATAGGCCACAGGTGTCTGGATGCCCTGGCCTTTCCTGCGGCGGGTAATGGCGTCGTCCATCCATGCGCCGCCGCGCTTGCTGGGGCGCGCATAGAGATCGAGATAAAACTCGCCGATTTTCTGGCCGCCATGATCGGTGATCTCAAAGAACTTGACGCTTTCGTGCCAGACGGGCGCCTGAGAAGGCCGAATATGCAACCCGTAAATGGTTTCCACCACCTTGAACATGCCAGCCAGCACCTGCGGTTCCGGAAAATACTGCTTCACCTCGTGATCGGAAAAACTGTAGCGGGCCACGCGCAGCTTTTCGCTGGCATAAGCGATGTCCCAGGCCTGCAAGTCGGGCAGGCCCAGTTCCCGGGCGGAAAACTCGCGCAGTTCGGTCATGTCCTTTTCGGCATAGGGCCTGGCACGCTGGCCGAGCTCGTTGAGGAAATCCAGAACCTGGGCAGGGGTTTCCGCCATCTTGGGTTCCAGCGAAACCTCTGCGTAATTATTGAACCCGAGCAGCTTCGCCGCTTCGTCACGCAGCTTGAGAATCTGTGAAATCAGTTGGGTGTTATCGAGTTTGGCATCGCCGAACTCCGAGGCGCGGGTGACATAGGCGCGATAGAGTGTTTCGCGCAAGTTTCGGTTATCCGCGTACTGCATCACTGGCAGGTAGGACGGCATGTGCAGGGTAAATTTCCAGCCTGGTTTGCTATCCGATTTTGCGGCATCGGCGGCCATTTCCAGCACGTCGCCGGGAATGCCGGCCAGTTCGTCGCGGTTTTCAACGAAATGCGAAAACGCATTGGTCGCATCCAGCAGGTTTTCTTCAAATTTGGCGGATAGCGCGGCCAGCTCCTGCTGGATTTCCATGAAGCGTTTTTTCTCCGCATCCGGCAGTTCGGCACCACCCAGCCTGAAGTCGCGCAGTTCGTTTTCGACGATTTTCTTTTGCGCGGTATTCAGTGTGTTGTACGCAGCAGAGTTTCTCAGAACCTTGAACTTTTTGAACAGCCCCTCGTGCTGGCCCAGCGCGGCATAGTACTCGGTGATCCTGGGCAGGTTGGCGTTGTAGGCTTCACGCAGTTCAGGAGAATCCATCACGCTGTGCAGGTGGGAGACCTGCCCCCAGGCACGCGACAGTTTTTCATTCGCGTCTTCCATTGGCGCGACGAAATCCGTCCAGGTGGCGGCAGTATTCTCTTCGACGCAGCGGGCAACGGTTTCCCGGCAGGCTGTCAGCAACTCATCGACGGCGGAACTGGCATGTTCAGGACGAATGTCCGAAAAATGCGGCAGACCGGAAAAATCGAGCAATGGGTTCATGTTCAATACCTCGGATGAATGGGCGTCTTAATGCAGGGAAGACGGGCCGAGTCATTATAATTGGTTGATCTTCCGGCAATTCAACCCTGTATTGACCATGGTTACAGAAATCAGTGTTTTCAATGGACTGACCCCTCAGCTTGCCTCCGGCGCCTGGGTACATCCGCGCGCCACCGTCATTGGCGAAGTCATGTTGGGAGAAAATGCTTCCGTTTGGCCGGGCGCGGTCATCCGAGGCGATGTCAATTCCATACACATTGGCGCGGATACCAATATCCAGGACAATTCCGTGCTGCATGTGTCGCACAAAACAGCGGCTGATCCGGTTGGCGGGCCGCTGGTCATCGGCGAGAGGGTAACGGTGGGGCACGGCGTCATTCTGCACGCGTGCACCATCGAGGATGAATGCCTGATCGGCATGGGCTCGATCGTCCTTGACCGCGCAATCATCAAAAAGCATGTGCTGCTGGGCGCGGGATCGCTGGTGCCGGAAGGCAAGGTGCTGGAGTCGGGTTATTTGTACCTGGGGCGGCCCGCCAAACTGGTGCGCGAACTCACGCCGGAAGAACTGGCCTATTTCAATTATTCCGCCGGGCATTACATCAAGCTGATGCGCGCTTACTTATGAGCAAAACCAGATTCATGCTGGCTACGCTGTTTGCCGTCGTGATGGGCAGCGCGGTGATTTCAGCCCTGACCGGCAAGACGCTGGCTCCTGCTTCGACCTTTTCAACCATTACGGGCGAAAAAATCGCACTTGAAGATTTGCGCGGCAAGGCCGTGCTGGTCAATTTCTGGGCGACGACGTGTGCCGGTTGCGTTCGTGAAATGCCGGGCATGATCGATACTTATCATCGGTACCGGAACAAAGGTTTCGAAATCATTGCCGTGGCCATGCCCTACGACCCGCCGAACTACGTTCTGAAATTCGCGCAGGACAGGCAACTGCCTTTCCCAGTTGTGCTGGATATCAAGGGCGAAGCCGTGCGTGCGTTTGGCAACGTGAACGTGACGCCGACAAGCTTTCTCATCGACGGGCAAGGCCGGATTCTCGAAAAGAAAACCGGTGAGCTGGACTTTGCCGAACTCAAGGCCCGGCTGGATAAACACCTTGGCGTGTAGCCGCCGCTTTCCGTTATAATCCGCCTTCGTCGGGGCGCCAGCCCCCGGCCACCTGAAGAATTTCGGCAAGACGGTGTCCCGTCCAAGCCTGGCTTTTTGATAACCAATCCGTTTGGAGAATTATTCGTGGACACCGTGTCTAAAACAGCCCCTGCTCCCGTCACGCTGGGCCAGGCTTTCAAATACTGGCTCAAACTCGGCTTCATCAGTTTTGGCGGCCCCGCCGGGCAAATCTCGATGATGCATCAGGAACTGGTGGAAAAGCGCCGCTGGATTTCCGAGCACCGTTATCTGCATGCGCTCAATTACTGCATGCTGCTGCCAGGGCCGGAGGCGATCCAACTGGCGATTTATATCGCCTGGCTGATGCATGGAATACTTGGGGGCGTCATAGCGGGCGTGCTGTTTTTCCTGCCCGCATTTTTTCTGCTTTCGCTGTTGGCTGGCATTTATCTCGCCTGGGGTGATGTGCCGCTGGTACAGGGAATCTTCTATGGCATCAAGCCCGCGGTGGTGGCGGTGGTGCTGTTCGCGGCCTGGCGCATCGGCTCGCGCGCGCTGAAGAACGAGGTGCTGTGGGGCATGGCCGCGCTCGCCTTCATCGGCATCTTCGCCTTCGACATCGGCTTCCCCTGGATCGTGCTGGCGGCGGGGATTCTTGGCGCCATTGGCGGCAAGATCGCGCCTGCCAAGTTCAAGAGCGGCGGCGGGCATGGCGCCAGCAACAAAACATACGGTGCGGCGATCATCGATGACGACACGCCTACGCCGGCACATGCGAAGTTTTCCTGGGGCAAGCTGGGCTTGAAGCTGGTCACCTTCGTGCTGATCTGGCTGGCGGCCATCTTTGCCATCAGCGGCGAGCAGACGCTTGCGGACATGGGCGAGTTCTTCACCAAGGCGGCCTTCCTCACCATCGGCGGCGC
>Ga0114939_10003650_pt1 | contig 10639 bp, 9 predicted proteins | sample AshMeaCrysSpring_FD_87196 | JGI IMG/M metagenome (GOLD analysis project Ga0114939, IMG submission 87196) | Groundwater microbial communities from Big Spring, Nevada to study Microbial Dark Matter (Phase II) - Ash Meadows Crystal Spring | ecosystem: Environmental > Aquatic > Deep subsurface >... | reverse complement strand
GGGGTGGCGGGCAAGTTCTTCGTCCAGTTCGGCTGGACCGCCGCCATCGCCGTCTTCTTCTCCCTGGTGGTGGCGCGGATGCTGACCCCCATGATGGCCGCCTACCTGCTCCACCGACCCGAGGGGCCCTATGCGGAGCCCCGCTGGCTCGGGGTCTATGGAGGCTGGGCCGCCTGGTGCCTGCGCCACCGCATCCTCACACTGACCGGGGCGGCGGTCTTCTTCTTCGGCTCCTTTGCCCTGGTGCCGTATCTCCCCACCGGCTTCCTGCCGCCGGACGACCTGTCCCAGACCCAGGTCTACCTGACCCTGGCCCCGGGCAGCACGCTCCGCCAGACCTACGAGACCGCCGAGCAGGCGCGGGAGCTGGTGGAGAAGAATCCGCATGTCCGGCTCGTCTACACGGCCATCGGTGGCGGTGCCTCCGGGTCAGACCCCTTCGCCCCCCGGGGTGCGGCGGAGGTGCGCAAGGCCACCCTCACCATCAACCTGACCCCGCGCCGGGAGCGCAGCGGGTTTTTTGGTGTAGGCGGCGTCACCAAGCAGGACATCGAGCGGGAGCTGCGCGAGGCCCTGGTCGCCCTGCCCGGGACCCGCATCCTGGTGGGCTTCGGGGGTGGGGCCAACGCCAAGTACGAGCTGATGCTGGCCGGCGAGGACGGGCGCACGCTTGCCGACCACGCCCGCCGGGTGGAGCGGGAGCTGCGCAGCATCCCCGGCATCGGCAGCGTGACCAGCTCCGCCAGCCTGGTGCGCCCGGAGCTGACCGTCCGGCCAGACTTTGCCCGGGCGGCGGACCTCGGCGTCACCTCCGCGGCCATCGCCGACACCCTGCGCATCGCCACCGCCGGGGACTATGACCAGAGCCTTCCCAAGCTCAACCTGTCCCAGCGCCAGGTGCCGATCCTGGTCCGCCTGCCGCCCCAACTGCGCCAGGACCTGGCTCTGCTGGAGCGCCTGCCGGTGCCCAGCGCGCGCGGGCCCGTGATGCTTGGCAGCGTGGCCAGCCTGACCCTCGCTGGCGGACCGGCGGAGATCGACCGCTACGACCGGCGGCGCAACGTCAAGCTCGAGGTCGAGCTCAACCAACAGCCCCTGGGGGAGGTGGAGGCGGCCGCCCTGGCCCTGCCCAGCCTGCGCAGCCTGCCGCCGGGGGTGACCCAGACGGCCATCGGTGACGCGGAGATGATGGGCGAGCTGTTCGCCAGCTTTGGGCTCGCCATGCTGACGGGGGTGCTGTGCATCTACATCGTGCTGGTGCTGCTCTTCAAGGACTTCGTCCAGCCCGCGACCATACTCGCGGCCCTGGTGCTGTCGATCCCCGGGGCCTTCCTGGCCCTTTACGTCACCCAGACCGCCCTGTCGATGCCGTCCATGATCGGGCTCATCATGCTCATGGGCATCGCCACCAAGAACTCGATCCTGCTCATCGACTACGTGATTCTGGCCCGCCGGGGCGTCGACGGCGGCCCGCCGCAGGGGCGCACCGAGGCAGTGCTGGACGCCTGCCGCAAGCGGGCCCGGCCCATCGTCATGACCACCATCGCCATGGGGGCCGGCATGCTGCCCATCGCCCTGGGGCTCGGCACAGACCCGAGCTTCCGCGCCCCCATGGCCATCGTCGTGATCGGCGGGCTCATCACCTCCACCTTCCTCAGCCTGTTGGTCGTGCCCGTGGTCTTCACCTATGTGGATGATCTGATCGTCTCGGTCCGAAAGCTGTTTGGCCGCCGCCCCGCCCCGCTGCCAGACTCAGAGGTCGGTTGAACCAGTCCCACCGCGGGACTAGCATGCCGCCATGAGAATTGTGGCAACCAAGGTGCTGCGGGACTTCTGGGAACGCCATCCGGGCGCCAGACAACACCTGGAGGCATGGGTTGACGAAGTCCGCAGGGCGGACTGGCGGCAACCGGCGGAAATCAAAGCGCAGTTCCGTAGCGCCAGCATCCTCAAGAACAGAAGAGTCGTGTTCAACATCGGCGGTAATGCCTACCGCCTGATCGGGGCAGTAGCGTACCGGTACGGAGCGCTCTATATCAAGTTCATTGGGACCCACGCAGAATACGATGCCGTCGATGCAGAAACCGTCGAAACCGAGTTATGACATGAACATTCGCCCGATTCGTACAGAAGACGACTACCACGCCGCGATGCGGGAGATTTCCGCCTTCTTCGAAAATGAACCCGAGCCGACCTCAGAAGATGGCGAACGTTTTGAAATCTTGCTGACCCTCGCCGAAGCTTACGAGGCCAAGCACTTCCCTATCGACTTACCAGACCCTGTGGCGGCCATCAAATTCCGCATGGACCAGGCCGGCCTCACGGCAAAGGATTTGGAACCTATGATCGGGAGATCCAATCGGGTATACGAGGTCCTCAACCGCAAACGCCCGTTGACGCTGCCCATGATTCGCAAGCTGCATGATCGGCTTGGAATTCCAGCAGAGAGCCTAATCAGGCCATCGCTGGACCTGCGGACGGGATGATCGAGCGCTCCGGCACCGAAGCACAGTGCGAGCAGGCGTTGGAGCACGCGCGCTACCCCGACGGCTTGGTCTGTCCGAAATGCGGCGCACGTGAGTACGCCTGCTTCATTGCCGACGGGCGCCGCTACTGGCAGTGCGCGAAGTGCCGCGCCCAATACACGGTGTGCTCGGGCACCTTGTTTCATGCCACCAAGCTGCCGCTGACCAAGTGGTTCCAGGCGCTCTAACAGGTCACCCAGGACAGGAACAACATCTCCGCCCTCTCGCTCAGGCGCCATCTCGGCGTTTCCTACAGCACCGCCCGGCGGGTCAAGCACAAGCTGCTCGAAGCGATACGCCAGCGCGAGTCACGCCGCCTCCTGCCAGGGGTGGTGTTTGCCGATGATGCCGTGCTCGGCGGCGTACAGGCCGGCAAACCGGGCCGCGGCTGCGAAAACAAGGCGTCGTTCATGGCCGCGGTCGAGCTGGCTGCGGCTCGCGGAGGTCGAGGCCAGCCGAGCCATCGCGCTAATAACCACGCAAAGCGCCTGTCGCCAAAGGGCAAGGGCGGCACAGGTAGCGACTAAGCCCCGCGCGAGGTTGTCCAAAGCGTTCGTCATCCTCAGGAGCCCGTGGTCGTGCGGAATACGACGATGCCGTGTCCCACCGGACCCTACCACCGGCCTTCCCGCGCCGTCTTGCACGGCGCCGCAATGTGACGGAGACAGCCGGTGGCCAGGGTGGGTGAATGCGAGAAAGATCGGGACGAAGGATTGTTGGGGACAACAGCCCCGCATCATGGCGCGGGGCCCCGAAGGCCGGCACGGGTTCCGCTGAAGCGCTCCGGTCGCGGCATTGGCTCCGGATCACCTGGCCACGAGCTCGATGCGCCAGTTCATGGCGCGCCCCTCCTCGGTGCTGCTGGGGGCAATGGGGGCGAGACCTGCGAGGCCATGGGGGCTCAGGCGTGTCTGGTCGATGCCATAGTCCCTGGTCAGGGCGGTTACCACTGCCTCGGCGCGGCGGCGGGAGAGGTCGAGGTTGTGGGCCAGGTCACCCTGACCATCGGTGTGGCCGACAACATGGAGCGACAGACCAGCGCGCTCGCGCAGCAGCCGTGCGATCTCGGCCAACTGCCGCTCCGACTCCGGTCTTGTCTCGGCCAGTTCCGGGTCGAAGGAGACGCCGTAGACAGGGATGTGCCCGTCGAGGTCGAGCCCCTGGGCGAGCTCGTCCGCCCTGAGTAGGATCAGGGGCTGCGCAAGGCCGCGGCTGATGAGCTCCTCCAGAAAGACCGCGACCCGTCGGCCGGCCTCCGGGGCCTCGGTGTTGTCCTGTTGGGCGGCGAAGACGAAGAGGTAGGCGCTGCCTTGTTTGGCCGGTCCCTTGGCCACCAGGATGCGCGGCTCGCGCACCGTGTCCTCGGCGAAGGCCCCCGCCGCAGGCGAGGTCGCCAGGCGCTTGCCGTAGGTCTCGTCGGCAACGACGGCATCGACCCCGGCCCCGCAAGCGTTGAAGCCGGCGCACTGAAACAGGACCTCGTAGCCCCGACCGACCAGGGCCTTTTGGTAGCCGCGCATGACCTCCTGGGCGCCTTGCCCTGGGGGGATCGCATAGAGGGTCCGGGTGCGGGTGCCTTCCAGGCGCAGCGAGCTCTCCCAGAAGCTGACGTCCGGGTCGGGGCTCCAAGGGGCGAGGGGGAGAATGGCCTCGGCGGCCTCCTCCGTTTGGCAGCCAAGGATGCGCGCGCCCTCGAGACGCGGCAGGTTCGCGGGGTCGGTACAGCCAGGGGCCTCGGTCTGGGCGGTGGCCGCCCTGGGGCCGCCCGCCGATAGGAGGGCGAGCCAGAGCAGTGCGACCATCGGTGCCCAGGGGCCTGCTCGGCGAGGCAATGCGGTGGTCAACACCCGAACCCAGTCGGCGATCTCGGCCAAGCGCACCGAGATGCGCAGGTCGCGGGGCCCCGGCTTGTGGCCATCGGCGAACGAAAGGGCCGTGGGGTCGAGGACGGCCGCGGGGGGACCGCTTGGGAAGGCTCGCATGGCTGGGGACATGGGCACAACGCGCCTAGGGCGCCACTGGGATCAGGGGCCGCATTATCCCAGAATGGCGCGCTTTGGCCTGCGCCAGTCGCCGGACGAGATGGGGTCCGGGTTGGCAGGTCATGGCCTGCGGCCGCGCGCCTTGGTTGCGACCAGCTCCTTGTAGAAGTCGAGCATGCGCGCGGCCAAGGCGGGGGCCGACCACTCCCGCGCATAGACGTGTGCCTCCTCGCTCAGGCGCCGCCGCAGCTCCGGGTCGCCCAGCAGCCGGACCACCTGGGCAGCGAAGTGGGCCTCGTCGTCCTCGGCGATCAGGCAGCCGCGCCCCCCGGCCAGGACCTCCCGAGTCCCCATGATCGCCGTGGATATCACCGGGACCCCCAGGGCCATGGATTCCAAGAGGACCAGCCCCTGGGTCTCGGTGCGCGAGGCGAAGACGAAGGCGTCCCCCGCACAATAGCAGTCCTCCAGGGGCCCCTCGCGGTCCAGGTAGCCGAGAAACGCGACATTCGGGCGCAGGTTGAGGTGGTCGGTCAGGGCCTCCAGGGAGCGCCGGGCCGGTCCCTCGCCGGCGATCACCAGCAGCACGGTCGGGAAACTGGGCACCACTCGGGTCATCACCCGCAGCAGAAACTCGATGTTCTTCTCGTAGGCCAGGCGCCCGACGTGGACCAGCACGGGCCTGTCCGCCGGGATGCCGTGTTGGCGGCGGAAGCGCTCGCCGTCCCCGGACCCGAACTGGTCGAGCTCGATGCCGGTGGGGATGACCCGGGTCGTCACTTTGACCCCATAGGACTCGAGGATCGCCAGCATGGCCCGGGAGGGGACGACCAAGGCATCGACATCGTTGCACTGGGCCGCCGAGAAGCGCCTGGCCGCCAGGCGAAGCCAGGCCGACGGGACGAGGGGGACGTACTTGTCCAGGTACTGCTCGAAGAAGGTATGATAGGACTCGACCGTGGGGACCCCGAGCCGCCGCGCCAGGGTCGTCCCGACGTAATGGGCCACAAAGGGGGTCTGGATGTGGACCAGGTCGAAGCCGAGGGCCGCCAGGTACGGCCGATGGGCCTTGAGCCGACCTGGGCGCAGGATGCGGTCCTCCGGGTCCAGGGGGAGGTAAAGGGAAGGGATGCGCAGGATCTCGAAGGGCTCAACCGGGGAGTGCCCATAGTCCGGGGCGATCAGGGTGACCTCCTGACCCGCGGCCGTCAGCTCCCGGGCGAAGGTCTGAATGGACGTGGAGACCCCGTTGACCCGGGGAAAGTAGACGTCCGAAATCATCAAGACACGCATGGCCTGCCTTCGCCTATGTCAATTGGGACCGGATGGGGCGGCCGCCCGGGCAAAAAGCGGCAGCATAACGCGGGCGGCGTGGCGAGCAAACCCAGGATACAGCCTATGAGCAAGCACACCCACGCGTCGGCCCTGTCGCGTCCGCGCTCCCCTCGATCTTCTCTCGCCGCTTTATTGCTGCTGGCCCTGGCCGCGGCGCCTGTCCAGTCTGCCCCGCCCCTCTGGGGGCTCGGGGTCAAGGGGTGCGACGCCTTCCTCGCCACCGCCGAGGGCTGGGATCGGGGGGTGGACAACGATATCGCCGACTACAGCCGCTATCAGGACTGGCTGTCGGGTTTCGTCTCGGCGCTGAACCTGGCCACTGGCGACGACGTGCTGCGCGGTGCCGGGATCGAGGGGGCCATGCGCCAGGTGCGGGCCTATTGCCGGGCCCACCGGGATGCGGACTTCTTCAACGCCACCATGGGCTTCGTGCGCAGCCTGAGCAGCCTGCGCTGAGGGGGCGCCCCTCTGTCATGGAAACGTCACATTGATGTCACATAATCTCAATCCTCAGGGGGGAGAATGCGGCCTGCGTCCCACCTACACACTCCAGAGGTTGATTATGCGCAAGTCGTTCGTTGCCGCCGCCGTCGTCCTGACCACCTCCTTCTCCGTCCAGGCCATGGCCCGCGATACCATCTCCATCGTCGGGTCCTCCACCGTCTTCCCGTTCTCCACCGCCGTGGCCGAGAACTTCGGTCGCTCCGGCAAGTTCAAGACGCCCAAGGTCGAGTCCACCGGCACAGGTGGCGGCATGAAGCTGTTCTGCGGCGGGGTGGGCGTGACCCACCCCGACATTACCAACGCCTCCCGGGCCATGAAGGCCTCCGAGTTCGATGCCTGCCAGGAGAAGGGCGTCAAGGAGATCACCGAGGTCAAGATCGGATTTGACGGCATCGTTATCGCCGAGTCCAAGTCCGGGCTCGCCATGGACCTCACCCTGAAGGATGTGTGGACGGCCCTCGCGAAGGATGTGCCGGATGCATCTGGCAAGCTGGTCCCCAACCCCCACAAGACCTGGAAGGACGTGAACCCCGCCCTGCCCGACGCCAAGATCGAGGTCCTGGGTCCGCCCCCCACCTCTGGCACCCGGGATGCTTTCGTCGAACTGGCTATGGAGGGGGGCTGCAATGCCTATGATGCCGTCAAGGCCCTGAAGAAGGAGGACGAGAAGAAGCACAAGGCGGTCTGTCACGGGGTGCGCGAGGACGGGGCCTTCGTCGAGGCGGGCGAGAACGACAACCTAATCGTCCAGAAGCTGGTGGCCAACCCCAAGGCCCTTGGCATCTTTGGCTACAGCTTCCTGGACCAGAACGCCGACAAGATCCGGGGCATTAAGATCAACGGGCTCGAGCCGACCTACGACTCTATCGCCAGCGGCAAGTATCCGGTCTCCCGGTCGATCTTCTTTTACGTGAAGAACGCCCATGTGGGAACCATCCCTGGCATCAAGGAGTTCGTCACCGAGTTCACCAGCGACAAGGCCTGGGGTCCGGAGGGCTATCTGGCGGACAAGGGTCTGATTGCCCTGCCCGATGCGGACCGCGCCGCGGTGGCCAAGAGTGCCCAGGCCCTGACTCCAATGAAAAAGCCGGCCAAGTAGCGGCGTGCCCGCGTCTGATGTGGGTCCCCTCGGGGGCCTAGGTGCGCCGCGGCGCCTTCGGGTCGCCGCGGCGCGTCGACGATGGACCCATCGGCGCCCAGACCCAGGTAACCAAGATGCACTCAACGACTCTGCTGCTCATCCTGCTTGCGCTGGTGGCACTGGCCTATCACATCGGGCGTAAGCGGGCGGTGGCGACCGCCGGCGGGGCAGGCCGCATCAACACACTGCATTCCCTACCCGCCTACTATGGCTTCTATGCCGCCCTCTGGGCGGCGGTCCCGGCCCTGCTGCTTCTCATGTTGTGGTCCGGCATCCAGGATTCGGTGGTCACCGCCCTGGTTAAGTCCCAGTTACCCACCGAGACGGTGGAGGGTCTGTCTCAGGGGCAGCTCAGCCTGCTGCTGAGCGATGTGAAGAATCTGGCCCAGGGCAACATGCTTTCCGGCGAGGCTACCCCGGAGATCCAGGCCGCCGCTGCCCACTATACCCGCCTCAAGCAACTCGCCAACTACGCCCTCTGGCTCCTGGTGCTGGGCGTCGCACTCGGGGGCATGGCGCTGGCGCTGCGCCAAACCAAGCCGGAGATGCGGGCCCGCAACCGGGTCGAATCCATCGTGCTCGGGATCATGATCGTGTTCTCCTCCATCGCGATACTGACCACCCTGGGCATAGTCCTCTCGGTCCTGTTCGAGTCGTTGCTCTTCTTCCAGAAGATCTCCGCTCTGGAGTTTTTCTTCGGCACCCAGTGGAGCCCCCAAACGGCGATGCGGGCAGACCAGGTGGCCGCCGAGGGCTCCTTTGGTGCCGTACCCCTCTTCACCGGCACCCTGCTCGTCTCGGCCATCGCCATGCTGGTGGCGGTGCCGATCGGACTCATGTCCGCCATTTACCTCTCTGAGTATGCCCCGCGGCACGTGCGCTCCTGGGCCAAGCCGGTCCTGGAGGTCCTGGCCGGGATCCCCACCGTGGTCTACGGGTTCTTTGCCGCCCTGACGGTGGCCCCGGCCATCCGCGGCTGGGGCGAGGCGTTGGGCCTGGCCGTCGCCTCTGAGAGCGCGCTGGCGGCCGGGCTGGTGATGGGCATCATGATCATCCCCTTCGTATCGTCGCTCTCGGACGATGTGATCAACGCCGTGCCCCAGGCGATGCGCGACGGCTCCTATGCCCTGGGGGCGACCCAGTCGGAGACGGTGCGGCGAGTCATCATCCCTGCGGCCCTGCCTGGCATCGTGGGCGGCATCCTGCTCGCCGTCTCCCGGGCCATCGGCGAGACCATGATTGTGGTGATGGCCGCGGGGCTCACCGCCAATCTCACGGCCAATCCGCTGGACAGCGTCACCACCGTGACGGTGCAAATCGTCACGCTCCTGACCGGTGACCAGGAGTTCGACAGCGCCAAGACCCTGGCCGCCTTCGCCCTGGGGCTCACCCTGTTCCTGGTGACCCTCACGCTCAACGTGATCGCCCTGCACATCGTGCGCAAGTACCGTGAACAATATGAGTAGCCCCAGCATAGTCTCCAACGGTGGGGCATCGGGCAGCGCCCAGGCCCCCCGCCGGACCATCGACGTCGTCAATGCGAGCCTCAAACGGCGCCATGCCCAGGAGCGGCGTTTCCGCTTCCTGGGGGCCATTGCCGTGCTGCTCGGGCTGCTTTTTGTGGCGATCCTGTTCATCGATATCGTCGTCAAGGGCCATACCGCCTTCCGTCAGACCTACATCCATGTGCCCGTCGACTTCGACGCTGTCACCCTGGACCCGACCGGTGAGCGGGATCCGCAGACCCTCGCCAACGCTGACTACGCGGGACTGATCAAGGCGTCCATGCGCAAGCTATTTCCCGACATCACGGATCGGCGGGAGCTGCGGGAACTCTATGCCCTGGTCAGCGTGGGGGCCGCTCAGGAGCTCCAGCGCATGGTGCTTGCCCATCCCTCCGTGGTGGGTACGACCCGCGACATCTGGGTGCTGGCGGGGGCGGACGTTGACATGCTGATGAAGGGCCACATCGACCGAGACCTGCCCGAGTCCGACCGCCGCATCAAGGATAGCTCCCTGGCCCTGCTGGACCGGATGATCGCGGACGGTCGCATCGAGAAGCGCTTGAACTGGGGGTTCTTGACCAACGGGACCTCCCGTGAGCCGGAGATGGCCGGCATCGCCGGGGCCCTCATGGGGTCCTTCTACACCCTGACCCTGACGCTGCTTTTCTCCTTCCCTATCGGGGTGGGCGCGGCCCTGTACCTCGAGGAATTCGCCGCCAAGAATCGCTGGACGGACCTGATTGAGGTGAACATCAACAACCTGGCGGCGGTACCTTCCATCGTCTTCGGACTGCTCGGCCTCGCGGTCTTCATCAACGTCTTCGGCGTGCCCCGATCGACCCCCTTGGTCGGCGCCCTGGTGCTGACGCTGATGACGCTCCCCACCATCATCATCGCCAGCCGCGCAGCCCTGAAATCGGTCCCGCCGTCTATCCGGGAGGCTGCCCTGGGCGTCGGGGCCTCACCCCTGCAGACCCAGTTCCACCACGTGCTGCCGCTCGCCATGCCTGGGATGATGACCGGGACCATCATCGGCATGGCCCAGGCCCTGGGGGAGACGGCGCCGCTCCTGATGATCGGCATGATCGCCTTCATCGTGGACGTCCCGAGCGGCTTCACCGACGCCGCCACCGTGCTGCCGGTGCAGATCTTCCTCTGGGCGGATAGCCCCGAGCGCGGTTTCGTGGAGCGCACTTCCGCGGCCATCATGGTCCTGCTCGGATTCCTGATCCTCATGAACCTGGTCGCCATCATCCTGCGGCGCCGGTTCGAGCGCCGCTGGTGAGCGGCGCCTAAGACAAGCTCCGAACAACGAGGTGACGCATGAATACCATGGCGAGCGATATCGCTCATGACATGAGCACGGGGGCCATCAGCGCCGCCGACCTGGCAAAGGGCGGGACCTTCAGCGGGACCGTAGGGGACATCACGGCCGCGGAGCCGAGAATGGTGTGCCGGGAGGTCAACGTCTGGTACAGCGACAAGCACGCCATCAAGGACGTGAGCCTGGATATCGGCAAGAACGAGGTGATCTCCATGATCGGCCCCTCGGGCTGCGGCAAGTCCACCTTCCTGCGCTGCCTGAACCGCATGAACGATACGGTGCCGGGGGCCCGGGTGACGGGCTCCATCAAGCTCGACGGCCAG
>Ga0114939_10003649_pt1 | contig 10640 bp, 8 predicted proteins | sample AshMeaCrysSpring_FD_87196 | JGI IMG/M metagenome (GOLD analysis project Ga0114939, IMG submission 87196) | Groundwater microbial communities from Big Spring, Nevada to study Microbial Dark Matter (Phase II) - Ash Meadows Crystal Spring | ecosystem: Environmental > Aquatic > Deep subsurface >... | reverse complement strand
TGGCCCGCCAGCAGGCCGCCGTCGACGAGCTCGAGGGATTCATCGGGAGGTTCTGACTCCCAAAGTGGCTGCTGGGGTAGCCACTTTGTCGGCCAGAACGGCGCAGGTGCCGGTCGTTATCCTCCGAGGGCGTCAGGGCACGCACGGCATGAGGGCCGCCGCGTGCGCCTGCCCTCGTAGCTCAGGGGATAGAGCGTCGGTTTCCTAAACCGTGCGTCGCAGGTTCGAATCCTGCCGAGGGCACCATCAGGCCAGGTCAGGCGATGTGTCGGCGCTCCGGCGTGACCTGCCGAGGAGGGTCGTGTGGTAGCAAGCCCTGCTCACGTGGTTGTGCGGACCCGGTTCGTGATGGACAGCGTGGCCCCGGTTCCTGGGCGACAGCTCGCCGAACCACGCGAGAAGCCGGCCAAGCCGCTCACCACCGCTGGAACAGTGGCGGCAGGGCCGGTGACGACGCGGCGGGTCAGTGCGAAGGGCACGATCGGGTTCGCCACCGTCGTCTACAAGGCCGGGGCATGGCTGGCCGGGCAGACCGTCGAGGTCACGTGCGAGGGCGGGCTGGTGCAGATCCATCACCGCGGTGTGCTTGGGTACCGGGGCTTGACACCCTGCTCACGTGGTGTCCGCAAGGGCTCAGGACTGGTGGGGTCGGACCCGGTCAGTCGAGTCCGAGCACGGTGGCCAGAGCGTCGTCAACGGCCCACATCTCCTCGGGGGTGAGACGCCCGACTCGACGTCCGAGTCGCCGGACGTCGACGGCGCCCAGCTGTTCGACGAGTACGCGAGTCCCACCACCCGCAACCTCGACCACCGGGCGGAACGACGCAGGCTTGGCACTGCGCGAGGTCGGGGCCACGAGCACAACCGAGCGAGGAAGCAGCGCATCCGACTGGACCACCACCCCGTACCGCTCGCCCTGCTGCTCGTGCCCGAGTCCCTTCGGCACACGGAAGCGGTAGACCTCACCCCGCTGCACGCATCGACTCCATCAGCGCCGCGACGGCGAGCATCTCGGCACGATCGGCGTCGTCCGCCTCGAGCGCAGCGACCTCGCGAGCGACCTCGCGGCGCCTGCCCATTCGTTCGGCGGACGCCACGAGTGAAGCACGGATCGCCTCGGAGCGGCTCAAGCCCGTGGACTCGAGGATCCGAAGAGCCCGTTGCGCATCATCGTCCAGTCGGACCGAGATCGCTTTGGCCACGGCACCAGTATCACTGAACGTCATACGGCTGACAACCGGAGCGACGCATCTTCGGACGCGAGGAGTTCGGGGGCGCACTGCCGGCCGGGATGATCGGCCCCAGAGGTTCACGAGCGGCACGCGCAGCTGATCCACCTCTCAGCGGAGCTGTTGGGCCCCATGTGAGGCGGGCGACTGGTGCGCTGTGGGCCGTCTCGAGGCTGAGCCTGCCGATGCGGTACCGGTGGTGGCGGTCGGTGAGGCGATCAGTCTGGCTGAGGTCGCCGGCCAGCGGGTTCTCCAGAAGCGCTCAAGACCGCCGGCTGCCTGGCCATCACCCGAGGCGAGGCCGTCTCCGCGGGAGCACCGCCGCGAAGTTTGAGTCGTTCTTGAGCGGGCGCACGGATGGTGCTCACCGTGGAAGCCCCGCGGACGGCCCGGCTCGGCGCGAGTACGGTCGCGGCCTTGGACTACCGGGTTCTCGGCCAGTTCGAGGTCCTCGCGGGTGGGGCCGCGCTGCCCCTTGGCGGCCCGAAGCAGCGTGTGGTGCTCGCGGTGCTGGTGGCGGCGGCGGGGCGTGCGGTGTCGGTCGACAGCCTGCTCCAGGCGATCTACGGCGAGGACGCCGCTCCGACGAGTCGGGCGACGCTCCAGACCTACGTGTCGAACCTGCGACAGGTGCTCGGTGGCGTGATCGTCCGCCGGGGAGACGGCTACCTCATCGACGTCACCGACTCGTGCATCGACGCGATCGAGTTCGAGGACGCCTGCCGCGCGGCGTCGTCCTCGAGCGACCCCGAGGAGGTCTCGGCCCGCTTGCGGGAGGCGTTGGCGACCTGGCGCGGCCACCCCTACGCCGACATCGAAGCGCATGGCCTCCTCGACGGCGAGATCACCAGGCTCGCCGAGCTCCGCCTGGCCGCCATCGAGATGCGCATCACCGCCGACCTGCAGCTGGGGTGGCACCGCGAGGTGATCGCTGAGCTCGAGGCGTTGACCATCGAGCACCCTTACCAGGAGAGCTTGCGCGGCCTGCACATGCTGGCGCTGTATCGATCAGGACGACAGGCAGAGGCTCTGCGGGCGTTCAGCCGGACGCGAGAGGAGCTCGTCGAGGGCTTGGGCATCGAGCCGTCGCCTGACCTCCAGGATCTGCAACGACGCATCCTCAACCAGGACCGGTCGCTGCTCGCCGCCTCCCGCCCCGAGGTGCATCGATGGGCGGTCGTCGTCGCCGACGTCGATGACGCCGGCTGGCCGGATGCGGCTGAGCGCGAGAGCGCCTTCGTGCGGCGGGAGTCGATCCTGGCCGCCGCCGCCGAGCAGTCCGACGGTGTCAAGCTGGCCCCGAGAGGCACCGCCGGATACGCCATCTTCCGCGAGCCGATCCAGGCGGTGCAGGCCGCCCGGCAGGTCGTCGACGCGCGCACACGCGTCGCGGTCGACTTCGGCGACCTCGAGATGCGCGAGGGCGAACCCGTCGGTCCGCCGCTGGCACGGGCCGCACGGCTGGTTGCCGTCGCGCACACGGGCCAGGTCCTGCTGTCGCACACCGCCCACGACGCACTCACCGCCGCGGGGCTCTCGGGCTGGGCCGCGGAGTCACTCGGTCGCTACGACATCATCGGGCTCGACCCCGGATTGCAGATCTACCAACTCGTCGGTCGCGGGTTCACCACGGACTTCCCCGACCTGATGGTCGACCGTCTGCCGCCGGCGGTGCCCGGCGCGCTCGAGCGTTCGATCCCCGGTTACGAGCTGCGAGCGCTGATCGGTGTCGGAGACGTGGGTGAGGTCCATCGCGCCTACGAACCATCGATGGGGCGAGAGGTCGCGCTGCGAGCCTTCGGGGCCGGGGTCGTCGGGCATCCCCAGTTCGTGCGCAGGTTCGAGACAGCGCTCCAGCGCGTCGCTCGCGTCGAGCACCCCTACGTCGTGCCGCTACTCGACTACTGGAGGGAGCCCAGCCGGGCCGTGACGGTCAGTCGGCTGATGACGGGGGGACACCTCGGCCAGCGCATCCCCCAGAAGGGCTTCGGCAACGAAGACGCCATGTCCATCTTCGAGGCGGTGGCGAGCGGTGTCGCGTCGGCCCACCGTCACGGCATCGCCCACGGTCGGATCCGACCGCAGAACGTCCTGTTCGACGCCGAGGGCCACGCCTTCCTCGCCGATCTCGGGATCGACGAGATCTGCACGGGCATCGTCACGTTCGCGACGGGCGTCTACGACGCACCCGAGCGCCTCGGCGGTGCCCTCGCCACGACGGCGACCGACGTGTACTCGCTCGGCATCCTGCTGTACCACCTGCTCGGTGGCTCCCCGCCGCCCCAAGACGCCGGCTTGAACCTCGGCGCTGGCGCCATCGACGGCGTCATCGCTCGTTCGGTCGACGCCGATCCGCAGCGGCGGCAACGATCGGTCGACGAGCTGGTGGCGGAGGTTCGAGAAGCGCTCGCCGTCGCTGCCGGCCCGACCTCCGCGTTCACCCCGACCGAGCTGTTCACGCCGACACGCAATCCCTACCGCGGCCTGGCCGCGTTCGAGCTCGCGGACGCCGACGACTTCCACGGCCGCGACCGACCCGTCGCCGAGATGGTGGAGGTGCTGCGGCACGAGCGACTGCTGGTCGTCGTCGGGCCGTCAGGCATCGGGAAGTCCTCTGCGGTGAGGGCCGGGCTGCTCTCGGCAGTCGCCGGCGGTGCCCTGACCGGGTCCGAGCACTGGCTGATCACCGACATGGTCCCCGGCCGAGAGCCGTTCGAACAGCTGGCCGCGGCCCTCGCCCGAGTGGCGACCTCCGAGCTTCCTGACGTCGCCGGAGCGCTCGCGCTCGGGTCGAGCTCGCTGGAGGCTGTCGTCGAGGAGCTTGCGCCCGGGCACGCCGGCATGCTCATCGTGATCGACCAGCTCGAGGAGCTCTTCACCCAGACGACGGACGAGACCCAGCGACAGGCGTTCCTGCAGATGCTCGTCGACATCGCCGGCGCCCCTGATGCCAACGTGCGCGCCGTCGCCACGCTGCGGGCCGACTACTTCGACCGGCCGCTCGCGCATCCCGGCTTCGACGACGCGATCCAGGGTCGAGCCGTCGCCCTGGGAGCGATGTCGTCCGACGAGCTGGCCGACGCCGTGCGGCTCCCGGCGCGGTCCGTCGGGGTGGAGATCGACTCGGGCGTCGTCGAACGCATCGTCGGTGAGGCGGCGACCCAACCGGGCGCGCTGCCGCTGGTGCAGCACACCTTGTCGGAGCTCTTCGCATCGAGGAGCACCGATGCGATCACACCGGCCGACCTCGACGCGATCGGTGGTGTCTCCGGTGCGATCGGGCGTCGAGCCGAGCAGATTTTCCAGTCGCTCGACCAACCCGGCCGCGAGGCCGCCGAGGCGGTGTTCCTCCGGCTCGTCAGCGTCAGCGAGGAGCACGGTGACACCCGCCGGCGCGTCCGGCGCAGTGAGCTCGAGCAGGCGGGCATCCCCGCCGAACGTCTCGACTCCGTGCTCGGCGAGTACGGCCGCTACCGGCTGCTGACCTTCGACCGCGACCGGGCCAGCCGCACGCCGACGGTCGAGCTGGCCCACGAGGCGCTGATCACGGATTGGGCGAGGCTCCGGGAATGGGTCGACGATGCCCGCGAGGATCTGCTGGCCCGGCGCCGGCTGGAGTCTGCGGCGCAGGAATGGGTCGACGCCGGCACCGATGCCAGTTTCCTGTTCAGCGGTGGACGCCTCGAAGTGGCCGAAGCCTTGGCCGCCTCGACCCGCTTCAGGCTCGGTGACGACGAACGTCGGTTCTTGGCCGCGGGCAGGGAGGCGGCCGAGCGGAGTCGGATCGTGCGGGCGCGGCGGCGTCGCTGGATCACCGGCGTGCTCGCTGGCGCAGCGGTCGTCGCGCTGGTGCTGGCCGGTGTCGCCTTCGTGCAAGGGCGCGATGCGAGCCGCCAGGCCGCGATCGCCGAGGAGCAACGGCAGAGCGCCGATCGCCAGAGAGACCAGACGCGTGCGGGCGAGCTCGCCGGCCTGTCGTTGCTCGCCATCGACGAGGACCCGGAGCTGGCGATCTTGCTCGGCCTTGCGGCACTCGAGCGCACCGACGAACCGTCCGCCGAGCTCCTCTCGGCGCTGCACCGAGCGACGCAGGCCACACGGGTGAGATCCACGATCACGGGTGAGTTCTCGAGTGACATCGTGCAGCGCGCAGACGGGTCGATGATCGCGGCGGTGCGGGCCGACCGCAGCGGCTTCGTGTTGATCGACCCGTCGTCCGGCACGACGGTCTCCGACGTCACGACGGCCGACGAGATCAGCGAGTACGGGCTTGCGTTCGATCCGACCGGCTCGACCCTGGCGGTGGCCGAGAGCCCCGACGACGAGTCAGGGGCAGCGGTCGAGCTGTTCGACGTCGACTCCGGTCGACGCATCGCGTCACTGCCGGGTGTGCCGGGCCAGTACTACTGCTGCACGCAGTTCGACCCGTCCGGACGATGGTTGGGGGGACTCGACCTCGAGGGCGCCGTGGTGTGGGATGCCACCGCAGGCGGTCCGCCGGCCTCGTTCGGCCCCGCCTACGACTTCGAGCTCGCTCCGGACGGCACCTCGATCGTCGTGGGCATTGGCTCGAAGCTGACCATCTCCGACATCGCGACCGGCCGTCGGCTCCGCGAGGTGGACACACCCGCAGGGGTCGAATACTGGGACTTCGAGCTGGACTCGACGGGGACCCTTGCCGCGCTCGTCTCCCGTAGCGAGTTCGCACGCCGCGTCGACGTGGTTGCCATCGATTCCGGTGACCTTCGGGCGACGATCGACCTCCGCGACCCGCTGTTCGCCCAGTTCAGCCCGGACGGTCGCCTCCTCGCCGTCTCGGCCGAGGACAGCATCGTGCGTCTCTACGACACCGACCGCTTCGCGGAGGTTCAGCAGTTGGCCGGTACGCCCGGCCCACCGTCGGCGGTCATGTTCTCGCCCGACGGCACTGACGTCACCGCAGCCGGATCGGGCGAGATCCGGATCTGGGACATCACCCCGTCCGGACCACGTGCCCTCGGCAACTTCATGGTCGAGGGAGGACCGCTGGACCGCCTCGTGGTGTCGGCTGATGAGTCGACGGCGTACGCCTCCGTGTACACGGACTCGGGCCTTCGCAGCTCGATCCGCCGGATCGACCTCGCCACCGCGGAGGACGACGAGCTGTTCGGCGACATGCCGTTCTACTTCTCGACCCGTCCTCTGGTGAGTGGCGACACGTCAGTGATGGCGAAGATCGAGGACGACTTCGTCAGCACGCTGCTCCGGCTCCCCAACGGCGGCTCGACCCGACTTGGTCAGTGCGAGTCCGTGCGGGCATTCGACGCCGACGGGCGGGTGGCTGCGGTCGACTCACACCTCGTCTGCGAAGAGCGGGGCGAGGAGGCGGCCGACGCCAGCCGGATCATCGACGTCGACTCGGGTGACACGATCCTCGACCTGCCGGACACGGTGATCTACGCCGCAGCCTTCGGCCGGCCCGGCGACGACGGCCTCCCGCAGGTGGCAGCCGTCGTGGACCGCGACTCCGCTGAGCTGACCGTCTACGACCTGACCACGGGCAGTGCCCTCGGGTCGTATGCCCCGGATGCATGGCCGGCGAGCATCGCCCTGTCGCGTGACGGCGGACGACTCGCGCTGCTGCTGGATACCGGTCGACTGGTGGTCCTCGACGTGGCGAGGGTGTCGAACGGCGACGGCAGCGCGGACCCGGTGCTCCACGACATCGTCGCCCACGCCGCGGGCAGCAAGGCGGTGGCCTTCTCGTCCGGTGGCCTGATCGCCACGGGGTCGTCGCTCGACGGGGTGCGCATCTGGTCGCGAGACGGCGAGCTCCTCGCGAACGTGCCGACCCGGCAGGCCGACACTCCCACCTTCGCCTTCGCATCCGGCACCGACACCCTCTACTACGAAGACGCCGACGGGCTCGTCCGGCGGTTCGAGATCGACCGCGAGCGCGTCACCCAGCTCGCGCGGTCCGTTCTCACGCGAGGCTTCACACCGCAGGAGTGCGCCCGGTACTTCCCGGGCGAGGCCTGCCCCGTCGTCGCCGCCTGATCCGAGACGGCACTCGCTGCCTGCAACCGGCCGCTACGGATCGTTCCGCCGCGCCTGCCAGCGGGTCTTGGCTCCCGTCCTGGCGGCTTGAGCAGTTCTTGAGCGTCCGGCGGTCGGCTTGACCTCGACGCCGGGCGGGACGACTCCGAGAGAACCGGCAACGACACCCACCGAAAGGAACGTGAGATGACACCGAACCTGCACGTGCGGCGAGCACGGCGACCGTTGGCGTGCATCGCTGCCGGCCTCGCAGCGCTCGTCATGGTCCCGAGCGCGGCCGCCTCGGCCGGCGGCCCTCAGTTCGCCGCATGGACGGTCGTCGGCAAGATCGACGACATCGCCGGCAACGACGCCGATCTGAACACTGGATCGGCAGATGGGTGCCCGATCCAGTCGCCGGACGGGCTGAGCCTCTTCCTGGCCTCCAATCGGCCAGGTGGCAAGGGCGGCCTCGACATCTGGATGGCGACGAGGGAGCACACCAACGACGCCTGGGGCGCACCGGTGAACCTCCCGGAGCCGATCAACTCGGCGTCCAACGACTTCTGTCCGACACCACTCGAGGGCGGCAGTCTGCTGTTCGTCAGCAACCGGGTGGTGGAGGGAGTGACCTGCGGCATGGGCGACATCTACGTGGCACGTCGCAACCCCTCCCGCGACTGGGGTGACCCGGAGCACCTCCCGTGCGCGCCCAACGGTCCGAACAGCCCGCTCGACGAGCAGGGCCCGTCCTACGCCCAGGGGCGGCTGTACTTCTCGAGCAGCTCCCCCACCGTGCCGGGTGATCTGTTCGTCAGCACGAAGGCCGGTGACAGCTTCGGGCCGGCGAGTCCGATCGTCGAGCTCAACGACCGGGGTGCCAACGACATCCAGCCGAACGTGCGCAAGGACGGTCGAGAGCTCGTGTTCTCGTCCAACCGCACCGGCGGCGCAGGGGGCCAGGACATCTGGACGGCGACGCGAGCGAGTGTCGCCGACGCGTGGTCGACCCCCGTCAACGTCAGCTCCGTGAACACGACACTCGGCGAGACCCGGCCCTCGCTGTCGTCGGACGCCGAGCAGCTCCTGTTCGGGCGCGCAGGTCCGGCGGGAACCGGCGAGGGGGGCTCCGGCGCCTCCGACATCTACGTGGCCACACGCTCGAAGAACCCCTGACCCTCGGCCCGAGGTAGTGGGTGGCGCGCCTCCCGGCGCGCCACCCACCCGCGTCCCCGGTCGGTCGAGCAAGGGCGAGGCCGTCAGCCCGCGGTGCACAAGAAGGACCTGGCTAGGCTAGGTCCATGACGACGCGGGTGGTGAACACGCACGAGGCGAAGAGCCGCCTCTCCGAGCTCATCCGGGAGGCCGAGGCCGGGGTCGACGTGATCCTGGCGAGGAACGGCCGGCCGGTGGCGCGCATCGTCCCGTGGCCCACTGGGCGGCCGGCACGGACCCTCGGCACCTGGAGCGGGCGGGTCCGGTACCACGCCGACATCGTTGGTCCCGACGCCGAGGTCGCCGCCCTGTTCGACCTGGACGCCGATCGCCCGTGAGGCTCCTCGTCGACAGCCACGTTGCGCTGTGGGCGCTCGAGGCGAACCCGGCCCTTGGCCCTCGGGCCCGCAGCACGCTCGAGCAGGCCGATGAGGTCTTCTTCTCGGCGGTCACACCGTGGGAGCTCGGGATCAAGCGGGCGCTCGGGAAGGTCGACTTCCCCGACGGTCTCGTGGAGGCGCTCACCGCCGCGGGGTTCACCGGAATGCCGATCACCGTGGCGCACGCATCCCTCGCTCCCGTCCTCGATCCGCACCACCGGGATCCGTTCGACCGGATGCTCGTGGCCCAGGCGCGCCTGGAGGGCCTCGCCATCGTCACGGCCGACGGGGCGTTCGAGCCCTACGGCGTCGAGCTCGTCGACGCCCGCCGGTGATGGGCCTCGCCGGGAGCCGGCCGGTCGTGGCAGGCTGAGCCCCGCCGCCCATGCGTGAGCCGGGCCCGGCTGGCTGTTCGCGGAGCTCGGCCCCGGGGCCGACGATGCAGGCACCGATCAGCTTCGTCCAGCCGGCTTCGGCGCCTCGGAGCTCGTCGCGTCGGGCGGGGCGGATGGCCAGGACATGATGGCGGCGCCGACCACCGGGCGATCGTCGTTGCGGCACATCTCCAGCGGTGACCGCGCAACGGCGGTGTGCGAGCATCGGCCGCCCGGACGCCGGCGCGATGCGTGGCGGCCGGGTCCATCGATCAGAGGGTGAGGAGCCTCGATGAAGGTTCTGCTCGTGGGCGTGGGCACCGTGGGGGAGGCCATCGCGCGGCTGAGCGCAGGTCGGCCATGGCTGGAGCAGATGGTGCTCGCCGGCCGCGACCTCGACCACCTCTGCAGCATCGCGGGTGAGCTCGGCGACAGCTCGAGCCACCCCACGGCGCTCGTCGACGCGTCAGACGCTCGCGCCGTGGAGGAGCTCGCACGGGCCTACGGGGTGGACCTCGTGATGAACGCCGTCGACCCGCGCTTCGTCATGCCGGTGTTCGAGGGCGCCCTCGCCGCTGGCGCCGACTACATGGACATGGCCCTCAGCCTGTCGGTGCCGCACCATGACCCGGTTCGGGCTTCAGCCCGTCGCCTGGCAGACGGGCTTCAACCCGGTCGTCGCCATGGAGCTGCTCGCCGAGGGTGTGTGGCAGGGGAGCGGCGTCCGCTCGGCAGAGTCGTTCGATCCCGATCCCTACCTCGCCGTCATGGACCGCGACGGTATCCATCACGCCACGATCGACATCGCGCCGGGCGAAGCCTTCGCGTAGCGCGAAGAGCTTCGCCGGCGGCTCTGGTATGCGAGCGCGGGGCCGCGCGTGAGGTGTGTCGTCAGTAGCTGATCGTGCCGGTGAGGCTCGCCGACCACGGCCACGGGACGGTGAAGTCCAAGTACACGCCGTCGTCGACTTCGAAGCAGAACGGGTCGGTGGTGCAGTTGGTGGTGATCCTCGGCTCGGTGCTGTACGCAGCCTCCACCGAACCGGAAGCGCCGTCGAACCGTCCCGTCCCACCGCTGAAGGTGACGGGGATGACGTTGGTCGTGTCGAACGGGTCGTAGTCGTACGTGCCGTGCAGCTCGTCGCCGTCAGCGGCAACGATCACCAGACGACCGTCCCCGATGTATTCGGGCAGGGCCGGGCAATGCGACCAGGAAGCGGTGATCTGTCCCAGGTGGCTCGCCTCACCGGTCGGCTCGGTGAACGTGGCGATCGGTCCACAGTCGGGCCGGGTCTCGCTCGGCAGCTCCCAGCGCGCCTCGCCGACCATCGTGGCCCGGAGGGGCCGGTCGGTTCCGCCCGTACCGGCGGATGCAACAGGGACCGCCACCAGGGTGGCCAGCGCCACCGCGGCAACGGTGAGTGGGA
>Ga0114939_10003648_pt1 | contig 10648 bp, 8 predicted proteins | sample AshMeaCrysSpring_FD_87196 | JGI IMG/M metagenome (GOLD analysis project Ga0114939, IMG submission 87196) | Groundwater microbial communities from Big Spring, Nevada to study Microbial Dark Matter (Phase II) - Ash Meadows Crystal Spring | ecosystem: Environmental > Aquatic > Deep subsurface >... | reverse complement strand
CAATGTCCTGGAGAAATCGAAGGATATTGTCCGACCTGGACGAAAGTTCCCACGAAAACACAAAATCAAACACCCCCCACCAATGACTTACAAACAACTCTGATCCTTAACTAAACGACATTGCGTTTGTAATCTATCTTCTTGATTAAGAGAAGTTTGAATCCTTTTTTGCATGAGCTTTCCGTAGGCAGTCGGAAATGGATTTCCATTGCTTGCAGTTATGTTCCTGTAGCAGGCTTAAAACAGTTGGGATTCGTTTAAAGCCGAGTAGTTACCAGATAATTGGTTTGTAACAAATTGTAGGGAGTACGCCACTTTCACCGCTGCAGATATCCGCGACGAGCTCGAATGGATCCTGGCAACCAGGAACTTTAAGAACTCGCCTACCTTGTCGAGGTTTCTGCAGTTTGTGGTTACTCAAACACAGGATGGCCGGGAAAATGAAATAAAGGAGTACACTGTTGGCGTAGAAGTGTTGCAAAAACCCACCAGTTTTGACCCCATGCTGGATGCCTCGGTAAGGATCCATGCAATAAGGCTCAGGAAACTATTGGCTGAATATTACCACCAAGCCCCGGCTCCACCGGCCTTACGCATTTTGTTGCCCAAGGGCAGCTATGTGCCTGTGTTTGCCGAAGTATCGCCCACTATTCCAGGGCTAACCGACCCCGGATATGCAGCCTTGGCAACTAACGCAAATAATGTAAATCAGGAGTCAGTTTGTATCATTCCTTTTACCAGCTACATCCACTTGGCGGGCATCGACTTTTCGGCCGATGGCTTTTGCCAGTTTCTGAGTGAGAAGCTTTCACTGTTTCAAGATATCCGGGTCGTATCCTATCAGTCTGCCTGCAAGTTTTTTAGCAATGGGGGCCAACTGCAAAACCTGGGCCACGCATTACAGGTTCAATGCTACCTGGCGGGCACCCTCGAAATTGAAAACCAAAGGATTCGCGCCATGGTGCATCTCAATGATGCATTTTCCAATAAGGTGGTATAGTCGCAGGCCTTTGAAGGCAGCACGGCAGAGGCGGGGATGATGGATGTGGTAGAATAAATAGTTTCCTCCAATTTGTCGTCCGTAGCAGGTTATTCGGGCATCATTCATTACAGAAGCCATGCTTTGGATGGCCTTATGCCTGCCATGAGCGACAAGCTGGCCAATGCCGTATTCTGGTTTTTTAACTACCAGCTCAATACCATCGAGTCTGTTTGCCACAAGGCCATTTGTCAATTGGAGCAGGTTCTTGTTCAAAATGAGGAAAGTTCTATTGGCTATGCCGTGCTTGGCCACTTGTATGGAGCATCTATGGTGTACAACTACCCTTACGGCAGTAATCCCATGAGTATGGCCCAGCAGTATGTAAGGCAGGCACTCATCCTCAACCCCAAATGTCAGCAGGCCTATATTACCCTGGGCTGGCTGCATTTGCTGGAAGGCAGAAAAGAGGAGACCATCGAAAATTCTGAAAAAGGCTATGCGATCAACCCCAACTCATCCTTCTGTAAATGCGACCTGAGCCTATGCATGACCCTGCTTGGCGAATATAAAAAAAGTGAGCAATACCTTGAAAAAGCACTGAAGATAAACCCTTTGCCTTACTGGTGGCTGAACATACCAACCACCATGATTGCAATGAAGGCCCGGAACTTTGAAAAGATGCTGTTTTCGGCCCAAAGCATGGAAAGGCTACCCATGGTTTTCGACTCGGTTTTTGAAATAGTTGCGTTATACTAATTGGACAAGAAAAGCGAACTGGAATTAGCAGTAAGGGCCTATGAGCAGAAATACAAAGATGGCTTTGCATTTGTAGAAGCCCAACTGGCCAGGATGATATTCGACGATAATTTGAGCCACATGTTCACCACTGCTTTTCAGGATATTCATACTTTGTATATTGGGTAAGCTGCACGCAACATTTATTGCCAAATATTTTCTGGTTAGTTTCTACTTTTGAATCGAACAACCAATTAACTGCCGGTGCAGACTGGTTAAGGTAAATAGCGCTGCATAAGTGACCAAGCAAGTATCGGAAATCACTCACGTGTTGCCATTAAGGTAATATGCCCATGCAAGGCTTTGTATCATGTGCCAGAGCTCCATTACCGGCAACGAACAAAAATGGCTCACCACTAAAGCAATGGACCAAACCACCTTCACAACCGCCGAAGTACTTACTGAACTGGAGCGCATTCTTGAAACAAGGAATTTCAGGAACTCGCCTACCCTGTCCAGGTTTTTGAGGTTTGTAGTTACCCAAAAGCTCGAAGGCCACGAAAATGAAATAAAGGAATACACGGTGGGTGTAGAGGTGTTGCACAAGCCTACCAGTTTCAACCCGATGCTGGATGCCTCGGTGAGGATACATGCCATCAGGCTCAGGAAACTGCTGGCCGAGTATTACGAGCAAACTCCGCTTCCACAGGCGCTTCACATTCTACTGCCCAAAGGCAGCTATGTGCCCGTTTTTGCCGAAGCCTGGCCCAACCCGGCACCGCCAAATGGCGAACCAATTGCCGCCTCTGTACCTACCGAAAACAGCGTACACCAGGAGTCGGTTTGTATTATTCCATTTACAAGCTATGTCCACCAGGCTGGTATCGATATTTCTGCTGATGAATTCTGCCAGTTCCTGAGCGAAAAACTCTCCCTTTTCCAGGATATCAGGGTGGCATCTTTCGAATATACCCGCCAGTTTTTTAACAACGGTGGATCATTGCAGCACCTGGGGTCAGCATGTAAAGTACAGTATTACCTGGCAGGTACGCTTGAAATTGAAGCCCGGCATATTCGTACTATGGTGCACCTGCACGACGCATTGACCCATCAGCTGATATGGTCTCAGTCTTTTGATGGCAACACCAAAAAAAATGCCATATCGGTTGTAATTGACCAAATCATTACCACTATTGTATCATCTATTGCCGGGTATTCGGGAGTTATTCACTACAGGAAGCATGCCATCAACGGGCCCTTGCCTTCCATGACCGACAAACTGGCCATTGCGGTATTCTGGTTCTATCATTACCAACTAAATACAACGCAGGCAATTTGCCACAAAGCCATCCGCGAATTGGAGCATGCACTTGACCAGAATGAGGAAAGCGCACTGGGTTACGCTGTGCTTGCCCATTTGTACGGAGCCTCTGTGGTGCATAATTATCCTTACAGCAACGATCCTTTGGGCATAGCCCAACGGTATGTGAATTTGGCATTGTCGTTGAATCCTAATTGCCAGCAGGCCTACATCACACAGGGTTGGCTGCATTTGCTTGCGCGTAGAAAAGAGGACGCTGTTTATAACCTTGAAAAAGGCTATCTTATCAATCCGCATTCAGCCTTTTTTAATTTTCAGCTAAGCCTGTGCATGGCCTTGCTGGGCGAATATGACAAAAGCCAGCAGTACTTGGAAAAAGCACTGAAAATGAACCCGCAGCCATACTGGTGGCTGCACAAACCAAACGTGTTCTATTGGCTGAAGAACAGGGATTATGAAAAAATGCTGTTTGCCGCCCAAAGTATTAAAAGTCAACCAAGAATTCATGAACAGGTATTTGAAATAGTTGCCCTATACTACCTCGATAAAAGATCGGAATTGGAGCAAGCCGTAAAAGCTTACCAGAATAAATATAAAGATGGATTTGTATTTGTAGAGGATCAAATGGCCAGAATGATATATGACGAAGAACTAAGCAAGATGTTCACCGTTGCCTTACAGGACATACGCAACAGGTACATCAAATAATCGGCTTATCCACCCACTTTTGCTGGTACTACCGAAGGCTCTTGCCTACTGGTATTAAAACATCGCTCCTGAATAACAGTATAAAAAACAAACAGGGCAATATCCAGCCCGTTACCAGCCCACTATTTACTTTTTGGGGAGGTCGAGACTGATAGCGCCGCCCAAGCCAAACTGCAGGAGTGTGGCATAATCGGGCACAGCCACTTGGCCTAAATAGCGCGCTATTACTCAATTTGGTCTAAATACAACCTTCACTGCGAGCATTTTACTGACTTTAATCATATTACATTTCAGGCATTGCTTCAATACATTGCAGCAAGATGAAAATTTTCTTCTGAAAACAATCACTCAATCCATGCGACTATCCATTACGCTACTTATATTGACACTCCCCCTGGTTGGCTCCTTATTTGGCCAAAATAGTTTCGAACCATTGAAGGATGCAAAATCCGGGAAATTCAGGGCTGATCCATATCTTGTTTTTCCGAATATGAATGGCAACACAGCAATTGCCAGATTGCCCCTGATAGCGGTAGATGCCAGTCCTTCGGACATATTCAGCAACCTCCAGATTGGCGGCATGCTTTACCTGGAAGCGTCGAAAGGCAAGTGGAGCGTTGGATCCGACATGTTGTTTATGAACCTGCAACAGGATGCCACGCCGGGTACCATCACTAAAGCCGGCGAAGTGAAAGCCAAACAGTTCTTTTGGGATCTGGCCGGATACAGGTAACCGTACAACTGGCTGAAAGTAGGCATTGGCGGTATTCTCAACAGCCTTGAAATGAGTATATCGGTGGACCGAATACAGCAGGGGGGCGGCACCATCAATCAATCGGGGGTGCAGTCTAAAACCTGGTACAATCCAATGTTTGTAACACGATTTACCATGCCCAACCAGATAAAATTAGTTGGTCAGTTGGGGGCCAAGGCGGGTGGATTTGGCATTGGCTCCGATTTTGCCTGGCATCTTGAACTGATGGCCGGATACCGTTTTTCCAAACTATTTAATCTTACAGCAGGGTACAAAGCGGTAGGCATGGATTATACCTCGGGGTGGGGCAACCAGGCCTTTTTGTAAGACAATGGCAGTATTTGGCCCCATGCTCAGGTTTGGCTGTAATTTTTAACTTGTGTGCAAGGCGGCACACATCTGTTGCAAGGCAATTGCCACGGGGTTAGCACAGTGCTTTATTGCCCGGTTTCCATACATGTCAAAACGGGCCCATCATCCAATGCGACTTTACCAGATATAGCATTCAAAACCAAATGATTACAACAGTAAATGACCCCAAAACTGTTTAACAGTTAAATAGTATCAGTTTTATTAAGAATACTGTCGCAAAAGGCCGTAAAATGTGCTGTTTAAGATTATAGAACCATTTGCCTGCCGGCAGGTGATTATTATCATTGTTGTTCTTCAAATTGAAGCCTTTCTTGCAAATGCTTTTTGCTCACAATTCCGCAATATGCCTTTTCCAAGCATCAGACAAAAATCTGCAAACGGCTATCCTTCATGGCAAACGGCTACACACTCAAAAACGACACTTCATGCTTCAATTGTTGCATAAGCATCGATTACATCTGCAGGGTGCTGCAGCAAAAGGTTTGTGGCAGCTATTGAGCGTGCCTTTTGGGGAAGCGTTTTGTCATGAAACCTGCGGCAACCGGCATTTTCAATTGGTTGCATTTCGCAGTTCTTTGAAAAAATACATCAGGCTCGTACTGTTTTTTATAGCTCTGACAATCTTTACCACAGATTCAGTGAGCCAACTTGCCACTAAAACGCAAGAGGTATGGCCTGCGGTGGATGCCTACTTTCGGCTCAACCAGAAATGGCGGATTTATGGAACTGCTGCGGGCACAAAAAAAGATGGATCATCGTATTCTGATGCCGCCATTGGTGTTTTTGGCGACTACTTTGCCAGTCCCCTGGGTTTTGCCACCAAAATAATACCCAACCGGGCCGACAGCCTGCCCGGCAAGTTTTTGTGGCTGCGGTTTGGTTATCAATACAGCGCTACACCGCCCAGTTCGGAAGACCCTTTTAAGGAAAGTATGCTGGTAACCGAGGCCAATCCCAGGTTTTACCTGCCCTATGGCATGCTTCTTACCGTCAAAAACCGCTTCGACTGGCGGTTCAACAACGGTGAATTCAAAGCCAGGTACCGCCCCAGGCTCATGATTGAAAAGGACATGCACACAGAGTACCTGTTCTTTACCACCACTGGCTTTTTGGAGTACTATGCCAATTTCGGCAGCGGATCGGTAAACCGCCTGAAGTCGCAAATCGGCATCGAGTTGCGGGTATTCAAACGGATCAACTACGAGGTGTACTGGAACCACCAGTTTGAGAATGAGCCAGAAATACAAGGAGTAGACGCTTTTGGCATGACGCTGAAGGTGTATATGGATAAAAAAGATTTCAATCTCAAGCAGAGAATAGCTGAAAGAAAGGCCGCTAAAGCTGCGAAAAAGGAATGATTTGTCCGCTTCGTGGCCGGAAGGAGCAAGGACCAGCGTTACAGATGACAATCAAGAAGATGACCAAATGAGTATATGCTTAACGCAATAAGAAATATCGGCTAAGGATTTGGACAGTGTATGGCATAAAAAAAGAAAAATTTTGAATCATTACAGTAATCAGTAATGAAAAAACACTTTACAAACTACCTGTTGATGGCTGCCATTGCGCTTGGCTTTGGATGCCAGCAACCGGCGCAGCAGGCGGCCGGCCCCGAAGGTCCCGACCGAACGATCCTTCCCATTAAAGCACCCGAACGCCCAACCTACACCGAATTGGACATACGCGATACCAAAGCGCCAGTGCGCTTTGAAGTAAAAGCTCTGGAAGGTGCACCCAATGTGATTCTGGTGCTTTTAGACGACCTTGGTTTTGCCGATAACAGCCATTTTGGCGGCCCTGTAAATACGCCCACTTTTGACCGCATTGTAGGAGAAGGTGTTTTTTACAACAACTTCCATACCACGGCCGTGTGTTCGCCTACCCGCGCTGCCATTAAAAGCGGGCGCAATCATCATGTAAACAACATGGCTTTCATTACAGAAATGGCTACCGGCATGCCCGGTGGCACCGGCGAAATGCCACAAAATGTAACCCCTGTGGCAGAAATGCTTCGGCTAAACGGATACAGCACCGGCGCTTTTGGCAAATGGCACGAAACAGCTACCTGGGAAACCAGTGTGTCGGGCCCCATGGACCGCTGGCCGCACCGCCAGGGCTTTGATAAGTTCTATGGATTCTTTGGTGGCGAAACCAATCAGTGGGCTCCTTTTGTGTATGATGGCACCCACGTGGTTGAACTTCCCGAAGATCCCAATTACCATTTCATGAACGATATGACAAACCAGGCTATCGCGTGGATGAAATATCAAAAGGCATTGACGCCGGATAAACCTTACTTCATGTATTTGGCACCGGGCGCCACACATGCCCCGCACCATGTACCACAAAGCTATATTGACAAATGGAAAGGCAAATTTGATGGCGGTTGGGATGCCATGCGACAGCAAATACTGGATCGGCAGATTGCCAAAGGCATTGTTCCCAAGGGCACCAAACTGGCACCCAAGCCTGATGCTATTCAAAACTGGGATAGCCTTTCGCCCGATCAGAAAAGATTGTTTACCCGCCAGGCAGAAACGTTTGCCGGATTTCTGGACATGACCGACCATGAAATTGGCCGCCTTGTGGAAGCTGTAGAAGAAAGCGGACAGGCCGACAATACCATGATCATATTTGTATACGGCGATAACGGAACCAGCGCTGAAGGTGGCGCCAATGGTATGTACAGCGAAATGACCTACTTCAATGGAGTACAAGAAACCGTTGAAGACATGCTAAAAAAAGTTGATAAATGGGGCGGCCCCGAAACCTATCCACATATGGCGGCAGGTTGGGCGGTTATGTTTGACGCGCCTTATCAGTGGACCAAACAAATGGGTTCTGATCATGGAGGAACGAAAGTAGGTATGGCTATCCGTTGGCCCAAAGGCATTAAGGCCAAGGGTGGTTTGCGCACACAGTTCAGCCACGTCATTGATATTGCCCCTACTATCCTGGAAGCTGCCGGGTTGCCCGAACCTACAATGGTGAACGGCGTTACCCAACGCCCCATGGACGGAACCAGCCTTTTGTATTCCTTTAATGATGCAACTCAGAAAGAAAAACATACTACTCAATATTTTGAAATCGCAGGAAACCGTGCCATTTACCATGATGGTTGGTATGCGCGCACCATCCACAGGGCGCCCTGGGAAAGAGTAGCCCGGAGGCCTTTGAAGGATGATATTTGGGAGCTTTACGAAGTGGCCAATGATTTCAGCCTGGTAAATAACCTTGCTGCAAAAAACCCTGAAAAACTAAAAGAGTTACAGGCCCTATTCATGAAAGAGGCAGAGATGAATCATGCATTACCTATTGACGACCGCCTGTTTGAACGTATGATTGCTGCCAATGTTGGCCGTCCGGATATTATAGGTAACCGCAAATCACTCACATTAGCCGAAGGCATGGTGGGTATGTCGGTAAATGTATTTATCAATATTAAAAACAGGCCTATTACACTTACAGCCGATATTGAGGTACCAGCCGGAAAAACAGCAAATGGTATCCTGATTGCGCAAGGCGGACGCTTTGGCGGATGGGCATTGTACGTAAAAGACGGAGTAGCTGCCTATGATTATAACTTCCTTGGTATGCAGCGCTTTACAGTTTCATCCTCATCAAAACTTACACCAGGTAAACATACCATCAAGTTTGATTTTGCTTACGATGGCGGCGGCCTTGGCAAAGGTGGCATGGGCACCCTGTATATTGACGGCAAAAAAGTGGGAGAAGGGAGAATAGAACACACACAGGCAGGTATTTTCTCGGCCGATGAAACGGCGGATATCGGTATTGATTTGGCAGCCCCTGTAGTAGAAAGAATTGGCGCGGAAGCCAAATCTAAATTTAACGGCAGGATACCCAAATTAGTAGTGGAAGTGAAATAAAAGGAAAGCAGTGAAGCCACTACCCTATTGCAGAATGGCTTCACTGCCCTTATCATACATCGCATCATCCTCCATTGCATATTTAACCGAAATACCATCTGCTATTCGTTATTAACCAACAACCAGATGTTTCAAACTACGCACATAGAAAGATCCATCGTAATAAATAACGGCAACATGCAGAACTATTGGGTGAAGCATCGTTACCACGCGGCCATAAGGCTATGGTTGCTGTGTGCCTTGTTTTGCTTTGCTCATTTGGTATTGCCGGCACAAGACACAATAACCAATACAGCCTGTGCCCAACGCGATCTTTCCGATGTTATCAGAAAGGCAATGCACAAGCCCGCCAAGGCAAAAGCCGAACAGTCAAGTTCACTCATTGCATTCCCTATTATCGGGTCCAATCCGGCAACCGGTTTTATGGTTGGACTCGGCGGACAATACGCATTCAAGATGCCGGAAAGCAGCTTGTATTCTATGGTAAGCGGCAGCTTGCAGGCCACAACAAAAAGTCAATACCTGGTCATTATTAAAAACAATATCTATACCAAAAGGGACAAATTCTTCTTTACCGGCGACTGGCGATTCCAGGTGTTTTCCCAATCTACCTACGGGCTGGGAACAAATGCGCCCACAGGTGGCATACTCGATTACCAGTTTGGCCTGGCAGGGGTTGAAACTACCGCCGATTCATTAGCACAGCCAATGAAATACAATTTCCTGAGATTTCACCAAACCATGGGGTACCGCATTAAGCAGAATATGTACCTTGGCCTGGGTGTTCAATTGGATGGCTATGGCAAAATACAGGATGAAAAGTTGCGGCTAAACCCGGGCGACACATTGATTACCTCGCATTATGCCTACTCCAAAAAATATGGCTTCAGTACCGAAGAATATTTTTCCTCGGCCCTTCATGCCGCATTTGTAATAGATAAACGCGACAATATGATTCGCCCGTATAAAGGATATTTTTTATCGCTCGCCTTGCGGGGATCTATGACCTGGCTCGGGTCGGAAAAAAATGCGAGTATGTTTAATACAGAATGGCGCAGTTATCACAAACTCTCCCGCAGCAATCCTGCCCATCTTATTGCATTCTGGCTCATTGGCGAATTTTCGCCCGAAGGGCAATTTCCTTATATGACGCTTCCGGCCACCTCGTACGATCAGCGCAGCCGCAGTGGCCGCGGATACACGCAGGGCCGCTTTAGGGGCAACAACTATACCTACGGCGAAGCAGAATACCGGTTTCCCATTTCGCAGTGTGGCGGCATTTGGAGCGGCGTGGCATTTGTTAATGCCACTTCGGCCAATAATCCGGCACAAGGGCTCGGTTTGTTTCAATCTATTCAACCGGGATATGGCCTTGGTCTTCGCATTATGCTGGATAAATCCACGCGCACAAACCTGGTGCTCGACTATGGGTTCGGCAAAAAATCGAGTGGCTTTTACCTGGCAGTTTCTGAAACATTTTAAACGAAATAATCAAAACATTGCATTCCCTAAAAAATGGCAGACATGTTCAACAAATCCGCACCATTTAGACCGAAACAAAAAGTCATTTACCTCCGAAATTGCAATAACACGTTTGCAACACCGCAACCACCATGCTATTCAGAAGAGGAAACGAATTAGAAAAGTACAAGGCATTATGCCTATAAATATTTATAGGATAATAAAGATTGACCGCAAACATACAAAAGTTCTTTGAAATGTCTAAATATGTTAGTATTTTAGCGCGAAATTATTTGGCTATGTTTTCTACTCTTTCCGCATTCGAGTTTCAAGAGAAGTTCACTGATAACAATTGCTGCCTTGAGTATCTGGCAGATTCGAAATGGAAAAAGGGTTACTCCTGCAAGCGATGCGGGCATCCCTCT
>Ga0114939_10003646_pt1 | contig 10656 bp, 12 predicted proteins | sample AshMeaCrysSpring_FD_87196 | JGI IMG/M metagenome (GOLD analysis project Ga0114939, IMG submission 87196) | Groundwater microbial communities from Big Spring, Nevada to study Microbial Dark Matter (Phase II) - Ash Meadows Crystal Spring | ecosystem: Environmental > Aquatic > Deep subsurface >... | reverse complement strand
TTTGGCTGTCAATTTGATATGCTTCATGGGTCACCTCTTTTGGTATTTGGGTCTTCGACAACTCCATCTTACCAAAATGAGGTGGCTTTCCTTTACTTTTCCCGAAAACTGAAAAACCCTGCGGTGGCGTGATGGTGAGCCCCCTCGGAATTGCGGCTGGTTTAGAGGCTTCGATCCTCAATTTCCCAGGCGTGGTCGAGCATATGCCACATGACCACCCGGACGAAAAAGCGCGGCGGCCAGATTTTTCCACCGCGCGGGCCTTGTGCGGGTAATTCGCCGCGGGTGGCGGCTTCCAGGGCGGCGAACATCGCCTGCCGGATTAGAGTTTCCCGCGCAGACAGGGGACTTTTTTCTTGGGGCAGCTTCCACGCCAGCCGGCCTAGATATGCTGTATGGCTGTCCATCACATGTGTGACAATTCGATCCAGTTCGCGTCCGCCACCGCGTGGTCCCTTACGCAGTTCCTTGCCCTCGGCGAGCCTGACCGTCTGGTCGAACACATCCCAGGCGGTCGACAACAAAGCCGTGGACTTTACCAGTTCGGCCGCATCGAATTGCCGACTATCGGCCGCGGGAATCGTCCCCAGGCCGCCGAACGCGGTGGTGGCGTTGCCCGGCAAACGCTCAGTGATGTGGAGAGCGGATAATGTCACCGGTGGACGGAAGTCCAGCTTGGCCGATTCGATGGCACGGGCATAGCGCGGGCCATAGTCGATGAGGGCTTGCAGCGCCGCCTGCTCATCGCGGCCGCTCCGGCACCAACCCGGCCAGTCAATCACACCGGCGATCACTTTCTTGCTCCCGATTTCGACGTAGATGTCCATTGGCTGGGTCAAATTTTTCGCAATTTCGAATCGTTAGATTCAGTCTGCCTATCCCAACCGCTTTCAAGCACATCCTTGATCTCAATTAATCTGGAATGTAGATGCCTGCGAAGCAACCTCTCAATCAAGGGTGAGATAGGTCGAAGGCCAAGGCATAGCTGAAGTGTTTCGCGTTGGATGAGAAGCGTGCCGGTTCCATCAGGAACAAATTCATAAGCCAGGTGACCGGCCATTCCCGCGCCCTCAAAATCCTCTTCCAGATAAAGGAAAGGTTCGAACCGGGTTATCACGGACCTGATTTCGCCCCGGAGGAACGGTAGCATTTGCACAACCTCGCGATAGCGTGTTTCAACATTGACCGGGCCTTGCGTTGTTTTTTCAATGACAAAGACCGGCGACCCGTTTTTTGAGGAACCGTATCTTTATCGCGAAAAAACATGAATACCTCAGGCGGCGGCCGATCGATCCATATCGAAATTTCAAAAATCATCGTGGACGAAAAATCAATACGGTGGTTCAGCCGGACCGGCATAACCACAAATGCCTACGCGCGGCGAATTGACGAGGGGCATCGGATCGCCATAATCGGTATGTGAATGTTCTTCCCGATGGGCGTCACACAAGGGGAACCATTCAGCTTCTTCGATGAGGCATTGTACACAATAGCAGGTCGCCGGTTCGTTACAGATCGAGCATAGTGCCTCCGGCATTTTGTTTCGAGCCAGCAAGAAAATCGGATGTCGAGCGAGCGGTTTGCCCGACCTGACTTGGACACGCTTAATTAGCGTGATTGAAGAGGAGCCAAAGTCATAGATATGAGTCACCACATCACCAGTCAAAAATACCCGCTCGATCTTTCGGTTTAACGGCATTTCTTCTCCCGACCAACCGCCTACTGAGAACCTGCTTAAGTGGCCGCAGCACTCTAACCAGATAGCGCGAAGATAATGATCCAGGTCACTCAAAGTGGCTTCACCGTTGACCTCCAGGTGGAGCCAAAATTCCGGCTGGTAGCTATCTTGAATCTGAAGATGGAAAAGTTTTTGAGCTTCACCCATTTTCATGTCCGCCACCTCATTAGCCGCGTGGCGTTTTTCACAGATTGAGAGATGGCGCTTCAGGCTACCTTTGGCCATCTCGATCCCGCAAAACATACAAGTACCAACGGATTGTTTACGAGCCATGATGCATCCTCAACTGTAATCAATCTACGACTTTTTCAAAGATAAAAGCCCTGGATTCAGACTCCGCTCCCAACGAGCCGTAAAGCGCGACAGCTTCAGGGCTGTAGCCTGTGATGTAGGCTTTGACCATCCCCATGTCTTGCAGACGATGGAGGCACTCCCGGATCACCGCCCGCGAAAATCCACGCCGGCGGAAGTCGCTGTGGGTGCAAACACGCTCGATATCCGCCTCACAATTTGCAGCGTCGATTAACGCTTCGCAACCGGCGACAAATCGCCCGTCCGGGGCCATGACACAAAGATCGGTGTCGGGGTGATAGAGCGGTCCGTTGTGGCTGTGATTGTACATCCGTAGCTCCCAGGCCATCTCTTCATCGGTAACGGTGGTTTTACCCTTAAAAGCGTTGTCTCGCAGGATACGCTGGGCGCGCCAGTCCGGGTGAGCGCGCATATCGACGATGGTGAAGCCGGGTTCCAGGGGATATCGCTCGACCCTATCGCCGGTCAGGTCGAAGTGACGGGTGAAGAAGGTAGCCGTCTGATGAAAACCATGACGGGCTAAAACGATTGCCTCGCTGGTCTGCTGCTCCGTGATCTCAATGGCGAAGTGCGGCCCACGGCTTGCCCACGCGTTCAGGACCCAGTTAAGAATTTCCTCGAAGAGAAATCGATACCCCGGCAGTGTGATGATGGCGAAGCCGGAATCGCCGTTTTCGGAGATGGCGAAACCGGCCAGCCGGTCAAAGTCGTCGAACCAGAGGTGGGCATTCTCGTCGCAGAACGCGGCAAAGGCCGTCTTGTTCTCATATATACCGTATTTCCAATCGACGAGACGGCCGATGCACCAAGTGGAGTGGGTGCGGATAAGGCTGTTGTGGTCGATCACGAAATGGGCGAGACGATTGAAGTCGCCAGCAGCTTCAGAGTAGTTCCGGTGACTGGTCTTCATACGGGCAAGTATGGCCAAAATAATGACCGGCCACAACTAACCTTTGGCTTGCTTTTGTAGGCTTTCATCTTCCGCGGCCAGCATGAGAACGAGTTCCACGTTCTCCCGGCCGAGGGCATTGGCAAACCCCTTATCTTCGCCAACGATCTTGAAGCCGTTCTTGAGCATCACCTTGACGGAACCGACATTGTCCTTGGCGGCACGGCCGTAAAGAGGGCGGTGGGTCTGGATTTTTAGAAATTTGGCAAGGGCTTGTGTTGCGACACCTTGACCCCAATAAGCTCGATCGATCCAGTAGCTGACTTCCAGATCGGCATCCTGATCGTAACTTATAACACTCCCGGCGACCTGCCCATCGACCAGGACCGTTTTGATCAGGATGTTTGGTTCGCCTAGAATCCGCGCCCAATGGCGGTCAAACGCCTGGCGATCATCCGGATCGGCCGCTGTAAAAGCAGCCATCTGAACGGCTTCGGGATCGCGCATCTGCTCGAAAAAAACCGACAAATCTCCCGGCTCGACATCCCGTAAGGTAACAGATTCCATCTATTCTGTTAACTCGCCCTTATCGGTGGCAATCCAGCAAGTTATTCCGGCGGAGAAAAGGCTTGCTCGTCTCCGCGAATATAAACTCGATACGCCCACGGCTCCAACATTAACTCGCTCTCCCGATTGAATTCAACCGTTTCTCCGGAGAAATAATTGGTATAGGCGCCGTGATGGAGCGACTCGGAAAAACCGATCCGTTGCCAACTTGTCGTTAAATTGAACACGGCGAATACCCGGCCGCGTTCATTTTGCCGCACAAAGCTCAATACCTCGTGCGGGGCACTATTGACCACGTTGACCATCCGCGCCCCCCAGGCCGCGTTCCACAGCACGGTGTTCTCGCGTTTCAGCGCGAGGAGCTTCCGGTAAAGCTCGCCGTTCGGATGCTCCCGCCACTCGATGGGGTCCTTCTCGAAAAAAGCCAGCCGCCGCTCGTTGCCCGCTTCCTGACCGTTGTATATGAGGGGCATACCCTCGCTGATGACCGATAGGACAATGGCCGCCTCGATGCACTCGCCAAACTTCTCGAATTCTGTGCCCTCCCAGGCGTTGTGATCATGGTTGCTGACGAACAGCATGCGCATGATGTCGAAGGGGTAGGCTTTCTCGTTCCAGGAATAATAGATGTGCAGGGCGTTTACATCCAGCTGGCCAATGGCGATTTTATGGACGACATCGTTCCAGTGCCAGGCATAGGTCATATCGAAGGCGTCGGCGTGCAAATCACGCGCCTCCCACTCCGCCAGCATGAAGATCGGCTTGATGGCATCCAGCTCGTGGCGGACGTTGTTCCAGAAGTCGGTCGGCACGAACCCGGCCACGTCGCAGCGATAACCGTCAACGTCGACCTCGCGCACCCACCAGGCCATCGCCTCGGTCATGTAGCGGCGGATACCTGCCTGGTTGTAGTCGAAATCGATGATATCCGGCCAATCCCACCACGGTGTCGGGCGGAAGTCGCCCTTCCAGTCACGCGCGTACCACTCCGGGTGTTCCTCGACCAGGTTGCAATCCCAGGCCGAGTGATTGGCCACCCAGTCGAGAATGACATACAGCCCCAAGTTGTGGGCAGCCCGGACGAATTGCTTCAGATCGTCGAGTGTGCCGAACTCCGGGTTGACGCCATAATAATCCTTGACGGAGTAGGGACTGCCCAGCGTGCCCTTGCGGTTCTTTTCGCCGATGGGGTGGACGGGCATGAGCCAGATGATGGTCACGCCCAGGTCTTTCAGCCGCCGCAGGTGTGTTTCGGCGGCACGAAACGTGCCCTCAGGGGTGAATTGGCGAGTGTTGATCTGGTAGATGGCGGCGTTTTTGCTCCACTCCGGATGCTTAATTCTGACTTCAGGTGCCGGCTGGTAGGGATCGTCAAGCATGTTGCCTCGGTTATTCGGGGAAATAAGGCCCATTATTGATATTCAGCAACGGATTATGAGGCAATAGACTTCGATTTATTGCCGTTTGAGAACGATGAGCGGAATATCCCGACCGCGCTTGGCGGCAGTTACCCGGTATTTATCATAAGTCGGGAAGATACCAGCCATTACTCGCCAAAGGCGTTCTTTTTCGTCGCCGGTTGCTTCCACGGCGCGGGCCGCGAAAATTTCCGGGCCGACCTGCACCTCGACCTGTGGTTCTTCGGCCAGATTCAGATACCACAGCGGATGCGCGGCCGAGCCGCCGTTGGACGCGATGACGATATAGTCCTGGTCATCCGTCCCATAGATAAGGGCTGTTCGTCGCCAAAGGCCTGATTTCCGGCCAAGCGTGGTCAGTAGAAGGGTTGGATAGCCGCGCCAATCATGGCCTTTCCGGCCGTCGCTTTCAACATAGTCGCGGATGTGGTTGTTGACCCATTCGACCGGGCTATCGAGGATATCGTTTTGTTGTTGGTATGGTTTCATAAAGATTGCCCCATCACATTCATCGCTACATGAGCAACCGTCGGCGCTAGCAGGTTGCGCGTGCGCAGCAAGATATACCCGAACACGAAACCGGTCACAGTCTGCGAAACGAGACATAAGGCCAGCCCGGCCAGCAGATTGCCATTCATGGCCATGGTATTGGCCTGTAAATGCCAGAGACCAAAGATCAGGGCCTGGCTTGCCAGTGTCCAGGGCGTTATAAGAAAATAGCTTAGCCGGGTCTGTAGCGCGCCGCGGAATAGGAACTCCTCAAAGAAACCGTTTTGGAAGGTGTTGCTGACAATTCGCCGGACAAGCGCTTGCGGAGCAAGATTCCCCGTGACCAGCAAACCTATCAATACCACTGCCGGTACCGCCAGCCATAGGAGGGAAACCTGCATTGATTTGTTCCCCCTACGAAACCCTAATTCGCGCGGTCTTGCGCCCAATAATAACAGTAGCAGGATAGGAATGACAAAATACTGGACCGGGTTGGAGACAACATTGCCCGGACCGCCAAACCATTCGGCCGGCAGCGTCGAATCCCCTAAAGCGCGGAACCACGCCGCCATATTCGACCATAAGGGGATGGACTCTGAATGCAGGCCGGTCAGCAGGATGACGGCCAGAATGACGGCGAGTTGCGCCCGGAGCCTGGGCTTGTTTTCCGAGGGCATTGTTTCCCCCACTACCAACGGTTCGGTGATTCGCTTCGTCAACCAGAGCAGCAGGAGCATATAGAAGGTATAGCCGGAGCGTAGGAGAACCCCCGTGACTTCGCCCAGTGAGACCAGATAGATATTGGCCAGCAGGTAAACTGGAACGGCGATCAAAAGTATTAAGCGCCAGGCTGGGTCGAGGGGAAGATATTTATTCATAAGGATCGTCAATCTCCATTGGGGTCTGAAATCAGGGAACGGGATGACCTAGCCCATGCCCCGCGTGGAGGTTAATTATGACCCTGCCGGGCAAGCTAAACAAAAATATATCTCAGATGGATTGTAGGATTCTTGCCGCCCACTCGGCCGCGCGCTCAAGCTCGCCGGACCGTAGCGGGCCTTCGGTGGCTTCGACGATGAAACCCTCCGGCGGTAAGACGATCGTTGCCCCGGCTTTTTCCAGTTCGGCCGCGATGCGTGTCGCCGCCCAAGCCTTATCTCCGGCGACCTTCATCGCGACGCGCAACACGGTTACGTCAACGTCCGCCGGGTCGAAGCGGGTGTCGAAAGCGGCCGCCCGGACATCGGCCAGTGACATTCCTTTCAGTAAGGCGTCAATCGTCTCCGTGGCGTGGAATCGCTGGGTCGGCGAGCCGACGACGAGCAAGTCATTGCCTGATATGGCTTGTGGTGTGACCGCGGCCGCCTGAAGGAGCGTCGTCTCCGCGCCCGCGCCCAACGCGTCGGCAATCGCCTCTGCTACTTTCTCGGTATTGCCGAATTGGGAATCGTAAATGACCAAGGCTTTCATGGATTCGTTTCCGTAGATGTGAATTAGCTTGATTGCTCGACCTTATGGTAGCAGCAAGCTCGACCATTGCCAAAGGAGGCGATGACCGAATCAATAAAGCCCCAGGAACCATGTGTTGCCGTTCGTGAGGCTCCGTTTACCGGATGCGGGGTAGTATTTCGCCTGCCGCTCTCAATAGTATTACCTGAAAGCACCGCCACCGATAATGGTTGTCACACCGGATACCGTGAATGTCGTGTACGCTGTGCCGGGCGTGTAGACGCTGTCAGTATACAATCCTGCTTCTGTCGTTCCACTGGCGTCGCCGCCATAATAAAGCGTGTAGTCGCCGCTCACCAGATCGGGCGAGGAAAATAGAATCGATTGGGATGCCTTGCTTGGCGCGAAAGTCAGGAGGCTCTGGCCGGACGCGTCCTGGATATTCACCAGGGTTCTGCCGGGCAGCGTGCCGCCCAGGTTGATCAGTACCGAGTTTTGGGTGGATGAGCCACTGGGAGCCTGAGCCATACCGGCACTGCCGGCCATAACAAGGTACCCACCGGAGATATTGAAGGCTGCATCATAGTCCAAGGCGGCATTCATCTGTTCCGTCGGTCCGTTTACCAAGACAAGACCGGCGGTCATCTCGATCGCGCCATTGACATCGATGCCGTCACCGCCCGCATCTACCGTGATAGTCCCGCCGTTGAGATAGAGATAGGAATCGCCGGTATAGGTGAAAGTATCCTGGTTGGGAGCGCCACCGCGGGCCGGTCGCCCGTTACGACCGGGGCCAGCCATCATGCCCGACCCGTCCGTGCCACCGGCCACGTTGATGCCGTCATCGCTGGCGACAACCTCGATATCACCCCCGTTAAGAGTGATCAGCGCGCTTTCAATCCCCTCATAGGACTGGGTGATTCGGATATCACCCGAATTGATCGTCAGGGTCAAATCGGCATGGATGGCATCATCACCGCTGGCCATTTCGAAGGTACCATCATTGATCACCAGATCGCTGTTGGAGTGAATGGCGTCATCAGCGGCATCGATCACGAATGTTCCACCGTCAATCGCCACCGATACAGCGCCTTTGATCCCCTTGGCTGAGTCGTCGGCGGCGATCTGGCCGGTACTGCCGCCACCTGATGTCAGGGTAAACTGACCGCCGCTGATCGCCACGTCGGTTTGAGCCTGAATGGCGTCGCCGCCGGCAGTGATAGTGAACACGCCGCCTTCGATGGCGATATAACCCAGTGCAGCGTCTTCTTCGTTGTCAGCCACCAAGCCGTCTCCACCGGCATTGATGACTAGTTGGCCGTCCTTAACCACCAGGTAATCCTTACCGCGGATACCGTCATCGACGGCATTGACCGTGATAGCGCCCCCGCGAATGACCAGACCATCTTTGCTGGTGATGCCGTCGTTGTAGTTGCCGGTTACGACCAGCGAACCGTCGCCGCCTATGGTGAGATCGGCCGTGCTATAGATGGCGGCGTTAGGCTCATCCGATTCCGGGTCTTCGAAGATATAGGTTGAACCATCCGTAACCCGGTTTTCGGTATCGCTCGCGAGAATGATCGCGACCTCGGTTGCTTCCATGATGGCGATCGGCGCGTTTGATGAATTGGTGATGTCGACGCCATCGAGGATAAGTTGCACCATCCCCTCATCGACCGTATCGACCACGATTTGCTTGTCGACCAACCGGCCGCTGAGGCGATAGGTCCCGGCGGCGGTGATTACCGCCTGATCGGTGCTGACAGTGACGCCTTCGCCTTCGACGGCGATCGTGCCGCCATTCAACTCGATGGTTGTGACCGCAGCGCTGTCGATCACCACATCCGAGGCATCCATATGGGTCGGGTTGTTTTCAGCCAAATCTTCCGCGACTGAAGCCTGAGTATTATCGCCGGACGCCGGTGAAACCGTGTTGTTCACGGCGACAACTTCATCCGTTGAGGCTGATTCTGAGTTTGTCTGAATTGAGTTATCGGCAACGGCGGCGACAACCTGGTCGTCCGGTACCGCGAGTAGGCTTGCTTCCGATCCACAGCCGGTCAAGATTATCACCGCCAGGATGATTAAGATGAATAAGAGGGTTCCTTTTTTGATCATTTTCTCGCTCCATTTCCGCATCGTTCCGGGTAGATTTAAATCGGTACAGGCTTCGTTTTGTCCTGCCGTCCCGTAGACGTCTACCAAGGCGCAGAATTTGGACAGCCTGTTATCCAATTTATAGAGCAGGAAAGTTTAGATATTGTGAAGGAGGTGTCAGTAGTTTGTTTGGCCGATCAAGCGAACGGGGACGGCTCCGGTGATCAGGGCTGCCAGCGAAGGGTCGTTATGACCGGGTAGTGGTCGGACGGATAGCGATCGCCCTCATGCCACGTATCGATGAACGCCTCAAGGGTCTCGAATTCCTTCGATATGACGATCCAATCGATTGTGAGCAATACACCCGGCAGTCCAAAACCATGAAATGTTCCCTCCGCGGCAGAGGACGGATGGACCTGCCGGTAGGCGTCTGCAAGACGTCCACCCTTGGCCAGTTGGCGATAGGTAGCCGAGTCCTTGATGGCATTGAAATCGCCGGTCAGAATTACCGGTAACGGCGGGTCGAGGCGGTCAATCCAGTCGAGCAGCAGCCGGGTGGAGGCATCGTTGGCCGCCGGCATGTAATCCACGTGAGTATTCAGAAAAATGAGTGATCGCCCGGATGAGAGGTGATTGAGTCCGGCCCATGTCACCGTGCGCGGGAAAGCGCTGTCCCAACTCCGGCTGCCGGGTATTTCCGGTGTTACGCTGAGCCAGAAATTCCCGTGGTCGCGGAGGTGAAACGCAGACCGCCGGACGAGGAGCGGCGCCATTTCCAGGGCGGTTTCACCCGTGCCGCCGCGCCGCACACCGAAAAAGTCGTAATCCGGCAAGTTCTGCTTGATGAATTCGGCTTGCTCGTCATCGCGGCATTCCTGCAAACCCAGCAGGTCCGGGTCAAACGTGCGAATGCGATCGATGACCAGCTCCTTCCGATGGTCCCAATGATTCATCCCGTCCTTGGCCTGGCCGTAGCGGATGTTGAAGGTCATGACCTTGATCGTGTTCATTGATGAAGTGAGATTATCGTTCAAATAAAACTCACGTCGAGGTGATTCACACCGGCATCCACTGTAGTGATTGTTTAAGATTTACAGCCGGTCCGCCACAACGTAGCCATCATACCACCGGATCACGGTTGCCAGATGCGTTTCCGACCAACTCGACCAGACCTGGGTCACATACTCCTGAACAAGACCGGCCTGCACAACGGGTGTCGGGGCCTGAACGATCCCGGCCACCGACAGGCTGCCGGCGAAATCAGGTGGTTCGAGCCATTGAAAGCGACCAGCTCGTTCACCACGCAGTGCCCGCTGGCGAATCCACTGGACATTCCCCGGCACGATATCACGTTCGAGCACGCCGTACAGGGCCAACAAGGGAACGGCGACCGATTGGATGGCCTGGGGCGATGGCGTGCCGGGATGCTGGGCAGCGTAGGCGTCGCCGAGAAGGGCGTTCAGCGGCGCGGGAGCCAGCGGCGGCACGCCGGCATTATTCAGATCAGCGAAGATAGCCCAACAGGACGGGGACGCGCCGATGTAGCGGTGGGTGGGGTCGGCGAATTTCGGCAACAGGGCCGCGCAACCGGGGCAACGGACGAAGTTGGCATCGTTCATGGGCTTGAATTGCGGATCCTAATTTGTGCCCTTGCCCTTGAGAATCATTTACCCTGATAAACATTACACCTCACGCCG
>Ga0114939_10003645_pt1 | contig 10656 bp, 11 predicted proteins | sample AshMeaCrysSpring_FD_87196 | JGI IMG/M metagenome (GOLD analysis project Ga0114939, IMG submission 87196) | Groundwater microbial communities from Big Spring, Nevada to study Microbial Dark Matter (Phase II) - Ash Meadows Crystal Spring | ecosystem: Environmental > Aquatic > Deep subsurface >... | reverse complement strand
GCCGGTGCTGCTTGAAGTAGTGCGACAGATACAGCACCGGCTTGTGCAGCACGCCGCGTTCGGTGAGCAGGAACGTGATCAGCAGCCGCCCGACGCGCCCGTTGCCGTCGAGGAACGGGTGAATCGTCTCGAACTGCACATGCGCGAGCGCGATCTTCACCAGCGGCGGCAGCTCATCGTGCGCGTGCAGGAAGTTCTCCAGGTCTCCCAGCGCCGCAGGCACCGCGTGGTGCGGCGGCGGCACGAAGGTCGCGGTGGCGAGCGTGCAGCCGGCCGGGCCGATCCAGTTCTGGCTGGTGCGCAGTTCACCGGGCTGCAGCCGGCCGCCGCGCACGCCGCGCATCAGCTCGGCATGGACCTCCCGGATCAGGCGCACCGAAACCGGCAGCTCGGCGAGTCGCGCCAGCCCGTGGTTCATGGCGCGGACGTAGTTGATCACTTCGTCCACGTCGCGCGGCAAGGTCGGTTCGAAGAGCTGGGCCTCGGCGGCGAGCAGGTCCTGCAGCGAGCTTTGCGTGCCCTCGATCTGGCTGGAGAGCACCGCCTCCTTGCGCACGTACATGAAGACGAAGAGATCCGGGTTCGGCAGCGTGAGCACCGAGCCGTCGAGCCGACCCAGCGCGCGGTCGGCGGCGGACAGCAGGCCTTGAAGCTCGCCGCCCAGTGCCAGCGCGGGCTGTGGCGGTAGGGGTGCCGGCATGAACGCCCGGTAGCCCGTGGGCTGGGTGATGTAGCGTCCCGCCCGGGTCGGGGCTTCGCCGACAGTCGCCATCCAGATGGCTGCCTTTCGTATGGGGCCAGAATGGCTCCATATGATAGGCAGTGTTTAACAAGAACGAAAGGCGTGCGCCTTGTTTTAGTTTGCGCAGGGTCCCCGGGGCTACCGCGTTGCCCGGCACCGCATGCGGCGTCGTCGTTGATCAGCAGGCCGTGGCCTCGGCGGATACCGGCGTGAGCTCGGGGGCGAGTCGGCGCAGAGCCATCCGTGTATTCGTGGAGCGCGCCTCCGGAAATGCGCGGTTGCTCCGAGACAGGGGAGCGTCGCCACGGCGTGGATGAAATTCATTCATGCCGTGAATGGGCAAGCCCTTGGTGGTGTCGAAGGGATCTTGCAAAAGCCTCTGCGCGATGGGCTCGCGCCGTGGCGGCGGCATCCAATGTCGCGGTGAAGTCCGCCGCATGCGATGGACTGCCTGCACTATGCGGTCGACGCGCTGGGCTTGTTATAGGCTCGAGGGCGCCTCGGCGTGAAGCAGAGGCGCGCGGCGCATGACAAGCGGACCTCGAGTACACGCATGAGTACACATTCGCAGGGGCGAATCGGGAGAGGCTTGATTCACAAGGCTCCGCCGCGGTTCACTCGCTTCTGCATCGAAGTAGTCCTGCGGCTGCAAACGCGGTCGGGCCGGATCCGAACCGGCAATGCTTCGCCGCTGCCCGACCCTGGCGCAGGCGCCCGCGTGGGAGCGCAACGAGCGCGAGACCACGCTCGCACAGCGCGAATCGCCGCCGTCCCGAAGCCGCCAACGCTTGTTTCCGAGACGTTCGTGGCGACGGGACCGGCAGAACCTCACGATTACGCGGTTTTACGTGGGCCGGTCGATCGCACCCCCTACAAGCATGTCTTCGTTCCCGGGCGTTATCTGGCCGCGCGCTCGCGCGGATGCTCGCGCCGCCAGAGCCAGGGTTCGACCGGTTTGCGCTCGCGCCACAGCCCGCGTCGGCTTTCGCGGGCGCGCGCCTCTGCTTCTTCGTAGAGAAGCCGGTCCTCGCGCGACTGCTCCTCGGCGAACACCCGCAGCCACCAGGCCATCCCGGCCTCGACCTGATCGCGGCCCACGTCACGCCCGGTCTGCGTGACTTTGCCTACGATCCGGCCGTAGTGGTCGAGCTTGATTACCTCGACGCGCACCCAGCGATCGTAGACCCGCGCGGAGAGTGCGTTCTTGGCGGCGCGCCCGTAAGGCTGGCCGATCTCGGGCGCGTCGATGCCCGCGACTCGGATGCGGTGCTGCCGCTCACCGCGGTCCAGGATCGTGATCGTGTCGCCGTCGTGAACCGCAACGACGCGACCCTCGAGACGGTCATTGGGCTGTGCGTAGGCGATCGCCGCGGCAAGCAGGAGCGGCGCAAGGGCGGCGAACAGGGCGAGGCGCGTCGGTCCCTGAGCCTCCTCATGGCCCGCGCCCCGGACCAGCGTTCTGACGCTCGCTCGCGACACGTCTCTCCTCCGCATCCGCTACGTCATTCAGCTTCATCACGCGCCTTGGCTACAGCGCCGCAAAGGATGACCCCGCAAAGCCGCCGAGATCAGTTTGCGTTACGGTGACCGCCGCGCCCCGCCCATGGAGCACCACGCCCCGCAACGTTCCACGTGGAACAATGCCCCCCCGAGAATTCGTTTCGTTCAATGTTCCACGTGGAACATCGATCGAGCTGCGTCCGGGTAAGGCGTAGAATTCGGGCCCTCTGGCCTTTCTCCGATGCTGTTCCCTGAATCCTTCGATGTCATCGTCGTCGGTGGCGGCCACGCCGGCACCGAAGCCGCGCTTGCTGCAGCGCGCATGGGGCGTCGGACGCTGCTGCTCACCCACAACCTCGATACGCTGGGGCAGATGTCCTGCAATCCCTCCATTGGCGGGATAGGGAAGGGGCATCTGGTCAAGGAGGTGGACGCGCTCGGTGGGGCGATGGCCCTCGCCACCGACGAGGCCGGCATCCAGTTTCGGATCCTCAACTCCAGCAAAGGTCCCGCAGTGCGCGCCACACGCGCACAGGCCGACCGCGTGATCTACCGTCAGGCGATCCGCACGCGCATTGAAACGCAGGCCAGCCTTAGCGTCTTTCAACAGGCTGTGGACGACATCTGGCTGGACGCGGGGCGCGCGGCGGGTGTCGTGACCCAACTTGGAATCCGCTTTCCCGCCCGCGCCGTTGTCCTGACGGCAGGAACGTTTCTGGGCGGCCGCGTGCACGTCGGTCTGGAAAGCCATTCCGCAGGCCGCGCGGGCGATCCGGCCTCCGTGACGCTTGCCGGCCGCCTGCGCGAGCTGGCGCTGCCTGTCGGCCGCCTCAAGACCGGGACGCCGCCGCGCCTCGACGGACGCAGCATCGACTTCACGGTCATGGAGGAACAGCCGGGCGATACGCCAGTGCCGGTCTTCTCTTTCCTGGGTCGCCCGGACATGCATCCGGCGCAGCGCCCGTGCTGGATCACGCACACCAACGAGCGTACGCACGAGATCATCCGCGGCGGACTGGACCGTTCGCCGATGTACACCGGAAGGATCGAAGGCGTCGGGCCGCGCTACTGCCCCTCGATCGAGGACAAGATCCATCGGTTCGCAGGCAAGAGCAGCCATCAGATCTTCCTCGAGCCCGAAGGCCTGACGACGAGTGAAATCTACCCCAATGGCATCTCGACCAGCCTGCCGTTCGACGTGCAGCTCGCCGTCGTGCGCTCGATCCGAGGGCTAGAGCAGGCGCGCATTGTCCGGCCGGGGTACGCGATCGAGTACGACTACTTCGATCCCCGCCGGCTGCACCCCTGGCTCGAGACGCGCGCGATCCCGGGGCTCTTTTTCGCCGGCCAGATCAACGGCACCACCGGTTACGAAGAAGCGGCGGCGCAGGGTCTCCTTGCGGGCATCAACGCCGCTCGCACGGTCGCGGGCGACGAGCCGTGGTGGCCACGCCGTGATGAAGCGTATCTCGGCGTGCTGGTGGACGACCTAGTGACCCGCGGCGTGTCCGAGCCCTATCGGATGTTCACCAGCCGCGCGGAGTACCGGCTGCTCCTGCGCGAGGACAATGCCGACTTCAGGTTGACCGAGCTGGGACGTCGGCTCGGCTGCGTGGACGACGACCGATGGGATGCGTTCGCACGCAAGCGTGACGCCGTGGAACGCGAGGAGCAGCGGCTGCGCGCGACTTGGGCGCATCCGCGGGACACCGATCCTGCCTTGGCCGGAGCGGTGCTCGGCGGCCCGCTCGAGCGGGATCAGACGCTCTTCGATCTGCTCAAGCGTCCCGAGGTCAGCCACGCGCAGCTGGATCGTCTGGTGCCGTCGTCGGTCGCGGTGCGGCCCGACGTCGCCGAGCAGGTCGAGATTCGGGCCAAGTATGCCGGCTACATCGTTCGCCAGCGGGACGAGATCGAGCGGATGCAGGAGCACGAGCACCTGCGCTTGCCCGACGACCTCGACTACGCCCAAGTGCGCGGACTCTCGAAGGAAGTGCTGCAGATCCTCGCGCACGCCCGCCCTGAGACGCTCGGTCAAGCGGGACGCTTGCAGGGCATCACTCCGGCCGCGGTGTCGCTGCTCCTCGTGCACTTGAAGAAGCGGCACCCGCGAGAGCCACGGGACGAGCGTCCCGCAGCATGACCCCGGAGCAGGTGCTGGACACGGGACTCGATGAACTGGCGCTTGATCTCCCCGCTCGGGGGCAGCACCAGCTGTTGGAGTATGTGCGCCTGATGGGCCAGTGGAACCGGGTCTACAACTTGAGCGCAGTCCGGTCCGAAGTCGATGCGGTGAGCGTTCACTTACTCGATTCCCTTGCGATCGTCTCGGTCCTGCCCGAAACGAGCACACTCGACGTGGGTTCGGGCGCGGGCTTGCCCGGGGTGCCGCTCGCCATCGCCCGCCCCCAGGTGCGTGTGACGATGGTCGAGTCGAACGGCAAGAAGGCGGCGTTCATCCGTCATGCCGTTTCACGGCTCGGTCTCGACAACGCCGAAGTCATCGAGTATCGGGTGGAGCAGTGGCAGACCGAACGGCGGTTCCCCGTCATCGTTTCGCGTGCGTTCGCCGAGCTCGCGGCTTTCGTCCGGAGCGCAGGACGTCTTCTCGCCCCTGAGGGACGCCTGTACGCCATGAAGGGGCGTTTCAGCCGCGCCGAAGCTTCGGCGCTGCCGGCGCCCTGGACGCTCCTTGAGGCACGCCGAATCCATGTCCCCGGGCTCGATGCCGAGCGGCACGTCGTGGTGATCGGCGCCGGCACCCCATGACGCGGGTGCTTGCGATCGCGAACCAGAAGGGCGGCGTCGGCAAGACGACCACGACGGTGAACCTGGCCGCAGCGCTGGCACGTGAAGGCCAGCGCGTGCTCGTGGTCGACCTCGATCCCCAGGGCAACGCGACCATGGGCAGTGGCGTCGACAAGCGGATGCTGCAGCGGACGGTCTATCAGGTGCTCCTCGGGCTCGCCACGGTGGAATCCGTGCGCCTCGAGTCGAGCACCGGCGGCTACGACATCGTCCCATCCAATCGCGACCTCGCGGGTGCCGAGGTCGAAATGGTGGGGCTCGAGCACCGCGAGAGCCGGCTGCACGGGGCGCTGGAGCGGGTCGCCAGCGTGTACGACTACATCCTCCTCGACTGCCCGCCGGCGCTCAACCTGCTCACCCTGAACGGGCTCGTTGCCGCCCACGCGGTCGTCATTCCCATGCAGTGCGAGTACTACGCGCTCGAGGGGCTTTCGGACCTGGTGAACACGATCCGCAAGGTGCGCGGCGGACTGAACGGGCGGCTCGAGATCGAGGGATTGCTGCGCACCATGTTCGACCCGCGCAACCTTCTCTCGCAGCAGGTGTCGGCGCAGCTCGAGCAGCATTTCGGCGACAAGGTCTACGCGACCATCATCCCGCGCAACGTGCGCCTTGCAGAAGCGCCGAGCTACGGCACGCCAGCGGTCAACTTCGATGCCGGCTGCAAGGGCTCGCAGGCCTACGTCGCGTTGGCGCAGGAGATGCTGCGGCGGACCGGCGCAGTACCCGCCGCAGCCTGAACGGGACGCGGGCGGGGAGAGAGCAGAAGATGAAAATGAAAGGTCTCGGGCGCGGGCTCGAAGCGTTGCTCCCCGGCGACGAGACGTCGTCCCAGGCGAGCGGCGAGCGCCTCGCGACCGCTCGACTTGAGCAGCTGCAGCCGGGCCGCTACCAGCCGCGCACGAAGATGGACGAAGCGTCGCTCGCCGAGCTGGCCGCCTCCATCCGCAGCCAGGGGTTGATGCAGCCGATCCTCGTGCGGCCTATCGCCGCTGACCGCTTTGAGATCATCGCGGGCGAACGGCGCTGGCGCGCCGCACGGCTGGCGGAGCTCGCCGAGGTGCCGGTTGTGGTGCGCGACGTGCCGGACCGTTCGGCGCTTGCAATGGCCTTGATCGAGAACATCCAGCGGGAGGACCTCAATCCGCTGGAGGAGGCCAACGGCCTGCAGCGCCTCGTCGACGAGTTCCGGCTCACGCATCAGGAGGCCGCAGAGGCCATCGGTCGATCACGCGCCGCCGTGACCAATCTGCTGCGGCTGCTGAGCCTGCAGCCGCCCGTCCAGGCGTTGGTGCAGTCGGGCGAGCTCGAGATGGGTCACGCCCGCGCGCTGCTCGCGCTGGACGCCGTGAAGCAGTGCGAGGCAGCGCGACGGGTGGCAGCGAAAGGGCTCTCGGTGCGCGAGACGGAACGGCTCGTGCAGTCATTGCTTGCGCCGCACGCGGGGGCCGACGCTTCACCGCGCAAGGTGAGTCGCGACGTCCAGCGGCTGGAGGAAGAGCTCTCCGAGACGCTCGGCACGAAGGTCGAGGTACGGAGCGGGACGGGCGGCACGGGCAAGCTCGTGCTCCACTACATGAGCCACGAGCATCTCGACGACCTGCTCGCGCGTCTGCGCGGGTGAATCCCGATCAGGGGTGGCCGGGAATGAACTCCTCGTCGCCCTGCTGCTCACGCTCCCAGGTCAGGAAGTCGAAATAGCCGCAGCGCGGACCGCTCGGATAGGTGCGGCAGACCCACGGCCGCGCCGCGTAGATGGTGCAGCGGCGCGCCTTCTGATCGAAGAACATGCACGTCGTCTTGTAGACGTGGTCCTTCTTGTGGCGCAGTACGCGGATCTTTCCCGAGTCGGCAGGCTTGGTGAAGCGCTCGCGTGCCGTTGCCGTGCTCACGCCATGGTGCTTCGCGAGCCGCGCGATATCGCGCGTGCTCACCTCGATCCAGTCGTAGCTGCAACAGTACCCGGGACACTTCGAGCAGTCGTACCTCTTGCGCGGAGCCGGAGCCATGCGAGCGGCGGAGCACCTTGCTGTGGCGGAGGGCGGATGTTAGCGGACGCGGGCGGCAGCCGGAACCATGCAACAAGCGCCGCGAACATCGCGCCTCGACGTCGTGCACTGCATAGTCGGGCTCGAGCACGGTGCCCCGGCCATCCGCGAGATCGGTTAAGACTGTTGGCGCGCCGGAGCGCGTCGCCTCCGTATGCAGGAGCCATGCTTGGTCTCCCTCTGCCTTGACCACGATCATACGACCGGCGCTCCGCAGCGCGAGAATGTTGCTCTGCGAAACGTTGACTGTCTGCTGAAATCCTTGCGATAATCAGGGGCTTCCCCGAGCCCAGCCAAGCAGGCGACAAACGTCGCGCCACGATGATCTCGAGCGCGGCCGGATACCGACGAGCACTGGGCGTACAGGTGGCGATCGCCGGAGGGACGGGTCTTGTCTGGGGACTCTTCGGCGGCTGGGACGCGGCGCTCTCGGCTCTCCTCGGCGGCGCGATCTGCGTGATCCCGAGCGCGTTCTTCGCGTGGCGGCTACACGCGGCGTCGCGGCGCGGAGCGGCAGCTTTCGGCGCGGCGTTCCTTGCGGGCGAGCTGACGAAGCTCGCCTTGTCGGCGGTGCTGTTCGCCGCCGTCATCAGGTGGTATCACGATGTCCACCACGCCGCGCTCGTGGTGGGGTTCATCGCGACGCTGCAGGGCTATTTGCTGGCGCTTCTCGTGACCTAAACCAAGATGGCTTCCGCCGAACACGCCGCCCGGGTCCCCTCGGACAACCCCTCCGAATACATCGTCCACCACCTCACGAACTGGACCATCGGCGAAGGCTTCTGGTCGTTCAACGTCGACACCTGGTTGATGGCCCTCCTCGTGGGCCTGTTCTTCCTCTGGCTGTTCCGCAAGGTAGCCGCGCGCGCCACCTCCGGGGTTCCCGGCAGACTTCAGGCGTTCGTCGAGATGATCGTCGAGTTCGTCGACGACTCGGTGAAGGGGATCGTCCACAACCCCACTTCGCGCAAGCTCATCGCGCCGCTCGCGCTCACGATCTTCATGTGGGTGTGGCTGATGAACGCGCTCGACTTCCTCCCCGTCGATCTCGTGCCGCACGCAGCGCACGCCGCCGGCGCCGATTTCTGGAAGACGGTGCCCACGGCGGACCTCAACACGACCTTCGGGCTGTCGCTCTCGGTGCTCGTGCTGATGATCTACTACAACATCAAGATCAAGCACATCGGCGGCTGGGTGCACGAGCTCTTCATGTCGCCCTTCGGCAGCAACCCGCTCCTGTGGATTCCCAACTTCGTCCTCAACATCATCGAGCTGCTCGCGAAGCCGGTATCGCTCGCTATGCGACTGTTCGGCAACATGTACGCGGGCGAGCTCGTGTTCCTCCTCATCGCGCTGCTCGGCGCGGGTCTGTTCACGCACTTCAGCGGCGGCGCGCTCGCCGGGTTCATCGGTCAGGTGATCGCCGGTTCGGGCTGGGCGATCTTCCACATCCTGATCGTCACGCTGCAGGCGTTCATCTTCATGATGCTCACCGTCGTGTACCTCGGCATGGCGCACGAAGGTCACTAGGCAGCTCTTTCCGGGTTCTCCGTTTCACGCGCAACTTACAACTCGACTGAAGAAAGGAAACAACGATGCAACAGTATCTCGCTGACGTTCAGGGCATGACCGCGCTCGCTATCGGCCTGATCATCGGGCTTGGCGCGATCGGCGCCTGCATCGGCATCGGCATCATGGGATCGAAATTCCTGGAGGCCGCTGCCCGCCAGCCGGAGCTGATGCCCGAGCTGCAGACCCGGATGTTCCTCCTCGCCGGCCTGATCGATGCGGCGTTCCTCATCGGCGTCGCGCTCGCGTTCTTCTTCGCGTTCGCGAACCCGTTGCTCTCGGCGCTCGGCACCAAGTAGCGAAGCAGGACCGCGACCATCCTTTCGCAACCGACTTCACAGGAACAGCCGTGAACATCAACGCCACCCTGTTCGGGCAGATGCTCACCTTCATCATCCTGGTCTGGTTCACGATGAAGTTCGTCTGGCCGCCGATCGTCAAGGCCCTCGACGAGCGGGCGAAGAAGATCGCCGACGGCCTGGCGGCGGCCGAGCGCGGCCGCCAGGACCTCGCCTCCGCAGAGCAGCGCGCGGCGCAGATCGAGCGCGACGCGCGGGCGCGGGCACAGGAGCTCATCGCGGCCGCGGAAAAGCGCGCGGCCGGCATCGTCGAGGAAGCGAAGGTCCAGGCGAAGGCCGAGCAAGACCATATCGTCGCCGGAGCGAAGGCGGAGATCGATCAGGAAGCGCAGCGCACGAAGGACGAGCTGCGCCGCCGGGTCGCGGCGCTCGCCGTCGCCGGCGCCGAGAAGATCCTGCGTCGCGAGGTCGATCCGAAGACGCACGCCGACCTGCTGACCGGGCTCGAGCGCGAGCTCGTCTGACGCCATGGCCGAGATCGCTACCATCGCAAGGCCCTATGCCGAAGCGGCGTTCGAGGTCGCCGCGGCCGCGAACTTGCTGCCCGAGTGGTCCACGCTGGTCGGGGCGCTCGCTGCCGTCGCGACCAACGCCGACCTGCGCGAGGCCCTCTCCGACCCGCGCGTCACCCCGAAGCAGCAGGTGGAGCTCGTGCTTGCTCCGCTGAAGCTCGAAGTGACGGAACCGCAGCGCAACTTCCTGCAGGTGCTGGCGCAGAACGACCGCCTTGGGGCGCTGCCTGCGATTGCCGCGCAGTTCGAGGCGCTGCGGGCCGAGCGCGAGGGGGTCGCGGACGCCGAGGTCGAGAGCGCCTTCCCGCTCGGGGAGGGCGAGGTGAACACCCTGGTGAGCGCGCTCGAGAAGCGCTTCCGCCGCCGTATCCGGCCTCGCGTGACGGTCGCGCCCGACCTCATCGGCGGCGTGCGCGTGACGATCGGCGACGAGGTGATCGACGGCTCCGTGCGCGGCAAGCTGCAGACCATGGAGCTCGCGCTGCAGTCGTAGCGCGGGCACGAGACTGAAAGGCCAGAGGACACCGATGCAACAGCTCAGCCCCTCCGAGATCAGCGACCTGATCAAGAGCAAGATCCAGTCGCTCGCGCTTTCCGCCGACATCCGCACCCAGGGGACGGTGGTGTCGCTCACCGACGGCATCGCGCGCGTGCATGGCCTGCAGGACGTCATGCAGGGCGAGATGCTCGAGTTCCCGAACAACACCTTCGGCCTTGCGCTCAACCTGGAGCGCGACTCGGTGGGCTCGGTGATCCTCGGCGAGTACGAGCACGTGTCCGAGGGCGACACGGTCAAGTGCACCGGCCGCATTCTCGACGTGCCGGTCGGGCCGGAGCTCCTCGGCCGCGTAGTCAACTCCCTCGGCCAGCCGATCGACGGCAAGGGCCCGATCAACGCGCAGATGACGGACGTCATCGAGAAAGTGGCGCCGGGGGTGATCTGGCGGAAATCGGTGGCACAGCCGGTGCAGACCGGCCTCAAGGCGATCGACGCGATGGTCCCGATCGGCCGCGGCCAGCGCGAGCTGATCATCGGCGACCGCCAGACCGGCAAGACTGCCGTCGCGATCGACACGATCATCAACCAGAAGGGCAAGGACCTCCTCTGCATCTACGTC
>Ga0114939_10003644_pt1 | contig 10656 bp, 5 predicted proteins | sample AshMeaCrysSpring_FD_87196 | JGI IMG/M metagenome (GOLD analysis project Ga0114939, IMG submission 87196) | Groundwater microbial communities from Big Spring, Nevada to study Microbial Dark Matter (Phase II) - Ash Meadows Crystal Spring | ecosystem: Environmental > Aquatic > Deep subsurface >... | reverse complement strand
GCGGGACACCTCCCTGGCTCACGCCGCCGGTCGCGCGATCGCGGAGGAGATGCGGGCCGTGGGCGTGCACCAGAACTACGCCCCCGTGGCCGACGTGAACCGGAACCCCTTCAACCCCGTGATCAACACACGCTCGTTCGGGGAGGACCCGGAGCTCGTGGCGGATATGGCCGGGGCATTCGTTCGCGGCACCCTCGAGGGGGGCGGCGTGCCGACGGGGAAGCACTTCCCCGGGCACGGCGATACCGGCACCGATTCCCACCTCGAGCTTCCCCTCCTACCGTTCACCCGGGCGCGGCTCGATTCGGTGGAACTGCCACCCTTCCGCCGTATCATCGAGCGGGGGGTGCTTTCGGTGATGATCGGGCACCTCTCGGTGCCCGCCGTGGAGCCCTCCCCGGGGACTCCCACCACCCTCTCGCGAAACGTCGTGACGGGCCTGCTCCGCGACGAGCTGGGGTTTCGCGGACTGGTGGTGACCGATGCGATGGACATGCGCGGGGTCGCGGCAGGGTTCTCGGTCGGGGACAGGGCGGTGCAGTCGTTCCTGGCCGGCGCCGACGTGGTGCTCATGCCCGGCGACGACGAAGTGGCTCTCGCGGCTCTGGTGGCCGCAGCGCGCACGGGGGAAATCCCCCCCGCGCGCCTCGAGGAGTCGGTCCGCCGGGTTCTGGCACTGAAAGAGATGCTGGGGCTCCACCGCCTCCGCACCGTGGACGTCGAGGCGGCGGCTTCGATCGTCGGCTCCCGGGCGCACCGCGCCCTGGCGAAGAAGATCGCCCGCCACGCGGTGACGCTGCTGCGGAACGAAAAGGGGATCATCCCCCTCGGTCCGGAGGACGGCGCGGGGACCATGGTGATCGGTCTGCACGGGACGGTGCAGCACTGGGCCACGGTCCATCGCCCGGGATATCCCTGGCCGGTCGAACACGCGTGGGGCAATCTGGAGGCACAGATGCGCCGGCGCGGTCTCGCACGTGAATTCGTGAACCTGGCGCCGGACGACGACCGGCGTGTGACGGAGGGCGTTCTGCAGCGCGCCGCGCGGGCGAAACGGATCGTCGTTCCGGTGTTCGTGGAGGTCCGCACGGGGAGCGGCACGATCTCCCTTCCGGGGGAGTTCGAAGGGTTCGTGGGGAAGCTCGCCGCGCTCCGGAAGCCGACGGTGGTCCTGACGCTCGGTAGCCCGTACGTCGCCGGGCGCTTCGCCTGGGCGGACGGGCTTCTCTGTGCCTACGGGGACGCGGAGCCGTCGGTGGAGGCCGCCGTGGAGGCGCTGGCCGGCGAGTCCCCCGTGCGCGGCCGGCTGCCGGACACGGTTTCGTCCAGATTCCCGTTCGCGGCGGGAGTTGTCCTGGACCGGACGGTCCTGCGCGAGGGGACCCCCGAGGAGGCCGGGTTCACGAGGTCGGGCCTCGCGGCATTGGAGGAGATCGTCCGTGCCGGCATTCGAGACTCCGCCTATCCCTGCGCGCAGCTCGCCGTGGTCCGGAACGGCGTTCTGGCGGTCGACCGTGCCTACGGCACCTTCACCTACGAGCGCACCTCCCGCGAGATCGACCGGAACACGATCTTCGATCTTGCCTCGCTGACGAAGGTGATTGCCACGACGACAGCGGTCATGAAGCTCTACGAGGAGCGGCGGATCCGGCTGGACACGCGGGTGGCCGAGGTGGTGCCGGCCTTCCGCGGAGGGAGGAAGGGGGAGGTCACCGTGGAGCAGGTCCTCACCCACACCTCCGGACTCCCGGCGTTCCTGAAGCTGATCGACGTCGTGGGGACAAGGGAGGCGGCGCTCGATACGATCCTGCGCACGCCGCTGCTGTGGGGCCCGGGGGATACCACGGTGTACAGCGATCTGGGGATGATCATCCTCGCCGAGGTGGTCCGGGCTGTCGCGGGGGTGCCGATCGACCGGTATCTGCAGGAGAACTTCTTCGGCCCCCTCCACATGACCCGCACCATGTTCGCCCCGCCGCCGCTCCTGCGCGAGCAGGCCGCCCCCACCGAGGTGGACAGCGGGTGGAGGAAGGCGTTGGTGCGCGGTACGGTGCACGACGAGCGGGCGGCGCTGCTCGGGGGTGTGGCGGGGCATGCGGGGCTCTTCTCCACCGCAGGCGATCTGGCGGTGTTCATGACCATGGTGATGGAGGGGGGGGCCTACGGGGGGCGGCGGTACCTCGCGGACTCGACGATCGCGCTCTTCACCCGCAGGTGGGGCCCCCGCAGCACGAGGGCGCTGGGGTGGGACACGAAGTCGCCCACCGGATCCACCGCCGGAGACCGCTTCTCGCCGCGCGCCTACGGCCACACGGGCTTCACCGGAACGTCGATCTGGGTCGATCCCGACAGACGGATGTGCGTCGTTCTGCTCACGAACCGGGTCCATCCGACCCGGGCCAACACAAGGATCGCGAAGGTGCGGCCTGCCGTGCACAATGCCGCCGTCTCCGCTCTCTCCGCCGATCCGCCACAGGAGGAAAGGAACAACCCATGAAGGTGAAGCCGTTCGTGAACGAGAAGGTCCTGAATTTCACGAAACCCGAGAACCGCCGCCGGCAGGCGGCCGCGATCGCCCGGATACGGTCCGAGGCCGGGCGGGAGTATCCGCTCGTCATCGGCGGCGAGAAGGTGCTCGCACCGGACAAGTTCTCCACGCTCAATCCGTCGCGCCCGACGGAGGTGCTCGGGGTGTTCCAGAAGGGGAACGCCGACCTGGCGCGCCGGGCGGTGGAGGTGGCGGCCGAGACCTTCGAGAGCTGGAAGACCGTCCCCGCGGTGAAGCGCGCCTCGTACCTTTTCCGCGCGGCCGCGGTGATGCGCCGGCGCCGGTTCGAGCTGAACGCGACGATGATCCTCGAGGTCGGGAAGACCTGGCCGGAGGCGGACGCGGACACGGCTGAGGCAATCGACTTCCTGGAGTTCTACGCGCGGGAGATGCTGCGGTACGGCGCGGACCACCCCGTGGTCAGGAACCCCGGCGAGACCGGGAAGCTGGTCTACATCCCGCTCGGGGTGGGCGTGGTGATCCCCCCGTGGAACTTCCCGCTCGCGATCCTCGCCGGCATGACGTCGGCGGCGGTGGTCACCGGCAACACCGTGGTGCTCAAGCCGTCGAGCGACTCTCCGCTCATCGCGTGGCGGTTCATGGAGGTGATGCAGGAGGTCGGGCTCCCGGCCGGCGTGGTGAACTTCGTCTCCGGGCCCGGGGGTGCGGTGGGCGATACCCTGGTGCTCCACCCGAAGACCCGGTTCGTTTCATTCACGGGCTCGAAGGAGGTGGGGATCCACATCAACGAGAGCGCCGCGAAGGTACAGCCGGGACAGATCTGGCTGAAGCGTGTCGTGGCGGAGATGGGGGGAAAAGACGGCATCATCGTGGACCGGGGGGTGGACCTGGACGAGGCGGTTGAGGGGACGGTCGCCAGCGCCTTCGGCTTTCAGGGGCAGAAGTGCTCAGCGTGCTCCCGCGTCATCGTCCATCGGGACGTGTACGACCGGTTCTTGGAGAAGCTGGTGAAGAAGGTGAACGCGATCACCGTCGGTGATGCGGCGGACCCGGCGAACCAGATGGGTCCGGTGATCAACCGCGGTGCGCAGGAGACGATCCTCTCGTACATCGAGAAAGGCATTGCGGAGGGGGGCCGCCTGGTGGCGGGCGGCGGCACGGCGGGGGACGAGGGTTTTTTCCTCCGCCCCACGGTGATCGCCGACGTCCTCCCGCGTGCGACGATCTCCCAGGAGGAGATCTTCGGGCCGGTCCTCGCCGTCATCCAAGCGAACGACTTCGACGATGCGATGCGGATTGCGAACAACACCGAATACGGGCTGACGGGTGCGGTCTACACGAAGGACCGGAAGAAGCTGGAGCGAGCGGAGCGGGAGTTCTTCGTCGGGAATCTGTACCTGAACAGGAAATGCACGGGCGCCCTCGTGGGCGTTCACCCGTTCGGCGGATTCAACATGAGCGGGACCGATTCCAAGGCCGGCGGACGGGACTACCTGCTCCTGTTCCTGCAGGCCAAATCGATCGCCGAGAAGTCCCGACCCGTCGCGCGCAGGGTCCCGCGCCCGAAAGCGCGCCGCCGCCGGTCGTGAACCCCCCATCAACCATCGAAGGAAGCACGAGTCATGAAGGTCCACGAGTATCAGGGGAAGGAAATCCTGCGCAAGTTCCATGTCCCGGTTCCGGCGGGGAAGGTGGCGTTCTCGGTGGACGAGGCGCTCGCAGCGGCCCGGGAGCTGGGCGGGAGCGTCTGGGTGGTGAAGGCGCAGATCCACGCCGGCGGGCGCGGCAAGGGGGGCGGGGTGAAGGTGGCGAAGAGCCTCGACGAGGTGCGTGAGGCTGCGTCGCGCATGCTGGGGATGACCCTGGTGACCCACCAGACCGGCCCCGAGGGGAGGGTGGTGAAGCGGCTCCTTATCGAGGAAGGGGTTGCCATCGCCCGCGAGCTCTATGTCGGGGTCACGCTGGACCGTGCGACCTCGCGCAATGTGGTGATGGCGTCCACCGAGGGAGGGGTGGAGATCGAGAAGGTGGCCGCGGAGACTCCGGAGAAGATCCTCAAGGAGTTCGTCGACCGTGGCGCGGGGTTCCGGCCCTTCCAGGCGCGGAATCTCGCGTTCGGGCTCGGGCTCACCGGCGACGCGTTCAAGAACGGCGTGAAATTCCTCGCCGCCCTCTACCGCGCCTACGAGCAGATGGATTGCTCGCTCGCTGAGATCAATCCTCTGGTGATCACCGCCCAGGGAAACGTGCTTGCGCTCGACGCGAAGATCAACTTCGACGACAACGCGCTGGACCGGCATCCCGAACTGGCGGCGCTGCGCGACCTGGACGAGGAGGATCCGCTCGAAGTGGAGGCGTCCAGGTCCAACCTCAACTACATCAAGCTGGACGGCAACGTCGGCTGCATGGTGAACGGGGCCGGCCTCGCGATGGGGACCATGGACATCATCAAACTCGCGGGCGGGAGCCCGGCGAACTTCCTCGACGTGGGCGGAGGAGCTTCCGCGACGACCGTCGAAGCCGGGTTCCGCATCATCCTGGGCGACCCGCACGTCAAGGCGATCCTGATCAACATCTTCGGCGGCATCGTCCGGTGCGACAGGGTTGCCACGGGAGTGGTGGAGGCGGCGAAGAAGGTGCATGTCGCCGTGCCGGTCGTGGTTCGCCTCGCGGGGACCAACGCCGAGCTCGCGCAGGAGATCCTGAAGAGTTCGGGGATGAACTTCCTGGTGGCCGGCAGCCTGAAAGAGGCGGCCGAACGCGTGACCCAGGCGATCGGGCGCTGAGGACGTGGGGGACTTCCTCGACATGGTGCAGGGGTACGAGCCGGTCATCGGACTCGAGGTGCACGCGCAGTTGCGGACGGCCACGAAGGCGTTCTGCGGTTGTCCGACCAGCTACGGCGGCGAACCGAACACCAGTGTCTGCCCCGTCTGCCTGGGGCTCCCCGGCGCGCTTCCTGTGCTCAACGAGCGCGTGGTGGAATTCGTCCTCCGGCTGGGTCTGGCCACAGGGTGCCGGATCGCCCCCCGCTCGGGCTTCGCCCGGAAGAACTACTTCTATCCGGACCTGCCGAAGGGGTACCAGATCTCACAGTTCGATGTGCCGATCTGCTCCGGGGGCGCGGTGGAAATCGACCTGGACGACGGGGGGCGGGCGGTGGTGGGGATCACCCGGATCCACATGGAAGAGGACGCCGGGAAGTCGATCCACGACCTGGGCATGGACACCCTGGTGGACCTGAACCGGTGCGGCGTCCCGCTGGTCGAGATCGTGAGCGAACCGGACCTCCGCTCACCCCGGGATGCGTATCAGTACCTTGTGCGGATACGCCAGCTGGTGACCTACCTCGGGGTGTGCGACGGGAACATGGAGGAGGGGAGCCTCCGCTGCGACGCCAACGTCTCCGTGCGGCCTCGCGGGAGCATGGCCTTCGGCACCAAGACCGAAGTGAAGAACATGAACTCGTTCCGGAACGTCGAGCGCGCGCTCGAGTTCGAGATCCGCCGGCAGGTCCGCGTGCTGGAGGAGGGAGGTCGTGTCGTGCAGGAGACCCTGCTGTGGGATGCGAACCAGAACGTCGCCGCGCCGATGCGGAGCAAGGAGGAGGCGCACGACTACCGCTACTTTCCGGAGCCGGACCTCGTCCCGGTCACGGTGGACGAGCAGCGTATCGCCGCCGTGCGCTCGTCGCTCCCCGAGCTTCCGGCCGCGAAGCGGGACCGGTATGTCCGTGTGCTGGGGCTTCCGCGGTACGATGCGGACGTGCTGACAGCGGAAGCCGCCACCGCGCGCTACTTCGAGGAGGCGCTCGACGCGTTCGCCGGCCGGGAGGCGCAGCCGGATGCGGCGGACGCGAAGGCCGTGGCCAACTGGGTGATGACGGAAGTGCTTCGCGCCGTGTCCGCCCGGAAGGAGGGGATCGCAACGTTCCCTGTGGAGCCGCCGCGCCTGGCCGCGATGCTCGGTCTGATCCGCGACGGAACGATCAGCGGCAAGATCGCAAAGGACGTCTTCGAGACGATGACGACCGACCCGCGGGCGCCCGGGGAGATCGTGCGGGAGAAGGGGCTGACGCAGGTGTCCGATACTGACGCAATCGGCGCGGCGGTCGAGCGCGCGATCGCGGAGAATCCGGAGCAGGTGCGGAAGTATCTGTCGGGAAACGAGAAAGTGCTCGGCTTCTTCGTCGGCGAAACAATGAAGCTCACGAAAGGGAAGGCGAACCCGGGCATGGTGAACGAGATGCTCCGGCGCGCGCTCGCCGCGCGCAAGGGCTGAACACACCGCCGGAGTCCGCCGGGGCCGGATTACCACCACGCACAGGAACCACCCATGCGAGAGACCGTCATCGCCGGCAACTGGAAGATGTACAAGACCATCCCCGAGAGCGCAGAGCTGCTGCGTGACATCCTCGCCGGGATCGGCGCGGAGGTGCCGGGCCGGACGGTGGTCGTCTGCCCTCCGTTCACATCGCTCGCCGCCGCGGGCGAAATCGTGAAGGGGTCGCACCTCCGCGTGGGGGCGCAGGATATGTCCGAACAGGACGAAGGGGCCTTCACGGGCGAGGTCTCCGCCGCCATGCTCCGGAGCGCGGGATGTACGTTCGTCATCCTCGGACACTCCGAGCGGCGACAGTACCACGCCGAGTCCGACGAACGGGTCAACCGGAAGGCGGGGAAGGCGCTGGCCGCCGGCCTCCGGCCGATCGTGTGTGTGGGAGAACGGCTGGAGGAACGGGAGCGCGGCGTGACTGCCGCTGTGGTGAGCTCGCAGATCCGGGGAACGCTAGCCGGGTTCACACGAGAGGAAATGGCCCAGGTCGTGATCGCCTACGAGCCGGTCTGGGCGATCGGGACGGGAAAGACCGCCACACCGGACCAGGCGCAGGAGGTTCACGCACACATACGGGATCTTCTCCGGCAGATGCAGGACCAGGCCACAGCCGAAGAGACACCGATCCTCTACGGCGGAAGCGTGAAACCTGACAATGCGGCGGATTTATTGCGCCAGCCTGACATAGATGGTGCGCTAGTCGGAGGCGCCTGTCTGAAGGCCGAGTCGTTTCTCACGATTGTATCTGCAGCTAAATCAATACGTTAGCGAGCACCTCTCATCGCTCTTCGGGAGCGTTCGCAGCAAGTCCCTCAATTCTCGTTGCATTCCGGGGATTTCTGCATTATATTCCGAAGGCGCCTTTCCCCATTCCCCCCTTCTTCTGAGGCTCTAGTACCTCTTTGCTCGGGAATTTCGCGAAAACCCTCCAGGCCGTTCGTTTCCTCCTGTCCTGTTTCCCCTTCCTATCCCTCCTCTTCCTCCCGCCTTCGGCTTGGGGACAACACCGGTTTCTGGAGAATGGCACGCCGGGGTACGTGGGTCCCGATGGAGGGATCTCGCCCGGATCGCCGACGCGCGTCATCATCGACCTCGCCGGCTCATGGGCATACTCCGTGGAGGGGGGCGGCCGCGGACAGGTTCTTGTTCCATCCTCCACCGATTTCACGGGATCGGTGACCTTCGAACGATCGGTGGAGTTGACCGACGAGCAGATCGCCGCCTACGATTTTGAGCTCGTCGTCCTGGGCGCGAACTACGCGAGCGAGGTCCATGTCAACGGCGAGTACATCGGGAACCACATGGGGGGCTACACGAGCTACGCGCTCCCGATTCCCCCCGGGCGGCTGCGTGCCGGCCGAGGCAACGACATCCGGGTGGAGGTGGACAACACGCTCGATCCGCGCCGGACCGTTCCCCCCCGGACGTTTGCCCTGGGTTGGCGCAACTACGGCGGCGTCCTTCGGGACGTCTATCTCCTCGGGGTTCCCCGCCTCGCGCTCCGCGACGTCGCCGTCTCCTCTTCTGTCGCCCCCGGCCGCGGGTCCGCCACCGTCGCCGTGCGCGCTTCGGTCCGCGGTGCGGTTCCGTCCGACGCGGCGGGGAAGGCCTTCGGTCCCCCCGGCCTCATCGTCGAGGTGGTCGAGAAACTCAGCGGCTCTCTAGTGGCGCGAAGCCCCGTTCAGCGGGTCTCCCGTGACGACGATGGAGACGGATCGTTTCAAGTCTCCGTCCCGCTGGCGTCACCGCGGCTCTGGTCGCCGGAGTCCCCCGATCTCTACCTCGTCAAGTGTCTTCTTGTCGCCGAGTTCCGCGGCCGCGACACGGTGCTCGACGAGTTCCATCAGAACCACGGGCTCCGCGCTATCGAGCTCTCCGGGGGGGGGATCACGGTGAACGGCAGGCGCACCGCCCTCCGCGGTGTGGTGTGGAACGAGGATCATTCCGCGTACGGAGCGGCCCTCACGTACGCCGAGATGGAGAAGGACGTGGTTCTGATGAAGAACCTCGGTGCGAACGTCGTCCGCTTCGGCCATCACCCGCCGCATCCGTACATGCTCAACCTCTGCGACCGCTACGGGCTCTTTGCGCTCGTCGAGCTGCCGCTGCCCGGAGTGCCCTCCGCCGTGCTCGCCGAGGACGTCATCACCGAGACCGCATCGGCGATGCTCCGTGAGATGATCTCTCGCGATCGCCATCACCCCTCGCTCCTCGCCTGGGGGCTGGGGGACGATCTGGACGTGACCTCGGCGACGACGAGGGAGTTCCTCGAGCCTCTCGCGGGCCTGGCGCGTTCGCTGGACGGCCGTCCGCTGTACTACGGGTCCCGTGCGTTGAAGAACGACGTCTGCGCGGATCTGGCGGACGTCGTCCTGCTGCACAGCACGGCCGCGGACGCCAAGGACTTCCGGCGGGAACTGGAGGAGTGGAAACGCCTGCATCCCGGCCGGCCGGTGGTGGTGGGCAAGATGGGGACGGAGGTCCAGCCGGACAACCGGAACGGCTACAGCGACCCCCTCTCGTACGAGGCGCAGGCGAGGTTCTTCCTGCAGCGGCTGGAGGCGGCGAAGTCCGCGGGGGTGGACGGGGTGGTCCTTACGGCCTTCAACGACTGGAAGACCGACCGTCCCTCGCTGATGGTCCGGTCCGGCGATCCCTGGATAGCGACGATGGGGCTGGTGGGCCAGCAGCGGGAAAAACGTCTGGCCTACGACGCCGTGCGTGCGGCCTTCCGGGGTGAGAAATTCGCCGCGATACCGATCGGCGGGCACAGTTCCAACGCCCCCATCGTGTACGTGGTGGTGGGGCTGGTCGTGCTCCTCGGTGTGGCCTATGTCTACAACGCCAGCCGCCGCTTCCGCGACTCTTTGGTCCGCTCCTCGTTCAACGCTTTCAACTTCTTCACCGATGCGCGCGACCAGCGGATGGTGTCGGTGCTCCAGAGTCTGCTCCTCGCCGTCGCGGCTGCTCTCGGACTGGCGGTGGTGGTGTCGAGCCTCCTCTACCGCTTCCGCACCCACTGGGTGCTCGACAACCTCCTCTCGCATCTGACGGTGTACGACGATGTCAAAGAGCAGGTCATCCGGATCGTCTGGGACCCCCTGACCTCGATTCTCGCGGTGACGGCGATCGTGCTCGCCGCCCAGGTCCTCCTCTGGCTCCTCCTGTTGGCCCTCGGTCCGTTTCTCCGCACGCGGCTCTCGGCGTACAACGCGTTCGTCCTTGCCACGTGGCCCGCCGCGCCCCTGCTGCTCCTCGTTCCTGTCGGCATGATCGTCTACCGGATCACCGAGAGCTCCGTCTACGTCCTTCCGGCCCTGCTCCTGCCCCTCCTCCTGCTCGGCTGGACGGCGCTCCGCCTGCTGAAGGGTCTGGCGGTCATGACCGACGGATCCCGGGCGCGCACCACGGTGGTGGGTGTCCTGGTAATCGTTGTCGTGCTCTTCGCCGCGGGGCTGGCGCTCGATCAGGCGGGCGCCGCCTCGGCCCACCTCGCCTCCATGGTCCGTATCGTCACCAACGCACGCTGAGGCCGCCGCCCCCGCATGTATCTCTCGAAACTCGAAATCATCGGCTTCAAGTCGTTCGCCAACAAGGTGACGATCGCCTTCGACAGCGGGATCTCGTCCATCGTGGGGCCGAACGGCTGCGGGAAGTCCAACGTGGTGGACGCCATCCGCTGGGTGCTGGGCGAGCAGCGCTACAGCACCCTCCGCAGCGAGAAGATGGAGGACGTCATCTTCAACGGCACCAAGCTGCGCAAGCCGCTCGGCATGGCGGAGGCCTCCCTGGTCATCGAAAACACCAGAGGG
>Ga0114939_10003643_pt1 | contig 10657 bp, 9 predicted proteins | sample AshMeaCrysSpring_FD_87196 | JGI IMG/M metagenome (GOLD analysis project Ga0114939, IMG submission 87196) | Groundwater microbial communities from Big Spring, Nevada to study Microbial Dark Matter (Phase II) - Ash Meadows Crystal Spring | ecosystem: Environmental > Aquatic > Deep subsurface >... | reverse complement strand
CCATATTCCTAATTACTGCATTTTGCAGGGTAGAAAAAGGTTTTATGGTACCGGGCACTATGGAAGGCGCTGGGACTGGTGCGGGGATAGTGGGTTTAGAGGTAGGAATTGATGTAGAAGCAGCAGTTGTAATTACTGGTGCTTGAATAACAGCAGTAGTTGTAGGTTGTTTGCCAGCAGCAGTTTCTACATCTTCAGCAATGATACGACCGTAGGGGCCGCTGCCCTTTAGTGTATTTAAATTAACTTTTAAGTCCTTAGCTAATTTACGGGCGCGGGGGGAAGCAACAATCCGGCCTTCAGCACGGGCGCTACCATTTTCAGGAGCAGGAGCGACTGGTTGGGCAGGGGTTGGAGTTGCAGCAGCAGTAGTAGGAGTGGCGGTCGTTTCAGTTGGGGCAGCAGTACCTTTGGAGCTTGCTGTTGCGATCGCCTGTTCAATTTCCGCTTCAGTTTCAGCTAACAATGCGATCGCAGCTCCCACAGGAGCGTTATCACCAGCTTGGACAAGGATAGTGGCAAGATATCCTTCATAAAAGGATTCCACATCCATATCTGCCTTATCTGACTCAACAACCACCACTGTTTCGCCTTTTTCCACTTTATCTCCCGGTGATTTAACCCAAGAAACAATCTTTCCTTCGGTCATGGTGGAACTAAGCGCCGGCATAAACACTTCTTGGATGCTCATAGGTGGTGGTGACAGAATCGATAATTTATGGACTTGAAGAATTGTATCTCGTTATGGGGAATGAAGAATGGGAGAAAATTTCAGAACAAAACATTATAGTTTGATACTTTGTGATATCTTCGCGTATATCATTCTGATTTTTACTTGCTAATCCCATTAATCCCCCATACTGCTAGGGAATGCGAGGAACTATCATACAGCTTAAGGGTCTATTTATTTGTATTTTGCAAAACGACTAAGGTTTTGAATTATTAAGGAATCTAATCTAATGTATGGTTAGAACAACTTGAGTCTAAAATCTTAATTAATAACAATGCCCATCTGAAATCAATTTTAAATTTTTATGTCGGCAAAGTTAAAACTTTCTATTTTGCTAATTAGCATCTTTGCCACCGTGACTGCTGGTATATTTTTTATTAAGCAGTTACGTTTTTTATCCGTGACTGCGACTAGCAATAAGCAGTCAGAAAAAGATGCTAATACAACGAACCAACTTCAGGATACAAATCTAAATCCTGACAGGAATAAGTATAAAGAAATATCTTTAGCCCACTTAGACTTGCATGGTTCAGACCCCGCTACCCTTGCTAAAAATATAGTCGATGATACAGATTCTGAGCTTGGGACTCGAAAAGTTGAGATAGCCTATCCTCAACCTAACCAAGCATTAGTAACTATTACTAAGACACAAAATAATAGGGGTATCGGTAACGCCATTAGCTACCGCGTAGAACTTACAAGTGTTGGGCGAAGCCTACTAATTAATTCCCAGAATAAACGGCTTTGGCAGATTGTTTGGGTTGGGAGTAAAGAACAATGTCTTTCAGGAAAGAGTAAATTGAGTAGGTGTTAAGAAACCTGTTAAGGCAGTTTGAGTATTTAAAAGTGGTGTGTAAAAGTAATTGTGAGTGTGAGAACAGGAGTGGGTGTGCAAACAGGATTAGGTGTGAAAATAGGATTAGGTGTGCAAACAGGAGTAGGTGTGAAAACAGTGGTGAGTCAAGAGTGATGGATTGTCAGCACTCTTGACTCACCACTCTTTAGTAGTTAAATGTCCCCACGAATTTCTTCCACAATTCCATCACGAAGAACAATCTCTACTTGTAATTTACTAATTAGGTTATCACCAGGCTCTACACGGAAAAAACCTTCCATTTGGAATTGATTAACTTCTTGGTCTAATTCCAGTAATTGTACCTGCTGTAGGTTTTGCAAGCTTTGATTTTTTTGTTCCAGGAGTTCGCTTTTCTTTTGATTTACCTGGATTTGAATATTATCAATTTGTTGCGTGACCAAAGGACCAGGGGGCTGTAAGCTCTGTTTTTGAACTTCAGCGACGGCTCTTTGTCCCTGAATGTCCAACTGTTGTAATTGTTGGTCTGTTTGGTTAATTTGTGTTTGTAATTGGTCTTGTACCTCCTGTTTCCATAGAGGAGTAACAACAGCCTTAACGTTGACAACTCGTTTTAAAAGCATTTGAGGGTTGGAGACATCCATAAAAGTTTAACGTTCACTCTAAATAGTAAGCAAAAAGATTTAATTGGCAAACATTGCGCTAATCATATCGTGATAGTGTTCGGCTATAATATGCCGTCGCACCTTCAGAGTCTGGGTCATCATTCCATTTTCAATGGAAAATTCCTCCAAAATTAACCTAAAAGACGCAATCCTGTCATCTTGTCGATAACCAGGACGATTTTGCACTTCACGATTTAATTCCTGCCTGAATAAATCTTGGATTATTTTACTCTCAAGGTTAATTTTTTGACTGCTGCTGGTAGTCACATTGTTATCTTGTACACTAAATGCCAGATTTTGACCTTCTGCCCATTTCTCCAAAGCCTCAATATTTGGTACTATTATTGCTCCTAAACTTTTTTGGTCTTGTCCCACTAACATTATCTGGTCTATATAGGGCGATCGCAGGCAAGCATCTTCAATGGGCTGAGGTTCAATATTTTCTCCGTTGGTTAAAACAATAGTATCCTTTGCCCTACCAGTTAATATCAAATCATTTTCCTCAGTTACCCAACCTAAGTCGCCACTGTCAAACCAACCTTCCTTGTCAATGGCTTTTGCTGTGGCTTCGGGATTTTGATAATAACCCCGCATAACTTGAGGACCCCGCAATAAAACTAAACCCCGTTCCCCTACGGGTAAAGCCGCCTTAGTTTCAGGATTGACAATTTTCACTTCCGTATCGGGTATGGGTAAACCTGCCGCCCCCCGTAAATTTCTCCAAGGCCGTCTTGCATGGGTAACAGGGGATGTTTCTGTCAAACCATAACCAACTAATATTTCAACCCCAACAATTTCAAAAAAAGTATCAATATGCCGAGGTAAAGCACCACCTCCACTTATCATCTGCTTGATTTTTCCACCTGTCGCTTCCCTGACTTTGCCATAGACTAACTTTCCACCTAATAAGTGAAGAGGTAGTAAACTTGAGGCTTGAATACTAGCTGTAATGCGCTCTGCTAAAGAAGGCTCAATATTATCTAAACTTAATCCTTGGGAGATACGTTTGGCTTGAATATATTTCTCGCTGACTCCCAAAAAATAATTGATTAATTTTTGTTTCTTTTCTGGTTGTTCGCGAAACTGTTTTTGTACACCCTCATAAATTGATTCCAACAATCGGGGCACGGCAACAATATAATGAGGCTGAAATTGTTTTAAATCTTTCTTAATAGAACGTAAATTAGTGTAAATTTGAGTAATTCCTTGGGAAAGTAAAAAATACTCGCAGCTACGTTCATAACTATGCCAACTAGGGAGAATACTTAAAGCAATATCTCCTGATTGGGGTTGAATAATACTACAAAGACCGCTGACTTGGTGCATTAAATTGCCATGAGTGAGCATCACACCCTTAGGTTTACCAGTGGTGCCGGAAGTATAAATTAAAGTAGCTAAAGTATCTCGATTTTGCGTAACTGTCTTTAAAGAATGTTGCTGTCCCAATTTCATTAACTCAAGAAAGTTTAGTACCCTTAAATTTTCTTCTTCTGGTGCAGCCTCATCACTAAGTAAAATGACAAAATTAATAGGTAAATCTTTTAATCTATCTCTAACTCGATTAAAAGTCTTTATATCTTCAACTATTAAACCTGTGCTACCGCTATTCGCGATTATATATAGTAACTCTTCCTTCTCCGCCGTCGCACTGCGTACAGCATCAACCCCCCCTGCCATCATAATTCCCTGGTCTGAAATCAGCCAACGGGGAGAATTATCCGCTATCAAAGAAACGCGATCGCCTTTCTGCAAACCTAAAGTTTGTAATCCACCCGCAAATAACTGAATATTTTCAAATAATTGAGTATATGTAAAAGTCACCTCTGGTTTTGCATGGGGGTCGCGTAAAGCCATCACATCACCAAAACGTTTCGCCACCTCAGCCCATATTTCAGGTAAAGACTCCACATGGGAGTAACTAACTACCTTATTTAATGCTTTACGCTCTCGTGCTGTAATCCGAGTAAATTCCCTTGGATTAGTTGAGCTTTTAATCATAGAACCTTACCTAAAATTTAAATATACCTAAATCTAAAATGTCTTTTCCTCTAAATTATGTCTCATGATTTTGAAGAAATATGCCAAATTCAGACTTAAGGCATTTTCTACAGTTAATACATTTACAAAAATTTATGTTTATTCTTCCTTATATAACCTAAAAGCAATCCAAAATCACACATGGCACAGATTTTCCTCATAATGGGCGAAAATAGACTAATTGAACAACATTTCAATTCAAAGGGGAAAATCATGAGTCTAATGGATACCATAGCCCTGACTATATTTAACGTTGCCGCTTGTCTGTTGTTCCCAAAGCTTTTATCTAGCCTACTGTCCGCAAAACCAAAACAAATTTTTCTATCTCAAGGTTCTATAAGTTCAAAACACTCAAATACATCTGAGGTGCCCAGTCCCCTCTAATACATCAATAATTTTATAGAAGCTCAGTTTCAAAGATACCTGTAATTATATTTTTCAATAACATCCAATTAACCAGGTTTATTTAATAAATCTGGTTTCTTAATAGGTAATTTTTTTTGTCAATACTGCGAGGGATAGCCAAAAAAATCAAAATTTTCAGATTGAGTTGGGAAAAAAACTTGTTTATGAATAAAATATGTTGTTTTGTTAAGAAAATAAGTTATATTTCATATTCATTGATTTTGTTAAAACTACTACAATTATCATCTTAGAATTAAGTCAATCTAAAGAAAGGCAAGTTATTTCATTAATTCATCTACCTTATTTATAAGGGTATCTACTGTCACTTGACTATTCATGTGGATTAGATAAAAAATACTATTTAACAGGAGTAAAATCTAGACTTCTGTAATGCTAAAAAAATTTTGCTAACCGCGTTTTTAGCATTTGTTTAAAACTAAAAAATTAAATATAGTTTGAACCATCTTATTTTGAATAATCTTTTAGTATAACAAAAGTTTACTAAGACCTCAAATTATAGATTTTTAAGGGTGAATAGCAAAGTTATTACAAATAAATTCCAGTCCTTATAAATTGTTTGATTTCAAACATTTTTGCGAATAAATAGTACCTATTAAACTGAATCTGCTTTTATCCAAGAAAACCTAAGGCAGCAGGAATATACATGATTTTTAATTATATTTTCAGGATAGTGGTAGTCTTTATCACTAGCATATTGCTATTTGTACAACCAGTCAAAGCCCTTGATATTAATAGCTGTTACTTAAATCATGCAGAAGAGCGATCGCTGTTGATGGTGTATCCAGCAAGTCAAGATACATGGAAAGTGCCAGAGTCATATAATCTTCATTTATGGTCTGTATATTGTAAGCTCAAAAATGGTGAACTTGGAATACATGCTTGTAATTGTGCTATTGCAGCAAATCCAGGAAATGCTATTAATTGGAATAATTTAGGTCAAAAATTCTTTCGATTGGGAAAATATGAGGAAGCTTTAAATTCTTATAATCACGGTTTGTTAATAGAAATGGATAACTCTCTAATTCTTGCCAACCGTTGTGGCGCATTAAGTATGCTAAATAGATTTTCTGAAGCTTTAGATTCCTGCGACTTAGCATTAGAAGGAAATGGTCGCTGGGGATTTTTAGGAGAAGCCCTTGTTTGGGATAATCGAGGTGATGCTTTATTTAATTTAGGAAGATATCAAGAAGCTTTAGTTTCCTTTGAGCGAGCAATTAAATTAAATCCCGATTATAAGAATGCTATTATTAATCGAGCAATTGTACTCTATAAGCTAGAAAAAGATTTAAATCAAGATCATGGCTAATGGCTAATAGCTAATGGCTAATGGCTAATGGCTAATAGCTAATGGCTAATGGCTAATGGCTAATGGCTAATGGCTAATAGCTAATGGCTAATGGCTAATGGCTAATGGCTAATGCTAGGAATTTATTTCTTTTTGGTTAGCTGAAAACTAGGCTGAAGACGAGTGAAACTTTTATTCCATAAAACTTCATGCAAAAAAAATGTCGCCTATTTTTGAGTAGAATGCCTGAAGCTGAAACTTTAGGCATTCTACTCAAAAATAACATGAATAATTTTCTGAAAAATTCTCGAAAAATACACACTCCTCTTCAGTCTAGTACTCCACCAAGCTAACTTGGCAGGTAAGAATATTCCGAATCAATTCTCAAAACTTGCTACTCCTTGAAACCCACCAGGTAATTTTGGGTTGGCGGACTACTAGGTAAAATTCAACAAATCATAAATTTCATTATAAATTGCGCCCAAATAGATTCAATATCCTACTTTAAAATATTCACTAAAGCCTTATACCAATGGTCAGCTATTTTATAGGCACCAGAATTAGTAAAATGTAACCTATCGGTAAAATCATCAGCCTCTAGGGGAACTTGATTAATATCAACAAAAAATACGTTATCGTTGGAATCTCTTTCTCCTAAATCACGAGCTTTTTTATTAACGTCGTCATAGACTTGTCTTTTCTCAGGCTCAAATCCAATTTTTGCCAAAGAAGCAACTAAAATTTTTGCATTGGGCTGTCTTTGTCTAATTTGCTGTATTAAATTCTCTAATTTAGCAGGTGCATCTTCTCGTCTAATTGGACGAGTTGGGGGAGCTAAAACATCGTTAATACCTATCATGACCAAAATTACATCAGCTTGTTCACGAAGAATGGCATCCAAATTCTCAATAATATTAGAATTAGGGCAAGTATCACAGAATTTTGAAGCATCTGGACCAATACTATATCCACCAAAACCTGCGTGGTCTCCATCTGCATTGGCTCCCCCTGCGACTGTGGCTTTGTTGCGCGGACCAATAAAATCTACTTGAAATCCACCTTGCCGCAATATATTATATAGGTGTCCGCGATAACTTTGATGTTCATTTAAATTACCACCTTCTGTTAAGGAATCCCCTAAGGGTATTATTTTCCAAACTTTATTATTTTGGGCTAATTCCAATGAATTATTTACAGGAAATTGAAGCGGGGTTGCTTGATTATTTTGCCTTACTTTGACTTGATTACTAACAATCTTTGGTGCCATTTCTGGATGTAATGCATTGATTGGAAAATTAGTCAATGTAGCAGAAGAAACAAGTAAACTTGAATATATAATTTTTCGGAACAAAGCACCCATTAAATAAACCTAAAATAAGAATAGGATATAGATTTTATATGAATACAGTTTCTTTTAGATATCATTCCTAGGAATGATTTTTTAAAAATTGATTTATAAAATCCTCTTTTTGTGATATGTAGGACTTACGCAAAACAACGAACTTCTGTCATTAGTCGCGCAACAAAGTGAACAGAAGAATCTTCCGATATGTTTGATTTACCTAGTTTTTACTGAAAATGACTATTTATCCTTTGCGTAAGTCCTAATTAGATAAGAAAAGACAAAGACATCAAATACTAATGTAGACCTAATTTAAAAGCGCTGAAACACAACTACAAAGAAAATAAACGTTTGTGATAGAGGCAGGAAAGCCTGTATATTTTTGCTAAATTTATCTGTTTGCTGTATGGCTAGCAGTGCGATTTTTTCGCTGTCGCCATATACTTTTAACCAAACGGATTTCATCAAAACTATAGCTATCTCCTAAATATTCCTTGATCGGGGTTAAAGATATATCACCCAAAGCTTCTAAGACTTGCCAGATTTTTTGTAGCTTTTCATGGGAAATCAATTTATTAACATCTATTGGTTGATTTTTCTCAATTAAATCTGACAGATGTTTGACAATGGTACTTTCCTTGATACCCCGTTTTTTTGCAATACTCTCAACACTAAAGCCTTGTTGATGTAATTCTAAAGTCATTAACTCTGTATCCGAAGGAATCAAATGGTGCGGTTCAGATGTGATATTTTCTTTCGGTTTAAGTAATCCTTGTTCTTCACAGTAAGCGCGAATTTCTTTAATAAATATATCCCCGTATTTTTCGAGTTTACTGCTACCAACCCCTGATAATTTACTAAATTGATCTTTTGTTTGGGGTTTGGCTTGTGCCATAAGTTTTAAGGTAGAATCGGGAAATATAATATAGGGCGGTACAGATTGCTCGTCTGCCATTTTTTTACGGAGCGATCGCAGTCTTAAAACCAAGAGTTCAGCTTCTGCTGATAATGGAGTATCTTCCTTCCAAGTAGTGGTTTTCTGTTTTGTTGTTACCCCTATCATCACCTGACGCTGACGGCGCATAACTTCCCAACTTAGGGAGTTAAGCTTTAATATAGGATAACCATCATCGGTTTGGTCAACTAATCCTTTATGTAACAGCGATCGCCCCAACATTCGCCACTCATCTAGTCTTCTATCCTTACCAATACCATAGGTAGATAATGCATCATGACCATATTGGGTAACTTTTTGATTTTTGCCACCCCGCAAAACATCTATAATATGACTCATACCAAACTTTTCTTTACAACGAGCGACACAGGATAAAAATTTCATTGCCTCAATTGTCCAATCTTCCATCGGTTTTGGAGAACGACAATTATCGCAATTACTACAATTGCCATGAAAGCGTTCGCCAAAATAACCTAATTGAATTGTGCGCCTGCATTCTGTTGATTCGGCATAATTTATCATTTGCCGCAGTTGTTGTTTGGCAACTAATTGCTCTTGAGGAGCATTTTTTTGTTCAATAGTCCACTCAATTGTTTTAATGTCACCAACATTAAAAAACATAATACAACGAGAAGGCTCGCCATCTCTCCCAGCCCTTCCAGATTCTTGATAATAACTTTCTATATTGCGTGGTAAATTATAGTGAACAACTAAGCGAACATCCGGCTTATTTATCCCCATTCCAAAGGCAATAGTTGCCACTATTATCTTTACATCATCTCGAATAAAACGAGTTTGATTTTTACTCCGCTCGTCATCTGTTAAACCAGCATGGTAAGCTAAAGCAGCGATTTTACTGTATTTTAATTTATTAGTTAATTCATCTACATGTTTTCTTGTAGAACAATAAATAATTACCGAACCTTGAGCTTCTTTAATTAATTCCAATAACTCCGTATAGGAAGACTTATTTTTTTGACGAATTTCATAATAAAGATTTTCACGATTAAAACTAGCAATATGAATATGGGGGTCTTCCAAACCTAACTGCTGAATAATATCCAACCTAACTCTATCTGTGGCAGTGGCAGTTAAAGCAAAAACAGGTACACCAAAATAGCGCTTTCTTAAGGTAATTAATTGGCGATATTCCGGACGAAAATCATGACCCCATTCAGAAACACAGTGGGCCTCATCAATGGCAAAACCTGCTATTCCTACTTGATGATTTACTAAATCCAGGAAAGGTAAAAATCTCTCGCTTAGCAGACGCTCAGGAGCAACATAAAGTAATTTAATCTTTCCAGATATAATAGCTTGTTCCCGCAACCGAGTTTCCTGAAGATTTAAACTACTGTTCAGAAAAGTTGCAGGAATTCCATTATCTCGTAGTGCTTCCACCTGGTCTTGCATTAAAGCAATAAGAGGTGATACAACAACGGTTAAACCTTTTTTCAGTAAAGCTGGTAACTGAAAGCATAAGGATTTTCCACCTCCCGTTGGCATCACCACCATTAAATCCCGATTTTGTAAAGCTAATTCGATTATTTTTCGTTGTCCGGCTCGAAAACTTTCATAACCGTAATAATATTTAAGGGATTGTTCCAAAGTAGGGTAGTCAGGCATGTTTGACAGCTCGATGGGCAGCATATGGATTTCAATGATAAAGATTATCAAACCACAGACAGGGAAATAAATATATTTCTCTCATTTCTTATTAATAAAGATGGGAAGGGTGGTAGCGGTAATGGCGAAAAGTATATTTTTCTTTCCTCATTACCCCCAGTACCCCATTACACCTACTATCCTATTAACAAGGAAGAGAGTAAAATTCTTCTTTACCTGGGGTTATAATTCTTTTTTCTCTTAAGAAGTATTTTCTCAGGATAACTAAATAACTAAAAAACAATCAATAAAAAAGATATTTTTTCATATTTTTTTATATTTTCAGCAATTATACTAGCGGCAGATTTTCCCCAGCCACCATAAAACACGGTATAGATTTTCCTCCCCGACGAGAAAAATGGTTGCGTAACTTCTAAATATCACGCCTCTCTTTAGAAGGTTGACAGATTGACATGATTATGAAATATCCATGAGGTCATCTTTTAGATTCAGGCTTACATTACTATTACAGATCAAAGATAGTGAATGACAGCTATAAATTTTATTCCCGTGGAACAGGCATCCTGCCTGTTCTTTTGCTTAAATAAAACAGACAATATAACTGTTATATTAAATCCATTCGCATCCGAATGATTTAAACAGGACTTACGATAGCGGAGCGGTCTTCGGAGCGCGTCATTATTGTCACATTGTTTTTGTTTGTAGTTGGGCGAAGAGCGCCCATATTTTTGGAGGGAAGACAGCCCAACGCGCGAACATGAGCCGCAGTGCCAGTTG
>Ga0114939_10003642_pt1 | contig 10660 bp, 9 predicted proteins | sample AshMeaCrysSpring_FD_87196 | JGI IMG/M metagenome (GOLD analysis project Ga0114939, IMG submission 87196) | Groundwater microbial communities from Big Spring, Nevada to study Microbial Dark Matter (Phase II) - Ash Meadows Crystal Spring | ecosystem: Environmental > Aquatic > Deep subsurface >... | reverse complement strand
GCCGGCATCACCGTCACGCCGAACCCCATCGAGTCCGGGACCTACTACGGCACCGTGCTCGACCCCGAGGTGCAGAACCACCTCTCGTGGGGCGGCTGGGGCCCGGACTGGGCCAACGCGTCCACGGTCATCCCTGAGCTGTACGGCGCGCTGGGCGGGTTCAACCTGTCGCAGTACAACGCCGGTGGCGTCGAGGACGCCGACTACGAGGCGGCGATCCAGGACGCGCTGTCCACGCTGGACCGCGAAGAGCAGGCCACCAAGTGGCAGGAGCTGAACAAGCGGGGCTCCGAGCTCGCTCTCGTCGCGCCGACCGTGTTCGGCCAGGACCAGCGCCTGTGGGGCTCCAAGCTCGGCGGCGTGTACTTCTGGGCTCCGTTCGGCTCGTACAGCTACGCGGACATCTACGTCGAGCAGTGACCTGACGTAGAGCCGGGGGCCGGGGAGCGCCACGCTCCCCGGCCCCCGGTCCTGCCCCCGGGTGGCCGAGGCTGTGCCACCCTGTGCACCGAGAGGGAAGGGCGGACATGGGCGGATACATCGCGCGCCGGGTCTTCACCATGACCTGGATGCTCGTGCTGCTCAGCATCATCGTGTTCGTCCTGTTCAACGCCGTCCCCGCCGACCCGGCCGCACTCACCTGCGGGAAGGCGTGCACGCCGCAGGTCATCGAGGCCAACCGGGAGCGGCTGGGCCTGGACAAGCCGCTGACCGAGCAGTACGTCGAGTGGGTGAAGGGCATCTTCGTGGGTCGGACCTACGGCTCCGGCGAGGCCTCCTTCGAGTGCAGCGCGCCCTGCCTGGGCTACTCCTTCCTCAAGCGGGAGGAGGTGACCGACCTTCTTGTCGAACGGTTCCCGGTCACGGCGAGCATCGCCTTCGGCGCGGTGATCCTGTGGCTCGGCCTCGGAGTCACCTCCGGCATCTTCGCGGCCCTGCGGCGAGGGCAGTGGCAGGACAAGACGATCACCGCCGTCGCGATGTTCTTCTACTCGTTCCCCACCTTCTTCATCGGGCTCGTCCTGTTGTTCTTCGTCGTCATCCGCTGGGGGCTGCTGCCGTACCCGTCGTGGATCCCTCTCACCGAAGACCCCTGGGGCTGGTTCCAGACCATGATCCTGCCCTGGTTCACCATCGCCCTGATCTCGGCAGGCTTCTACACCCGGCTGACCCGCAGCCAGATGCTGGAGACGTTGGGGGAGGACTACATCCGCACCGCACGCTCCAAGGGCCTGCCCGAACGCACGGTGATCCGCAAGCATGGCCTACGGGCCGGCCTGACGCCCATCGTCACCGCCACCGGCCTCGACCTTGCCTTCCTGCTCGGCGGAGCGATCATTGCCGAGACGATCTTCACCCTGCCGGGCATCGGCAAGCTGTTCCTCGACTCCGCCACCACCCTCGACCTGCCCGTCCTGGCCGCGACCACGCTGGTCGCCGGAGCGTTCGTATTGATCGCCAACCTCGTCGTCGACCTCTTCTACGGCGTGATCGACCCGCGGGTGAGGCTCGGATGAGCGCCGCGCCGTTCGACGCCGACGTGAGCTCGCCGGTGCTCGGGGCACCCTCGGCCGCCTTCCTCGACGTGCGCGACCTGCGGGTCGAGTTCAGCACCGAGGACGGCGTCGTCCGCGCTGTCGACGGGGTCTCCTACACCCTGCAGCGGGGCAAGACGCTGGCGGTCGTCGGCGAGTCCGGTTCGGGCAAGAGCGTCACCAGCAACGCCGTCATGGGCCTGCTCAACCCCAAGCAGGCGACGATCACCGGCCAGGCCCTGCTCGACGGCGAGGACCTCATCACGGCTCGGCCCGAACGGGTGCGCGAGCTGCGCGGCAGCCGGATGGCGATGATCTTCCAGGACCCGTTGTCCTCGTTGCACCCCTTCTACAGCGTGGGCAAACAGCTGGTGGAAGCGGTCCGGATCAAGCGGGACGTGAGCAAGGACGAGGCCCGCGCCCGGTCGCTGGAGATGCTCGAACGGGTCGGCATCCCCAACGCCGGGGCCCGCATCGACGACTACCCGCACCAGCTCTCCGGCGGCATGCGCCAGCGGGTGATGATCGCGATGGCGCTGATCAACGACCCCGAGCTGCTCATCGCCGACGAGCCCACCACCGCGCTCGACGTCACCGTGCAGGCCCAGATCATCGACCTCATGCGCGACCTGCAGTCCGAGTTCGGCACCGCGATCGTGCTCATCACCCACGACCTCGGCGTCGTAGCCGACATGGCCGACGACGTGGTCGTCATGTACGGCGGGCGGGTGGTCGAGACCGGCAGCGCCCACGACATCTACTACCGCAGCGAGATGCCCTACACCTGGGGGCTGATGTCCAGTGTCCCGCGGATGGACCTGGGCGAGAACGAGCGGCTCATCCCTATCCCGGGCCAGCCGCCCTCGCTGCTGTCGATGCCCAAGGGCTGCGTCTTCCGTCCGCGGTGCACCTACCACCCCCACGTCGAGGGCAACCGCTGCGACGTCGAGCGCCCCGACCTGCTGCCCGCCGGTCCGGGCCACTCCGTCCGCTGCCACCTCGAGCCGGCCAGGCGTCGCGAGCTCGCAGCGGAGCTCTTCGCCGAGAGCTGGGGCCTGGAGGGGGACCGGTGAGCGAGCCGCTGCTGGAGGTCCGTGACCTCGCCAAGCACTTCCCCATCACCCAGGGTGCCCTGCTGCGGCGCACTGTCGGTGCGGTCAAGGCGGTGGACGGGGTCACCTTCGACGTCAGGCCGGGCGAGACGGTCGGCGTGGTCGGGGAGTCCGGCTGCGGCAAGTCGACGGCGGGACGCACCCTGCTGCGGCTGCTCGAGCCGACCGGCGGGTCGGTGGTGTTCAACGGCCGGGACATCACCACGCTGGGCAGCAAGGACCTCGTCCTGCTGCGCCGGGAGATGCAGATGATCTTCCAGGACCCCTACTCCTCGCTCAACCCGCGGCACACGGTCGGCACGATCATCGCCGCGCCGTTCCGGATCCAGGGCATCGAGCCGGCCGGCGGGGTCAAGAAGGCCGTCCAGGACGTGATGGACCGGGTGGGACTCAACCCCGAGCACTACAACCGCTACCCGAACGAGTTCTCCGGCGGCCAGCGGCAACGCATCGGGGTGGCCCGAGCGATCGCCCTGCAGCCGAAGCTCATCGTCTGCGACGAGCCCGTCTCGGCCCTCGACGTGTCGATCCAGGCCCAGGTCGTGAACCTGCTCGAGGACCTGCAGGACGAGTTCAACATCGCCTACGTCTTCATCGCCCACGACCTGTCGGTGGTGCGGCACATCTCCGACCGGGTCGCGGTCATGTACCTGGGCAAGATCGTGGAGATGGCGGCCGAGGACGAGCTCTACACCCAGCCGCGCCACCCCTACACCGCCGCCCTGCTGTCGGCCGTCCCGCTGCCCGACCCGGTCAAGGAGCGCAACCGCGAGCGGATCGTGCTGGAGGGCGACCTGCCGAGCCCGGCCAACCCACCGTCGGGCTGCGTGTTCCGCACCCGGTGCTGGAAGGCCCAGGAGAAGTGCGCGCTCGAGGTGCCCGAGCTGGTGGAGATCTCGCCTGGGCACACGCTGGCCTGCCACTTCCCGCTCGAGCCCGGCCTCGGCGGGGTTCTCGGCACCACCGACGACGTCATCGGTGCGCCCGTGGACTCGCCCGAGCCGCTGCCCGGGGTCTAGCGGCCCGAGCGGCGGGGCCGTCCAGCCCTGATCGCCCGCACGGCGTCCTCCGGCCGAGTTCTGGGGGCGGCGACAGCCGATCGTGGCCTCCGAGGTGCTGCCCGGCCTCCCCTTCATGATCCACGGTGACGCATCCACCCCGCAGCCGTGATCCACGGTGATGGAGCCACCCCCGCTGGTGCTCCGTCCACGTCGATCAAGCCGCGCCGGTGGATTGGTTGCCGTGGATCACGGCGGGGGAGGAGGGGCTCAGCGGCGCAGGGCCTCGGCGAGGAAGTCGCGCTGGGCGAGCAGCAGGTTCTCAGCCACCACCACCTGGGGAGTCATGTGGGTGACCCCCGACAGCGGCAGCACGCGGTGCGGGCGTCCAGCGGCTAGCAGGGCGCGGGAGAACGTCAGCGTGTGCGCGACGACCACGTTGTCGTCGGCCATGCCGTGGATGAGCAGCAACGGACGGGTCAGCCGTCCCGCCCGCTCCACCAGCGACTGGCCGGCGTACCGGTCCGGGTGCTCGGCGGGGAGACCGAGGTACCGCTCGGTGTAGGCGGTGTCGTACAGCGTCCAGTCGGTGACCGGCGCGCCGGCCACGGCAGCGTGCACCAGGTCGGGCCGCTCGAGCACCAGCAGGGCTGCGAGGTAGCCCCCGAACGACCACCCGCGCACGGCCACCCGGGACAGGTCCACCTGCTCGCCGTAGTGGGCCGCGACCAGCTCCAGCGCTCGCACCTGTGCAGCGACCGCCGGGCCGGCCATGTCGGCGGCCATCACCCGTTCCCAGGCCGGGCTACCCGGAGTGCCGGGGCCGTCGGCCACCACCACCAGGTAGCCCTGGTCGGCCCACCACTGGCTGTCCAGGTACAGCCGGGCCGCACCGCCCACGCTCAGCCCGTGCGGGCCGCCGTAGGGGTCCAGCAGCACCGGCAGCCGACATCAGTTCGGCACCGGCTCGCTCGGTTCCAGCACGGCCACCCGCGGGTCGTGGGGGTGCTCGCGGGGCAGCAGACGCGGCCGCGGCGCCCACGGGGCCTGCTCGGTGTGTACCGCCAACGCCGGTCCGTCCAGCAGGCCGACGGCGGGCCGGACGCTGTCGACACCCTCCTGGCGCACGAGGACACGACCCCCACCGGCGGCGCCCGCGGCGAGCATGCCGGCGGCGGTGAGCCACTCCCAGGTCCCGTCGGGACCCAGCCGGGCGAGCCGGCGTTCGCCCGGGTCCTGCGCGGCGACCACGACCACCGCGCCCGCCCCGGCGTCGAGGACCGCCCGCACCTGAACCCCAGCGGGGCTGCTCGGGGTCCCGTCCACGAACAGCCGGTAGGTGTCGCAGGAGGCGTCGACCTCGACGGTGAGGAGCCGATCGCCCCACCACGCGGGCACGCCGGGCACGACGTCCACCCAGGCCGGGTCGGTGAGCACCCGCAGCTGGCGCAGCTGACCACCTGGCTGCCAGGCCAGCACCTCCCACCGCTGCTGGTCCCGCGACAGCACGCTCACCAGGGCGGGCCGGTCCGGTGGCCAGCACACGTCGACGAGGTAGGGCAGGGCCTCGTGGTCCCAGCCAACCTCGGTGGGCCCCGCCGCGTCGGGGTGCAGGGGGACGTGCCACAGCGACGTGCGGGCGTTCGCGGTGCCCGCCGCCGGGTAGCGCACCGGGTGCGGAGCAGTGCCGGGGTGGGCGGGGTCGGCGATCCACCACTGGGCCACCGGGCTCTCGTCGACCCTGGCCACCAGCAGCGAGGCCGCGTCGGGCGCCCACCAGAACGACCGAGCGCGGTCCAGCTCCTCGGCGTGGGCGAAGTCCGACAGGCCCCACGTCACCGCCGGCCCGTCCGGTTCGCACAGCGCCCGAGGCAGCCCCGAGCCGTCCGCGGGCGCGACGTGCAGCCCACCGTGCGCGTGGAAGGCGACCCATCGTCCGTCCGGAGACAGCCGCGGGTCGACCGCGCCGTCGGCGCCGGAGATCTCGGTGCGGGTGCCGTCCGCGGCGTCGACCACGAGCACGCGTCCGGACAGCGCGACCACGGCCCTGGTGCCGCCGGCGTCCAGGGCGAACGCGGTCACGCCGGCGCCGCCCTGCCGCAGCCGCTCGCGTCGGGCCAGCTCCTCGGCGGGGACGTGCTCGGCCTCGCCGTGCAGCACCGCTGCCGGGTCGAGCAGCAGTCGCTCGCGGCCGTCGGCGAGGTCCAGGCACCACAGCAGCCCCTCGCGGTCGACCCCGGACCGGGACCGGACGAACCACAACCGGGCGCCGTCCCGGGACAGCGCCGGCTGGGTGGGGACGCCGAGGGTGAACCGCTGCGTCAGTGCCGCCAGGCGCGGGTAGGAAGGGGGGTGCGGATCGCTTGTGCTCACGGTAGGCACGCTGCCATAGGCTGCCGCCGGTGAGCACCCCACTGGCGAGCCGGCGGCTGCTGCTCGTGCACGCCCACCCCGACGACGAGACCATCAACAACGGTGCCACCATGGCCCGCTACGCCGCGGAGGGCGCGCTGGTCACGCTCGTCACCGCCACGCTGGGGGAGGAGGGCGAGATCCTCGAGCCGGGACTGGAGCACCTGGCCGCCGACGCCGAGGACCGGCTGGGCGAGCACCGCGCCGGCGAGCTCGCCGCTGCCATGTCCGCCCTCGGGGTGTCCGACCACCGACTGCTCGGGGGCCCGGGACGGTTCCGCGACTCCGGGATGATGGGCACCCCCGCAAACGACCGCCCGGACTGCTTCTGGCGCGTCGACCTGCGGGAGGCCGCCGACCTGCTCGTGCCCGTCGTGCGCGAGGTCCGTCCGCAGGTGGTGGTCACCTACGACGAGAACGGGGGGTACGGCCACCCCGACCACATCCAGGCGCACCGGGTCGCGACCTACGCGCTGGCGCTGGCCGCGGTCGCGTCCTACCGGCCCGACCTGGGCCCGGCCTGGCAGGTGTCGAAGGTGTACTGGAACGCCATGCCCCGCTCGTTCGTCGCCGAGGGCATCGAGGCGATGAAGCAGCAGGGCAGTGACTTCTTCGGCGTCGAGTCGGTCGACGATCTGCCCTTCGTCGTCCCGGACGAGGCCGTGTCGGCCGCGGTGGACGGCACCGCGTTCGTCCCGGCCAAGCTCGACGCGATGCGCGCGCACGCCACCCAGATCGCTGTCGACGGGCCGTTCTTCGCCCTGTCGAACCAGATCGGGCTGCAGGCGTGGGGACGCGAGTTCTACCGGCTGGCAGCCGGAACGCCCGGCCCGGTCGACCCGCAGACCGGTTGGGAGACCGACCTGTTCGCCGGGCTCGGGTGAGCGGCCGCCGCTGGCCGCGCATGGTCGGGCTGGTCGGTCTGGTGCTCGCCGCGTTCGCTGCCGGGGTGGTGGCGGCGTTCGTGCACCGCACCCGGTTCGACGCCGGGTTGATCCTGCCGATCGGGATGGTGGCGGCGCTCGGCGCGATCACCGGCCTGGTCGTGCTCGCCCGGGTGGTGGGCCGGTCGCGGGCCGCAGTGGGTGTGGTGGCTGCGGCGTTCGCGCTCCCGGTGCTGGTCATGAGCCAGTTCCGGCCCGAGGGCGACCTGGTGGTGGCGCAGGACCCCTGGGGCCTGGCGCTGCTCGGGGGGATGGCCCTGGTGGTCACGGCGGCGCTCGTGGTGCCGTTCGCCGCCTATCATGGTGGCGCCGCGGGAGGTGTTCCGGCCCCCGCGCCGCCCTCGTCCCCCACCGAGAACGAAGCGATCCATGAGTGACCCCGCGACCCTGCCCGGCGTCGTCCCGTCGGAGCCGGGGATGCCGGTGCCCGATGGGTCGGGCCAGTCCCCGGCGCGCCAGTCCCCGGCGCGCCAGTCCCCGGCGCGCGACCGGCGGCGGCGCTGGCGCTGGGCGCTGGCCGTCGCAGTCCCGCTGCTCGTGCTGGGTGGGCTGTACCTGGCCGGGTGGCTCTACGCCGGTTCCACCGTCCCGCGCGGCACCACCGTCCTCGGCATCGACATCGGCGGGCAGACCCGCGACGAGGCCGAAGCCACCCTCACCGAGCAGCTACCGCCGATCGCCGACGCGCCGCTGCGGCTGCTGGTCGGCGCGGACACCTACGAGATCGTCCCGTCGCAGTCCGGGCTCAACGTCGACGTCACCGCGACGGTCCAGGCTGCCGGACCGGGAGCCGTCAGCCCCCTGACCCTGGCCCAGGCGGTGTTCCGAGGTGGCGGGCCGGTCGACCCGGTCGTGGTGGTCGACGACGACGAGCTCGCCCAGGCCGTCGCGACCGTGGCCGAGCAGGCCGATCGGCAGGTCGTCGAGGGCGCTGTCGCCTTCGCCGACGGTGCCGTGGTGCCGACGCAGCCGGTCGACGGGCGCGCCGTGGACCACGAGAGGTCGGCGCAGACGGTGGCCGAGGCCTACCTCACCACCTCCGGGCCGATCCCGCTGCCTGCCGACGTCCAGCCTGCGACGATCACGGCGGCAGAGGTCGAGCGGGCCGTCACCGCCTTCGGCGCCCCCGCCATGTCCGCTCCGGTGGTGGTGCGCTCGGACCTCGGCTCCACCGAGCTGACCCCGGCGCAGCTGTCGGCCGTCCTGTCGATGCAGCCGGACGACGAGGGCGTGCTCCAGCCCAGGATCGACGAGCCGGCGCTGCTCGCGTCCACTGCCGAGCAGCTCAAGGCCCTGGGGCGGGAACCGGTCGATGCCTCGGTCACGATCCAGGGTGGCAGCCAGGTCGTCGTGCCGTCCCAGGACGGCCAAGCCGTGGACACCGCCGGCCTGGCGACGGGCGTGCTCGCCGCAGCGGCCGCCACCGGCGAGGGCCGGGTGGTGACCCTGCCGCTGGTGCTGCAGCCCGCAACGTTCACCACCGAGCAGGCGGGGAGCAGCGGGGTCAGCCAGGTGGTGGGCGAGTTCACCACCTACTACCCGCACGCCGACTTCCGCAACCAGAACATCGGTCGGGCCGCCGAGCTGGCCAACAACACCTTCCTCAAGCCCGGCGACACCTTCTCGATGAACGACGTGGTGGGCCAGCGCACCGAGGCGCGGGGCTTCACCGAGGGGTTCATCATCGACGGCGGCCGGTACACCACCGGCGTCGGTGGTGGGGTCTCGCAGCTGGCGACGACCCTGTACAACGCCGCCCACTTCGCCGGCTTCACCGACGTCGAGCACCACCCGCACTCCTTCTACATCGACCGGTACCCGATGGGCCGGGAGGCGACCGTGTCGTGGGGTTCGTGGGACCTGCGGTTCAAGAACAACACGCCCCACGGGGCGGTCGTCCAGTCGTTCATCACCCCGAGCTCTCCGGGTAACCGCGGCTCGGTGACCGTACGCATCTGGAGCACCCCGTACTGGCAGGTCCAGTCGAGCATCGGGGCCCCCTTCAACTTCACCGACTACTCCGCCCAGCAGTTCTCGGGTGAGGGGTGTGTCGGTTCGTCGGGGTCCCGGGGCTTCGACGTGGTCGTCACCCGCACCCTGTCGCGCGACGGCGCCGTGCAGGCGACCGAGGAGGACTTCGTCCGATACCAGCCGACCCCGCAGGTCACCTGCACGTGAGCAGACCGGCTGCGTAGGCTGGGGGCATCCCCACCGGAACGCAGGAGGACCAGGCCGTGACCTACGTGATCGCCCAGCCGTGTGTAGACCTCAAGGACCGGGCCTGCGTCGAGGAGTGTCCGGTCGACTGCATCTACGAGGGCGAGCGGATGCTCTACATCCACCCCGACGAGTGCGTCGACTGCGGCGCCTGCGAGCCGGTCTGCCCGGTCGAGGCCATCTACTACGAGGACGACGTCCCCGAGGAGTGGCGCGCTTACACCGCTGCCAACGCCGAGTTCTTCGACGACCTCGGCTCGCCCGGTGGAGCAGCCAAGCTCGGTGTCATCGACCGGGATCACCCGCTGGTCGCCGCGCTGGCGCCGCAAGAGCACTGACCGCGCCGCGCCGCGCACTGCGGCTGCCCGACTTCCCCTGGGACGAGCTGCGCCCCTTCGCGCGGCGCGCTGCCGCCCACCCCGGCGGGCTGGTGGACCTGTCCGTCGGGACGCCCGTCGACCCGACACCCGTCGTGGTGCAGGAGGCGCTCGCCGCCGCGACCGAGGCCCCGGGATACCCCCTCACCCGTGGCACCCTCGCGCTGCGCACCTCCGTGGCGGGCTACCTGCACCGCCGCTGGGGAGCCCGCCTCGACCCCGAGGCGGTGCTGCCGGTCATCGGCACGAAGGAGCTGGTGGCCTGGCTGCCCACGCTGCTCGGGCTCGGGCCGGGCGAGACCGTCGTGCACCCCGCCCTGGCCTACCCGACCTACGCCGTCGGCGCCCTGCTCGCCGGGGCCACGCCGCTGGCCGCCGACGCCCTCACCGCGATCGGCCCGCGCCGCGTGTCGTTGCTGTGGCTGAACTCCCCGGCCAACCCCGACGGCCGGGTGCTGCCGGTCGAGCACCTGGCCAAGGTCGTCGGCTGGGCCCGGGAGCGCGGCGTCGTGGTCGCCTCCGACGAGTGCTACCTGGAGTTCGGCTGGGACGCCCATCCGGTGAGCGTGCTGCACCCGGCCGTGTGCGGCGGGTCGGCCGAGGGCCTGCTGGCCGTCCACTCGCTGTCCAAGCGCTCGAACATGGCCGGGTACCGCGCCGGCGCGGTCGTGGGTGACCCGGCGCTGGTGTCGACGCTGCACGAGGTGCGCCGGCACGCCGGGATGATGGTCCCGGCGCCGGTGCAGGCTGCGATGGTGGCCGCCTACGACGACGACGTGCACGTGGCCGAGCAGCGGGAACGCTACGCCCGGCGGCGTGACCTGCTCGCCGACGCCCTGCTGGCGGCCGGGTTCACGATCGACCGGTCCGAGGGCTCGCTCTACCTGTGGGCCACCCGGGGGGAGCCGGCGTCGGACACGCTGGCGTGGCTGGCTGAGCACGGCATCCTGGCCGCGCCCGGAACGTTCTACGGCCCCGCCGGTGCGCGGCACGTCCGAGTGGCACTTACCGCGACCGACGCGCACGTGGCCGAGGCGGCGAGCCGTCTGCGCTGACCCCCACCAG
>Ga0114939_10003641_pt1 | contig 10665 bp, 10 predicted proteins | sample AshMeaCrysSpring_FD_87196 | JGI IMG/M metagenome (GOLD analysis project Ga0114939, IMG submission 87196) | Groundwater microbial communities from Big Spring, Nevada to study Microbial Dark Matter (Phase II) - Ash Meadows Crystal Spring | ecosystem: Environmental > Aquatic > Deep subsurface >... | reverse complement strand
GCTCTCAATAGTAGGGATCATGGAATGAACCATTTTACAACATTGACGTGCAGCGCGAGGATCGATGATGAGTGGTGGAGAGCCAGAGCGAGGCGACCCCCTCGCGGCGGATGCTTCCAGCGGCATCTCCGGCAGGCGGATCAAGCTGTTGATGACCCGTATCTACGGCTCTTTGGTAGACTACGCGAATCGCCGATTGGGTATGACTCTGTTGCGGAGATTTGATGGCGAGGACGTCGCTCAAGAGGCGTTTGTCGTGTTTCTGCGATACGTGACGTTGCATCCAGAGGCTGGCGGTGCGAGCGTCCTGGAGCACCGCAAGTTGTTGTATCGCATCGCCGAGAACTGCATTCGTAACCTTGTGCAACGGCATCGCGCAACCTGTCGTGATGTCCGCTCCGAGTCGGATCTGGAAGGCGTAGGACTCTATCCTGTGCTTGTGGGGCGCGACGACCCAGCGTCCGCGGTCGTTGCATGCCAGGATTTGGCGCTTCGAGTGGTAGCGGAATTGCCCACCGCAGAACATCGTGAGATCGCGCTTGCGCTCCTGGAGGGTACGCCCCCCGCCAAGATCGCGGCTCAATCCGGCTGTTCGTTGCGCACCGTGCAGAGAATTCGCGCGACTCTCGAAGACCATTTACTCGCCTGCCTCCAAGCAGCCGTCGGCGAGCCGCCAATTAAAGTCTAGGCTGCAGCCCTGGACAGAGCCGTTGAGAGGAGCGAGTCAGCAACTCTCTGAGGATCATCGGGTCTCTGTGGATCATCGGGCTGAGATCTCCGAGTTGGTTCGCCTGGAGACCGGACTTGCCTGTCCGGTGTTTTCCCAGTCGATGCCGCAGCCGTCAATGTCGTCCAAGCCGCCGAGCAGATTCAAGGTGCGGTTGCAATCCCGAGGGGAAAGGCCGGAAGGGAACCAGTTGCCCTCTTGGCCGCGGGCGTGTCGATTGTGGCACAAACCAAGTCCGATAATGGAGTCGCCCCGCATTTCGGGTTGATGAACCGGAGATCTCGGACATCGTCCTCGGCAGCCTTCGACCATCGTCCTGGCTCGCGGCATCGACTACCCCCGCGATGGACGATTCGACACCGCCATCGTCGGCTCTGGTCTTTGGTCCAGTCACCGTCGTTCTCTCAGTTGGTGCCTTTGAGCGAGCACTAGAACGATTCGCGGAGCCGGCGCTCAAAGGTGGTGAACTCCTGAGGCGTGCGTGACGCGAAGTGCATCGTGCGCCCCGTGACCGGGTGTTGGAAGCCCAACCGGGCGGCATGCAAAGCAACACGCTGGTAGGGCCAGTATCGGTGCGGCATGAAACGACCTCCGTAGCGCGCGTCGCCCCACAACGGATGGCCGGCCTCCGCCAGATGAACGCGAATCTGGTTGCGTCGGCCGGTTTCAAGTTGCAATTCGAGCTTGCTGGCGAAATCAGACCAAACCTCCAACACGCGATAGTGGGTAATCGCGAGTTGACCGATGGACTCATCTGGAGTCGAAAAGCGGTTCAACCTTTCGTCGGTTGCCAAGTACGAACGAATCGTGCCAGATGATGATTGCATCGCACCGCGGACGAACGCCAGATAAAGCCTTTCCGGTTTCCGTTCGGCAAACTGATCGCGGAGTCGGTCGGCGATCGACTCGTGTTTGGCAAACACCAGAAGGCCAGACACCCCTCGGTCCAAGCGATGGACGCAATGCGGTTTACGGCCTTCGCGACTGAGCCGCCCGGCAAGCAGTCCGAGCAAGGTGGTTGACTCATTACGGCTCGTTGGAACCGTCAGTAAGCCGGCCGGTTTTGTGACGACGATCAGATCGTCGTCTTCGTAGTGCACCTCAAACGATACGGGTTGATCACAATGCAACTGGACCGGCGCTTCCTGAGCACGAACCGAGAGGCGATCGCCAGGATCAAGTTGCACGCGAGGCTGACGGACGGGCCGGCCATTGACCAGCACGCGCCCCTGTCGAATCGCGTCGGCGGCTTGCTTGGGGCCACATTGCAGGAGTTGCTGCACCAAAGACTGGAGGCGGCGTGCAGGGGGAGGACAGCGATGATCGACGACTAAGTCCATCGAACCTGGCGCACTAGAGGGCAAGATCAACGATCAAACTTCAACCGATCATGGCCGACTTCGCACCTGCGACCCCGAAACACCAAGCGGCAGACGAAGGGCTCCCGCGATGATAAACCGTCAAGGCACCCGCTCCCGTTCGCGGACCCAACGGGCAAGTGCGCTCGCCACTTCTTCGGCCGGCCGATCCGCATCCAATGCGACGTCGGCGACGGCCTCATAGATCGGCTCTCGTTCCGCCAGCAGGACTCTGACCTCGTCGGCCAGCGACAGTCCTGTGAGCGGTGGGCGATGGTCGCGGTCAGAGCGTCCGCTGGCCAGTCGTTCACAGAGTACGTCCCCGGGCACACGGAGCCAGGCGCAGAGCCCAGAGGCTGCGATGCACCGCCGATTCTCGGGACGCAAAATCGCTCCTCCGCCCAGCGCGACGACCGATGGCGTTGGCGAGCCGGCGACCTTCATCAGGGCTTCGGATTCGAGTTCGCGAAAGTAGCTCTCCCCGTGCTGCTCGAACAGTTCCCGGATCGATCGTCCCGCCAGGCGTTCCAGTTCCTGATCGAGGTCCACCACGGCACGCGATAAGGCAGAACCGACCAAGTGGGCGATTGTCGACTTGCCCGAGCCCCGAAAACCAGTCAGGTAGATGTGCATGCGCCGCAGATGGCGATAGCATCGCCGGATGGGACAGGACTGCCGTTGCCGCGGTGCGGGCCAACGTTCGAAAGTCGCTCGGGAGCGACGTGATTCTAACCGACTTCCGTCCAATTCGGAGCCGCCAGGTTCCGAGCCCGACGACGCGCCCGATCGATCGCACGCTGGACGGCCATCAGCTTTCGCCAAACGGTTGTGCGGCCACGGTAGCGGTCCAGTGAATTGCGATACTTCAGAAAGAACATCAGCGTCTCGGCAAAGTCCTCGCCGGCACAATGGGCCGCATAATCCGTGATGAAATGATCCCGGTATCGCCTCAAATAGACTCGCTGGCGACCGCGGATGGTCCGGCATCGACCCAACGCGTCGAGATAGTCGGCGTCACGATTCAGACGGCGTTTCCAATCGCAGAACGGCTTCGGATTGTTGTTGACGTAGGCGGCTCCGAAAGCGCTGACAAACCACGATTCGCGGAAGAACTGAGGATCGATGCAGAACCAGGTGTGCGCGAATTCGTGACGGATCGTATCTGCCAGGGTATACCCGGGCGTCCGAGGATGACGGGGTAGATTGCTCGGCAAATAGATCGCCCCAACCTGAACCTGCTGCCGCCCCCAACCGACCGGTCCTTCATAGACATAGCCCGCGACTCGGTTGCTCGGGTGCGGTGCCACATACAGATCCACGAAGTCCAAATACCGACCGTCCGCCAACAAGCCAACCTCGGCCAGCTCTTGGCGCACTTGGTGAAAGGCTCGGTTGACAAACGCGATCATGGGACGACCTGGGAATGGCAGAAGGCCAAGGGCACCCCGCGGCTCCTTCCTGGTTCTACGGCCAGGGGCTCACCCGGGGTTCCTCAAGTCTGCTTCCTAGCTCGGCCTCGATCCAGTTTGTTTCGAAAGTTCCTGCTCCCCGTCCGGGGGGATGTCTTGATTTAGGACGGGGGGATGAGTAGGGCAGGAAATCACGCTAGTGGCGTCTGAATGCCCATAAGCAAGGGCGGTCGGCATGCCTGGCGATCGAAGTAACCTCCTGCGCAGTGGGTTGTTAGGTAGCTCCTCTAAGCGTAAGACGCATTGCGACTGGCCGCCAATCGCACCGCAAGGGAGGGTTGTCCGACGCCTGCGGGTCCATCGAACTGGCTCCTTTTTTCCGCCTGCCCCCTCCCGAGACACTCTGCCGAACAACCCCTCCCCGCCCCAAAAAAGGACAGGCATAACCCGCTATCTGCCGGCCGAGGAAGCCAGACGTCTGGCGGGGAGTTTCGCGCAGCTTCGCCTCGCGAAATCTTTGCAGCCCAAGAGGTTACAAGGAACGCCCGAGGGTTACTCAGGGGGCCGGGGCCGACAGCGAGACGGCGACGATTTCCTTGTCGTTGCGAATAAAGGCGGTTCGTTGAGCGTAGGCCGGATGGCTCCAGACGACTTTGCGTCCAAAGCATTCGCCCGTCGGTTCAAGGACATGGAATCGGCCAAACTCTTGGTAACCTTCTCGTGAGCAGGCGAAGATCAGCAGGTCTCCGGTTTCGCTGAACGCCAGGATGCGATCGCCGATCCGGGTCAGAAATGCGGTTCCATGATTGACGCGGCGATCGTTGATCGGGTTGGTTGCCTGAAAGGTCGACCACAATCGCTCCCCGGACTTTTCATCCACGGCAATCAACTTTCCGCTGCCACAGTCGGCCCCATAGATCACGCCATCGAAGAGGATCGGGGTCGAGTTCGCGCAGTAGACGGCTCGATCCCGGCTTTCTTCTGCCCAGACCTCCTCCACCGCGGGGCGATCGCTTGCCAGGCGCAGCATGAGGGACTTTTCGCCGATCCCTGATGCATACAGCAGATCGCCATCCCGTTGGGGGCGGCAAATTGTCATTTCGTAGGAGGGCTTCAGCGGTTCCTCCCAATACAGGCTGCCGGTGGCGGGATCGAGGCTGGCCAGGCCGTCCGCATGGAACACGATCAGTTGCCGTTTCCCGCCTGCCGCGATGATCGAAGGCGGGCAGTATCCAACTGCGCTTGCCGAAAGTGCTTTCCAGACTTCGGCGCCGGTCCGTTTGTCGAAGGCAACGACCGTCTGCCCGGGTCCGCCGATCATGCAGATCAGCAGATTGCCATCGACCAGGGGGTGCGCCGAATGTCCCCAGATGGGAACTGGGGCGCCATAGTCGTTGGTGAAGCTCTTTTGCCAAAGCAATTTGCCATCTGCCAGGTTCAGTGCGAGCAGGTCCCCTTCCGCACCCAGGCAATAGACCGTTTGATCGTCAATCGTTGGAGTGCACCGCGGGCCAGCCGGATAGGAAATCCGGTAGGGTCGCGAGTAGGCATGGGTCCAAAGAATTTCACCGGTCTTCGCATCGAGGCAATGGATTCGCTCATCGCCCTGTAATGATGCGCGTTCCCCGGGGTTGTTGACCGCTTCGCCTTCGGACTTCAGGTAGTCCATGACGACCACGCGATCGCCTTGTACGGCGGGACCTGAATAGCCACCGGCGATCGGAGTCCGCCATTTGATTTCCAGGCCGCTTGCGGGGATTTCGTCAATGATCCCCGTTTCGAGATAGGTACCGTCCCGAGAAGGTCCCATCCATTGGGGCCAGTCGTCAGCGCGAATCGAGGACAGGCCGAAAGAGGTGCCTAACGCGAAGGCCAGTGCAGGCAGGATCTTCGTCTTCATTGCCCACCAGATTTGAAATTCGGAAGGGACGGAACGCGGTTGGACGGAGCCCTAACTGATGACGTCCACGCGCAAAAATCAGGACGGCGAGAGTCCAGACATGAACGGTTCAAAGGCTTCAAACCGTCACAAAACGCGAGCCGAAGACCGCGATCGTCGATGGCGTTCGGACGGGGTTCCACTGACGCTTATGCAGTTTACCATGAGCGCCCCTGGAGCGCGGCACGCTTGGGGATTGCCGAACAAGCTTGAGGCCCGATGCGGATCAACGGTTTCCAGCGGGCTTCGAAGACTGCTCACGCGGTGCATCGCCCGGACTGCCCCGACCCTGTTTCTTCAGGCGGGGCATAGGTGCTCATCTCCTCGAGCGAGTATGACTGTCGCGGGACATCCTTCGGACTACAATCCGCGACCACGGTACTTCGAGGAGTGAGGCTCCGCGCAGGCTCGCGCGGCCACCTAGTCAGCGGCCTTTGTAGGATGGCGGTCGATGCGAGTTTTGGCAGCCTGTGTGGATCGAGGAAGGGAGCGGTTTCTTCCGAGCAATCGGAGCCGTGCCGCTATTCGTAAGGATCGATGGAGGTGATTGTGACTCAGTCGTGGCAACCGATCGGCCGGGTCGAGCGACGCGTTTTGGGCGCCCTCGTCGAAAAGGCAAAAACGACACCGGATGTTTATCCGCTGACGTTGGCGGCGTTGGTGACCGCGTGCAATCAGAAGAGCAATCGATCGCCCCTGATGCAGTTGACCGAGGGTGAAGTTGAAGATGCTGTGGGGCGCCTCCGTGAACTGGGTGCCGCCACGGAGGTCCAAGGTTCGGGGAGGGTTCCCCGCATCCGCCATCATGCCTACGAATGGCTTGGCGTCTCGGGGGCACAGGCGGCGATCATGACGGAGCTCTTGTTGCGCGGTCCGCAGACTGCGGGAGATCTGCGCAGTCGGGCCAGTCGCATGGAGGCACTTCCCGACTTGCCTGGTACCCTTCGATTGCTCGAGGAACTCGTTTCGAAGGGATTGGTCATACCCTTATCGCCGCCAGGACGGGGGCAGCAGTTCGCGCATGCGCTGTACTTGCCGGAGGAGCGAGACAAAGTCCGCGAGCACGCCGGATTACAGGCCGCAGAGTCCAGTATGCAGGTCGAACGAGAGGAGCTTCGCAGTGTGGCCGGATCGAGTAAGCTCGACTACGAGGCCCTTGCGGAGCAGCTTGGGGAGCTGCGCAGCGAAGTGCAGCGGTTGGCCGAACGGGTTGAGCGGCTTGAATTGGAACGCGGGATTACCGATCAGGATTGACGAGGAACCGCTTTGAGGCTGCTCAAACCGCCATCGATTGCAATCGTCTGACCGGTAATCCAGGTTTGGCTGGTTGACAGCAACCAGGCGGCCGCTTCTGCAATGCAGTCGGGTTCGCCAGGGGCGCCCAGCGGATGCATGGCTTGCGAGGTTTGCAGGGCTGCCGGGTTACTCCAGATGCGTTCGGTGATCTTGCTGCGCACAAGGCCCGGCGCTAAGCAGTTGATCCTCAGTCCGCGATTGGCATAGGTCATGGCGGCTGATCGAGCCAGGCCTTCGACGCCGGCTTTGGCGGCTGCGATCGCTTCGTGGTTTGCTAAGCCGATCCGAGCAGCGGCCGAGCTGAACAGTACGATCGAACCTCCTTGCGGCATCGCTTTGACCGCATGCTGCACCAAGTGGAATGCGGATACCAAGTTGATCTGCAGTGTCTGGAGGAACTCCTCGCCGCTGGTCAGGTGAGCAGGTTTGAGCAAGACAGAGCCTACGCAATGAGCGACGCCATAGATTTCACCAAATCGCTCCTTCGCCGCCACAAAGGTCGCGGCAATTTGTTCCGCATCTGTGCAGTCACAGACGGAATGCGGCAATTCAAGTTCCTGGCCCAACTGTGCGACGAGTTGTTCGTTCCTTGCAACGAGCAGTACCTGATCGCCGCGGGCAACGAGCTTGCGAACGAGCGATGAACCGATACCGCCGGTGGACCCGAATACGATATGGCTCGCTCGTCCAGGGCGGGCTTGTTCAGGCGACATGGTGAAGATTCCGCGGGGTGAGGCCGGGTCAAAGGAGGGCTCGGATGAGGCGCTTCGCTTCAGTCGGAAGTCGATCGACCGGGCCTCCGAGGACAGTATGGCGGTGCGTCTAGTCGGGACGGTTAGCTACACTGAGGGGAGCCCATGGCGCCATGTCGAGGGCGCTGCAGCTTTCATCCGGAGGACTTGTCATGAATCGTTCAAGCGATACACCATCGCGTCGCGAGTTCCTGGCTTTTGCAACTGCCGCGACCGTTGCTTGTGGGGCTCGAGCGAAAGGGGCTGTTGCAGCCAATGACCGCTTGCGATTGGCAAGCATCGGGGTTGGTGGCATGGGGGCATCGGATTTGGCGTCGCTGACACAACACAAGGGCGTAGAAGTCGTGGCGCTCTGTGACGTAGATGCGAATCATTTGGCAGCTGCGGCGGAGAAATTTCCCAATGCACAGCGGTTTGCCGATTACCGGGAGTTGTTCGAGCGAGCGTCGGACAGTTTTGATGCGGTAAACGTGGCGACACCCGATCACTCGCATGCGCCGGCGACCATGCTCGCTCTGCAGCTCAACAAGCACGTGTACTGTCAAAAACCACTCACGCACTCTGTCTATGAGGCACGCCGTTTACGGGAAGTCGCAAGTGAGCGCGGGGTGGTCACCCAGATGGGGACGCAAGTCCACTCTACTAGCCCTTATCGGACGGCGGTCCGCTTGGTGCAGAGCGGCGTGATCGGGAAGGTGCGAGGGGTGCACTCCTGGAGCGACAAATCTTGGGGTTATGAAGGTCCGGTTCCGACTCCGAGTGCTCCGCCACCCGAGCTCCAATGGGATCTCTGGCTAGGCACTGCGCCCGAGCGACCCTATTCAGCAGGCCACTATCACCCTGCGGATTGGCGGAGGTGGCGCGATTTCGGCTGCGGCACGATGGGCGACATGGCAATCCACATTCTGGACCCCGTATTTTCCGCATTGAAGCTTGGGGCGCCCACGAAGATTGTGGCGAGCGGTTCGCCGCCGCCGGCCGAGAGCTTCGGGCTACAGAATCGAGTTCGCTTTGAATTTCCCGCAACGGACTACACTTCAGAAGCCTTTGAGCTTCATTGGTATGACGGTGGTCTGCGACCGGATACTGCCCAGTGGCCGAAGCAGGCTTTGCCGGACCAAGGTTCGATGTTCATCGGCGAGGATGGGTGGCTGTTGCTGCCTCATGTGGCGATGCCCGAACTGCTACCGGCGGATCGCTTTGCCGGTCATGCCGTGGAACCAGCACCCGATGGCGATCATTACGGACTTTGGGTGGACGCATGCCTCGGCGGTGCGCCGACAACGGCTGGCTTTGACTACGCAGGACCGTTGACGGAAGCCGTGCTGTTGGGCGTACTCGCCAACCAATTCCCAGGCGAGGAGTTGGTTTGGCGGCCCAAGGCCATGGCGATTTCTAATCATTCCAAAGCGAGTGCCTTACTGCGCCGCGACTACCGAGATGGGTGGAAAATACCAGGCCTAAGTTGATCCGCAGATAGTTGGCAGTTTGGCGTTGAGGAGTGTCTCTCGCCGTCACGGTCTTTTGACGGATCGGTGGCTAGGAGGTGTGTTAATAGCCACCGATTCGTGACTCAATGATCCGCCACATCCAAAGCAAGATGCCCATCAGGCAAAGCGCGACGATCAGGATCAGCGGCAGAATCGGGCCGAGCCCGAAAAGCATCGCGGCATATCCATTCCAAATTGCGTCCCAAGCCGCAACGGTCAGGGCCGAGCCCGCGCAGAGATAGGGACCGAACGCAACGGCTCGTTCTCCTGATGCGAGCGCCTGCACGACCACAATTGCAATCGCTGTGAGCGGGGCGAGGAAGAAGCCGAGCATCGCAGCCTGCCAGCCAAGTGCGGACCCAATCATCGCCATCAATGTCACATCGCCAAAGCCCATCGCTTCCTTTTGAAGCGTCGCCGCTGCCATAACGCGGACCGCCCAAACCGTTGCACCCCCAACTGCAAGCCCCACCAAACTGCTGAAGAGTCCCTTCCACGCGTCGCCCTGTCGCGCCCAAACAACGCAGATGGCAAGGCAACCCAAAGCAGCAATCGCCAAGAGCAGGCGCCAGTTCGAGTGACGGATCAGACCCGCCATAAAGTAGTCGATTCCCTTTCGCCAGCCATGGCGGCCGATCCAGCGGCGATTCGCCAGTGCGAAACACCACATCAGATAAATCAGCAAGCCCGCTCCAAGCCCAGAGACGCCGTCGCGTGTACCTTCCCAATCGGCGGGACTTGAAGAAAGCACAGGCATGATTTCTCCAACTGCCTGCGAACCGAGGTCTGCAAGTCGAAGCTCGGGCAGTCGAGCATTCAGCGTCAAGGCCGAGATAGCAAGCGATCCAAGGGTTCCTGGCACCGTAATCGCGTCCGGAATCGTCTGATCATCAAAGTCGATGAACGTAACGACGATCAACAGGACAGCGAGCAATGCATGAAATGCAAACAACAGCCGTAGCCAAGACTGCAAATCTGCCAGGCGCTCGGGAACGTCTCGCACGAAGTCCGGAATCAATTGACCCGACAAGTAGTGTCGAGCCATCAAGACCAGGAACACGGGCAACAGAAGTTCGAGCAGGAGTGGGCGAATCCAATACCCTCGCCCGTGTAGTGCCGACTCGCGGCGCAACCCAATCCAACCCAAGATTGGCAGCCGATCGGACCACCTCCGCGGCGGTGCTCCCTTGAGTGGTGCCCGCCAAGGACCGATCGCGCGAGGGACCCAAGCCCATCGATAGATCGCCCAGTTGGCCCACGCCCCTGCGAAGATCCCAAAGACGACTAGAAACGTTGTTCCGAGCAGTTGCATCGCAGATCCGCGGCCGACCGTGTCCGAAAGCGGTCATTCTAGCCGCCCGATCCCCCCTCCACCCTCCCCAAAAAAAGGACAGGCATAATCGTTTCCCCCGCCGGCCATACGCGTTGGACGCGGACCTTTCGGGGCGCGAGTACCTCGCAGAGTGCGTTCGCCGGGCGTCAGCGAGTACGGCGGTGCGGCCAAACGAGCGCGTAACGCGGCAAAATCCGCAATCGGCGCGGGCGGAAGCGCGGCGCTTCAGACCCCAGCATCGCCAAGAGAGCGACGCGGCTTGAGTGAAGTCAGCCACCGCGGGCCGGAATCGATCGATCCGCGGGGATAGCGCCCAAGACGACTTAGACGACTAACCCACGGTGCTCAAGCGGATCGTGTT
>Ga0114939_10003638_pt1 | contig 10669 bp, 9 predicted proteins | sample AshMeaCrysSpring_FD_87196 | JGI IMG/M metagenome (GOLD analysis project Ga0114939, IMG submission 87196) | Groundwater microbial communities from Big Spring, Nevada to study Microbial Dark Matter (Phase II) - Ash Meadows Crystal Spring | ecosystem: Environmental > Aquatic > Deep subsurface >... | reverse complement strand
TGTCCTTGACGCCGAACATCATCGTCATCGGCGGCATGCCCATCGCCTTGACCTCGCCGTGCTTGATCGTGAGCTTGCCCGCAGTCTTGTCGACCTTGCGGATCTCGCCATCGATCTTCGAGGCGGACTGCGCGGCGGCGGGGCTGCCGTGGCCCGCGTGACCCTGGGCATGTGCGGGGAGCGCGGCGGGCGCGAGCAGCGTGAGGGCGACGAGCGAGGAGGCAATCCGTTTCATCGTGGCGTTCCTTGGGTACGTGGGTGGGGGTGCGAAGCGCGCCCGGTGGATCGGTCCGGGCCACACTGGCAATCGATCAATGACAGGCGAGGGGACGCGCTCAGCGGGCGGCGACGCGGACCGTTCCCTTCATGCCCGCGTCGAAGTGGCCGGGCAGCAGGCACGCGAAGTCGAACTCGCCCGCGCGGTTGAAGGTCCAGACGATCTCACCCTTCCTGCCGGGCTCGACGTGCGCCATGTAGGGCTCGTCGTGCTCCATGTTGGGGAACTTCTTCATGAGCTCCGCGTGCTCTTCGACCGCCTCGCGCGTGCCCAGCACGAACTCGTGCATGACCTTGCCCGCGTTGTGGATCACGAAGCGCACGGTCTCGCCCTCGCGCACGTCGATTCGCTCCGGGGTGAAGCGCATGGTGTCCGACATCCGGACCTCGATGGTGCGCTTCGCGGCCCGGGCGTCGCCGGCGATGCCCCAGGCGGTCTGCTCCTTGCGCGCCGTGCCCGGTGCCTTGTCGTGGTCGACGGTGCCGTGCGCCGGTACGGCCGGGGACAGGGCGCAGAGTCCGGCAAGGAGGAGGATCGGCAGAGGCTTCATGGCGCGGGCATCGAGGGGTGGGGTCGTGGACGCAGGCCCCGGCTTTGGAGCGATGCGCCGGGCAAAGGTTCTGCGGGCGTCAGGGTGAGGATGGCGGCGTCGCGCCGGCGTGGCCCGCCTCCTCCGCGCGGTGCACGATGGCGCGGGTCATGAACCTGAAGATGAACAGGTGGAAAGGGACGAGCGCGTACCAGTACAGGAGACCCCAGAACCCGGCCGGGTGCCAGTACGCGGTCTCGGTGAGGCGCGTGCCTCCGCCGGGCTGCGGCTCGAGCTCGAATTCGAGGATGCCGGTGCCGGGGGCGCGCATCCCGAAGTGGAGGGTGAGGCGTCGCGCCGGCTCCATGGCGACGATCGTCCAGTAGTCGATCACGTCGCCGATGCGGAGCTCCGTCGGATGGCGGCGGCCACGCGAGAAGCCCGCGCCGCCCGCGAGCCAGTCGAGGAACTCGCGCACGCGCCAGAGCCAGTCCATGGTGAAGTAGCCGGTGTCGCCGCCCATGGTCGCGAGCACCTTCCATACCGCGTCGGGGGACGCGCTGGTCGTCGCGCTGCCGCCGGCCTTCTTCGCGTAGAACGCGTGGTCGTGGCGCTGGCCGCGGAACATGAAGGCGCCCTCGGTCCAACGCGCCGCCACGGTCTGCGTCCGCTCGGCCTCGAGCGCCGCCGCCACGGCTTCCCGGAAGGTGAGCAGGCGCTGCGGAACGAGCGCCCGCAGCTCGGCGTCGAACGCGGGGATGTCGTGCTTGAGGCCGCCGATCAGCGCCCGGGCGATGCCCGCCGGCACGGTGGTGATGAGCCCGACCCAGTACGAGGACAGCGTCGGGGTCAGCACAGGCACGCGCAGGATGCGCGGGCGGCGGCCGACCACCTCGCCGAACGCCCGCATCATCGACTCGTAGCTCATGTACTCGGGACCGCCCGCGTCCAGGATCCTGCCGTGGGCCTGCGGCAGCTCCGCGACCCGAACCAGGTACTCGAGGAGATTCGGGAGCGCGATCGGCGAAGACTTCGACTGCACCCAACGCGGCGTCACCATCGCCGGCAGGTGATAGACGAGGTCGCGCATCACCTCGTAGGCGGCCGATCCGGGCCCGACGATGATGCCGGCGCGGATCTCGATCACGGGCACCGGGCCGGCGCGCAGCACCTCGCCGGTCTCGCGGCGCGAGACGAGGTGCTCGGAGTCCGCTTGCGCCGGGATCAGCCCGCCGAGGTAGACGATCTGGCTCACGCCGGCGCGCGCCGCGGCCGCCGCGAAGTTCGCGGCCGCCTCGCGGTCGAGGCGGCCGAAGTCCCGGCCCGCGGTCATCGAGTGCACGAGGTAGTAGGCGGTGTCCACGCCGGCGAGCGCGGCGTCGAGCGCGTCCGGCTTGAGCGCGTCGGCCTCGACGATCTCGACGCCGCTCCACTCGCGCGCCTCGAGCACGCGGCGGTTACGGGCCGAGGCGCGCACGCGCCGGCCGCGCCGGACGAGCTTCGGGACGAGGTTGCTGCCGACGTAGCCGCTTGCGCCGAAGACCAGCGTGATGGGGGGCACGGGTTCCGCGGGACGCATGGGCCGAGGATACCTTGTGCGAAGGGCGGCCCGACACGGGCCTGCCTGCGCACGGGTTGGACACGCGCACGGCATCGCCCCGATGCCGGTCGGCGATAATCCGTCCGACCGGCCCGGACGTCGGGCCCCGACCCTGCCGCCCGAACCGACCATGGACACCGCGACGCTGGAATCCCGCACTGCCGCGCAGTGGGACGAGGAGATCGTCCCGCAGCTCACCGACTACATCCGCGTTCCGGCGAAGAGCCCGCACTTCGACCCGCAGTGGGACGCGAATGGGCACATCGAGCGCGTCGTGCGCCAGGCCGAGGCGTGGGTGCGCGCGCAGCCGGTGGCGGGCCTCGTGGTCGAGGTCGTGCGCCTTCCCGGGCGCACCCCGGTGCTGTTCTTCGAGGTGCCTTCGCGCGGGACCGCCGGGCAGAACACCGTGCTGCTCTACGGCCACCTCGACAAGCAGCCGGAGATGACCGGCTGGCGTGCGGGCCTCGGGCCCTGGACCCCGGTCCACGAGGACGGCCGCCTCTACGGCCGCGGCGGGGCCGACGACGGCTACGCGGTCTACGCCTCGCTCGCGGCGCTGAGGGCGATGCAGGCGCAGGGGCTGCCGCACGCGCGCTGCGTCGGCCTGATCGAGACCTGCGAGGAATCGGGGAGCTACGACCTGCCGGCCTATCTCGAGCACCTCGCGGGGCGCATGGGCGAGGTCGACTTCGTCGTCGGCCTGGATTCGGGGTGCGGCGACTACGAGCGCCTCTGGGTGACGACCTCGCTGCGCGGCCTTGCCGCCGGAACGCTCGCCGTGGAGGTGCTGCGCGAGGGCGTGCACTCGGGCGACGCGAGCGGCGTGGTGCCGTCGTCGTTTCGCATCGCGCGTGGCCTGCTCGACCGCCTCGAGGACGTCGCGAGCGGGCGCGTGCTGCCCGCGGCATTCCACGCGCCGATCCCCGAGGAGCGCGTCGCGCAGGCGCGCGCCGCCGCCGACATCCTCGGCGACGGCCTGATCGGCAAGTTCCCGTTTGCGGGCGGCACGGCGCCGGCGACGCGCGACCGCGTCGAGGCGGTGCTGAACCGCGCCTGGCGTCCCGCACTGTCCGTCACCGGCGCCGAAGGCCTGCCGCCGATCGCGAGCGCGGGCAACGTGCTCCGGCCGAGGACCGCGCTCAAGCTGTCGTTGCGCCTGCCGCCGACGGTGCCGGGCGACGCGGCGACCGCCGCGATGAAGCGCCTGCTCGAAGCGGACCCGCCCTACGGCGCGACGGTGAGCTTCGAGCCGGACCAGGGAGCGACCGGGTGGAACGCGCCGGCGACCGCCCCCTGGCTCGCGACGGCGCTCGAGCGCGCCTCGCAGGCGTTCTACGGCAAGGCCGCGGCGGCGATGGGCGAGGGCGGCACGATCCCATTCATGGGCATGCTCGGACGGAAGTTCCCGCAGGCGCAGTTCCTCATCACCGGCGTGCTCGGGCCGCAGTCGAACGCCCACGGCCCGAACGAGTTCCTGCACGTGCCCTACGCGAAGAAGCTGACGGCGTGCGTGGCCTCGGTGCTCGCCGCGCACGCCAGGCGCTGACCCGGGTCCGTGGCGTTGCGCGATCGCGAAAGGTTGCGGTAGCGTGGCGTTGCGGGCTTGCTCGACGACAACGACAGGGAGAACCGAATGCTCGAGTTCCTGACAAAGAACTGGTGGGTGCTGGTGCTGCGGGGCGTCTGCGCGGTGCTGTTCGGGGTGATGACGTTCATCTGGCCGGCGATATCGATCGCCGTCCTGGTGCTGATGTGGGGCGCGTACGCGTTCGCGGACGGCATCGTGTCGATCGTCGGCTCGTTCCGGCGGGGCGGCGCGGAAGGGTTCCCGTGGTGGCTGTTCATCACCGGCATCGCGGGCGTCGCGGCGGGCGTCTTCACGCTGGTGAATCCGAAGATGACCGGCCTCGCGCTCCTGCTGCTCATCGCCGCGTTCGCGATCGTGCGGGGCGTCATGCAGATCGCGGCGGCCATCCGCCTGCGCCACGAGATCGAGCACGAGTGGCTGCTGGTGATCGCCGGACTCATGTCGGCGGTGTTCGGCGTCATGGTTGCGCTCTTCCCGGTCGCCGGCGCGCTCGCGGTCGTGCTCTGGATCGCGGTCGTCGCCGTGGCGATCGGCGTCCTCGAGATCACGGCCGGCATCCGCCTCAAGGGCTTTGCCGCGCCGGCAGCGGCCTGAGTCCCGCCGGGCCCCCGCGCCCGAACGGGCTCCGGTGCCGGTCACCGAAGGCGGGTTGCCGGCAGGAAGGACTCCGGCGTGCGCGCCCAGGTGCGCAGCAGCAGCCGGGTGACGTCCGGATCGAAGGCGGGCTTCGGCGGCGCCTCGCAGAGCGCCTGTAGCTCGCCGTCGTCGCGGGCGCTTCCGAGCCAGCACCAGTCGCGCAGCACGTGCACGTCGACCCGCGCGCCGTCCTCCGACGCCTCGCGGACCAGCGCGAGGCCCGCGAATGGCCACGCCGGAATGGCCTGCGCCGCAAGTGCGGCGGCGAGCCGCGCGTCGTGCGCCTCGCCGCTCTCGGCACCCTCGCACGCTCCGGCGCAGCGGCGCACCTGGCGCGCGAAGCAGGGCCCGGCGCGGCGCTCGAGTCCAAGGCGGTTCCAGCAGAGCGCGTGATCGCGCGCGAGCGCGACCAGGCACTCCCGCATCGCGCGTCGCGACGAGAACGGCCCGTAGCCGCCCCCGACGTCCGGCGCGTCGACCGCCGCCGCCGGTACGAAGGCCGGCTCGCGCCCGGGCTCCCAGCGCATCACGCCGGCGTCGGCCTTGCGGCGAAGCGCGCGATTGTGGGCCGGCATGCGCGACTTGACGAGCGTCGACTCGCGCAGCAGCGCGCCCAGCTCGCCCGCGGTCGGCTCGCACTCGATGCGCCGGATCTCCGCCGACAGGCGAAGGTCGGTCTCGCAGCGCCAGTCGCTGCTGAAGTGGGCGGCGACGCGCTCGCGCAGGTTCAAGCTCTTGCCGACGTAGAGGGGGAGCGGGTTGTCGCCGTAGAAGAGGTATACGCCCGGCGCCTCGGGGATCGCCTCGAGCGCGTCCGCGGGGAGCTGCGGCGGCAGGCTCGGGATCTTCAGGATCCGCCTGACGGCTTCGTCGACCGCCTCCCGCGGCCGGTCTGCGTAGACTGCCTGCGCGAACAGCCACAGCGCGCGGGCATCGCCGAGCGCGCGGTGGCGCCCTTCGACCTCGAGGCCGTGGCGGTCGATCACCGCGTCGAGCCCGTGCGACGGAGCCTCGGGGAAGAGGCGCCGCGACAGCTTCACGGTGCACAGCACCCGCGCGGTGAACGGCCGCGAAACGCGCGCGAACGCGTGCTTGAGGAATCCGTAGTCGAATCGCGCGTTGTGGGCCACGAACAGGCAGCCTTCGAGCCGCGCGTGCACCTCGGCGGCGATCGCCGAGAACGTGGGTGCGCCGCGGACCATCGCATCGGTGATGCCGGTCAGCGCCTGGATCGCCGGGGGGATGGGCGCCTCGGGGTCGACCAGCGTGGACCACTCGTCGACACGCGGCGCACCACCGCGGGCGTCGGCCTCGACACGCACGATGCCGATCTCGGTGATGCCGTCGCGGGCGGCCTGGGTGCCGGTCGTCTCGAGGTCGACGAAGGCGACGGCGGGGGCGAAGAGGTTCACGGCCGGCGACGGTCGGGGAGGCAGTCGGCCGGGACTTGACAGGCCGAACGTGCGTTCGCTATGTTACACGCATGTCGAACGATCGTTCCTACCTCGCCCGGCTGCAGGACTACTACGCCGAGCATCGAGCGCTGCCGTCCTACGCGTCGATCGGCGCGTTGCTGGGACTGCGATCCAAGTCGTCGGTGGCGGCGCTGGTCGCGCGGCTCAAGCTCGCTGGTTTCATCGAGTCCACGCCGGATCGGCGTCTCGCGCCGACGCGCCGCTTCTTCGCGCGTCCGCTGGCCTCGAGCCCGGTGCGCGCAGGTCTCCCCGAAGCCGCCGACGACGCCGAGGCCGAGGCGCTCACCATCGACGACTTCCTGATCGAGCGTCCGTCGGACACGGTGCTGATCCGCGTCAAGGGAGACTCGATGATCGACGCCGGCATCCTCGAAGGCGATCTCGTCGTCGTCGAGAAGCGCCACAACGCCCGCAAGGGCGAGATCGTCGTCGCCATCGTCGACAACCAGTTCACGCTGAAGCGCCTCGACGTCGACCGCGGCGAGTTCATCCTCCGCGCCGAGAACAAGGGCTACGCCCCGATCCGACCGGAGGGCGCGCTCGAGATCTTCGGGGTGATGGTCGGTCTCGTCCGCAAGCTGTAGGGCGACTGCGCGCATCCGCGGGATGCGCCCGGCGCGTCGGGCGGGGTGCCGACTGGGCCACCTCGCGCGTTCGGTGGGGGCGCAATTCAGCTGGACGCCCCTGCGCCGGACTCGACGCCGACCTCCACCAGGCAGTCGTAGAAGGTCGCGCCCCGGCCAAGGTCGGTGAGCGCCTGGCTCGTCACCGCGTTCGCGTTCTCGCCGCCGGGGGCAAGCTTGCGCCACCAGACGGACGGCGCCACCACCACGCCGGGACGGGCGCGATCGGTCACGTCCGCGTTCGCGCGGAACGTTCCCCGGTCGTTGTGCACCCTGACCGCGGCGCCGTCGACGATGCCGCGCGCCGCGGCGTCGTCGGGGTGGATCAGCAGTCGGGGCGAGCGCTCCTCGGCGAGGAACGCGGGGAGGTTCGCGAACGACGAGTTGAGGAAGTTGCGCACCGGCGGCGAGATGAACGCCAGCGGGTAGCGCGCCGCGCGCTCGGGGTCGGTCGAGCGCGACTCGCGAGGCAGCACGACCTCGGGCAGCGGATCGAGGCCCCGCGTGCGCAGCGCCTCGGACCAGAACTCGCACTTGCCCGACGGCGTGGGGAAGGCCCCGTTCGCGAACGGCGCGTACGACTCGTCCACCGCGAGGCGGGCGAAGCCTCGCCCGGCCAGCGACTCGAAGGTGATGCCGCGCATCCGCGGCGCACTCCAGTTGAAGGCCGCGCGAGCCATCGTCTCGTCGTCGTCGCCGAAGCACGGCTCGTCGAAGCCCATCCGCGCCGCGAGGCGCCGGAACACCTCGGTGTTCGGCAGCGCATCGCCGAGCGGCGCGATCGACGGGTGGTTCACCTGGACGTGAAGGTGGCCGTAGGACGCGTGGACGTCGAAGTGCTCGAGTTGCGAGGTCGCCGGCAGCAGGATGTCGGCGTAGTCCGCGGTGTCGGTGCGGAACAGGTCGTGCACGACGCAGAACAGGTCCTCGCGAGCGAAGCCCTTCACGACCTTCGAAGACTCCGGGGCGACCGCGACCGGGTTGCTGTTGTAGACGAAGATCGCGCGCAGCGGCGGGTCCGCGGCGGTCAGGGCGTCGCCGATCGCCGACATGTTGATCGTGCGCGGCGTACCGGCGATGAGATCGGGGCGCTCCAGCGTCGCGTTGTCCACAGGATAGGTGCCCGACGACGACAGCAGCGCGCCGCCGGCGGGATCGCGCCAGGCTCCGACGAGCGCCGGAAGGCACGCGACCGCGCGCACGGCGTTGCCGCCACCGGCCACGCGCTGCATCCCGTAGTTGAGCCGGATCGCCGCGGGACGTGCCGTGCCGTAGTCGCGAGCGAGCGACTCCACCTGAGCAGCCTCGATGCCGCAGGCCGCCGCGACCCGTGCCGGCGTCCACTCGGCGGCGCGGGCGGCGAGCGCGTCGTAACCCACCGTGTGGCGGTCGACGTAGTCCCGGTCGACGAGCCCGTCGCGGATCAGCACGTGCATCATCCCGTAGGCGAGCGCCGCGTCGGTTCCGGGCAGGACCGCGACGTGCTCGTGGCACTTCTGCGCCGTGGCGCTGCGGTAGGGATCGATCGCGACCAGCTTCGCGCCGCGCCGCTTCGCCTCCTGCGCGCGCGTCCAGAAGTGCAGGTTCGAGGCGATCGCGTTGCTGCCCCAGACCAGGATCAGCTTCGAATCGGCGAAGCGCTCGAGGTCCATGCCGATCGCCGCGCCGACGACCGAGACCCAGCCCGCCTTGCCTGCCGACGAGCAGATCGTGCGGTCGAGAAGCGACGCCCCCAGCCGATGGAAGAAGCGCCGGTCCATCGACGCGTACTGGAGCAGTCCCATGTTGCCGGCGTAGCTGTAAGGCAGGATCGACTCGGGGCCATGCGCCTCGACGATCTCGCGAAAGCGCGTGGCGATCGTGTCGAGCGCCTCGTCCCAGGAGACCGGGGCGAAGCGCCCCTCGCCCTTGCGGCCGACGCGCACCATCGGGTGCAGCAGCCGCTGCTCCGAATACGTCCGGTCGAGGTAGCGCGCAACCTTGGTGCACAGCACGCCTTGCGTCGGCGGGTGGTCGGGCGCGCCGCGCACCTCGATCGCGCGACCGTCCTCGACCGTGACCAGCATCGCGCAGGTGTCGGGACAGTCGTGCGGGCAGGCGCCGCGCACGACGAAGCGGCCCGCGGGGGGAGGGGGATCGAACGGCATCGCGCGGCGGTTTCGCGGGGAAGGCGCTATTCTACGGACACGCGACGCTAACTGCCGGGCGCACGATGACCTCCGCCGCAATGCCCCGCCTCGGTCTCGGAACCTGGCGCATGGGCGAGCGCCCGCACTCGCGCGCCACGGAAGTTGGCGCCCTGCGCGCGGGGCTCGACCTCGGACTCACGCTGATCGACACGGCGGAGATGTATGGCGACGGCGGCGCCGAGGAAGTCGTCGCCGAGGCCATCGACGGCCGCCGCGACCAGGCGTACCTCGTCTCGAAGGTGTATCCGCACCACGCCGGCGGGAAGTCGGCGATCGCCGCCTGCGAGCGGAGCCTTCGGCGCCTGCGCGTCGAGCGGCTCGACTGCTACCTGCTGCACTGGCGCGGCGAGGTTCCGCTCGCGGAAACGGTGTCGGCTTTCGAGCGGCTGGTCGCGGCGGGCAAGATCGCGCGCTGGGGCGTGTCGAACTTCGACGTCGAGGACATGGAGGAGCTCTACGCCTTGCCGGAGGGCCGGCGATGCGCAACCAACCAGGTGCTCTACCACCTGGGCGAGCGCGCGATCGAGTGGCGGCTCCTCGCGTGGTGTCGTGCGCACGACGTCGGCGTGATGTCGTACTCGCCGCTGGGACAGGGCAGCCTGCTCGCCGATCGCCGGCTCGTCGACATCGCTGCCTCCGCCGGCGTGGCGCCGGCGACGCTCGCCACGGCCTTCGTGCTCTCGCAGGAGGGTGTCGTCGCCGTCCCGAAGACCGCGCACGCGGCACGCGTGCCGGCATTGAGGCGCGCGCTCGACCTCGCGTTGGGCGACGACGTTCGAACAGCGCTCGACCGCGCCTTCCCGCCGCCGCGGCGAGCGTGCCGGTTGCCGATGCTCTGAGGCGCCGGGGACGCGCCGCGCCCGTCGCACGCCGGCGCCCGCGTACGAGGTAGTGGACAACTCGTACCGCCTGTAGCGATTCGATCGTATTTTCAAGGTGTTGAGGCGTGGCGACGGACGGCGCCGGCGCTTGGCACGGTAGCTGCACATGCCGATGCGAGGGGCGAAGAACCCGCGAACCCACGAATCGGACAGGAGAGCGCCGTGATCTACACGCACTACGACTACCTCGAGGTTGCGCCCGGAGCGCCGCGCGAGCACATCGAAGCGGCCTACGCCCGGGTGCTCGACCGCTTCAACTACGGCTTCACCCCTGCGGGCCAGGACCTGTCGGGACTGGTGCGGATGATCCACGCAGCCTACGAAGTCCTCTCGGATCCGCTGTCCCGGGCGAACTACGACCGCCAGCTCGAGGAGGACGCGATCGCGGCAGAGGTCGAGTTCCGTGCGCAGCTCGAGCGGCCCGCGAACGCACAGCCGCGCTACGTGCAGGACGTGCCGGCGCCGCTCAACGCCGCGTTCTCGTCGATCGCGGCCTGACGCCGCGACGCAAGGTTCGCGGCCGCCGGAGAGCAATCTCTCTTCCTGACTGCAAACAGCGATGCGGTCGGCGGCCGTTCTTCTCTCCTCCCACCGGCGCGGCATGCGCCAGATCTCGCGGCACCAGCCGCGGACGCGTCCGCGCCCGCGGCATCGTGGCGGCCTGCGTCCTGGCGGAGAACGCCCGTGCGCGATGTGCACCCTGGAGCGCAGCCGGCCCAGCCGTCGTGCCAAGCGTCGCCAGCGTGTCATTCACGCCGTACCGCGCGGCTTCCTGCCTGCCGTCCGCCACTGAGCCTTCGGGCCCGCGCGCGCTGCGCTCTTGTGCAGCGGCGCGACGCTCCGCTGCCGTCGCGCGGCGTCGCCGAAGTGC
>Ga0114939_10003637_pt1 | contig 10671 bp, 9 predicted proteins | sample AshMeaCrysSpring_FD_87196 | JGI IMG/M metagenome (GOLD analysis project Ga0114939, IMG submission 87196) | Groundwater microbial communities from Big Spring, Nevada to study Microbial Dark Matter (Phase II) - Ash Meadows Crystal Spring | ecosystem: Environmental > Aquatic > Deep subsurface >... | reverse complement strand
TAAAGCGATTTATTGAGAATAGGAGTCTTATTCTTATTATGGAAGTCTTCTTGAGAACAAAGCCCGAATGCGTTTTTCAGCGAAAAGCTTTATATCTAATGTTTTGGGTCATTTTGTTACGTCCAACTCAGGTTATATAAAGTATTAGTACGGTTTACCGTACTAAAGTATTCGGTCAAAAAACAATTCTGCCTTTGACTAGGATAGTTATAGGATTCTTAAAGTCTGTTTATAACTATATTTTTATTTGGATTGATGGTCATTTTTTCCTTGAGGTAAATATAATAACTTTCTATATTGATATATATTTGACTTAATAAAAAATAATAGTTTACGGAGAAGCCTGTGACAAAGGGTTTTTAAAATCTAAGGGAATGAATATAACTGAAACAATTAATACAAAAGTTTTACTGAAAGAATAATTTTCAAGTAGATTTTTATTTTTCAAGTAAAAATTCAAGTAAAAAATGTATTCCCCAGTTCTAGTAGGATAGATTACACTAGGAAAGGCCGTTGCTCAATTTTTTTTTGATATATATTATAATAATAAACTCGATTAAAAAAGAAAAATATGTATAAAATATATATAATGATAAGAGCCACAAAGGCTCGTTGATGTTATGACAAAAATTCTGAGAATAAGGACCAAAACCTATATTCCTGGTCAGTTACTCTCAAAGCATTTAATAAACTCGCCCAAGTTATAAGAACGCTTGTGCAACAACAAAAACCCGAAAAAATAGATTTAGATTTAGATTATCCCTGTCCCTGTCGCCGACGAGGGAAACTTGTGCCCATTGTCCTTACAGACGCCTTTGGGTGCGATCGCTGTCAACATATATTTGTTGTTGAAGATAATGGGTATGTATTAGAACAACTTTCCACAACCTATCCCTATAAACGTGCTTGGCGTTGGTCGGGGAATAGCTGGTTTATTATCCAGCCCAGATTTGGAGAGAATTATCTACCATTTGCCCTGGGGATTATTTTTGTTTTGGTAATAATCTGGTTACCATTAGCACTAAATTTGGCAAATGGTTATAGCATAATTGCATGGGCAATGGTGGCAGTATTATTAGCAATATTGCCAGCATTAATGGTCTGGTTAACCTACAGACGTTGAGTAGATGACAATTGATGCTTTTGAAGAGTTCCCCGAACCAATGCACGGCGCTCAACGCGCTTATAATGCTTCATTGAAGCTAGCAAATACAAAGGGGTTAGATCGCAGTCGCGGTGTGTTAGCAATGGCACAGGCACTAATGGCTTCCTTTGACGATATTCTGGAGGCAAATACCCTCGATTTAGAAGCTAGTCGAGATATGGCTGTGCCGGAGTTAATTGTAGATTGGCTGAAATTAACTCCCAGACGATTGGAAATCACAGTGGAAATTCTCCAACGTTTAGGAGAATTATCTGACCCCATGCGTCGGGTCAGAAATACTGACTATCAATTAGAAGATTGTCAGAGTTATTGCCAATTAATGCCTTTGGGGACAATTGCTTTTATTTATGAAGCTTTTCCAGAATTAGGAGCGATCGCTGCGGGTGCGTGTATAAAAACTGGCAATAGTATTATTCTCAAAGGTAGTACCGAAGCAAGTAATTCTAATGCGATTATAACTAGTGTGATTCAAAGTGCTGCTCTAGAGTCAGGCTTACCTGCTGGTTGTATAGAATTTATTAACCCTGATTCTGGTGCGAGTCTTCGAGAATTAATTATCCAAGACCAATATTTAAATTTAGTTATTCCCTACGGGCGCCCAAGTTTAATACAGCAAGTAGTAAAACAATCTACAGTCACAGTATTAAAGTCAGCCATTGGAAACTGTTACTTATATTGGTCGCTAAATGGAAGTTTAGAAATGGTGCGCTGGATGATTATTGACAGCCATAAAAACGAACCAGATGCAGTCAACGCCATTGAAAAAGTCTTAATTAATCGTCATGCCATGCGTTCGTCTTTAGTTACCCTATGGAAAAGTTTAATCGAAAAAGGCTTTGAAGTCAGAGGGGATGCTGAATTATTGGAAGAATTTCCGAAATTAAAATTAGCAAAAGATGAAGAATGGGGCACACCTTACTTAACAAAAGCAGTGGCCTTTAAATTAGTAGATAGTTTAGAAGAAGGAATTACTTGGATAAATAAATATAGTAGCTGCCATGCCGATTGCATTGTCACAGAATCCTATCAAGAAAGTAGACAATTTGCTTTGGGAGTAAATAGCGCTTCTACTTATATAAACGCATCACCCCGTTTTTCTCGTATTCCATCAAGGGGTGATGCGGTATTTCTGGGTATGTCTAACCAAAAAGGTCATCGTCGGGGTCTGATAAATTTGGAAAGTTTAACAACTGTTAAACATATAGTCCAAGGGAATGGAAGATTTTAGTTTTAGATTTTAGATTTTAGATTTTAGATTAAGTGCTAGGAACTAAAATCTAAAATCCAAAATCTAAAATGTTACTTTTATATTTACCTTTCTAGTTATTTTTGTGCCAACTTAATATTCTTCGCCAAACCCAATAATTGTAAAAATTGGATAGCCATCCAAGTTGTATCAATTTCCCACCATTGGAGACCATGACGAGCAGAATATTGAAAAGCATGGTGATTATTATGCCAACCTTCTCCATAACTGATTAAGGCAACCCACCAACAATTAGTTGAGTTATCATCTGATTCATAGGTCCGATAACCAAATTTATGGGTAGCACTATTTACTAACCAAGTACAGTGAAAGACAGCAATTATTCTTACAAAGATACCCCAAGTAACAAATGACCAACCTCCAATGAAATAGAGAATAAATCCAAATACAACTTGAATAGGGATGAAATATGTTTGTAGAAATTGATAAACAGGGTCTTTACCAATATCTTTACAAAAACGGGCTATTTCCTCTAAATCTTTGCCCTGGTGTAACATCCAAGTGATATGACTCCACCAAAAACCTTTATTAGAATTATGTGGATCGGCATCCTTATCTGAATGTAAATGATGCTGACGGTGCTGACCAACCCATTCTATTGGTCCACCTTCACAAGCCAAAGTTCCACAGAAAACTAGAAAATATTCTAACCACTTAGGGGTTTGAAAGCTGCGATGAGTTACTAACCGATGAAATCCTAGAGTAATTCCCAAACCTCCTGTCACCCAGTGAAGAAATAAGGCTAAAGCAACTGCACTCCAGCTAAAATTACCCGGTAATAGTGCAAATAATGCCCCAATATGTAGGGTCAGGATAAAAATAATAACTGGCCAGGCAAGTTTCGGTTTCGCAGCACTAGCAATCGTCATGAAAAATCTCGTTAAAGAACAAATTATCAGAATCAATAACAATAACAATCGTTAGGGCGCAATAGCCAACATTGCGCCCCATAACACTATGCGTCGATTAATCCTCATTACAGATTGTTTCCTTTATTGACGCTCAGGTCAAGGATAATAATTTTCTGTAAAAAAATCAGGTATAGTGTGTTACATCAAAATTTCAAGAGAAAGAAGTAAGTCCAGGGGAAATTAGATTAATTAACCCACTCTTTCTTCTTTCTCTTATTCGTGAAGCTAAGAAACTTTAATTGCCGTAAAAGCTTCTGGTTTTAGCAAACGTTGCGGTGGTTGTTTTAAATCCCAAACAACACCAACCCAAGATAATGCTACTAAAACATAGTAAGTAATATCAACTTCCCACCAAAAGAAACCTTGACGACAAGAAAGTTGATAGTGGTGGTGGTTATTATGCCAGCCTTCGCCCAAGGTAAGAATCGCTAACCACCAACAATTTTTGCTTTCTTCACCAGTGTCGTAGCGTTGTGTACCAAATACGTGACATAGAGAGTTAATGGCAAAGGTTGTGTGGTAGAGAATGACTGTACTGATAAAGTAACCCCATACTAGTCCTATCCAACCATGAACTAAAAAACAGGTAACAGCTAAGGCTACTCCCGGTACAACATGCCAGTTGTGGAGCCATACTAATTCTGGGTATTTGGTCAAGTCTTTGACTGTTCTTTCATCAAATTCATCATAGTCACGACACATCACCCAACCAACATGAGACCAATAAAAACCCTGTTCCTTAGCTGAGTGGATATCGTTTGCGGTATCTGAATATTTGTGGTGGTGGCGGTGATGTGCAGCCCACCAAATAGCACCTCGTTGAGTGGCCATTCCACCTAAAACGGCAAGGACAAACTGAAACCAACGACTAGTTTTATAGGACCGATGGGAAAAATAACGGTGATAACCACCCGTGATACCAAACTTACGTACTAAAAATAAGCCAATACACATCCAAAATGCTGTCCAGTCCACCCCTAGCCAAAAAGCTGCAAAACAGACAAGGTGAACTCCTATAAATGGCAGGGAACCAACGTTTATCTTCGATTTTTTATACAAGTTTTCCAGAATTTGAAACATAGAAGGTAATGTTTAGGTGGGCGGTATCAAAACAAGCGCAAAAAAACACCAGAACTTTAATCCCGTTCTGATTTTGCAGCTTTTGCTGAGTTTTACTAATCTACAACCTTATAATTTACCGTTACTCATACCAGATAAACAAGCAAATGGTATCTGGAAATTAAATTTTACTCATGTGAAGAATAAAATCAAACAGCAAATGGCTAAGTAGGTAAGGTTAAGGGAAGAAAGATGAATAGGTCAAGGACAAAAATAAGTATTTTCACTTTTTTAAGACCAGATGCTTCAACTTTTTCCTTTAAACTAAGCAAATTATGATGGTAGACGAAATTTGGTAGACGAAATTTTGACTGAAATTCTAGCTCAAATCTTAAGTTTACCTATACCAATTATCAAACAGGTTGAGGTGGTAATCGCAATGCAGTAACCTGTATACGAATAATTCAACCATTTCTACGTGAATTGAAATTTCACGAGCCTCGGTAGGGCATTAAAAAATATGAACAGTTTGGAACAACTGCGCTCAGCAGAAAAAGTACTGTTAAAAATCTTTTCCGATATTGACGGCCAGGTCAAGCAAAATCTTTACAAAGTATTAAGCGCTTTTAAGAATAATCGTGTTGGTGCCCACCATTTTGCTGGAGTTTCTGGTTATGGCCATGATGATTTAGGGCGAGATACTTTGGATCAGGTTTTTGCTGAAGCATTGGGTGCTGAGGCTGCCATTGTCAGAATACAATTTGTTTCTGGAACTCACGCGATCGCTTGTGCTTTGTATGGTGTATTACGCCCTGGCAATGAAATGTTAGCTGTTGCGGGGGCCCCCTACGACACATTAGAAGAAGTTATAGGTCTTCGTGGACGGGGACAAGGCTCTCTAATAGAATACGGCATTCGCTATCGTCAAATAGAATTAACCCCCCAAGGTAGTATAAATTGGAATGCATTAAGCCAAGCTGTCACAGACAATACTAGTCTAGTTCATATTCAACGTTCCTGTGGCTATTCCTGGCGCCCCAGTTTATCAATAGCTGATATTGAAAAAATAATTCATCTAGTCAAACAACAAAATCCCAACACTGTTTGCTTTGTAGATAACTGCTACGGAGAATTTATAGAAACCCAAGAACCCACCGATGTAGGTGCCGACCTCATAGCCGGTTCCCTGATCAAAAATCCAGGAGGCACCATTGTCACTGCTGGCGGTTATGTAGCAGGTCGCGCCGACTTAGTAGAAGCCGCAGCCTGTCGATTAACAGCCCCCGGTATTGGCATATATGGTGGAGCAACCTTTGACCAAAATCGTTTACTATTCCAAGGTTTATTTCTAGCACCTCAAATGGTAGGAGAAGCAATCAAAGGCACCCTCCTAACAGGTTATGTTTTTGACAAGCTTGGCTATGAAGTTAACCCCGCCCCTCTAGCGCCACGGCGGGATATTATTCAAGCAATCAAACTTGGTTCCCCAGAAAAATTAATCGCTTTCTGTAAAGCCATCCAAAGCAATTCCCCCATTGGTTCCTACCTAGACCCGGTACCCGATGAAATGCCCGGTTACGAAAGTAAAGTAGTCATGGCTGGAGGTACTTTTATTGAAGGGAGTACTTCTGAATTCTCCGCAGATGGACCATTAAGAGAGCCATATATTGTTTACTGCCAAGGAGGCACCCATTGGACTCATGTATCTATCGCCTTACAAGCTGCCATTGAAGCCCTAAAAAAAATATAAACACGCAAAGACGCAAAGGCAAGCCAGTGACGTGGGCGGGTCTCCCGACTTGAGGCAACTGGCGCGCAAAGAAGATGATTTAAAATCCTTGTGAAGAAACCCTCAAAAACCTGAACTATAACTTATTTATTTGAATATTTTAATAATTCTAGGACTTACGCAAGCTGAAAATGAAATAGTCAAACCAAAACCCAATTAATCAGGTAACTTATACTGCCCAACAATTTTTTTAGCAAATTCCGGCACATGTTGGTCTAATTTCTCTGGATAATTCCGCTTTACATACAAATAATTCCTTGTAAAGTGAGAATCAATAGAGAAACGGGCATACTCTAAACCTTTAGGGCCAATCTTTTCGATTACGACTCCCATTAATTTAGCAGCCCACATTGGTAGAGTGACTCCTTTATCATAGGCAGGTATGCTTTGTTGTACAGCTTGTTTGCGATCGCCTTTGGACATCACTGGCTGGGTTTCTAATTGGTCTTTAACCAAATCCAGCATTTCCAAGCCTGTTTCATTCCGTACTATAATCCATTGCCAACCAAAGGGGGCGCCCATATAACCCACTACAATATCGGCTAATCCATTTACATAATCAAAACAACTCATACAAGAAGGGGCAAAGACATCCTTTAGTTGATTTGTCTTTAAACCAAAAAAGGGTACCGTCTCTGTTGACCCATCTTCATGTTTAAAATGAACTCGGAAATCCTGCATAAACTCGTAATACACCACCGTATCCGGTGAACGACTCGTAGTTTCTAAAAATTTCTGCAATCCAGCACGAGTAACATTATCAACACAAGGTGTACCTAGAACATAGAGTTTCTCTAAGCCCAACTCTTTTTCCACAGCCCTTAATGCCTGGATTTGACAGCCTACTCCTATAACTAATAGGCGCTTCATCCCTGATTGTTCAATTTGTTCCAACACCGATAAATTAGGAGACAATGTTGGTTTATTTACTTTGGCTGCTAGTATTTCCTCTGGAGTACGAGCAATAATCGGCATGGGTTGAAAGCGGTCTTCCTTTGTATTCTGTACGCATACCACACCTTCCACCATGCCGCGATTTAGCATTTCAATGGCAATGCTACTGACAATTCCCGTCCATTGGGCACCTGGAATTGGTTCAGTTTTTCGTGCCGCCATCATTTCTTGATGAACCCCAAAATAAACTTCTTCAGAATTATCTAAATCCCGAACCCGTTTATGGGTCTTTTCTTCTAAATTATCAAATTGTTGATTAATGAAGGCACAGGCTTCTTTGACATAGTGGATATAGTAGGTATCGCATAGCCCACACTCGCTACAGAGTTCCTTTGCTGGGCGACGACTACCAGCTTTTAGGGCTTTGGCTTTTTTGTGAGGAGAAATCGCTGTCATGGAGGAGGCTTGGGGTTGTATGTGAACTCACAAATTAAGATATCCTAAGGCGGGTAATTATACAAAATTTACAATTTTTGTCGATTACGCTCTTGAAGACTGGCTAATTGCTAATTGCTAATTGCTAATTGCTAATTGTTAATTGTTAATTGTTAATTGCTAATTGTTAATTGTTAATTGCTAATTACTAATTTGATAATACTGCATAGATTTTACAAATCTCCCATTTTCTGAAATCATTCATCATTAGCCATTAGCCATTAGCCATTAGCCATTAGCCATTAGCCATTAGCCATTAGCCATTAGCTTTACATCCCAATTTATGGCGATTTTCAAAAAATAACTTTTGCATTGCCTGAGTATAACGAAACAAAAAAACTTTTTCGTCTACATTCACTCTGTTTAATATTTCCTGTCCCAAGACTTGACACCACTTTTCAATTAATTCCCATTTAATACTCACAGCTTCCATTACCATAATACATAGAGGAATTAATTCTTCTTGAATAGGGTCGAGGCTATCTTCTAAAACACACAGCCACAGATAAGCCTGGAACATATTTAAATCTCTTAAGCAAGAGTGAGCAACTACACTCTCATTTAACTTTCCACTACGGCTACAATGGCTAGGATAAGATTTTAATAAATTATTATAAACTATTTGAGAAATGTCATCTGCCATTGGTAACATTTTTTCTACTATTTCTAGTCTTGTTTCCCCTGCTTGATATTTGACGCTGGCAGCGCATATTCTCTGCCAAGGTAAAGCGACCTGTTCTTCTATGAACTTTAAGTAGGGATGTATTAACGCTCTTTCTACTGGTGCTAACTTGGTTAATATTAACTTATTGGTCAATTTCACCTGAGTTGTCATAAAACCCAGCGTCCGCCAATTTTGTGATTTTAATACTTGTTCTTGAAAACCCAGTAATACTTCCTCTAAATCTGAGGCTAACTGATTAATTGCACCAATTCCCCAGGAAGAGAAATATTCCTGGGAAACACTATAATTATGATAATTATTTTGGGAGACACAAACTAGCGATCGCTCCCGATAAATTTCAAAAGCCTTTTTATATACCAAAAATGCCAGTAAAGTTATCTCCCTTGCTTCCTTTAAATCAATCACATTAGGAATATACTCGTATAACTTCTGGGTTTGTAACCATGCCATCTGACAATTGATATCTAATAAATTATCCCGAAATTTTGCTGCTGTTAAAGTTCTACCTTCTGGAGAGGCCGCAAATAAAAGTTCATCATAGGAAGAAGAAGCTTCTGTTGAAAGAGAAGTTAAATCACTTCTATAACGTAGTCCCCATAAATTAAGCAACCGCTCAACAGAAGCTGCTTTAACAGTTTGAGTGGCTTTCAGCATTTATTATTTGGTTATAGTTAATATTAGATAAATATCATAAATCCTTATGTAATACTTTTTTCTTCTTGACCCTAAAAAGATAATAATCAGTAATAATGTAATATTTCTTAATTGAATAATATAATTTTTGTTGATTTTTTCAGCAAGTCGAATATATTAAGTCATGAATATGATATGTAATATAATCCACTTCACAATATTTAAACTGACAATAGCGAAAACTGGTTGTTGTGAAAAATATCTAAAAAATAGGAATTTTTCAAGGAGAAACCCAGTTATGAACTATAACCTAAGCAACTCCTCAATATTTAACCAATATTTAATCCACAGTTCCCGAAACTTCTTCAGAAAAACCAAATCGATGGCGTTGTTCAAAAAATGCTCTATACATTCCTTCTGTAAATGGCATGACTAGTTTCTTCTCTTCAGAGGTTAGACGATTAAGCATTTCATTTCCTAATACTCGACACCATTTTTCTGTCATTTCCCATTTAATTTCTACACCTTGTGCCACCATCTCACAAAGAGGCAATAATTCTAACTCAATTGGTTCAATGCTTTGCTTTAAAAAACATAACCACAAATAAGCCTGAAACATATTTAAATCTCGCAAACAGGAGTGGGTAATTCCTGCATCAGTTAATTTACCGCGACGGCTTCGATGTTGAGGCAATAATTCTCTGAGCTGTTTGAAAACCACTTCAGCTATTTCCTCTGCCTGACAAAACATATGTTCTACTATTTGAAATTGAGGCGAATCTAAATTATATTTTCCCGCAACTGCACAAACTCGTTGCCAAGGCATAGCTACTTGTTCTTCAATGAACTTTAAGTAAGGAGAAAGAAGTATTTGCTCTTCGAGTCCAAGCTTTCTTAGTATTAATTTATTCCCAAAATTTAATTGCGTAGTTAGAAAGCCTAAAGCCCGCCAATCTTTAGACACCATATGTTGCTCTTGAAATAAAAGCAATGTTGGCTCTAATGCATAGGCTAAATTCTCTATATTAGGCGTTACCCAAGATAAAATATCTGATTTTTTATTAAATGTATCAAAATTAACAGAATTTTCTTGATAAACTTCTATTAATTTTCGATATACTCGGTAGGCAAATTGAGTAATTCGTCGTGCTTCATTTAAATCAAGAATATTAGGTATATATGCATAAAGAGTTTTAGTTTGTATCCACGCCATATGACAGTTTATGTCTATCATATGGTCTTTTAGTTTATTGGCAGTTAATGCTCTGCCTTCTGAGGAAGCAGCTTTGATTAACTTATTTGTTTCAGTATTTGTTGTATCAAAAGATAAATTAGATAAATTTGGTATATAACGCTTCTGCCGTAGTTCCAGCGAGCGTTCAACGGATTCTGTCTTCACAGTCCGAGAAGTTTTAAGCATATATTTTCCTTGATAATCATCTTGATAAAGATAATCAATATATTGACTGCGGAAACTAATAAATGATGCATTAGCGCCATAGTAAATGTAAATTTATCCTAATTATTAAACTACATCAACCTACTTTTATCACTTAATCTAATCTGTATTTTATCCTCTCGACAAATCTCTATATCTATGAAATATAAAATCTACTAAATCGAGACTTATTTTACATATTTATCACATAAGTAGGACTTACGTAACTGGCACATTTAAAATTCTTTCTTTGTGTGACACTTTGAACAAAATAAAACGAATTAATAGGCTTTTCAGCCTCATTCATCAATAAAGAATTGTGACAATATCGTAAG
>Ga0114939_10003636_pt1 | contig 10674 bp, 6 predicted proteins | sample AshMeaCrysSpring_FD_87196 | JGI IMG/M metagenome (GOLD analysis project Ga0114939, IMG submission 87196) | Groundwater microbial communities from Big Spring, Nevada to study Microbial Dark Matter (Phase II) - Ash Meadows Crystal Spring | ecosystem: Environmental > Aquatic > Deep subsurface >... | reverse complement strand
TAATTCCAGAATGTGATCGCTAGTGCGTCCATAAATCCGCGATCCCTTCCCACAGGCATCTGTATTGATCATTCCACCAATGGTAGCGCGATCGCTCGGAGCAACTGTAGGAGCGAAAAACATACCGTAAGGTTGTAAATAGAGGTTGAGTCGCTCTAATACCACCCCTGGTTGCACTCGCACCCAACCCTCTTCCAGATTTACTTCGAGAATCTGGTTCATATATTTAGAAGAATCGATCGCGATCCCGGTCGAAAGAGATTGACCGTTGGTTCCAGTTCCTCCACCTCTAGGAGTAAAGGTTATCTGCTTAAAAGGTTCTTGGCTTGCCAATAAAAACAAATGTACTAAATCTCGTTCGTGGCGAGGAAAAACAACTCCTTGAGGCAAGATTTGGTAAATACTGTTATCCGTTGCCACGATTAACCTGCTGGCAAAATCAGCACGAATTTCCCCTTGAAAGGGCGTTTTTGCCAATTCTGCTAAAAAGCTGACGGTGTCTGGCTTGATGGTTTCTGTTAAGGTTAATTGGGGAATCATCGCAAGCTCAGAAATTGTGGTCTACCTTTGAGTGTAGCTATCCACAATGCCCAACACGATCGTTTATTGTCAGCAATTGCTCAAAATTCCCCTAACCATCAAAATGCTCCAGATAGTCTTCGGAAGATTCGGGGTCTAGTTCCCAACGCTGGCGATCGCGACGCTCTAACTTTTCTACAGATCGCACCAGTTCCCCGTCAACGGAATCGATTCCCATTGCCTGAAGCAGTTCTTCTGTTACGCTTTGATCGGGAGTGGGATTTTGTCCGCCGACAGCTTCTTCTCCCACTACTTCAGCTTGATAGCCATCATCATCAACATCCCCACCAGTCACTTTAGTACTAGAGAGCATGGCGACTAATTGTTGTAGTTTGCTGCTAATCCCGGTCTCGGCATCGATCAACCCGTCCAAAATAGAATTATTTTCATCTATTCCAGTTAGATCTCCTAAAAGAACTTCCTCAATTTGTTCTTGTTGGAAGTTTCTAGCTTCAGCTTCTTTTGATATTTTTTTGGGGTTAACATCCGTCATAATGCTCACCTCTTCTAATAATGATTATTTTTTAAGACAAGCACGAGCTTTGATAGTTTACTTTTCGCTGCCAGACAAATTCTTCCTTTTTATTATCTAGATGAATAAGCAATGCTTAACCTCTACAAGCCCAACAAATGATCGAAGAACTTGCTTGCAGTTTCAAGCGAACTAAATATAGATCTCTATATTTTTAGTTTAACTCTAGTTGTCTTGTTCAGATTAATTTTTAAGCAAAAATCAGATATTAGAGCTATATTAATTGAATTTTCCGCACTAAAAACATTAAGCTGGTCATCATCTAATTTTCCGGTTGAGAGAGGAGTCAGTTGAAGATTAGGGAGATAGGGAGATAGGGAAAAACTCTCCCCAATTCCCAATTCCCCTAAGTCCCCAATGCCCGAAGGGAGTCAGGTAAAAAGTTTAGTCGCTTGTTTCCTAACAAAATAATATTTAAAGTTAGATGCGCAGCAGCTTAGTATAATTGTTTTTAATGTATATTTTTTTATTTTAATAACAAAATTAATTTAAGTTTTATAACGGGTAATTTTTATTAAAATTTATCTGAAAAAATCTTAATACAAAATAATTTTTAGGCACAAAAATTGATAATTATGGGAAAAATAAGTAGGTCGGCACAAATAAAGCTAACTGGCGAAGGTCGTCATTTGTCCTTTGTCATGAGTCATTTGTAACTCACATTCCGCAGGTTGCCACAGCAGATGGGGTAATTCAAAATTACTACAAACTGCTGTAAGGAGAACTTCGCACTGTCCAGTTATATAAAATCTTAGCTTTTATATCAAACTTTGTATCAAAATTGTTAAGGTCGCCCTGGAAATTAGTAGCATTGGAGTATAAGTAGAAATACCAATAGATCCTGGCTTGGAAGGGCGATCGCCACTTAAAGAGAAGACACAGCTAAGACAAAGCCAGGATTGAGGTTACAAATTAGCAGCCTTGCCGGCGTGGTAGTAAGTTTGGCGAGAAAGGAGGGGTTATTATGACAGGAATAACATGGCTTCATCTTTCAGATTGGCATCAAAAAGGAGATACTTTTAATCGGACAATTGTTCGAGATCGGTTAATTGAAGATATTCGCAATCGAAAGAAAATTAGTGGCGATCTAGAAAAGATAGATTTTATTGTCTTTAGTGGGGATATAGCTTTTTCAGGTAAAGCAGAGGAATATGAAAAAGCAAGAGAATGTTTATTTACGCCATTACTTGCAGCAACTGGTTTAAGACCAGAGCGTTTATTTATTATACCTGGAAACCACGATCTTGATCGAACAGCATTAGAATTGCTACCCGATGAAATTTTGCATCCTTTCAATTTTGATAGGAGTACACCCGAAGAAGAATCGGGCAAAGTTGAGAAATCTAGAGGAATTTCCCTGCGGACTTCCTTTAGACCAAGTACACCCGAAGAAGAATCGGGCAAAGTTGAGAAATGGCTAAGAGATGAAAGAAGACGAAATCGTCTATTAGAACCCTTTGCAGCATTTAAGCAATTTGTCTCTGTTTACACAGGTCAAACCCATTCTGATTATGGCAGTCTCCGTAGATTTAAAATAAACGGAAAACGGGTGGCTTTACTGGGAATTAACTCTGCCTTAATGTGTGGTCGGAATAAAAACCCAACAGGAGAGATCGATGATAAAGGCTTCTTGACCATAGGAGAGCCTCAAATTTATGATGCTTTAAATCAAATGGAATACTACGATCTGCGAATCGCTGTATTGCACCATCCCTTTAATTGGCTAAGTGAATTTGAACAAAATAGAATTGAGGGGGATATTCACTCTCTTAAAAATGTTTGTCACTTTATTCTTTATGGACATGAGCATTCTCCAAAATTTATCCAAGAAGTATCTCTAAATGGCAATTGTGTCAATATTCCGGCTGGTGCTGCTTATGATCGACGTTTTCCAGATAATTCGCTTTATAACAATGCTTACAATTTTGTTCACGTTGATCTCGGAACTGGGAAAGGAACTATTTATTTTCGTCGTTGGTTACCTGATAAATCTATATGGAGTGCTGACTTGGATAATGCACCCTATTCTCCCTATGGACAAAGGGAGTTTCAAGTTCCTGCTAAAAATGTCTTGCCTTTACCACTAATATCAGGGGATTGCCGACATAAAATAGATAACCATTTTGATAAATTAGTACCACTTATTAATAGTGGAGAAGTCGTTCCTTTTTTGGGAGCAAATATAAACTTATGTGATCGCTCAAAAGATGATCAGGAAAATTTTAATCCTTGGGAATGGGAACCAGAAGGTGATTATCCTCCGACTACGATTGAACTAGCTACCTATCTTAATGGACGTGACTACCTTCAAGAGGTTAGTTGTCCTTTACTCAATCGTAAAGTCTGTACTGCTGAATGTCCAATTAATACAGCATTAATCCACAAAATCGATATCTCACATCTATCCCAATACGATCATATTCGTAAACGAAGCTTACTTATAAATGCCCTTAAGGTTTATAGTCAGCCCTATTGTCCAAATGGCTTACACAAACTATTAGCAGGGCTGCCTAGTCGATACCGAGGCAAGCATTTTAGACATCCCTCTGAAGGAAGCAATGCTACACAATACCAACTGATTGTGACAGCTAACATTGATAGTACACTGGAACGAGCTTTTCAAGAAGCAAAACAACCATTTGATTTAGTATTGTTTATTGGTAGCCGCGAGATAGCCTTCATTCATCAAAGATTTGAGCTTGATTCTAAAACCTCAGATCTTAAAAAAGTACAAGAAGATAAAATTGTGCCGGAGCAAGCTAATAATTATCCCAAACTTTCACTAAATGATCGCCCAGTTATTCTTAAACTATATGGTTCGGCTGAAAATTTTGTCATTACTGAAGACCAATTTATTGACTATTTAGTGTGTAGTGAAATCAGCACACTTATACCAAGTTCTCTACTAAACAAATTACGGAACAGCCACATTTGGTTTCTTGGATACAGTCTCAGTCACTGGAATCAGCGCGTCATCTTGAATCGACTGTGGCCAGATCGAGTAAACAGAGGTCAGCAATATTCATGGTTTGTCATTCAACCCAAACGAGAACTTTTAGATTTAGATGAGACGCATTGGAAGCATAGTGACCAACATCCTACTTACTTATCTGACCACGATCTATTTTTAGAAAATTACGTTACAGAACTCGAAATTCGGTTACAAAATGAATCTGTAAAAAGAGGAATTTCTTATGTTTAGTAATCATAGCTATATGCCCTATAGTCCCTATAAAGGACTAATACCCTATTCTGAGACAGATAGCCTGTTTTTCTTTGGACGAGACGATTGGAGAAGGAACCTTATTGATAATTTACAAGCGTCTCGATTAACGATTCTCTATGGTAGTAGCGGAATCGGAAAAACTTCAGTTTTGAGTGCTGGTGTTGCTTACTATTTGCGTCAAGCAGCAAAGGAAAATTTACAAAAATACCACAATCTAAGACAAGCGGTTATTATTTATCCTCCTAGAGAAAGCTCCTGGAGTGATAACGCAATTGATGGAATCAAAAATCAGATCAAAACTGAAATTGCTTCCTTATTAAACATTTCTTTGCATGAATTAGAATCAAGATTTAATCAAATCTTGTTGTCTCAACCAGACTCTTCTTTTCCTCAAATCCTAAAAAATTGGACTAAGTTTATTGGAAAAAAAGACAATAATGACAATAATAATGTAGATGGCAAGTTATTTATTATTCTCGATAGGTTCGAGGCATACCTATTCGACAATGATCGTAGAAACAATAAGGATTTTGCTTCTGAGTTGATTGCTGCTATTAATAAATCTGACTTAAATGTCAATTTGTTAATTAGTCTTCGTGAAGATGCTATTTCTGCACTTGATGCCGAATTTAAAGGCAAAATTCCTAATCTATTAACTAATCGCCTACAAATTAAACATCTTGATGAAAATTCAGCCCGTGACGCTATTAAGAAGCCTGTTGCTGAATATAACCGTCAGGCTATTATTCTTGAAAACTTCTTAAATTCAAAGTTAACTGTTCTCTATGGAGATAGCAATACTCATAAAACATCTCTCTTGCGGGAGGGGATTTTTCAATATCTAAAACAGGCTGGATTATCTGTTAAAATTCTTGATTGCTGGTATGACAAGCAAGAATTAAAAGAGCTATTAATCAATAGCAATAATCAGTTTAATGAGCGTGATAATTTTGTTATTATCGATCAATTTGAAGAACTTTTCTGGTGTCAGGGGAAAGAGATAGTTGAAAATTTGCTTTTAAAAATTAAGAATACTCCTGAAAATGTTCATTGGTTGATTTCCCTTCATGAAGATGGGATGAGTGATCTGAAGACTTGGCAAGACTTAATTCCTTGTCAATTTTATTTACACTTGTCTCAAGAACAAGTGTTTGAAGAACAAGTAAAGGAACAAACAGTTACTCTTAAAGAAAACTTTAACATTAAATCAGATTTAGTTGACGCGGTTCTCAAGGCATTAACTGCCAATAATTCTGAAATTGAAACTTTCTTGCTGCAACTGATAATGTCTGAAATCTGGGAAGAAGATGTCATTAAAAGTGATCATCTAATTCTCCGAAAACAAACTTTCGAGAAATTAGGCAATATCGAAACTATAGTCAAAAATTATCTATGGTCTAAGTTAGGAGATCCTTTAGAAACACAGCCGACAGTAGAAACTTTATTACATAATCAACAAACTGGTTTTCCTTTACTCTATCCACAAAAAGATATTGCTGCAAGTATTTTTCATCATTTAGTAACTCCAGGAGGTTATAAGATTGCTCACACTGTTTCAGATTTGCGCTCTTTTGCCAATGAATATCGGGATCGCCAAGATTTGGAGTTATTACAGGAAAAGCAAATAAAGGACTTACTAGATAAACTAGATCCTGTCAGGATTATACGACATTTGCCAGGCGATCGCTATGAAATTTTCCATGATGTCTTAGCTAAACCAATTCTTGAGTGGCAATCATTATTTATTAATCAACAACTGTATAAACAAGCTATCAAGAATGCTGACAAACAAGCGATCAAGACGCTGATGGAAGACTATGGCAAAGAATATTTTGTGAGCAAATTAATTCATGCAAGTTACACCTTAAGAGACAAAGAACTCGCCCGTCAAGATGAAGTCATGGCACTGTTAGCTCGTCAAGCTTATCTTTTCAACCAACAGTATAGTACGGGGATGCTTGATGAAGTAGATGAAGCTCTTCGTAAAGTAATGAATCGCTCTCACTTTAGTCCGATTTTATGTGGACATGGAAACGAGGTTTCCTCTGTGACTTTTACTCCTAATTCTCAACTATTTGCATCAGGTAGTTTTGATGGAACTGTTAAACTTTGGGACTTAAAGCAAAGAAAATGTATTAAAACTATCTCTACTGGAGTAAACCCAAGAAAGTTCGATGATAGATTTGTCATAATTGCTAAGGGAGGTATCCTATCAATTGCTATTAGTCCCGATGGGGAAAAATTAGCTGTAGGTTGTGGGGACTCTACGGTGCGTGTCTTTAATCTAAATCAGCCAACTACTGACCCAATCATTTTGAAGGGACACACCGATGAAGTGTGGTCAGTGACCTTTAGTTCTGATGGTAAGCTTCTCGCTTCAGGGAGTTGGGATAAAACAGTGAGGTTGTGGGATTTAGAGCAGCCTCCAGAAAAAGCGGAAATCTGTCGAAAATATCACCGAGATTACATCTGGTCAGTAGCCTTTAGTCCAGATGGTAACACTGTGGCTGCTGGTTGTCGCAATGGCACTATTTGGCTGCGATCACTTAATGACTCTAAAAAGCTGAAGCTGACAAAAATGCTCAGTGTTAATAGGAAGAACTCTCGTCAGCTTAAGAAAGATGAACTCATTAACGATGATGAGATATTTTCCGTTGCCTTCAATAATGATGGAACTATGTTAGCAGCCGGTAGTGGGGATGGGAAAGTGCGCTTGTGGGATTTAACTAAGGATACCTCCGAACCGACAGTCTTACCTGGATGGGAGGATATGAGAAGGTCTATTGTTGCTTTTAGCTTTGATGGTCAATGGTTAGCTTCAGGAAGTGACAATGGCATAGTGAAGTTATGGAAGCTAGAGAAGCTAGAGAAGCTAGAGAAGATTACGAGCAACCCTCTAGTTATCGGACAACAGAAATCACTTAATGCTCACTATAAAGGTGTTAGTTCAGTTGCTTTTGGTCAAAATGGTAAGTGGTTAGGATCGGGTAGTTGGGATTGGACAGCAAGGCTTTGGGATCTACAACGTTCTGAAACTGAGCCAATTGTTCTAGAAAAACATCAAGATCGGATTACTGCTATAGCTTTTAGTCCCGATAGCAAGAAACTCGCATCAGGTAGCTATGACCGAACTCTATTACTATGGGATTTGGATAGTCCAAATAGTCTGCCTCTGCTTCTTAATAATGACGATGGTAATGTGAATGCAGTTGCCTTTAGCGGAGATGGCAAAAAACTAGCTTCAGGAGCAGCAGATGGCAAGATTCGGCTATGGGATCTCGATCAATCTGACAAAACACCAAAAATTTTAGAACGCCATGAAGGAGAGATTAGTGCGTTAGCTTTTAGTCCTCATAATCCTAATATCCTCGCTTCAGGTAGTTGGAATCATACAGTAAATATTTGGGATCTCAGTAGTTTTAAAATCATTAAAACTCTGGAAAAACATGACAGTAAGATAAGTGCTGTAGCTTTTAGTCCAAATGACAATATCCTGGCAACAAGTAGTGATGATTGCACAGTTAGACTCTGGCATCTCAATCAACCCGATACGCTATCAATCTCCTTACCTAAATTTGACCACAAAATTACTTCTCTAGCCTTCAATAAGACCATTTATCTCGATAATTATGGCTATGCTCAACTTTTAGCTATTAGTACGGATGATAACAAGATACAAGTCTGGGATGTTACCCCATTTCAAAAACATCCTCAAGCTGAGCCTATCTTTTTAAGCGAGTATTCTTCCTTTGAGGATCAAAAATTTAAAGGAAGTCCGGTTGTGTTTAGTCCTGATGGTTACATTTTGGCATCAGGTAGCCATGATAACAAGGTGCTTTTATGGGATCTCCATCAGCCTAACGTTGAACCCGTCGCACTTGAAGGACATCGAGACAAAATTACTACCCTCACATTTAGTCCAGATGGCAAATGGATCGCTGCTGGTAGTCTTGATAAAACAATTCGCTTGTGGCTTGCTAAAACTGAAACTATCGCCAATATTGTCTGTGATAAAGTATGGCGAAATTTGACTTGGGATGAATGGGAAAAATATGTTAGTAAAGAGATTCCTTACCAATGTACTTGCCCTAATTTACCTCAAGGAAAAGGTGTTTCATCTAGTGAAAGAGGCGATGTTTTACAGCGTGAGTTTGCTCACAAAATAGGTAAATTGATGGCTCATCAAAAGGAAATTCTTCAATTAATTGAAGACCAAAAAGAAGATTTATCTGAAGAGGAGATCGCTAAAAAACTTAAGAAACCTCAACTAGAAGAATTTGACTTTATTGGCTTAGAATCTCTTTGTCGATTAAAGTTTCTGAGCAAAAAATCTCCTCCTCAATGGGGAACCATTCCCTCCTATTGTTTATCCGATAGATATCGCCAATACCTATCAATAAAATAGAGCAGCAGTCATCAACCTGAGTAGTGTTCCACTTCCATCGTGAGAGGAATGCCCCATGTCTAGCCCCTTATCCACGACATCTCCACCCCAAACCCTTTGTATACTGAGAAATGTGGGAGGCGATTCATCTCGATGAGAAAGGCAAACAACCGTGAGCAAAAAATCTATCACAAGCGACTTGGCGAAAATTGATGCAATGACGGATGGGGACATTGATTATTCTGATATTCCGCCGTTAGGTGATGAATTCTTTGAGAAAGCGACAGTGCCTTGGCCGCCGTCGAAGCAGCAGCTAACCATCCAGCTAGATCGAGATATCTTAGAGTGGCTGAAAGCTCAAGGAAAAGGATATGAGACACAGATCAACCACATCTTGCGGGAAGCAATGGAACGCCAGCGCAAGTGATGGCGGAAAGTTGACACCGATGCCCCGTGCCTACCCCTTACCAAACGGCGCAACCACAGGGGGATTGCCCCTACCAGAATTTTGCAAATGATTTAGCCTCGCTATAGTTCAATAATAAGAGAAATCCCCCATGTCTAACCCACCATCTATCTCACCTCAACCCGACGCAAACTTTGAACTCGAACTGCTCAAAGACGAATATTTCTTCGTGCAAACCACCATTGAAGACTACAACAAACAAATTTGGGGCATTAAAGCCCTGGGACTGACGGGAACAGGAGCAGTTATTGGCTTAATGCTCCAACAAAAACAACCCCTAATCGCTCTTGTTGGTTGTGCTATTCCCATCCTCTTCTGGATTCTCGAAAGCCAGTGGAAACACTTCCAACGGGGTTTCTATCCCCGTGCGGCTGAATTGGAGTCGATACTGACTCACCAATTTCATTGTCTAGGACCTCGTATTTATGGCAAATGGAGTTCTTCTTTCAAACGCCCCACCCGCCCCCATCATGTCAACTACTGGCGAGATGGCTTATTCAATCGCAGTGTCTGCGTCACCTACGTCCTAGAAATCGCGTTTCTTCTGGGGTTGTATTTATTCCGAGGCTGTGTATTGAAGTTCCCGTAAGCGTTAACCCTCCTCAAACAGTTGACGCACAACTTCTGGATAGACGAGAGCGATCGCTGACTAAAGCCAATAGCTAATAACTTTTTGATAAAATTAGGAACAAACTATTGCTTAACTTTGAGAGCGTAATCTTTAAATCTTTGTAAGTCTGCTTGAATGGTCGATTCGACGATTCTGCCTAAAAAGAGATTATCCATTAATTTGCCGAGAATGCCTGGAATGGCATAGGCAACAGTTAATTTGACAATACTGCCTCCATGGCGATCGTAAAATCTTACCGCACCTCGATTGGGTAATCCATCAACTGATTCCCACTGAATGATTTGCTGGGGAACTAATTTCAAAATGCGGGACAGCCAGCTAAACTGAAAACTGCCACTAGCCAATTTCCAACGGGAGAGTTCGGGATTCTCTTTGAGTACTTCCACTGAATCGATCCACTTCATCCAGCGTGGCATTTGCTCTAGATCGGACCAGAGATTCCACGCTAACTCAATGGGAATATCAACTTCTACTTGGACAGTGTGTTCGAGCCAATCGGTCACGTCGCTACGCTCCGAATTAAAAATTTAAAATTCAAAAGGCAAAAAAACCAACTTAAAAATATTTTACAAGCAGGGTGGGCAAAGCCCACCGCCATCGCACTCATTACTAACTCACCGAAGAAGGCTGAGGAACGGGAACTAATCGCTCCAAGTTATCTAAAATCGCCTTAGCTGCCTGTCTGCCAGAAATAGTCGCTCCTTCCATACTATCAATGTAGTCCTGTTGGGTATAGCTTCCCGCCAAGAAAAAATTGGGTACGGGAGTCTGTTGAGGCGGACGATAGGGGTCCATCCCCGGTGCTTCTCGGTACAGAGATTGGGCTAGTTTAACTACACTATACCAGGTCATGTTT
>Ga0114939_10003635_pt1 | contig 10675 bp, 9 predicted proteins | sample AshMeaCrysSpring_FD_87196 | JGI IMG/M metagenome (GOLD analysis project Ga0114939, IMG submission 87196) | Groundwater microbial communities from Big Spring, Nevada to study Microbial Dark Matter (Phase II) - Ash Meadows Crystal Spring | ecosystem: Environmental > Aquatic > Deep subsurface >... | reverse complement strand
TCCGGATCGTCGTCGTCTTTCCGGCGCCATTTGGCCCCAGAAAACCGAAAACCTCCCCCTCGGCGATCTCCAGATTCAATCGATCGACAGCCGGCTGGTCGTTGAAGGTTTTCGTTAAATTGTCCGTCTTGATCATGATCGCCTCACCTGCTTGACACTCTACCGCCGGCCAGATAGCCTGTCAAGCTGATCCATCCGATAGGTCTTTTTGTTGGGATGCGCTCGACCTGCGCGAAAAACTTGCTTATCGAAATTTGATGGACAACTCGATGTTTTTAAGGAATCATTTCATCGCTTACACCTCTCAACACATTGAATATCAGGATAATGAAAAAAGATGACTCAAGAACAATGGACTGCGGTCGATTCTTACATTTCCACCTTATTCGTTCCGCCTGATACCGCTCTGGACAGTACCTTGGCCAGCAGCCTGGCCGCGGGGCTGCCCGAAATCGCCGTATCGCCTGTACAAGGCAGGTTTCTTATGGTGCTGGCCCAGGCCGTTGGCGCGCGCCACATACTTGAAATCGGCACGCTGGGCGGCTACAGCACGATATGGCTGGCCCGGGCGCTACCGTCCGGGGGTCGTCTGCTCTCGCTGGAGTTGAACTCCAGACATGCGGCCGTTGCCCGCGACAATATCGCCCGTGCCGGCCTGGCGGATCGGGTAGAAATAATGGAAGGGCAAGCCCAAGAAACGTTAGCCCGCCTGGTTTCAGAAAAAAAGACACCATTTGACCTTGTTTTCATCGACGCCGACAAACCGGGCTACGTCGATTATCTGGAGTGGTCACTAAAACTCTCCCGGCCGGGAACGCTCATCATCGCCGATAACGTGGTGCGAAGAGGAACCGTCGTCGATGCCGGTAGTGAGGATGTCAATGTCCAGGGCGTGCGCCGTTTCAACCAACGTCTCGCCGCCGAGCCGAAGGTGAGCGCCACAATTCTTCAAACTGTGGGCAGCAAGGGCTATGACGGCTTCGCGCTGGCAATTGTAAATAACCCTTGATTGCGCTTCCCGGAGGTGTAGATGAAACAGTCCTATTGCTTACCCGTCAGTGGCTAATCGACGGCTCAAAGAGCCGGCGGGCGTTGCCCGCGCTTAATAACTGCCGTTTGCTCCTCGGTGAATGGCGACTCGAATATCCATTTAACTTGATGCGTGGCTCGAAACAGGTCAGTGATCAGGTGCATCCGTTCCGGTAGGCGGCTCCAGTCTCTCGCGCCGGTTGCCGCGAACGCGTCAGGGGTGGGGTCTACCCGCTGCAGCAAAGCCAATAGTTCCGGATTGTTCAGTACTTTCAATAATGGGGGAAAATCCCCTGCCAGATCCCTGCCCAGCAGGATAGTCCGCCCGCCGGGAAATTCCAGGGTCATCATTAGATGGGTAATTGCTTCCCGGCCGATCTGCTGCATCACCGCCACCAATCGATCGCGGGCATCGATTAGCGGCTGCCCATGCCCCAGGATTCGCGCCAAAATAAATCGCGCGCGCGAACTTGGGTCGGGCAAAAGCTCCTCGATCAACCGCCGGCGCAAGACAACCGGGTCATAGACAGGGGCGTTCATCGCCTCAGATATTTCCGGTTGCAGGCGGGTCTGCTCGTGAAATCCTATCTCCAGGTTGGCCAGCAGCATCCATTCGGCTTTTGCTTTTTCACCCGTCGCCGTCATTGCCTGCCGATAGTGCCGGAAAGCCTGTCGCAGATAATTTTGACCATCGGGTGGCTCGCCGTCTTTCAATCCGCCAAGAAATTCTTCAAAGGACGCCGAGTCAGGATGTCTTTCCCTGAACAATGCCAGGAAACGGGCGAACTCCAACCCGATTTCAGCAAAGACCTTCAAATTTCCACGGGCTACGGCCTGGCTGGTGCGGTCAAAGGCGGCCTGCGGGCTGATCGCCTCGCGTAGAGCCGTCACAGCGCCGGCAAGGCTTTCGGGGCCTCCACCCTCAACCATTTCTCCACCCGCGGCCAGCGCTTCTAGTGCCCGGTCAGCTTCCTGGGATTGACGGAAAAGCCGTTCGAAGGTTCGCTGCAGGTCCTGCTTGCGAATCGATTGGCCGGCCTGCCTGGAAGCCCAGGTCGCCATGGTACACCAGTTACAGCCGCCAGGCAGGAGCCGGGCCAAGGCTTGGGAGAGTTCATAATAGCACTGCGTGATTTGCAGGTTGCGGACCACCGGATCCGCCACCGCGCTGATGCGCCGGATATCCTCGGGGACCGGCGATAAGGGTTCGGCCGAGATCGGCCGTTCTTTCATCTCCATTAACACCGCTCGTCCAGGCGCCACAAACCGGCCGATCGGGCCGCTGCCATTGCCGCCTGGAATTCGCGATCCATGATCCGGCGGTTGATTTCTTCATATCCTGGCAACTTGCCCTGCCGGCGACCGACTTTTCCAGAGGGATAGTATTGGTCCATAATATTGACATAAGTGTCGGGTGACAGCTCACCCGCGAGAAACCGCATGATCGCCTCGGTTCTTACCCTCGGATTTAGACCATTATAACATAGCCCTGCCGCATCTCAGTTTAGCAAGAAAATATCTACCCTTTGATAGAGGCATCCCGTTCGGGCGAACACCTATACTAAATCGAAAAGGAGAACTCATTCGATGGTTCAGACAGCAACCTCCAAAGAAATCATCGTCACGATGGACATGCTCGCCCCTTTGCCGGAACCTGGGCAACGCTATATGAAATGGTCCGGGGTTGTCGGCAAGCCTTGGATTCACACAGCTTACGTCAAGCAGTCCGGCCGGTTTCGACAGGGATTTGACAAACCGTGGATGCCGATGACCGCCGAACAAGTCTATACAACCAAACCACCGGAGATGGTTTGGAATGCCCGGTTTAAGATGTTCGGCCTGCCTCTGATGCGCGCTCGGGACACGTATAAGGATGGGCAAGGCCACATGTTCGGTAAGGCGGCCGGGCTAGTCACGATCTTCGATGACCGCAGCGAATACCTGACTCTCGGCACCATGACCCGATTCCTGAGCGAGATGATCTGGTTTCCCACCGCCTACCTGAGCGACTACATCACCTGGACGGCCGTCGACGATCATTCAGCTGACCTTGCGCTGACCGACCATGGCCGCACTGTCAGCGGGCGGATGTTTTTTGACGATCTTGGCCGGCCGACAAACTTCGAGGCGCTGCGCTACATGGGCGATAATGACACTTACACCCTGAGGCCCTGGTTTACGCCGATCGAAGAGTACGGTATACGCGACGGTCTCAATATCCCGGTCCTTGGTTATGTCGGTTGGCGATTGCCCGAAGGCGAATTGATCTACGGAGATTTCGCAATCGACAAAGCCGAGTATAATCGGCCGGGTGACAGGGTATAGGCAGCCGGAATTCCACGGTCATGCTTCAAGATGGAATGCAGGCGACAAGCCTAACTTAACGCTTGACTCGCCCCCTTCCTCAGAAACTAAACCATTTGAGTGCCGGATCGGTTGCGGCGCTTGTTGCATCGCTCTCTCCATCTCGTCTCCCATACCCGGCATGCCGGATGGCAAACCTTCCGGCGCGCGTTGTGTCCAGTTGACCGAAGACAATCGCTGTCTTCTCTATGGCCTGCCCGAACGCCCGGCCGTCTGTGTTCGCCTGCGGCCGAACCCGGAAATGTGCGGTCAGTCAGCCGAAGAAGCGCTGGCATACTTGTTTGAGTTGGAGCGCCTGACCCGCCCGACGGTTCAAATTCAGGAAATATTATGAAAGACCACGATTCTCCTTTCACATACGCCAATACCCACATCGGCTTGACGCTCCCGGACTGGGCTTTGGCCGCCCTGAACGATCTCCCGCCAAACCTGCCCACGCTCGAAGAGCGAATGGCGGCGGTGATCGAGTTCGCCCGCCAGAATTTTCTCCATGATACGGGCGGGCCATTTGCCGCCGGGGTCTTTGAGCGTGATTCCGGCAAACTGGTCGTCATCGGCGTCAATCGCGTTGTCCCGTCGAACTGTTCTTCGGCCCATGCCGAGGTCATGGCCCTTTCCTTAGCCCAGCATCTGCTCAGAACCTACGACCTCGGCGGGCCGAGCATGCCCGCGCACCAACTGGTAGTCAACTGGCGACCGTGCGCCATGTGCTACGGCGCGGTCTTGTGGTCGGGCATCCGCTCGCTGGTCATTGCCGGGTCGGGTCCGGAACTGGAGCAGATCACCGGCTTCGATGAGGGCCCGATTCACCCGCAGTGGCGGCAGGAATTGCAGAACCGCGGCATTGAATTCATTGAAAACGTGTTACGGGAGGAGGCATTAGCCGTCTATCGCGAATTCGCCGCCGCCGGGCGTCTGGTTTATAACGCTCGTCTTGGGTCGGAAGAATAGAAAACCTATGGCGACGGATACATTCACCTTTCTATCCATCCCCACCCCGATCTCCTGGCTCAACGAACCGGTGTTTGTGGGGATCGATCCACAAGGCTCAGCCCTCCGTATCGGTGCCGGTCCGCAAACGGATTGGTTCATCGATCCGGCCGGTGGCGAGCCAAAGACAAACGCCCCTATCGCCTTGTTCGCGCCGCCCGATCCGATTTGCCGGATGTCGGCTAAGATCACTGTTGATTTTGCCGCGACTTATGACGCGGGCGTGCTTTTCATCTTTGCCGACAGAACTCACTGGGCCAAGCTCTGCTTCGAGTATTCACCCCAACACCGGCCGAGTGTCGTATCAGTCGTGACCCGAGGCACATCCGATGATTGCAATTCGCTAACACTTCCCGATAACTCGGTCTTTCTACGGATTTACAGACAAGGACAAATCTTTGCCTTTCACGCCTCCGCGGACGGAAACTTCTGGCAGCTTATTCGCTACTTCGGTTTGGATACGGAAGGTGAGATACGGTTCGGCTTCTTGGTCCAATCACCGACGGGATCGGGGGTCATCGCTGATTTTTCAAGCGTGCGTTATCAGAAGCACAAGTTGGAGGATTTGCGCGGCGGTGAATGACCCGACTGACCTTGCCGCCCATCCTGAAAATTGGTTGACGGCGATCGACAAATTCCAGATCCCCTCGCGATAAAATAACGGCCGGACTTTCGCCCGGCCGCCCACCAACACAAAAGTGAATCGGTCCTAGCTATTCTTCTGCTTCGCCCACGTATCTTTCAAGGTGACCGTCCGGTTGAAGACCAACCGCTCAGCGGTCGAGTCCGGATCAACGGTGAAGTAGCCAGTGCGAACAAACTGGAAATGATCGCCACTTTTGGCTGAAGCCAGGCTGGGTTCGACCAGCGCCCTGACGATCTGGAGCGAGTTCGGATTGAGATTCTCGGTGAAATCCTCGACCCCTTCTTCCGGGTCGGGCTTGGTGAATAGCATGTCATAGAGCCGGACCTCTACCTCCATCGCGTGCGGGACAGACAACCAGTGCAGTGTCGCCTTGACCCTGCGCCCGTCGGCTGACTGACCGCCACGCGAGTCGGGATCAAACGTGGCGCGCAGTTCGGTCACCTGCCCGGCCTCATCCTTCACCACCCCCGTGCAGGTGATATAGTAGGCGTTCATCAGCCGCACTTCCCGACCCGGCGCCAGTCGAAAGAAGCCCTTCACCGGCTCTTCCATGAAGTCCTCACGCTCGATATAGACCTCGCGCGAGAATGGCACGCGCCGGGTATCGGTCAATGATTCATCCTGCGGATGGTAGCGGACATCGAATTCTTCCACCTGGTCGACCGGATAATTCTCGATAACGACCTTCAACGGGTCCAGGATGGCCATGACGCGCGGCGCATGAGCGTTCAGGTCATCGCGCACGGCGTTCTCCAGCACGCTCCACTCGACGATGCTGTTGGCCTTGCTGACGCCGATCATGTCGGTAAACGCTCTGATCGCCTCCGGTGTAAAACCGCGCCGCCGCAGGCCGCGTATGGTCCACATGCGCGGATCATCCCAGCCCTTCACGTGACCCTCTTTCACCAGACGGATCAGCTTGCGCTTGCTCATGACGGTGTAAGTCAGGAACAGGCGGGCGAATTCGATCTGCTGCGAGCGCTGGATGCCCAACGCCTCCTGGAACCAGTCGTAGAGGCGGCGGTTGTTCTCGAATTCCAGCGTGCAGATAGAATGGGTAATGCCCTCGATGGAATCCGACTGGCCGTGCGCCCAATCATAGGTTGGATAGATGCACCAGCTGTTGCCCGTTCGCGGGTGTTCGGCGAAAAGAATTCGATACATCACCGGATCGCGGAGGACCATGAAGGGTGAGGCCATGTCGATCTTGGCCCGCAGCACGCGGGAACCTTCCGGAAACTCTCCGGCCCGCATCCGGCGGAACAGGTCGAGATTCTCATCGATTGAGCGGTCGCGATAGGGGCTGTTACGGCCCGGTTCCGTCAGCGTGCCGCGATAGTCGCGGATCTCCTCGGCGCTCAGGTCATCGACATAGGCTTTGCCGTCCTTGATGAGTTGTTCGGCCCACCCGTAGAGCTGTTCGAAATAGTCCGAAGCATGGTAGAGTCGCTCGTCCCAGTCAGCGCCCAGCCAGCGGACGTCCTCCATGATGGCGTCGATATACTCCTGCTCTTCTTTCTCCGGGTTGGTATCGTCGAAACGCAAGTTGAACAAGCCACCGTAGTCGCGGGCCAGGCCATAATTCAGGTTGATGGACTTGGCATGACCGATGTGGAGGTAGCCGTTCGGCTCCGGCGGAAAGCGGGTGTGGACGCGACGGCCATACTTACCGGTGGCGTTGTCCTCATCGATGATCGTTCGAATGAAATTCGAGGTTGATGGTGTTGTCTCAGTCATAGAAATTCTCGGTATGATCCGCGGATTGGGCGGGTGCAGCGGATTTCATTCTCAATAGTTTGTAATCTTCCTGATCTGCAAAATCCGCGGATGAAGTATTTTCAGCTTTTCTCAATTAATGATATCGCCCTGTCCAGGCGGGTCAGGGTGCGGTCGCGGCCGAGCGCCAGGATGGATTCGAACAGGGGGGGTGAGACATCTTGCCCGGTAACAGCCAGGCGCATGACACCCAGGAACGGCCCGGCCTTGCCGTTGGTCGTCACGCCTTCACCGATACCGGACAATCCGGCGCTGATAGTTTCATGATCAAAAGGCTCGGCCGCGGCCAGGAAATCACGCGCCTGTTGCAAGCCGCGCCGGGCGGCTTCGGCCGGCAACTTGGCGTGGGCCAGCCGGTCGGCCGCCAGCGCGGCAATAGTATTCTCATCCCATAAAAATTGTAAAAAGGGCTCGGCGTCGGCCAGTTTCTTCATTCGCACGCGCATGGCCGGCATAACCGCCAGCAGCGCCTCCGGGCTGACCTCGTGCCCGCGCGCCTCCAAAAAAGGCCGGGTTGCCTGGGCCAAAGCCATGGGTTCCATCTCCTGGATCCATTGCCCGGTCAGCCAGTCGAGCTTGTCATAAGGCAGGCGCGTCGGCGCGGGGTTGATATCCTCCAGCCGGAAGCGCGGGATGGCCTCCTCGATGGGAAAGATCTCGCGGTCGTCGCCGAACGACCAGCCGACATTGGCCAGAAAGTTGTTGAGCGCCGGCGGGAGATAGCCGGCGTCGCGAAACTCCTCGACCTTAACCAGCACCTCGCGGCCGTGGTCATCGAAGGCCTGGGTGCGCTTGCTCAGCTTACCTTTTCCGCTGGGATTCAGCACCAATGGCAGGTGGGCGTAGGCCGGGTGCTCCCAGCCGAAGGCCGCATACAGGTTGAGATGGAGCGGCGCGCTGCTGATCCATTCGTCGGCCCGCAGGATGTGGCTGATGCGCATGAAGTGGTCATCGACGACATTGGCCAAATGATAGGTCGGCAGGCCGTCGGACTTGAGCAAGACGGCATCGGCGATCTGGCTGTTGGGCACGGTGATATCGCCGCGGATGGCGTCGGGGATGACGGTCACACCCTCCAGCGGCGCTTTGAACCGCACCGCGTAACTCAGCCCGGCTGCCTCGCGCGCGGCGATATCCTTAGGCGTCAGATTGCGGCAGCGGCGGTCGTAAGCCTGTTCGCCGCCAGTCGCCTTGGCCGCCGCCCGGCGCTCTTTCAGCTCTTCAGCCGTGCAGAAGCACTTGTAAGCGTGGTCGTGGTCCAGCAGCCAACTCGCCCACTCGCGGTAGAGCGCGGCCCGCTGCGACTGGATGTAGGGCCCATATGGGCCGCCGACATCAGGGCCTTCGTCCCAATCCAGCCCCAACCAGCGCAGGTCGGCAATGAGCTTCTCGATTGCACCGGGGATAAAGCGCTTCTGGTCGGTGTCCTCGATGCGCAGGATAAACTGGCCGCCGTGTTTGCGGGCGAACATCCAATTATAGAGCGCGGTGCGTGCCCCGCCGATATGCAGGTAGCCCGTGGGGCTGGGCGCGAAGCGAACCCGGACAGACATATATTTACTACCTTCTCACCATAGAAACTCGGTTTCTCGGAGAAACCGAGCTTCTGATTAAATAGGGAGAATACCAGAAAGTGGGCGAAATGGCAGGTGTTTTATCCGCCCGCGGCGGGACAGGTGTCCAAGTGGAGATATTTACGGCACTCGGCCTCGGTCAAAGAACGGGTAACACGCGAACGAGCCAATTCGACCAGTTCCGTCATGTCGGGCGTGAACACCCGCACAGTCCCATCGCCGCCGGCGGTGATCAGGCGCGTACCGTCGGGGCTGAAGATGACCTCGAAGATATTGTTGCCATTGCCGTAGAACGTCGCCAGCTCCTGCCCCGTCGGCACGTCCCAGATCTTGGCCAACTGGTCGAAGGCCGACGTTGCCAGGTAGCGGCCGTCCGGGCTGAAGGCCATGCCATAGGCGATCCCGGCATGGCCGCTCAACTGGCGCAGCTTCTCACCGCTGCTCACATCGTGCAGGGCGACGTCGCCGTTGGCGAAACTGAGGGCGACGGTGCGGCCGTCCGGACTGAGTGCCAACCCGTACAGATCAATGCCGCCGCTGGGAAAACCCTGCACGATCGCCCCCGTAGCCGCATCCCATTCGTAGGCGGCGACTGGCTCTGCGTTCTCCCCTTCCGGCATGGTGCTAGTGCCGCAACTGGAGAACAGGTGCCCTCCGTCGGGGCTCCAGACGACGCTCATAGCCCAGCAGGGGGCAGCGAGCGTGCTGACTGCCCGGCCGCCGGCGACCGCCCACACCTTGCTGGTAAAATCCCAACTGGCGCTGGCCAACCGCGCACCGTCCGGGCTGAAGGCCACATCCCAAACCTCGCCGTCATGGGCGTCTATAGTTTGGGTCACCGCACCGGTCGCCACCTCAACAATGCGGATGTTCCCGCTGGAGTCGCCAATGGCCGCCACGTCGCCGTCCGGATTAAAAGCAACGCTATCCAGACGGGCCGAGTCATCCGCCAGCAGCTGCCGGACAAACGCGCCGGTAGTGGCCTCCCACAAGGTGGCCGTCCCATCGCCGCTGACCGTCAGCACCTGCTCACTGTGCGGGTGGTAGGCGACCTTGTTCACCGGTCCTTGATGCGCGGCGACCGACAAAATTTCCCGACCGGGACTGATGTCCCAAATGCGCACCGTGCCGTCATAGCCGCCGGTGGCGATAGTGTGGTTGTCCGGCGCGACGGACACGCTGATGACCGTGCTGCCGTGACCGGCCAGATTCAAGAGCTGTTGACCGGAGGTCGCATCCCACACCGTGGTCGCCCCTTCCTGGTGGGTGCCGACCACGCGCTCCCCGTCGGGCATGAAGGCAACATCGTACAGACCGGAACGCGTGGGCAGGCTGAGCAGGACCCGCTCGCCAGGAATATCCCAGATGGTCAGCTTGCCATCCTCACCGGCCGTGGCCAGCCGCGCGCCTTCCGGGCTAAAAGCCACAGCATGGATTTTGCCGTTGTGGGTGAACGTGACCAGTTCCTCTTGCATGGCGACGTCCCAGATCTTCACCACGCCGTCGTCGTCGCCGGTCGCCAGCAGAAGGCTGTCGGGGCTGAACGCGATCGCCTCGATCACCGTCGTATGACCGGGCAAGGTGAAGGCCACATCACCGGTTGTCAGGTCAAAGACGGTGGGCACACCGCTGAGATTGGCCACGGCCAGCATTTTTCCGTCGGGGCTGAAATCCAGCCGATCCACATCGCCCAGCACCTCACCCGTCCATTTATAGACTTTCTCACCGGTTTCAGCGTTCCAGACGATGACCTTGGGGTCCAGGGTGCCCCAGGCGGACGCCAGCAACTCGCCATCCGGGCTGTAATCAATACTACTGCCGAAGTCTCCCGGCACATCCTGCAGTTCCATCAGCTTCTCACCGGTTGCGGTGTCCCAAATACGCACAAAGCCGTCTTCGCGCAAACCGATACTCGCCAGGCGCGTGCCGTCCGGGCTGAAGGCCACGCCCGGCGTCCCCAGGGCATTGTGGGCCGGGATGATGCGCTGGACATGCAGTTCGGGCAGCGATTGGTGCAGCGCGTTGCGGGCTTCCAGTGTGTCGGCCATCTCCAGCGCTTCCAGGGCCAACAACACGCCGCGCTCCGGATCGGCCGAGAGACTGCTGATCGCCGCCGCGGCCAGCTCGCGTGAGGTGGCCAGTCTAGCCTGTGCCTCGCGCTCTTGTGCGTTGCGGTTCGCGGTCTGTCCCAGCCACACAGCCAGCAGAAACAAAGCGGCCAGCGCGCCCAGGGCAAGGCTGAGGGAAATCGCTCGCCGGCGCAACTTGGCCACTGCCTGAGCTTGTTCCTCGGCCC
>Ga0114939_10003634_pt1 | contig 10675 bp, 11 predicted proteins | sample AshMeaCrysSpring_FD_87196 | JGI IMG/M metagenome (GOLD analysis project Ga0114939, IMG submission 87196) | Groundwater microbial communities from Big Spring, Nevada to study Microbial Dark Matter (Phase II) - Ash Meadows Crystal Spring | ecosystem: Environmental > Aquatic > Deep subsurface >... | reverse complement strand
GTCACATTCATGTGTCCCTCGGTGGCTCTAAGAAGTTTAAATGTCCAAAATGCGGACACACACTTCCTAGAGATTGGAATGGCGCTTTGGGGATTTTCCTTAAGGCATTGCGAGATATTGCCGAGTTGGAGCAAGTCTCCATCACGCTATGTCCGGAGAAATCCTAGAGTATCCGGGCTTGAAGTATCTGATTTAAACTTAAGCAACAACCTAAAAGTGCAGTTTTGGTAAGGGATATAAGCTTTAGAATCACCTGGTTGTTATACTTCACACGGTCATAAACTGTCATTAGTTGCTTAACGCAATTTATGCCCGTGTGGAGTATAGTTATTGGTATGAAAAATAAAATATAAAAGCACAAATAAAAATATAATCTTATATCGACATCTACATTCCGATGGCTAATTCTCCTACTCGCTGACGAATAGCTAAAAGATTAGATTGTAAATCATGGCTAAGGCGACGCTCAATAATACTAATGGGTATAGCAAATCGGGGCAGAACAGAAATTGTATAAGTCAGGGTAGTACCCGTTACCTCTCCAAGATTACAAGATTCTAAACGCCAACAGCCAGAAAAATTTTTAAAATCTCCTTCTATCATATAGAAACTAATTTCCTTGGGAAAATTTTCAACTAAATCAACAACGACACGGGCACAGAAATTAAAATTTAGAAAACGTTGACTGCCAATTTGTTCTAAGCGAATACCTCCGTTTGGGTGGGGTAGACGAGTGCTTTTGGCAAGGTTGGGAATAAAATCAGCTAAAGAGTCATAATCTGTTACGACTTTCCATACTTTTTCGATGGGGTAGGGAATTGGAATTTTTGCTGTGATTTGTCGTTGTCTATCAGCAATTTTTTCTAGATGGACTTCCACATCTTGTAAATCAACTTGGTCAAATTCCAAACTTGATTCCACAATAGTATTGTCAACGAAGGCGTTGATTTCAAGTTTCTCTTGGTTTTGAAATTGTTCAGTCACAGTTAATTTGAGATTTGTTTGTTGTCTGAGAATTGAGGCAAGGTTAAAGTAAAGCTAATTTTACTTAAATCAGAGTCCTCAATAGGGGTACTCTCCAGGGAGACAGTGCCATTTAAATGCTGTACTAAGGATTTTACTAAGGCTAGCCCTAATCCCGTACCAGGAGTCCAACGACCTCTACCACGGCGGAATTTGTCGAAGATGTAGGTCGATTCCTCATCAGAAATACCAGCACCTATATTCGTTACCTTGATAACGATTTCATCAATTAATTGTCTAACTTGGTGGCTAACATGTAATTCTACAACTGTATTGGCTTCTGAGTATTTGCATGTATTCGCCAATAATTCTTGAAGAATCCGTTCAAAACTTTCAACCTCGGTTTGCAATTGCAGGGGTTTTTCTGGTAAGTCTAGGGAGATGGTTAAGGCATTGTCTCCTAACTTCTTCTCAAAGGATGTGGTAATATCCTGAATTATTTTATTTAAATTAATATTTGCCAGCAGAGGGCGTTCGTGATGAGTTTCTAATTTTTGTAAAGTCAGTAGGTCGTTAATCAGATTAATTTCTTGATTACATTGCTGTTCTAGGATATCTAAATATTTACCCTGGCGTTCTGGGGAAATTCCAGGATGACGAAGATTCGTTATAGCTAACCTCATGTTAGTCAATGGGTAGCGCAAGCGGTCGCTTAAATTACTTAGAAATTCATCTTTTAATTGATTTAGTTCTCGTAATTGTTCTACATATTGTCGTGTTTTTTCATACAGTTTTGCCTGTACTTCTAAACTTCGCTGTAGTTGGGCTGTGCGGTCATCTACTAAACTTTGTACCTGCCGTAATGTTTGAGTTTGGATTATCACATTACTTAGGTGAGCAGCTACCATTTCTAATAGGTTTAATTCTGCTGATAGCCAATGGCGTCCAATTTTTTGCTGTAGAACAACAAATCCTAAAATTTTACCCTGGTTTTCTATGGGTATTAATAATGATGAAGGTAATTTATCCAGGGCAAATATAGGACTAGCATCATCAGAAATTACCGAATTATCAGATGTCTTACTGTTATCATCAATAATTATCGAATTTCCAGCTTCGGCAAATATCTTTCTACATAAAGCACAGTCAGATACTAAGAAGGATTCGTCTAAAGTAGATTTTGAGATAAAAGATGTTTCTGTTATTTCTTCTGAGGCTTCTCCTGATGCAATGTATTCCGCAACAACAGTCACCCTAGCTGTCGGTATCCTTTTAGAGCGAACCTTATAAAAAGGGTCTGTGTATTTTATCTGTATTACTAATCCTCTATCTACTTCCAGAGTTTTTACAGTGCGTGTGATTACATTGTCAAATAGTTGGTTTAACTCTAATTTGCTACGACTTAATATAGTTAATTCTTTAAGCAACTCTTGATGTCGCTTACCAGCTTCTAAATGTTTTTTTTGTGAAGCTATTATTTGTGCTTGAGTTATTTGGAAAAACCCGAGAGCTATAGAAGGTGTTGTTGAAAAAAGAAATTCTTTCTCTGATGCACTCCAATCATGTTTTTCTTTTTTTATCAAGCAAATAAAACCATTCTGTTTCCCTGCAAATTGAGTCTGTATTATGAGGGCAGAATTAGGAGAGAAAGATAAATCTAAGAGTTGTTCCGAAAAAGTTTCTTTTAATATCTTTGTGTCTGGGCATAAGCTGTCATTGCCAATAAAATCAAGGTTTGGCAAGCTGAGTAATTCTGGGAATGATATATTTTTGCTTGGCAGCGAGGCATTCTCTGAAGACCAGTAGGCTAAATTACCACTTCTAGAAGCTTCATCTACATCATTTGTCACCACAGTCGCCACACAGCAGCAATCTACTTGAAATACGACACCTAACAGTTTAGCTATTTTTAGCAGCATCTCAATGGGAGAGCCGAAGGTGGCGAGAATCTGATTTATTTCTTCTAGTAGTGGTTTGGCAGGATATTCCTGATGTTGCATCAGTTTAATCGTGTATTGCTGTAGTCGTTGTATTTCTGAAGGGCATCCAAGTGTTGATGCGTAAGGCTTTTTCATTGCTGGCATGTTCTTTGATATTGATCGGATTCCAATTGCAGCCTAACCAATGACATAAAATGAACTCCTAAACCTACTGTTTTTGGTAAATTATAAATTTAATATTTAAACTATCCTTTACCTGTTATAGCCCCAATTGTTCTAGATGACCAAATTGCTTATCCTTATGATTATTGTTTAAAAGTGTTAATATATACTTGATATTTAATCAGTAAGTGTTGGCAAAATCCTTTAACTCCGCTTGATTACGTTAATTTATCAACTTTGACCTAGGTTATCCTGTCTGTAACTATACATAAACCGTAATAACTCTAGAATTAAGACGGAAAAATTCAGGCAAAATCCGCGTTACTACCGAGGATTATTAAATCTAAATGCAATATTGTTTCACTATTTCCTATGTAATAAATAAAAATAATCTATAATATTAACTTATTTATATTGTTTGAAGCAATTATTTTTCAACAATTTAAATCAAAAATACTTATTTACGTTATACAGGTTATAGTTCTCTCAGACGGTATAGTTATCTAGAATTAATGTTCCTCCTGCTTAAATATTTTGAACTTAAAGAATTTAATTTAAATATTCCAGGAATAGCCGCAAAAATTCTCAGAAAGCTTGATTTCTTTAACCACCAAGGAGCCAAGAGCCAGATTGTTTTCGTAGTAGCTCTGGGTAAGTCCTATATTCAACTAAAATATTTGTCATTGTATAAACTATAGCTTGGGTAGCATTTAGTCAAGATTTGATGACAAAGCTAGCATTAAAGACAGCCCTAAGACTCAGAAAAAAGAGTGAGATAGGACTGTCTTTAATCAAATCTAATCGTTGCTAGCCATGCTTTCTAGGCTTAAAGCAACCATATCACCATTTTTTGTTAATCCTAATAACATTGGTTGTTGTGGTCGTATTAATGTACCAGTCAGAACACAGCGTTCTTCTTGTTCAGCAGTTGCAGCGATACTGGCTCTAATATCACTACGGGAAAATCTCGGTTTCCATTCTCCTGATTTTTGCTGAACGTAATTCCAGAGAATATCTCGAATTAATGCCTGATATCCCTGATTTCCAGCCAAATATTTGAGCTTATCTTTTAATTCCCTCTCCAAGCGAATGCTGGTTACTTCCATATCGGTGGTTGGTGTGCGTGCGATGGTATGCATCACTTTTTTTCTCCTAAAGACTATAGACAGGTTAGTAATACAAGTGTAGTATGTTTAAAGGAATGTTCAATAGGTGAAATTTTCTGTGATTACAATCAACCCCAACTCCACTTCCTTGCGTGCTATCAACTGGCAATCCAGTTGGGAATTAGCCGCTTCGGGAGTGGAGTATTTATTTATGGGGTCTTTTAGCCTCAATCAAAGGCTAGATTTGCTTGGTAATCATGACTGTCAATATACAAAAATAAATCTGCTGGATGCAGCAGAATCAAAATTAGAACAGAGAAGCGGCAGGTACAGAGATACTGTACCGAGATAGGAAAAAAAGGTTTTAATTATCCAATTTCCACCCCCGCTTCACCACTAACAGGAGAAGCGGGGGTTTTTAAATGAGGAGTCAAGTTGTGACTAGCGTCATACAAGTATTAGAAAAATCCGTGGTGGTATTTTCCCAAAATTATTTACCACTGTGTCGCGTGAATATTAAACGAGCAATTGTTTTGTTAGTAACTGATAAAGCCGAACCGCTAGATTTTTCTATTGAAGGCGGTTGGCAAGTTCACTCACCGAGTTTGGTATTGTTTGTTCCCAAACATATCCGCTTAACAGTTACCTCTGGCGAACGCAGTTGGAAAATACCCCCTGTAAATCGACGGGAAATACTACGACGCGACCATTACACTTGCCAGTATTGCGGTAGTAATAAGCACTTGACCCTTGACCACATTATACCCCGTTCAAGAGGCGGGCAGCATACTTGGAATAACGTGGTAATTGCTTGTGAAAAATGCAACTCCTGCAAGAGCGATCGCACCCCCCAAGAGGCAGGAATGCCACTGCGTAATCAGCCAAAAGCTCCCATTCACCCGACCATAGCTTTTGCTGAACAATTTTGGATAAACGTGCAAGCAGACCTGGAGTAACAGGAGAAGCCAAAGGAATGTTGAAATTAACTTATACAGAAACAAGCTTTGACTTAGAACGTCTTACTCAAACCCTGGAAACATGGGTACAAGGGCGAGTTATTTTCGCTATGCGAGTTGGACAAAGTTTATGTGTTGAACCTTACATAGCCTCATTTTTACTTCCAGTTGATTTACCAGGTGTAGAGACTCTTAAAAAACAGGCTAGAAGGGATGATACAGAAGTCATTGATATTTGTTTCTGTGATGCAGAATACTTGGAAGTCACTTTAAAAGGTTCTTGGTTATCCAGCAGTTGTGACACTGTGACAGGTGTCTTTGTCACGACAATGAGCGATCGCACTGAGGCATTTCTCCAAAAACTTTGGTTGGATGCTCAAGTGTTTGCTGTTGCTGATTGCTAATGGCTAATAGCTAATAGCTAATAGCTAATAGCTAATGGCTAATAGCTAATGGCTAAGGCTGATGGCTAATAAATTTTGAAGACTAGTTATTAGCCATTTTTAATAATTCTGGCACCGTCACAAATTTATAACCTTTTTGCTTTAAGCCCATGATTATTCCAGGTAAAGCTTCCACTGTTCGACGGCGATCGCCTCCACCATCATGCATCAATACAATCCCACCGGATTTGGCATCTCTCAATACATTCTTAACAAATACTTGATATTTTGCGCGGGGGTCAGTATCGGCTGAAGTTTGCGACCACATAACTACACTGTAATTCTGACTTTTGGCATAAGCTGCTAACCCATTATTTAAATAACCTCCAGGCGGACGAAACAAGAAGGTTTTTACCCCTGTGGTTTTATACATAAGTTCCGCTGTCTGCTCAATTTCATTTTTTGCTGTTGCTGTATCCATATTTTTATACCAATGGTGAAAAGTATGATTTCCAATGGCATGTCCATCTGCAACAACTCTTTTGGCAATTTCTGGATACTCTTTAATCGCTGTGCCTACCCAAAAGAATGTAGCCTTTACATCTTCTTTTTTAAACAAATCAAGCATTGGAATGGTGGTCGGATGCCAAGGACCATCATCTATTGTTAAGGCGATTACTTTTTCATTATTTGGTGGTTTGACTTCGTAAACTGTTTTTCCTTGAAATTTCTTTGGTACCGAGAATATAGAGTTCTGAATTACTGGAGTTACCTCTTTCCCTCCATTCACTGATTGCCCTATCCCTTCTGTTTTTGCTGTATTGAATGATTTTTCTGTGGGATTTGGCGAAGAAACCCTGGCTGGTGAGGAACAACCTACACAGACTATTCCTATATTACAAACCACTACAACTGCGATTAAAAGATTTAGACGCCTCCGACGTATCGCCAGACTCAAATATTTATTTCTATATCTATATATATCTAGCCATTTATCTAAAAAAAATTTTCCCACGCTCACAACATTTACCATCCAAACGCTGACCCTATCTTAAAAGCTAATACATCAAAATAGGCGAACAACTGGCGAGGAAATAGTGAGCAACTACAAACAAGAATCTCAAAAAATTTTTTCCAAACCCCTTGACATCTTTGTAATACACAATGTAGCATATGTATTATGAAGTAACAAACAAAAGAAGAGCAAACAACAAATGTTTCTATATCCTAAGTAAATAAAAGTATCACAAGCTAAATCTTTAGCTGTCAATCTTAAATTTTTTATCTCAAACTCTCAATCTTAAATTTAAATTTCTAGGAAGTTATTTTGAGACAGTTCAATTTTTGAGACTGATTCAAATTCTTAAACCTTTTTCTGAACCTTGAAAACTAAATAGATGAATTAATAATGAATTAATAAAGGGTAAAGCCACCAAATTGATGAAGCTGTAGCTAAGTTGGGAGAGCGTCGGTCTGCAAAACCGATATCGTGGGTTCGACTCCCACCTCAGCCTTTGGTGATATCTAGGGGCGCTCTTGCTTCGCCTTAATCCAAAGCCCCAAGTTCATAACCTTGTTGATGCGAGCGCAAATCTCGCCACTGCCAGCAAATGTAGGAATGGTGTAACTGGCTAATATTTTGGTCTCCAAAACCAAAGATTCTGGTTCAAATCCTAGTTCCTGCGCTTAAGCCCCTGTGGACGAATGGTTAAGTCACTGCTCTTTCAAAGCGGAGATGCGAGTTCAATTCTCGTCAGGGGAACCTTGGGTCGGCTCGCCTATTGGTGCGGGCAGCGCTCTGTAAAAGCGTCCTTGTGGTTGTAGGTTCAATTCCTACCCGACCCACTGCGGGATAGAGTAGTGGTAACTCACAGGTCTCATAAGCCTGCTATAGGAAGGTTCGATTCCTTCTCCCGCCTTCAAAGATGGAGAGGTGGCTGAGTGGTTTAAAAGCATCCTCCTGCTAAGAGGAAACGGATAGTTAATATCCGTCGAGGGTTCAAATCCCTCTCTCTCCGCTTTATTTAATCGTAGAGACTTAATTTACCGAGCCTCTACAATTCCAAAATTTACGATTGCCTGGTGTAACGGATAACATCCCAGCCTACGAAGTTGGAGATTCAAGGTTCAATTCCTTGGGCGATCGCTTACATGGGAGAGATGGTGGAGTAGCTGATTTGAAAGGTGAATGAAATCAGTTTACTTGGTATATCCATCTTCTCCTTTATCCCCCGGTAGCTCAGTTTTGGTTAGAGCGCTGGTCTGAAAAACCAGAGGTCGTCGGTTCAACTCCGACTTGGGGGATTTCGTTGCCCTGTAGCTCAGTGGTAGAGCAAGCGGTTGTTAACCGCCAGGTCGTAGGTTCGATACCTACCGGGGCAGCTTTTTATTGGGGAGTAGGCGACGTTGGCAAAGCCACCTGACTTTGAATCAGGATTTCTCGCAGGTTCGATTCCTGCCTCCCCAGTGATGCTTATCCTTTAAGCATAAGCTTTAAATTATACTCCTGTAGCCCAATTGGAAGAGGCTGCCGTCTTAGAAACGGTAATGTGTGGGTTCAAGTCCCACTAGGAGTATCAATACTTGCTCTTGTAGCCCAATTGGAAGAGGCAACCGTCTTAAACACGGTTTGGTGTGGGTTCGAGTCCCACCAGGAGTATAAACGGGGTGTAGCGCAGTTGGAAGCGCGTCTCTTTTGGGAAGAGAAGGTCACAGGTTCAAATCCTGTCACTCCGACTTTGCCTAGGATATGCCTGGAAAAGTCATCTACAGGACTTACGCAAAAATACTCAGAAAGCTTGATTTATTTAACCGCCAAGAAGCCAAGAACCAGATTGTTTTCGTAGAGCTTGCGTAAGTCCTAATCTATATAATTCAAATCTATGGCTTTTTAAAGGCTCATTATGGAGAAAAAGTTACAATTCTTATCAGGAATAGGTAATAAATATATTGAATATATATAAAAGGAGAATTTTACAATTACATCAAGAAACTATATGCGATGTCAATTATGTGAACGGGATATGGAAGAGTTAACCCTCCATCATTTGATACCCAAACAGTATACAAAACGTAAAAGGCTCAGTACTAGCGCGACTATTGATATTTGTTCCCCTTGTCACCGACAAATCCATGCTTTGTTTGACAACAAAAGTTTAGCGAAAGAACTAAATACTATCGAAGCGCTAACAAATGAACCAAGAATGCATAAATTTATTGGTTGGGTAAGCAAGCAAACTGCAAACAAATCAGTCACAGTCTATCACCAAAGATAATAACTATTTTGCGGATTAGAAACTTGCTTAATTTAACTAAATATATTGTGCTAGTTATTAATTACGGATTTGATTTATAGATTCCAAAATCTGTAGAGTGATTTCATGAAATTTATTTGATTAAAAGTAACTTATTCTGAAACATTCAGGAATAGCCGCAAAAATTGTCATAAAGCTTGATTTGTGTAACCGCTCCTGAGCCAAGAACCAGATTGTTTTCGTAGTAGCTCTGGGTAAGTCCTAGCATTAATAACCAGCAGCTTGGATTATAGATTCTTTTTATTTTTTTGATATACCCCTCTAACCCAAGGGTAAGAAGTGCTTGTCTTAGAAATAAGATGTTGTAGGTATGCCCGCTTGGGACATGCTTTGCCAACAAATTCTATCAGGGGTATTACATATTAGCTAATTGCTAACGGATAATGGATAATGAATAATTTTTATTAAAGGATGAGTTTATTACGATGAGACGAATAGCTATAGCACAAAATACTATTGAGATTATTGATACTGGTCATTATATTTCTCCCAGTGGAAAACAAGTAAATATCAAGCAAGAATTACAATCCTGTTTAGCTGAAACTAAATATTACGAACCTGATACTCTTGAGAAGATTGAGCAAGAAGTTATTTCCAGCAATCAGAAATATGTAAATACTGATTTTGAGGTAGTAAAAGAAACAACATTAATGGGGCAAAAAGAATTTACCAAACTCAAAAATTCAACAAAATTGGTGTTCTTAATTTTGCTTCTGCAAGAAATCCCGGTGGTGGATTTCTCAAGGCTTCTCATGCACAGGAAGAAAGTCTTGCACGCAGTTCGGGACTTTATAAAAGTCTTTTAATGTGTCCGGAATACTATAATTTTCATCGCAGTTATGAACCGCTTTTATATAGCGATCGCATGATTTATTCTCCCGGTTGCCCAGTTTTCAAAAATGATGACGGAAACCTGTTAGAAGAATCATACTATGTTGATTTTATAACTAGCCCAGCACCAAACGCCGGAGCAATTATGAACAGTCAACCGCAATATTTAGACAAAATACCAGAAGCCCTTTATACTCGCGGTGCAAAAGTATTGAGTTTAGCTGCTTATCATAATTGTGACGCATTAATTTTAGGTGCTTGGGGATGTGGAGTATTTAGAAATAAAGTGCCTTTAGTTGCTCAAATGTTTGCTGATTTATTGTTACCAAAGGGACAATTTTGGGGCAGATTTAAAAGTATAGTTTTTTCTATTCTTGATAGCAGTATAGAACAAAAAACTTTGACAGAATTTCACAGACGATTTGCTACAAATTAACCTAATTAAATTAAGTCTGGCTTGATTTTAAAGATACATTATAAAATGTGGATATGGTGTAGTGGTAGCATGTGAGTCTTCCAAACTTTTGGTACGAGTTCGACCCTCGTTATCCGCTTGTCAAATACCAAATACCATCATGATTTAATTCGTAACACTAAACTTATCCGTAGATAAGAATAGTCTGTCAAATTAACTTTATTGATACTTGTGGAACAGGCATCTTGCCTGTTTATTGAATCCAGTTAAATAGAAATCTTGCCTGTTTGTCTAATCAACAACAAGTTTATTTGATATCACCAAATATGGGGTCATAGCTCAATTGGCGAGAGCGCTAGTCTTGCATACTAGAGGTTAGGGGTTCGAGTCCCCTTGATTCCACTGTGGTGTCAGAAGCCAAAGTGGGAGAGGCACTGCTTTGTGGAACCCTTAAGGAAGTTGTCCGGTATGGACGAGGAAATCGCCTTGAAAGCGACTGCGGTTAATAGCCGTCGAGAGTTCGATTCTCTCAACTTCCGTTAATTATTGAGGAAATTGAATTGAAAAAAATGATAAAAACCACAATTAGCCACTCTTCTATTAGC